>Ga0105237_10002065_pt1 | contig 25471 bp, 19 predicted proteins | sample KBSC24metaG_FD_81520 | JGI IMG/M metagenome (GOLD analysis project Ga0105237, IMG submission 81520) | Corn rhizosphere microbial communities from Kellogg Biological Station, Michigan, USA - KBS C2-4 metaG | ecosystem: Host-associated > Plants > Roots > Rhizosphere > Soil | place: Michigan, USA...
CGGGGCGAGGCGGAGCGTGCGAATCGTCGTCAGGTCGTTGACGCCGGGGCCTCACTGCGGTCGAGCTCGCCGTAGCTTAGAGGCGCCCCTGGCCCCGCGTGGCGCGCAGATGCGCCGATCGTCCATCGCGCCGTGTCCGCTCTCACCCTGCCCACCGGGAGCGCCGATCACGTCTCAGTGCGCCTCGAACATGCGATAGCGCAAGGGCCCGACCCCGCCGTGCCGTGCGAGGCCGAGGTCGAGCGCGAGGCCGCTGCGCCCGACGTGTCGGTCGCAGGCGACGTGTTCGACGCGGCTCACGCAGAACGCCTGGACGCCGCGCAGCTGGAGCGGGCGCTGCAGGCGCTGCTGAGCGCGTATCCCGACGCGCCGGTCGCCGCACTGTCGACGGCGGGCATCTTCGTGGAGATGCCGCAGTCGCTGAACCTCGAACAGAACCCGGTTCTGCGCGGGCGCTCGGGCCTGGACGGCGTCGACGGGGAAACGCGTGCCCGGCTGCTGAAGAACTGGGACCGCATCCTCGGCGTCGGCGCCGGCCGCTGTGTGTTTCAGCCACCCGGATACTCCCAAGCGGTGACCCTGTTCGGCTTGGACCTGCGAGAGCGCCACGGCGTGATCGTGACGATGCTGATCGGGCGCGACGCCGAGGCTCGGCGCGAAGCCGAAGCCGAGCAGCCGGTCCGCTCGACGCCGCGCTTTGCGACGGTGCGCCGCAACGAGCTGAGCATCATCACGAAGATCGACGAGGCGACGACCGCGATCCTCGGCTGGAGCCCCGACGAGATGGAGGGTCGGCGCTCGCTGGAGTTCGTCCACCCCGACGACCACGCGCTGGCCATCGACAACTGGATTCACATGCTCGTGCGTCCCGGCCCGGCTCGGCGCGTACGCCAGCGGCTGCGGGGCAAGGACGGGAGCTGGACGTGGTTCGAGGTGACCAATCACAATCTGCTCGGCGATCCCGCGCACGGTTACGTGGCCTGCGAGATGGTCGACATCTCCGACGAGATGGCCGCCCACGAGGAGGTGCGCGCCAGAGGGCAGCTGCTGCACCAGCTCGCCGAGGCGGTGCCGGTGGGGCTCTTTCAGATCGACGCCGAGGGTCAGGTCGTCTACGCCAACGACCGGCTGGGGGAGATCTTCGCCACCGATCCCGCAAAGACGATCTCCGAGCAGCTGGCGCCGGTCGTCGCGGCGGACCGGCCGGCGCTCGACGAGGCGATCGAGAACGTGCTCGGGCACGGCTCGCCGGCCGACCTGGAGGTGGCGCTGCGCCTGCCGGGCGGCCAGGCGCTCGGCTATTGCACGATCAGCCTGCGTGCGTTGACGCACGAGGACGGGACGGTCAGCGGCGCGATCGCCTGCGTGGCGGACGTGACCGACAGCACGCGCATGCGCGAGGAGCTGCGCCACCGCGCGACGGTCGACGAACTGACCGGCTGCCTGAACCGCGCGGCGATCATGCGCGAGCTGGAGGCGAACATCGCAAGCGGGCAGCGACGCTCGGAACGCGCGGTCCTGTTCGTCGACCTCGACGACTTCAAGCAGGTCAACGACGAGCACGGGCACGCGGTCGGCGACGAGCTGCTGCGGCGCGTCGCCGAGCGCCTGCGCTCGGCGGTGCGCGACGAGGATCTGGTCGGCCGCATCGGCGGCGACGAGTTCCTGGTCGTCTGCCCGCAGATCGGCGGCCACGAGCCGGCGATCGGGCTCGCGCAGCGAATCGCCGACCTCCTGCGCAAAGACGTCACGCTCTCGGCCGGCGGGCGTCAGGCGAGCATCGGCGTCGCATGGTCAAGTGGCGAAGCGGTGGGCGCGGAAGCGCTGATCGCGCGGGCCGACCGCGCGATGTACGAGTCAAAGCGCGAGCGCGCCGGCAGGCCGACGCTCGCCAGAGAGCCCGGGCTGGCGGCCTGAGGGCCTGCTTTCGGTCCCACGATCGGCGTCGTCGTGCGACGGCGCGCAGCCCGTCCAGCGGCAGGCCCAGCACACGCCGCGCCTGCGCCGCCCACTGCTCCCTCGGCGGAGATCGTGCGCACGGCGTTCATCGAAGCGGGCACGTCCCGGCGCCGACGGGGCGCGGACCCGTCGCTCGCAGCGTGGCGCCGAGCGGTGCCGTGCGTCGCACGTCCAGCGCGACGGCGGCGCCTTCAAGTGGCGGACGCCCGGCGTCGATGCCCTGAGCAGTGGGGATCTTGCTTTCTGTGATCAAGCCTGCGCAGCTCTTGGACGGGAAGTCTCGGGCGCTCGTCATCGCCTTCGCGGCGATGGCCTTGGCGATCGCCTTCGACGCGGCGCATGTGCTGATCGGATTGGGTGGGCCGTCGCTGGACGATCTCACCAACGAAGGGGTCTACACGGCGATAGAGCTCCTGGCGGTGGGCCTGTGCCTTACGCGTGCCGTGAGGCGGCGCGAGGACCGCGCGACTTGGCTGTTGATCGGCGCGGGGATGCTCGCCTGGACCGGCGGCGACCTCGTGTGGACGGTCTGGCTGGACCACGTCGCCGACCCGCCATATCCGTCGGTCGCGGACGCGCTGTACCTGTCGCTGTATCCGGCGATCTACGTCGGGCTGACGCTGCTGATGCGCTCGCACTTTCGCCACACCGGGACGGCCATGTGGCTCGACGGCATCGTCGTGGGGCTGACGATGGCCGCGCTCGGCGCGGGGCTGGTCCTTCCAGCCGCGCTCGGCGCGGCCAGCGGCAGCGCGGCCGCCGTGGCGGTCAACCTGGCCTATCCGTTCGGAGACCTGCTGCTGCTGGTGTTCATCGCGGTTGGCTTCGCCCTGTCGGGCTGGCGCCCCGGCCGGCAGTGGGCGGCGCTCGCGGCGGGCATCGCCGTGAACGCGACGGCGGACATGATCTACGTCTACCAGGTGGCCAAGGGCACGTATGTCGAAGGCAGCATCCTGGACACGCTCTGGCCGGCCTCGATGGCCCTGCTGGCGTTCGCCGCCTGGCAGCCGAGCTCGCGGTCCATTTCGCGCAGCGTCGTCGGGCGGCAGGCGATCGTGCTGCCGGCGATCTTCGCCCTGGGAGCGCTCGCGCTTCTGGTGAAGGCCTCCGTCGACCCGCTCACGCGACTGTCGGTGGGGCTCGCGACCCTGGCGCTGCTTGCCGCCGGCGCGCGGGCGACGCTGACCTATCGCGAAAACGTGCGCCTGCTGCGGCGCGAAAGCCGCGATGCGACGACCGACGCGCTGACCGAGCTGGGCAACCGCCGCCAGCTCATGGACGACCTGCAGCGGGCGCTGGAGGACGCCGGGCGCGGCGCGACCTCGACGCTTGCGTTCTTCGACCTGGATGGCTTCAAGCGCTACAACGACAGCTTCGGCCACGGCGCAGGGGACGCCCTGCTGGTTCGTCTGGGCCGGGCGCTGGCGCGGGCCGTGGACGGGCTGGGCAGCGCCTACCGACTCGGCGGCGACGAGTTCTGCGTGCTGCTGGACGGCCATTTTGCGCGCGAGCACGAGGTCGTTGCCAGCGCGCAGGGGGCGCTCGCCGAGCGGGGGCGGGGCTTCACCGTCACCGCCTCCTGCGGAGTGGTGCTGCTGCCGCAGCAGGCCGACAGCGTAAGCGCGGCGCTGAACCTGGCCGACGAGCGCATGTACGCCGACAAGTCGGGCGCCGAACACGCCACGCGCGCGCGTGCGCAGAGCGTGCTGATGCAGCAGAGCGTGCTGATGCAGCTGCTGACCGAGCGCGAGCCGAGCCTGCACGATCACGTGTGCGACGTGGGCGTGCTGGCGAGCGCGATCGGCCGGCGCTTCGACCTGAACTCAGAACAGCTGGACGAGCTGCGCCGCGCGGCCGAGCTGCACGACCTCGGCAAGCTGGCGGTCCCCGACCAGATCCTCAACAAGCCCGGGCCGCTGAGCGACAGCGAGTGGCGCCTGATGCGCCAGCACACGATCATCGGCGAGCGGATCCTCAACGCCGCGCCCGCCTTGCGCCCGGTGGCGCGTCTGGTGCGCTCCAGCCACGAGCGCTGGGACGGCGGCGGCTACCCCGACGGCCTGGCGGGCAGGGCGATCCCTCTGGGCGCGCGCATCATCGCCGTGTGCGACGCCTATGACGCGATGGTCTCCGAGCGCGCCTACGACGCGGCGCGCTCGCCGCAGGAGGCGATCGCGGAACTGGAGAAGAACGCCGGAACGCAATTCGACCCCGAGGTCGTGGCTTTCTTGTGCGAGCTCGTGAAAGAGCAGCCGACGCTGGTCGCCCGCGGGTCGCGGGTCCCGGCCGATGCCCCGGCCGACGCCCCGGCCGACGCCCCGGCGGTCGCCCCGGCGGTCGCCTCCGAGCCGCCTGCCGATGCGCCACGGCGCGTCACCGCCCGCCGCAGGACGCGATCGCCGGCGAGCTGAGCGTCGCCCCGCTCAGGCGTGCTCTGGGTACTCGGCCCTCAGCCAGGCGAGGGTGGCGTCCAGGCCCGTCGGGTAGTCGACGCTCGGCTCCCAGCCGAGAACCTGTCGCGCTTTTCGATTGCTGAAGTCCTGGTCGACGCCGAGCACGTGCACGGCCTGGCGCGAGAGCAGCGGCGGCGCGTTCAGGCCGGTCGTGCGGCGCAGCAGGCGGTAGCCGTGCTCGAGCGAGAAGCCGATGCCGCTGGCCATCCAGTAGGGCATGCTCAGACGGACCTTCGCGCAGCCCAGGCCGTCGGCCAGGCTGTCGGTGAACTCCCGCCAGGTGACGCCGAGGCCGTCGCTGACGTTGAACGCCTGGCCGGGGGCGGCGTCGTGGCGAAGCGCAAGCAGCGCGGCGTCCATCAGGTTGTCGACATAACACAGACCGGCGATCGCGCGACCGCCGCCGACCAGCAGCATGCTGCGGCTGCGGATCGCGCGTGCGATCTCGCCGACGACGTCGGTCGACCCGGGTCCGTAGACGGTCGCCGGACGCAGGATGACGGCGTCCAGGGCGTGCTCGGCTTCGGCGCGGCGGACCTCGGCCTCGGCGTCTCGCTTGGTCTGTGAGTACCAGTTGCGAAAGCGCTGCGCGGCATAGGTCTCGTCGATCGCACAGCCGCCCGGATAGCCGTAGACGTCGGTGGTGCTGAAATGGATGAAGCGCCGCACGGCCGCGTCGACGGCCGCATCGAGCAGGCTGCGCGTGCCGTGGACGTTGGTCTGGGCGATCTCCTTGCGGGTCGCCCAGTCCGACACCATGGCGCCGCAGTGAAAGACGTAGTGGCAGCCCTGCACGGCGCGGGTGAGCGAGTGGGGGCTGGTGAGGTCGCCGACGGCGATCTCCACGTCCAGGTCGTCCAGCAGCGAGGTGTCGCTGCTCTCGCGGACCAGGCAGCGCACGGGGTGGCCTTCCTGCACCAGGCGTTTGACCAGGCGCCCACCGATGAAGCCGCTGGCGCCGGTGACCAGGCAGACGTCCTCTCGCGAGGAGTCGACCGGCATGCCGCGAAACGCCGTCCCGTCGCCCGCCGGCGCGGCCGGCGCAGTACGGCGGCGAAGCGTCGCTTTGGCGATGTCGCGCACGACCGACCAGTTCTTGCTCGCGGCGCCGTGGCAGTCGGCCAGCACCGCGTCCAGCGCATCGAGAAAGCTGCGCGCCTCGGCCTCTGAGAGCGTCAGCGGCGGCAGCAGCTTGATCACGTCGTTCTTGCCGGCGGCCATCGTGATGACGCGATGGTCGCGATGCAGCGGGATGACGATCAGTTGCGGGAAAAGGCCCTCGCTGGCCATGTGCATCAAGCGCCAGTTCAGCTTGCCGACGCGGGAGCTCGGCGCACACAGCTCGATGCCGATCATCAGCCCGCTGGCGCGAACCTCCTTGACCATCTCATAGCGCTGCTGGAGCTCGGCCAGGCCCTGCTGCAGCAATGCGCTCATGCGCTGGGCGTTCTCGACCAGGCGGTCGCGCTCGATGATGCGCATCGTGGCCAGGCCGGCGGCGGCGGACAGGCGGTTGCGCCCATAGGTCGACTGGTGCACGTAGCTGCGCTCGAGCGTTCCCACGGCGCGCTGGTAGATCGCGCGCGTCGTGACCATGGCGGCGACGGGCATGTAGCCGCCGCTGAGCGCCTTGCCGACGAGCACGAAGTCCGGCCGCAGGTCCCAGTGCTCCAGCGCGAACCACCTGCCGGTGCGTCCGAGTCCGGTCTGGATCTCGTCGAGCACGAACATCGTGCCGTAACGCCGGCACAGCTCCTGCGCGCCGCGCAGATAGCCGGCGGGCGGAAGCGTGACCATGCGGCCCTGCACGGGCTCGACGACGAAGGCGGCCACGTCTCCGCTGCGCAGCTCGGCCTCCAGGCCGGCGAGGTCGCCGAACGCAACGCGCGCGCAACCGGGCAGCAGCGGGCCGAAGCCGTCCTTGAAGAACTCCTCGCCGACGAGCGAGAGTGGGCCGAGCGTGACGCCGTGAAAGCCGTCGTCGCAGGAGACAAAGCGCGGCCGACCCGTGGCCGCGCGCGCGAACTTCATCGCCGAGTCGACGGCCTCGGCGCCCGTGCTGGCAAAGAACACGGCGTCGAGTCCCTCGGGCAGGCGCCGCGCCAGCGCCTCGGCGAGCATGCCGGCGAGCGGCGAGTAGTGGATCTGCACGCCGTCGACCAGGTCGGCCGCGAGCGTGGCCTGCAGGACCTCGCGCACGTCGCGGTGGTTGTGGCCGAGGCTGGCAAAGCCCTCGCCGGTGTGGAAGTCCAGGTATGCGCGGCCGTCGGCGTCGTAGAGGTGCGAGCCCTGAGCTGAGGCGTAGCGCTCGTCGAAGCCGAGGATGCGCAGCACGTCGACGAGCGACGGATCGAGGTGGCGAGCCGCCAGGTCCAGCGTTTCCTGTCCGCGGGCCGCTGCGTCTGCGACGACGCCAAGGGAGTCGGCGACGGCCGGTTGAGCCTTGACGTCCATGACGATCGCGCAGCTTAGCCCGATCGCACATGGCGCACGGAAGCCGACCGACCGGCTACGGCCGCGAGGAGCCGGCAGCCCGACCGATGGCTCCCGGCGCCTGGATCGGCGCCATGGCCTTGTTCTCGCCGTCCGAGCGTCGTAGCATCGGTGGGGACAAGGCCACCCCGCTTCTGCGAATCAGACTGCGCCGGGCACCGTAGGCGATGACGCTCACGGCGACCGCACGGACCGCTTCTCCCTAGCGAGCAGCGCCGCACACGACGAGAGCCGCTCGGAGGGCCCGGCTGGGCAGTCCTGGGGGCGATCAAGGAGGTTCGCATGATGGACGTATCCGACGATCGAGGCGGCGGTGTCGCGCCGTCCGCGCCTACGGCCGAGCGCCGCCCTGAGGACGACGGCCACGCGGAGATGGTCTCGATCGAGCACGAGACCGCCGAGCGCCTGCTGAACGCCGCCGTGATCGCGATCCCGCTCGCGGCGGTCGCGCTGGCCGGCTGGCTGGCTTGGGGCGGCAGCCTTCACTGGCAGGACCTGCTCGTGCTGGCGATCACCTATCTGTTGACGGGCATGGGGATCACGGTCGGCTTTCACCGCCTGTTCACGCATCGCAGCTTCCAGACCACGCGGGCATTGCGCGTGGCGTTTGCCGTGCTCGGCTCGATGGCCGTGGAGGGACCGCTGCTGGAGTGGGTCTCCACGCATCGCAAGCACCACCGCTTCTCCGACCGCTCGGGCGACCCGCACAGCCCGCACGCCGAGCGTGCGCCCGGGTGGCGCGGCGCGCTGCGCGGGCTCGGCCACGCGCACGTGGGCTGGATGTTTCGCGGGCAGGACGTCGCCAACCCGCGCCGCTACGCCCGCGACCTGCTGGCCGACCGGGACGTGCGCTTGATCAGTCGCGCGTTTCCCCTGTGGGTGCTGGCGGGCCTGGCGCTGCCGTTCGGCCTGGGCGTCGCGCTGACGGGCTCGTTGATCGGCGGGCTCACGGGACTGCTGTGGGGCGGCGCCGTGCGGATCTTCCTGCTGCATCACGCGACCTTCAGCATCAACTCGCTGTGTCATTTCTTCGGCCGGCGCTCCTTTACGACGGGCGATCAGTCGCGCAACCTCGCGTGGCTGGCGCCGATCACCTTCGGCGAGGCCTGGCACAACAACCACCATGCCTTCCCGACCTCGGCGCGCCACGGCCTCGGACGCCACCAGCTCGATCCCGGCGCCTGGCTGATCGGCGGTCTCGAGCGCTGCCGTTTGGCGTGGAGCGTCGTGCGCGTGCGCCCCGAGCGCCAGCAGGCCAAGCGGATCGTTGGCGTGTCCTAGCCGGGGCGAAAGCGCGGGCGCGGCGCGCTACTCGATCGCCTCGGCCGGCAGGCGCGCCTCCGTCATGACGACGCGCTGCCCGCGGATCGGCACGCCCTCCGCGAGCAGTCGCGCGCGCTGCTCGGCCCCCTTCGGCCACGTGCCGTCGCTGCGCACCACGCGCCACCAGGGGACGCCGGGGGGCAGCTGCGAGAGCACGCGCCCGGCATGGCGCGGGGCGCCGGGGGCCAGATCTCCGTATGTCGTCACGTAACCGGGCGGGACGCGAGCTACGCGGGCGAGGATCGTCTGTGCGCTCAGGGCCATACCGGCCATTTTGCTCACCCGGGGAGGCGCAGCCCACACGCGCGGCAACCCGCCGAGAGCGATCGGCAGGGCAGCGCGACTTGACAAGTGCCCTCCTGAGCGGATATGACAGACAAAGCCCGCCTCGGCGGGAAAGCGGGGATGGGGGAGGCAGTATGCGCACGATCCGGATGGCAACGACCATTGGAGCGGTGGCTGTTGTTCTGTTGGCGGCCGCCTTCGCATCGCAGGCTGGCGCGAGCCAGCTGGTCGAATTTGAACAGGCGGCTGCACTGGCCGCGAACGGCACGATCCCGCCCGTCCCGGCCAAACCACTCGAAGAGGCGCGCGAAGCATGCGGCTCGGAAACGGCCACGTGGGGCAGCGAACTGCTGACGACCAATCCGAAAGAAATCAAAGTCCCCAACGAGTGGGGCGACATCGTCCCCGGCAAGGAAGTGATGGTCTCCGGGACCATCCACAACCTGTCCACGCCTGGGGACGCAGACATACCGGTCGACCATCCGTTCAGCGCCGACACGACCTTCGACGTGATGCTGGATGAACCCTATTGGGACCTCGCCAGAGAACTCACCGCCGAATCCGAAGGCAAACCGAGCGCCCATGAACTGCACATGGAGCTCGAGACCGGCGCCTTCCCGCACGTGCTGCCTCAGAGGCAAGGCCCCGCCGAAGGCGAGCCGTGGGGGCTCACCGAGACAGAAGTGGCAGAACGCGAAGAACACGGAGAATCGACGCAGAGCCTGCTCGAGGACGCGTCCATCGGTCTGCAAACGGGCTACATCCCACAAGAAGGCGACCGCATCGCGATGCGCGGACGCTGGCTCATCGACTGCGGGCACAATGACTACCACGGCGAGCTTCACCCGATCACGTTCATGGCCTTTGGCCACGCAGAAGGGGCCAAGACGGTCGTACACGTGCTGTCCAACGCCTACCGCGTGACGCAGCTCTACGGCGCAGGGACGGCGGAAGTCAACGGCGCACCGAAAGGCAAGGCCTTCCCCGAAGGCTTTGAAGAAGCCGTGACAGCGCTCGTGACGAACGCGTTCTTCGGCAGAACGGCGCCCCTGTCGTTGCTCGTCGGACTCGAAAAGACGCTGCCGTCAACGGCGCCGTTCAAGGTCTGTGCGCCGGAAAGCGCCTCCGGGCCGTTGAAAGCGACCTACAACTTCGTGAAGCGTGGCGGCGTGGAAATCGCCGTCAAACACCCGGTCAAAAGCCGCTGCGCGACGATCACGGCGAAAGTCAACCCGGAAAAATACAAAGCGCTCCAACCCCGCAAACGCACGTGCGACATGCCGTGGCCGGGGCTCAGCGAAAGCATCGCCGAGGCGCTTGGCGTGAGCGGGGTTCGCAGCAACGAGATCGAGACGATCAGGGTAAATGCGACCGGCGGGACCTTCACGATCACGTATGCCGGGGAAACCACCTCCCCGCTGAGCTACAACGCGTCGGCTGTCGAAGTCCAGGCGGCGCTGGAAGAATTGCTCGCCGTCAATCCCGGCGACATCGCCGTCTCGGGCGGTCCGGGAGGCGAAGGCGGCGGGACGCCATACACCTTGGCGTTTGGTGGCGCGCTGGCCGAACAGTCGGTGACGCCCGTGACAACCAACCGCTCGGGGCTGACGGGCGGGTCAAAACTCGCCACCGTCATAGTCGTCCGGCCCGGAGGACCGCTTGATCTGCGGAGGTTCATCCTCAGCCTGATCGAACAGAAACAGAAGGTCGGATTCGAAGAAGCGGGTTACTTCGCCGCGGTCACGAAGACGGAAGCCAACATGGCGCTCACGCCTCAGACGTCCTGCGTGGACCCGCCTTCTGCGCCGCCACTGAACCTCGAAAAACACCAGACGACCGACAAGAAACAGGCGTTCCCCTACTACGGCGAAATCCAAGTGGAACTGTAGCTCTGGGTGCGACGTCTTCTGGGCGTCGCACCGAGCCACCTCCGAGATCGGTTGCGGCGATGCTGCTGCATCACCTTCCACGACGACCTGGTCCCGGCTTCGGGATCCGCTCCGGCTGCCGGGAGCGGCCACACCAGTGTAGCTTAGCGGCCACATAAAGTTGAATTATCGGCCATACGGGCGATATGGTTGCGGCATGGACTCCCTGGGGCGTGCCGCATCCGAACTCGAGATCCCTGCACGCACGCTGCGTCGCGCAGCATCCGAGGGGCTGGTGCGCGGGGAGCGTCTGAGCCCGCGCCGGTTTCGGATCACGTTTCGCGAGGAGGCGTACCTGCGCAGCCATTGGGACTTGTTGCGGGCGCTGCGCGCGTCGTTTCGCACCGAGCCCAACGTCAGGCTTGCTGTGCTGTTCGGCTCGACAGCCATCGGAACCGACGACGAGCGCTCAGATGTCGATGTGTTGGTTGTGTTGCATGATCCGAGCGTGAGCCGCCTGGCTGAGCTCGCGGAGCGGCTTTCCCGTGGTACCGGCCGCGAGATGCAGCTTGTACGGCTTTCGGAGGCGGAGACCTCGCCGGTGCTCATGTCTGACGTCATCGATCAGGGGCGCGTCCTCGTCGATCGAGACGATTTGTGGTCGGCCTTGAAGGAGCGTGCCCGGAGATGGCGGCGTCTTGCGCGTAGCGTCGAACGGTCCTCAGCTGCCGTGATCGACGAGCCCGATCTCGACGATGCTGTATGACTTCCGCCGCGCCGGCTCCCGCTCCGCTCGAGGCGAGTGACCTCAAACGTGCGAAAGCGCTGAAGGCAAAGATCGGCGATCGGGTCGGTGACGTGCGCCGCCATCTGCTCGCGCTGCGCACGGCGATGGCGGAGTTCGGCGATGACTTCGAGCTGGATGCCTTCCGTGCCGCCTACTCCTCAGAGGATCCCGTCGAGCTCAACCGTGTGAAGGCGGTCGAGCGGGGCGTCGATCAGCTTTACAACTACATCGCCGAGCTGACCGCCTTCGGACTCGAGCTCGCCGAGCTTCGTGGGCGTCGCGACGAGACCAATGCGCGGCGCGATCTCGATGCGCTGAGGGGCGCCGGTGTGATCTCGGCCGAGCTGACTCGCCGACTGCAACGACTCCGCGAGTTGCGGCGCACGCTCGTCCACGAATACGCAACGGCCACCGCCGAACAGGTGCACGAGTCTGCGCTCCTCGTGTCTGGCAACTTCGCGGCTTTCTACGACGCGTACCGGGCGTGGATCAGGCGTGGTTTCGCGCCCCGGCTGTAACGATGCGCAAGTGGGCTTCAGCCAGCCGAGCGCTCGCGGCCGAGCCGCCCCAAAGGAAGCGCTTCAGGCCGTGCCCCGGCACGGGGATCCTGCGGAAATCCGCCCCGCGATACTCGCCAAACACGCGTATTTGCAGACCTTTTGCGATGCCGGAGGAGGGACTCGAACCCCCGACACGCGGATTATGATTCCGCTGCTCTGACCAGCTGAGCTACTCCGGCGGGGCCGCGCAGTTTAGCCTCGTGTCGGTGACGCCGCCGATCCTGCTGGCCGTGCCCAACGTCTCCGAGGGCCGAGACGCGAAGCTGCTCGATGAGCTTGCAGCGGCCGCCGCGCCGCCAGCGCCGCCCGCGCCGCGGGAGAGCTCGGCGCAGGTGCGCCTGCTGGACGTGCACAGCGACGGCGACCACCACCGCTCGGTGTTCACGCTCGCCGGCGCACAGCGGGCGCTCGCGGACTCGCTGCTGCGCCTCGCGCACAGGGCCGTCGAGTCGATCGACGTCGTAGCGCGCGCCGCGGGCGATGCGACGCACAGCGGCGCGCACCCGCACGTCGGCGCGATCGACGTCGTGCCGCTCGTCTACCTCGACGCCGCCGCGCGCGGCGCCGCCTGCGCCGCGGCGCTCGTCGTCGGCGACCGCATCGGCAGCGAGCTCGAGGTGCCGGTGTTCCTCTACGGCGAGCTTGCCGGCGACCGGCCCGGGCGCAGCCGCGCCGAGCTGCGGCGCGGCGGCGTCGCCGCGCTCGCCGCGCGCATGTCCGCGGGCGCCGGCGCCGACGGCGCGATCGCGCCGGACTTCGGCCCGCGCGCGCCGCACGCGAGCGCCGGCGCCACGCTCGTCGCCGCGCGCGAGCCGCTTGTCGCGTTCAACCTGCAGCTGCGCGCGCCCGCCACCGTCGCCGACGCGCGGCGCGTCGCTTCGCTGGTTCGCGAGGGCGGCGAGCACGGCCTGCCGGGGCTTCGCGCCATCGGCGTGCAGCTCAGCGGCGGCGTCGCGCAGGTGTCCATGAACGTCGAGCGCCCGCTGGAGCTCGCGCTCGCCGACGTCGTCGGCGCCGTCGCCCGTCACGCGCGCGTCGCCGGCGCCGAGCTCGTCGGCCTGGCGCCGCGCGCAGCGCTTGACGGCTTCCCGGCCGACCTGCCCATGGCCGGCTTCGATCCGGCGCGCCATGTCATCGAGAACGTGCTTGGCGGCGGCGCATCGATATCCGATCCATATAAATAAATAGATTCACGGCCTGCGCGCTCGCACGCGCTCGGCGAGAACGCACTAGGCTGCTGGCATGGCGCAAACCCGGCGCAAACGTCAGACCAAGCACCGCGGCAACGCCGCTGGCATGGTCGAGTCGCGCGGGCGCACCGGTCGCAAGCCGACCGCCGCCGAGAAGAGCGGCAACGCCGCCGCGGCCGCGCGCGCCAAGGAGAAGCGCGTCGCCCGCGCCGATCAGCCGCCGACGTGGCGCGGCGCCTTCTACCGCGGGCTGCTCGCCGCCGGCGTCCTGGCGCTGCTGTCGGGGCTGATCCTCAACGCCAAGGCGGGTCAGACGGTCGCCTACTTCTTCGTAGGGCTCATCTTCTACACGCCCATCAGCTTCTACAGCGACCAGTGGATCTTCAACCGCCGCCAGCGCAACAAGGCAAAGCGCGCAGGCAAGTCCGCGCCACGATGAGCGCGCGCCCGCCGGCGGAGGGCCAGCGGCCATGAGCGCTCCGGACGTGCGCTCGTTCACCGTCGGGCCCGTGCAGGAGAACTGCTACGTCGTCAGCGCCGCCGGCGCCAAGGCCGGCCAGGACGGCCTGCGGCCCGCCGTCATCGTCGACCCCGGCGACGAGGCCCAGCGGCTGCTGCAGGCGATCGACGCGCTCGGCGTGCGCATCGACGCGATCCTCATCACGCACTGCCACTTCGATCACATCGGCGCCGTCGCGCCCGTCGCGCGCGCCACCGGCGCGCCCGTCTACTGCCCCGAGATCGAGCGCCCGGTGCTCGCCGACGTGATGAGCTGGGTGCCGCCCGGCTTCGGACCGTTCGACAGCTACCAGGCCGAGCACACCGTCGGCGGCGGCGACCACCTGGCGCTCGCCCGCCTGGACATCGACGTGCTGTTCACGCCCGGCCACAGCCCCGGCCACGTCACCTACGCGATCGCGCCCGTGCGCGATGGCGGCGACGCGGGCGGCGAGGCGGCGACCGCCGGCGCGGCCGCGCGCCCGCCCGCAACGACCGACGCCGAGCGCGCGCTGCTGTCCGGCGACGTGCTCTTCCAGGGCTCCGTCGGGCGCGTCGACCTGCCCGGCGGCGACTGGGCGACGCTCGAGCGCTCGATCGGCGGGCTGCTGCGCGCCTATCCGCCGCAGACCGTCGTCTACCCCGGCCACATGGGCGTCACCACGCTGGGGCGCGAGCGCGACACCAACCCCTTCCTCACAGAGCTGCGTGAGCGCGTGCCGCGCCAGACGGCGACGCCCGACGCGGCGGCCGCCGGCAGTTGAGCGCGCCCAAGCTCAAAGCCCCGCGCGGCACCTATGACGTGCTCGGCGAGCAGGCCGCCGCACGCGCGACGCTGGAGGCGCGCGCCAGGGCGCTGCTGGAGGGCGCCGGCTACGAGCGCATCGAGACGCCCGCCTTCGAGGCCACCGAGCTGTTCTCACGCGGCGTCGGCGAGTCCACCGACATCGTGCGCAAGGAGATGTTCACGTTCACCGACAGCGGCGATCGCTCGCTGACGCTGCGCCCGGAGGGCACCGCGCCGGTCTGCCGCGCCTACGTCGAGCACGGCATGCACAAGCGTCGCCTGCCGGTCAAGCTGTGGTACCTGTCGAGCTTCTTTCGCCACGAGCGCGCGCAGGCCGGGCGCTTTCGGCAGTTCTGGCAGGTCGGCGCCGAGGCGCTCGGCTCCGACGACCCCGCCGTCGACGCCGAGTCCATCGCGCTGCTGTCCGCGCTGCTGTCCGACATGGGCGTGCGCGAGGTCCGCCTGCGCCTGTCCAGCCTCGGCAGCGCCGACACGCGCGCCGAGTACCGCCAGCGCCTGCAGGACCACCTGCGCGCGCACCAGTCCGAGCTCTCCGACGACGTGCGCAGCCGCATCGAGCTCAACCCCCTGCGCGCCTTCGACGCCGACCACGAGGGCACGCGCCGCGTCATGGCCGACGCGCCGCGTCTGCTCGACCACCTCGGCGCCGAGGACTCAGAGCACTTCGCGCAGGTTCGCGCGCTGCTCGACGAGGCCTCCGTCGCCTACCAGATCGACTCCGCGCTCGTGCGCGGGCTGGACTACTACACGCGCACCGTCTTCGAGTTCACCTCCGACGCGCTCGGCGCGCAGAGCGGAGTCGGCGGCGGCGGGCGCTACGACGGCCTCGTCGAGCTGCTGGGAGGCAAGCCGACGCCCGGCATCGGCTGGGCGGCCGGCGTCGAGCGCATGCTGCTCGCGGGCGAGGATCACGCCGTCGCCGCGCAGCCCGTCGACCTATTCGTCGCGCTGGAGTCCCCCGGCGCGCGCCGCGCCGCCTTCGGGCTGCTCGAGGCCGCCCGCTCGGCCGGCCTGAGCGCGCAGATGGAGCTCGCCGGTCGCTCGCTCAAAGGCCAGCTCGGCCAGGCCGACGCGCTCGGCGCGCGCTATGTGGCGATCGTCGACGACGGCGCCACGACGCTCAAGGACATGCAGGACGGCGGCCAGGAGCGCATCGCCACCGACACCGTCGTGCACGCCGTCTTGCGCGGCCTGCGCACGCTCTGAGCGGCCCGTCGGCGGGCCGGCACCCGCATGACCGCGCGCTCGCGGCAACGGCTGAGCGGTCCAACCGCCCTTGCGCCGTTCAACTCCCGTCGCATTTATGCCGAAGGAGGGGCAATGACGCAGATCTCGCGCCCTCTCCAGATCGCGCTGGCCGCGATCGTCCTGTTCGCCGCCGTGTGGTTCGTCGCCCTGCGCGGGCACTCCTCCGGCGGTCAAAGCTCCTCCTCGCCCGCCTCCTCAAGCGCCCCGCCGGCGCCGTCCGCGCCGGCTTCGCCATCGAGCTCGGGCTCCGCTTCATCGGGCTCGGGCTCGTCCGCGTCCGCGGGCTCCTCGCCTTCCGGCGGCTCGACCTATCACGGCTCTGCGCCGGGAGTCGCCGGCCTGACGCGAGCGATCGCCAAAGCCCGCGGCGCCGTCGCGCAGTCACAGAAGCAGGCCGCCGCGCAGTCGGGCGCCAAGCACGCCCCCAGCTCCCCCTCCAGCGCCTCCACGCACGCTTCCAGGGCCGCCTCGCACGCCGGCTCCTCGGCCGGCGCCACGGCCGCCGCGCGGTCCGGCGGCGCAAACAGCTCGTCCGGCAAAGCCGCGCCGAGCGCACGCGCTCGGTCGCAGACGCCCGGCGTTCCGGCAAAACAGGCGATCGTGCAGTCAGAGCTCGAGCGCGGCCAGACCGTCATCGTCCTGTTCTGGAATCCCAAGGGCTCAGACGACGCCGCCGTGCACGTCGAGCTGCGGCTGCTTCAGATCGTCGGCAAGCGGCTGCTGCCCGAAGACCGCAAGCTCGCAATCCACTACGCGCACGCCGGCGAAGTCGGGCAGTTCGGCTCCATCACGCACTCGCTGCAGGTCCTGCAGACGCCGACCACGCTCGTCATCGGCCCCAGCGGCGACGCCAAGACGCTCACCGGCCTCGTCGACGCCTACACGATCCAGCAGGCCATCCGCGAAGCGCGCCACCCCTCGCGCCACCCCTAGCGCCGCACCGCTGGCCCTAGACTCGGTCGCGTGCAACACGCCGCCGAGGACCATCTGCGCCAGCATCTCGAACGACCGCTGCACCGCGGCCACGTGCCCGCCGACGCGTGCACGGGCGCGGCCGGCGGCGCCGCCTGCGGCGACCTGATCCGCATCTCGCTGGGCCTAGACGGCGCAAGCGACGACGCCAAGGTCGCCGACGCCGGCTTCGACGCCAGCGGCTGCGGCGCCACGCTCGCCGCAGGAAGCGCCGTCGTCGGCCTCATATGCGGCGCCTCCCTGCTGGACGCCGCGCGCATCGGCGCGCGCGAGATCGCCGACGAGCTGGGCGGCCTGAGCCCGGCCAAGCACCACGCCGCCGAGCTGGCCGCCGACGCGCTTCACCGCGCGCTCGGACATGCCGCGCGCGAGCAGGCGCGTTTGGCGCCGTCGCCCTCGCGCACGCTCGTGGCCATGAGCGGCGGCGTCGACAGCGCCGTCGCGGCGCTGCTCGTCGCGCGCGAAGGCCGCGAGGCCGTCGCCGTGACGCTCGAGCTGTGGTCTGACCCGGAGAACGACGGCGAGTCCAGCTGCTGCTCGGCGCAGGCCGTGCGCGGCGCGCGCGCGCTCGCGCACGGCCTCGGCATGGCGCACCTGTCGATCGACCTGCGCGCGGAGTTTCGCGCCGGCGTCGTCGACGGCTGGCTGTCCGACCATCGCGCCGGCCTGACGCCCAACCCGTGCGTGCGCTGCAACGGCAACGTGCGCCTGGACGCCATGCTCGAGCTCGGCGCGCGGCTCGGCGCCGACACGCTGGCCACGGGGCACTACGCGCGCGTGCAGGACGGGCGGCTGCTGCGCATGGCCAGCGACGTCGCCAAGGACCAGAGCTACGTGCTGTCGGCGCTGTCGCCGGCCTCGCTCGCCCGCCTGCGCTTCCCGCTCGGCGCGCTGCGCAAGGCGCAGGTGCGCCAGCTTGCCGAGCAGGCCGGCCTGGCCGTCGCGCGCAAGCCCGACTCGCAGGACCTGTGCTTCCTCGCCGGCACGCGCCACAGCGATTTCCTAAAGCGCCATGGGGGCCTCGGCGAGCGCCCCGGCGCGATCCTCGACAGGCGGGGCGCCGTGCTCGGCGAGCACCGCGGCGCGCACTCCTACACCGTCGGCCAGCGCCACGGCCTGGGCATCGGCGCGAGCGAGCCGCTGTACGTGCTGGAGACAGACGCGCAGGCCAACACCGTCACCGTCGGGCCGCGCAGCGCGCTGCTGGCCAGCGGCCTGCCGGTGCGCGAGCTGACGCTGCATCGCCACGGCGAGTGCGTCGACGGCGTGCGCGTGCGCTCGCACGGCAGGCGCCTGGACTGCAGGCTGGCGCGCGGGCTGGCGCCCGGGCGCCACGCGCGCGCACACATCGAGCTGGCCCAGCCGGCCGAGCGCACCGCGCCGGGCCAGATCGCCTGCCTGTACGCCGGCGAGCTGGTCGTCGGCTACGGCACCATCGCCTCCTGACGGCCGCCGCGCGCCTCGGCCGCGCGTCGTGACCCAAGCGCGACCTAAGATCAGCGAACGATGACCTCCGACGAGATCCGCGAGCGCTATCTGGCGTTCTTCGAGCAACGCGGCCACAGGCGCATCCCGTCGGCCTCGCTCGTGCCCTCCGCGCACGATCCGTCGGCGCTGTTGACCGTCGCCGGCATGCACCCGCTAAAGCCCTACTTCCTCGGGCAGGAAACGCCGCCGGCGACGCGCCTGACCGACTGCCAGAAGGTCTTTCGCACGGTCGACATCGACAACGTCGGCAACACGGCGCGCCACCTGACGTTCTTCGAGATGCTCGGCAACTTCTCCTTCGGCGACTACTTCAAGCGCGAGGCCATCGAGTTCGCCTGGCAGCTCTCGCGCGAGGTCTACGGCTTTGACGAGCAGGACATCTGGGTGACGGTGTTCGAGGGCGACGAGCAGCTGGACCTCGGCCCCGACGACGAGGCGATCGGCTTCTGGCAACAGATGGGCGTGCCGCGCGAGCGCATCGTGCTGTGCCCGCGCTCGGAGAACTTCTGGCAGGCCGGCCCGTCGGGGCCGTGCGGGCCGTGCTCGGAGCTGTACCTGGACCGCGGCGAGCAGTTCGGCGCGCCGGGCGATCTGCCGGGCGGCGAGAACGAGCGCTTCCTGGAGTACTGGAACCTCGTGTTCATGCAGTACGACCAGAACGATGGACGCCTGCAGCCGCTGCCGGCGAGCAACATCGACACGGGCATGGGCCTGAACCGCATGGCGGCGATCCTGCAGGACAAGCCGTCGGTGTTCGAGACCGACCAGTTCGCGCCGCTGATCGAGCTCGGCGAGCAGCTCTCCGGTCGCCGCTACGGCGCCGGGCACGACGCAGACCGCGCGCTGCGCATCCTCGCCGACCACTCGCGCGCGATGACCTTCCTCGTCGCCGACGGCGTCGTGCCCTCCAACGAGGACCGCGGCTACGTGCTGCGCCGCGTGATGCGCCGCGCGATCCAGCAGGGCCGCGCGCTGGAGCTCGCGCCGGGCTTTCTCATCCGCTACGCCGAGCGCGTGCGCGAGCTGATGGCCGGCGCCTACCCGGAGATCGCAGAGCACGCGGAGTCGATCGACATGTGGCTGTCCTCCGAGGAGGAGGGCTTCGGACGCACGCTGGCCAACGGCATGGAGCTCCTGCGCTCGGAGATCGCTCGGGCGCGCGAGGCCGGAGCGGCGACGGTGACGGCGCAGGCTGTCTTTCGCCTGCACGACACGTATGGCTTTCCGCGCGAGCTGACGAGCGAGATCCTCGCCGAGGAGGGGCTGTCGGTCGAGGGCGACTTCGACGAGCTGATGGAGCAGCAGCGCGGGCGCGGGCGCGCGCGGGCGGGCGCCGGGGAGGGCGGCGGCGACCACGCCGGCGCCGTGCTGGCCGAGCTGGCGGGCATCGGCGAGAGCACGCGCTTCACCGGCTATGAGACCGAGGACCAGCCGACGACGATCGCCGCCGTGCGCGAGCACACGCTCGCAGGCGCCAACGGCCACGGCGACGAGCGCGAGGGGCCGGGCGCTCGCTATCTGGTCAAGCTCGCCGAGTCGCCCTTCTACGCGCCGGGGGGCGGGCAGATCGCCGACGTGGGCACGATCGAATGCGAGGACGGCGACTGCCGCGCGCAGGTCGCCGACGTGCTGCGCGTCGGCGACGACCAGGCGCTGGAAGTCGTGCTGGAGCGCGGATCGCTGCGCGAGGGCGAGGCCGTGCGCGCGCGCGTCGACCACCTGCGCCGCCACGAGACCGAGGCCAACCACACCGCGACGCACCTGCTGCAGGCGGCGCTGCGCGAGCGCCTGGGCGCCCACGTGCGCCAGGCGGGCTCCTATGTCGGCCCGGACAAGCTGCGCTTCGACTTCAGCCACGGCCAGGGCCTGTCAGAGCAGGAGCTGCGCGACGTGGAGGACCGCGTCAACGAGTGGATCGCGCGCAACGACCCGGTGCGGGCGATCACGACGACGCTGGAGACGGCCCGCAGCCTCGGCGCGATGGCGCTGTTCGGCGAAAAGTACGGCGACGTCGTACGCATGGTGGAGGTCGGCGACGGCGACTACTCGCGCGAGCTGTGCGGCGGCACGCATGTGCGCTCGACGGCCGAGATCGGCCCGTTTCGGATCGTCGGCGAGACGTCCAGCGCGGCCAACGTGCGGCGCATCGAGGCGCTGACCGGTCCGCAGGCGGTGAAGCTGCTGCGCGACCACGACCGGGTGCTCGGCGAAGTCGCGACGGCGCTGCGCGCGCGTCCGCAGGACGCGGCGGAGCTGGTGCGCACGCGCGAGCGCGAGCGCCGCGAGCTGGAGAAGGCGCTGAGGGCCGCGTCCGATGGCGGGGGCGGCGCGGCTGGGGGAATCGATTTCGACGATCTGACCGGTCGCGCGCTCGACGTCGCCGGCGCGCGTGTGCTGTCGGCGATCGTCGAGGTGGCCGACGCCAAGGCGCTGCTCGACGTCGCAGACCGGCTGAAGGGCAAATTGGCCGAGGGCGCGCTCGTGCTCGGCGCGGCCGTCGACGGCCGCGCGCACCTGCTCGTGAGCGTCGCGCCGGAGCTGGTCGCACGCGGCGTCAAGGCCGGCGCGGTGGTCAAGGCGGCGGCGGCGGTCGTGGGCGGCGGCGGCGGCGGGCGCGACACGCTGGCGCAGGCCGGCGGCAAGGACCCCGACAAGCTCGGCGACGCGCTCGTCGCAGCCCAGGCGGCGATAGCGTCGGCGCTGCAGGACTGATGCGCGTGCTCGCGCTGGACTACGGCAGCGCGCGTTGCGGCTGCGCCGTCAGCGACCCGACGGAGACGATCGTGACGCCGATCGACCCGGTGCTGCGCCCCGCCAGCAAGCGCGGGATGCTGGCGCTGGCACAGCTCGTGCGCGACCGCGAGGTCGCGCGCGTGGTCGTCGGGCTGCCGCTCTCGCTGAGCGGATCCGACAGCGATCAGACACGCGAGACGCGCCGGTTCGCCGAGCGCCTGGCGCGGCGGCTGGGCGAGAGGGTGCCCGTCGAGATGTACGACGAGCGCTTCACCACGCGCATGGCCCAGCGCCTGGACGCGGCGTCGAGCGCCAGCGAGGACTCGCGCGCGGCGGCGCACCTGCTGGAAAGCTGGATCTCCGCGCACGCGCAATAAGGTCTGCTCCTTGTCTCGCGGCAACCGATCACGTCCGGCGCACGAACGCACCGCGCAGGAGCGCGAGCGCGACCGGCTGCAGCGCGAACGCCGCCGCGCCGGGCTGGCGCCGAGCCGCGACGCCGAGCAGGCCGAGCCGGCGACCGCGCCGGCGGCCGAGCCGTTGGACGCGGGCGAGGCGCGCCGGCCCGACGAGGCCGAGGGAGCTCTCGCGCAGCCGCCGCCGCAGCTGCCGCCATGGGAGGTGCGCGCATCGCCGCCGCCGCCGGCGCCCGCGCGGGCCGGTTCGGGCGCCGGTCAGCCGATGCCCGCTCCGCCCGCGGGCGCTGCGGGCGGCGACGGCCTCGACGCCGGCCGGCGTCGCGCGCGCGGCGGGCGCCCGCGCCCGGGCCGGGGGCATGCGGGCCGGCGCCTGACGCGCGCGCGAGCCGCGGCGCTGCTCGCGCTCGTGGCGGCTGCGGCGCTGGTGTGGTTCCTGGTGGCGCTGTTTCAGCCGTTCGCGGGCTCGGGCAGCGGCAAGGTGATCGTGCTGATCCCCAAAGGGTCGAGCGCGAGCAGGATCGGCTCGATCCTGGCGCACGACGGCGTCGTCTCCTCGGGCTTCTTCTTCGACGTGCGCGCGCTGCTGGAGGGCAAGCGCGGCTCGCTTCACTCCGGGCGCTTTGCGCTGAAGCGCGACATGAGCTACGCGGCGGCGATCGAGGCGCTGAGCAAGCCGCCGCCGCGCGCGATCGCCGTCAAGGTGGTGATCCCCGAGGGCTACACGCGCCGCCAAATCGCCGATCTGGTGGCGCAGGACGCGCTGAGCGGCGACTACATGGCGCAGACCGAGCGCTCGCCGGCGCTTGACCCGGCGCGCTATGGCGCGCCCGCGGGCACGCACGATCTGGAGGGGTTTCTGTTCCCGGCGACGTATGACCTGACGGCGGGGGCGCCGGTCGCACGTCTGGTGGGCGAGCAGCTGGCGGCCTTTCGCCAGCGCTTCACCGGCGCCGACGCGCGCCGCGCGCACAAGCTGCACGTGACGCCTTACCAGCTGCTGACGGTCGCCTCGATGGTCGAGCGCGAGGCGCAGACCGACCACGACCGCCCGCTGATCGCGGCGGTCATCTACAACCGCCTGCGCGAAGGCATCCCGCTGGGGATCGACGCGACGATCTACTACGCGGTGGAGCTTCAGAAGGGGATCGCGACCTACACAGGCGAACTGACGCAATCGCAGCTGAAAATCGACTCGCCTTACAACACGCGCACGCACAGAGGGTTGCCGCCGACGCCGATCTCGAACCCCGGCGAAGCGTCGATCGACGCCGCCGCGCATCCGGCGCACGCGCACTACCTCTACTACGTCGCCGCCGCCGACGGCTGCGGCGAGCAGGTGTTCTCAGACACCTACGCGCAGTTCGAAAAGAACGCGGCCGCCTATCAGGCCGCGGTGAAGAAGAACGACGGGCGCCCGCCGAAGTGCAAGAGGAAGTAGTCAAGCGCCTGGGCGTGCTGGGCTGGCCGGTCGCGCACAGCCGCTCGCCGGCGATCCACAACGCGGCGCTGGCGTCGCTGGGCATGCGCGACTGGCGCTATCAGCTGCTGCCGGTCCCGCCGGCGCTGCTCGCGCAGACCGTGCGCGGCCTGGGCGACTCGGGCTTCGTCGGCGCGAACGTGACGATTCCGCACAAGCAGGCGGCGCTGGCGCTGGCCGACAGCGCGAGCGCCGTCGCCGAGACGATCGGCGCCGCCAACACGCTGACGCTCTCACCCGACGGCGCGATAGCCGCGCAGAACACCGACGCGCCCGGCCTGATCGCCGCGATCGCAGAGCCGCTGGCGGGCGCCAGCGCGCTCGTGCTGGGCGCCGGCGGCAGCGCGCGCGCGGCGGTGTGGGCGCTGCTGCACGCGGGCGCCGGCGAGGTGGCGATCTGCAACCGCACGCGCCGGCGCGGCGAGGAGCTTGCGCGGGAGCTCGGCGCGAGCGCTGTCGCGCAGCCGCGCGCGGCCGAGCTGCTCGTCAACTGCACGTCGGTGGGCCTTGCCGCCGCGCCAGACGAGCTGGCGCAGCTCGGGCTGACCGAGGCGCGCGTCGGCGAGTATCCGCTGGTCGTCGACCTGGTCTACCGCGACGGCTCGACCGCGCTGGTGAGCGCCGCGCGCGCGAGCGGCGTGCGCGCGGTGGACGGGCTTGAGGTGCTGGTCGCCCAGGCGGCGCTGAGCTTTTCGCTGTGGACCGGGCGCCCGGCGCCGCTCGAGGTCATGCGCGCGGCGGCGCGCGGCGCATAGCAGCACTGCGGCGCCGCTTCAAGCTCACTCCAACCTTTGTCTACTCGCGGGCCGCTTACGCGACTGGCGGGCCCGCCCGGTCGATGGGCCGGACCATGGACATCGATTTCGCAGATCTGCTGATGGAGGTCGTCTCGCGCCGGGCGTCCGACCTGCACCTGAGCGCTGGCGCACACCCGACCATACGCGTCCGCGGGCGCCTGACGCCCGTCGAGGGCTATCCGAAGCTCTCGCCGACGGACACGCGCGAGATCATCTACTCGATCCTCACCGGCGATCAGCGCCAGCGCCTGGAGACCGACTGGCAGCTGGACTTCGCCTACTCGATCCCCGGCCACGCGCGCTTTCGCGTCAACGCCTACTTCCAACGCGGAGCGATCGGCGCGGCCTTTCGCCTGATCCCGTTCAACCTGTCGAGCATCGACGAGCTCGGCCTGCCCCCGTCCGTGCACGAGTTCACGCGCAAGCCGCGCGGCTTCGTGCTCGTGACCGGCCCGACCGGCTCGGGCAAGTCCACCTCGCTGGCGGCGATGATCGACGAGATCAACAGCACGCGCGAGGAGCACATCATGACGATCGAGGACCCGATCGAGTTCCTGCACAGCCACAAGAAGTGCCTGGTCAACCAGCGCGAGCTGGGCTCCGACGCGCAGAGCTTCTCCGAGGCGCTGAAGGCGGCGCTGCGCCAGGACCCCGACGTGATCCTCGTCGGAGAGATGCGCGACCTCGACACGATCCAGACGGCACTGACCGCCGCGGAGACCGGCCATCTGGTGTTCGCGACGCTGCACACGCAGGACACCGCACAGACGATCGACCGCATCATCGACGTCTTTCCCGCACACCAGCAGGGGCAGGTGCGCGTGCAGCTCTCGGTGGGGCTGCAGGGCATCATGACCCAGCAGCTGCTGCCCAACGCCGACGGCTCGGGCCGCGTCGTGGCCACGGAGGTGCTCGTGCCCAACCCGGCCGTGCGCAACCTGATCCGCGAGGGCAAGACGCATCAGATCTACTCGGTGCTGCAGACCAGCTCGGCCGCCGGCATGCAGACGATGGACGCCTCGCTGGCGACGCTCGTGCGGGGAGGCCAGATCAGTCGCAAGCTGGCCGAATCGCGCTCGTCGACGCCGGAGGAGCTCGGGCGGCTGCTGGGAGCGGAGACGCTGGATCTCGGCCACCGGGCCGCGGCATAGGGGAGCGCGGCGATGAGCACGTACGTCTTCAAGGCGATCGACTTCAGCGGCGTCAAAGCCAAGGGCGAGGTCGAGGCCGACTCCAAGCAGGCGGTCTCCGACCAGCTCAAGCAGCGCGGTCTGATCGTCCTGGACATAGCCGACAAGCACTCCTCGCGCCAGATCGAGCTCGACTTCATGAAGTCGGTCAAGGCGGGCGAGCTGGCCGTCTTCTCGCGCCAGCTGGCGACGATGATCACCTCCGGCATGAGCATCCTGCGCTCGCTTTACGTGCTGGAGTGGCAGACCGAGAACAAGTTCCTCAAGGAAACGATCGTGGCCGTGCGCAAGGACGTCGAGGCGGGTCTCTCGCTGAGCGACTCGCTGGCGCGCCATCCAAAGGTCTTCAACCCGCTGTTCGTCGCGATGACGCAGGCGGGCGAGGCCGGAGGTGTGCTGGAGGACGCGCTGCTGCGCGTCGCCGACCAGCTGCAGAAGGACGCCTCGCTGCGACGCCAGATCAAATCGGCGATGGTCTACCCGGCGCTGGTGATCGTCTTCGCGATCGGCGTGATGATGGCGCTCGTGGCCTTCCTCGTGCCCGTGTTCGAGGGCGTCTTCAAGCAGTTCGGCGGGGAACTGCCGAAGATCACCCAGGTCTCGGTGTTCCTCTCGCACGCGGTCACCGGCTACTGGTGGCTGATCTTCCTGCTCATGGGCGCGTCGATCTTCGGCTTTCTGAAGTGGAAGTCCTCGTCGTGGGGGCGCCCGCAGTGGGATCACTTTCGCCTGCGCATACCGATGAAGATCGGCGCGATCGTGCAGCAGGTCGCCGTGGCGCGCTGGGCGCGCACGCTGGCCTCGCTGACGAGCGCCGGCGTGCCGCTGCTGCTCGCGCTGGACATCACCGGCCGGACCGGCGGAAACGTCGCGGTCGAGGAGGCGATGGAGGGGGTGATCGCATCGGTCAAGCGCGGCGGAAC
>Ga0105237_10002068_pt1 | contig 25449 bp, 22 predicted proteins | sample KBSC24metaG_FD_81520 | JGI IMG/M metagenome (GOLD analysis project Ga0105237, IMG submission 81520) | Corn rhizosphere microbial communities from Kellogg Biological Station, Michigan, USA - KBS C2-4 metaG | ecosystem: Host-associated > Plants > Roots > Rhizosphere > Soil | place: Michigan, USA...
ATAGACTTGGACGAGGTCAGTACCGTAACGCGGTAGCGTCGGGTCGACGTTGAGCCTTGCGCCATTGTTGCTAACGTCGACCCGACGCTACCGCGTTACGGTACTGACCTCGTCCAAGTATGAGCCGTGTTCGGTGCAGCGAGCGGCGGAGTACGTGTGCCGGCCTTTCTCATTCTCCCCAAGCTTTAGCTTGGGGATTCTCGCTGCCACACCCCTGAAAACCATTTAAATGGTTTCCAATGTTTCTGAGCGGTGGGCCCCCAAGCTAAAGCTTGGGGAGAATGAGAAAGGCCGCCTTCGTGATAACGATGATGCATAAATAACAAGCCGGCCCTAAGTTAGAAATTCACCTTCAACCCAAACTGCAGAACGCGCGGATCGCCAGCCGATGTAATCGAGCCAAACCCCGCAGCTCCCACAACCGTGTTCGGCCCTCCAAGCGGCGGAGTATTCGTCACATTAAACACTTCAGCGCGAAATTCGACGTTGCGATTCTCGCCGAAGTACGTACGCTTGATGAGTGCGATGTCGGCGTTTCGATACTGCGGACCGCGAACCGGATTGCGCGAACTGTTACCAATCGTAAACTGCGGCGCTATAGTGAATGCCGAAGTATCAAAAAACCGCGCCGTCGTTCGTTCTGATGACGGAAGGCTCGGATCCGTAACCAGGTTCGGTCGCTGCGTACCAAAACCGGCAAACGCATTGAAGTTCGTGACTTGCGTAACAGCGAGTGGTATCCCTGACTGAAGCTGGATCACACCTGCCAATTCCCAGCCACCAAAGATCGTTCCTCTGCCGATCGGCATGTCATACGTGAAGCTGCCAACAAAAACATTCGGGATATCACCTGTCGAGAGATCGCGCTCCAGCTTGCGGTTGAAGCTGTCGGCGACCGGGAAATTAGCAATTGGACCAGTCAGGATCGACGCATCGAACACCGACGACGCCTCATCGATCAGTTTCGATCTCGTGTACGACACCAGAAAAGAAAGTCCATGAGCGAATCGCTGCTCGAGCTTCGCCTGTAATGCGTTGTAGTTAGTGTTACCCACGTTGTTTCGATAGAACGTCACATTGGTAAACCTCGGAAACGGTTTCAGAAGCTGCGCCAGCGGAATCGTTGGATCGCCGAGGCTCGACGATCTTGGGATCTGGCCAAAAAAAGGATTGGGAACGCGAGTGAGTAATGCCGGGCCCAACGCGAGTTGACTGGCACTCAGTTGGTTAATGTTGGTGTCGGGAATACCGACGTGTGTGATTTTCGAGCCGGCGTAAGCGACTTCCACCACCATGTTCCTGGTCAGTTCGCGCTGCACTGCGAAGTTCCATTGTTGCGCATACCCGCTGCCGAGATCTCGATCGACGGTGAACACCCCCTGTCCGAGACCGGCGTCAGGACCGATCGGAGTCGGCGCAACACTTGGTCCATTTGCGAGTACGAATGCCGGACTAATGTTATCGAGCGTGCGTTGAGAGACTGCCTGAATAAACGGAAACTGCGGGATCGTGAAAGGCGTCGTGATACCAGCCTGCTCGATCCAGCTAACACCATAGCCCGCGCGCGCCACGGTCTTGTCATTGAAGCGATAGGCAATACCGAGCCGTGGTCCAAAATCAAGTTTGTGCAATCTTCTTGCCGATTCTCCGAAACCATTCTGGCCCAGGAACTCCAGCTGTTGAGTTTGCAGATTAAAAACCGCGCCCTGCTTGTCAGCATCGGTTGAAGGAAAGTTAAGCGTGTAACGCAAACCCGCATTGATGGTCAGACGCGAAGACGCCTTGAAATCGTCCTGCACAAAAAACTCTTTCGTACTCGCCCTCGGTCGTAAGACCTTTTCCTGAATATCGATCGAGAACGTCTGCACCTGACCAAGCAGAAAACTTGCCAGGGCGTTGCCCGTGAAGCTCGACAGTGCCGATCCGATCGTTGGCAAAGCCTGCGAGTTGGTAAACAACGAATTGAAACTGAAATTGCCAGTCGGAGATGGCGGTTGAATGACATCGAGCCGCTCCCAGCGAAAGTCAATGCCAAACTTGATCGAGTGACGGCCACGCTGGAGCGCGATGGCGTCAAAGATCTGAGTTACGTCAGTACGAAAAATGGATGCGGTGTTAGCCGATGGACCAAGCTGTTGCAATCCTGCGATTGTGAATGTCGGAAGCGTGTTCTCGAAGGCGCCGTTCGTCGGTATGCCGGGCAGTTGCAAACTCTGTGACGGAGGCGCATCGAGTGAGGTCGCGTCTCGATCTATCGATCGGCGCGTATATCCGAACCGCAGGTCGTTGAGGGCGCGGGAATTGAAGACGTGAATGTAATTTCCGGCAAGCGAACGCGCGCGAGTGTCTGTTAATCCGGTGACGCCGGTCGTGATGCTCCCACTACCGTCCGGTAGCGGCGTGACGGGTGCGGTGATGTCCTTCGCGAAGGAAAAACGCCCGTAGATCTGGTTGTTCTCGGAGAAGCGGTGATCCAGGCGAGCGTCGAATTGATCCTGATCGGTGTTCTCAGTTCCGATTCGCGTGAAATTGTTTGCTGCGCCGTTGGTTGTTGGATTCGGGTAACGTTGTAATAACTCCGCGGCGATCGGATCGAACGTGTTTGTGGGAATCAAATTGCCGGCATAGGCACGATGATCTGAGGGACGAAAGATCTGGCCCACTCGCGCCTGGGTCGTGTTGCCGTTCGTATCAGTTACGTTCACCGGATTCGCCGTCAGGCTGGTCGAGATCGAACCGTTCGGCTGCAAGAAGAGGAGCGCGCCAAGGCTCGATGAGAAATTACCTGAACGTTGGGCCAGTGTCGGCACGGTGGACGTGCGCACTCTGGCGATCTGTTGTCGCGTGCCTTGATAATCGCCGAAGAAGAAAGTCTTGTCCTTTATTACGGGACCACCTGCGACGAACCCGAACTGATTTCGTCGAAAGACCGGCTTCTTTGGATTCGCAGCGGTTGCAGGCGCAAACAAGTTGCGAGCATTCAATGCTTCGTTACGCAAAAACTCGAAAGCTGATCCATGAAAGTCGTTTGTGCCTGACTTGGTCGTCAGGTTAACAACACCGCCGTTGAAGCGGCCGAATTCAGCAGGAGGACTATTAACCTCGACCTTGAACTCCTGAATCGCTTCGACGATCGGAAAGAAAGCTACCTGCCCAGGCTCAGGCTGCAACACGGAAATGCCGTCGAACAGATACTCATTGGTTCTCGGACGCCCGCCATTGATACGTGGGAATGAAGGACCGGCGGTGGTTGGCGGCGGTTGGGCCACTCCGGCCGATAGCGTCACCAACGAAAGAAAATTCCGGCCGTTGAGTGGGACATCGACAATCTTTCGATTGGAAATAACCTGCCCCAGACCACCGCTCTCAGTTCGCAGCAGCGAAGCGTCCTGCACAACCGTAACCAACTCGGTTACGGCTCCAGGATCGAGCACGACGTCCAGTCGTACGCGCTCTCCGGTTGCGAGTCGCACACCTTCCCGCAGAGATTGTTTGAACCCGCCGGCCTCGACGGCAACGTTATAGATTCCCGGTTTGAGGTTCGTCATGATGAACGACCCATCCGCGGAGAGTTTCGAAGACGTCTGGCCAGTGGCGACCTCCGTCAGCGTGACTTTTGCGTTTGCAACGAGTGCGCCATTTTGATCTCTGACCTCTCCGATCAGCTCGGATTTAGCCGCTTGGGGATGTGCCGCGCCGGCGTAGGAGAGAACAACCACGACGCACGTCGCGAGATATGAAATCACCCGCATTCAGATTAACCTCGAATCACCATGACTTCTGTGGCCTTAATCAACGCGAAGGCGGAATCTAGACGCTTAACCAGCCACGGAACGCTCTGTTGGCATAGTAGGATTCGGCGCCGTTGTGATACAGGAAGACCTGGTTATAGCGGCGATCGCAAAAGAGGGCGCCGCCGAGCTCTCTAATATTAGAAGGTGTCTTCACCCAGCTCGACGTTTTCAAATCGAAGTTTCCGAGTTTCTGCAATTCGCGATACTCTTCTTCTGTCAAAAGCTCGATGCCCATGTCAGTTGCCATCCCAACAGCGCTATTCGCGGGTTTGTGTTCTTTCCTCGACTCCAGCGCTTCCGGATCGTAACAAACACTTCTGCGGCCTTTGGGACTCTCCGCTGAACAATCGTAAAAAATGAACTCGCCGGCCTTCTTGTCATAACCAACAACATCCGGTTCACCGCCCGTCGACTCCATTTCATTCAGCGACCATAGTTTTTCAGCATTAGCTTCCAGCTTTGCTTGTACCTTGGCCCATTCAACACCTTTATGGCGGTTCGTGTTTTTCTCAAAGCGGGCTTTCAGTGTTGTGAGTAGTTCTTCGCGTTGTTGTGATGACAACTTATTACTTTTGCTCATGCCTGTACTTTACCTCTGAGGCGCGAACGCATCAATGCCATCAACACGAAGATCACAAAGCCACACAAAAACAGCATGGCCCAATGCTGTCTGAACGGAAGCATGCGACGAGGGTGAGGGTGGCAATTAGGATTAGCAACCGATGCATAGTGCAGCTCACTACCTCAGGAAGCTTCCAGGACAATTAATCGTTTCTTTCGATGCATTTATATGGTAGATCCTCGTCTAGTTTCCGGCCGAAGCGAAAGATATGCTCGCTTCCGTCCGGAATGGTCTGTCATCATATGGGCCATGTGGACGATCCGGATTTCAACAATGTTCATGTAGAAGTCAACTGGGAAGACTCCTCACCTCCTTGATTAACTTTCGGAGGAAACCTTGATGCCTACACCCGATTCCGAACACGAACTTTCGCTTTCGTCGTCAGATATTTATCTCGCCGCCGAGCAAGGTGTGCTTCTTCAGAGTGATGCTGAACGTCTCGTTCGCTGGGGTTTTGAACAGCGCTTCAAACGTTCAGGATTGGCGGAACCGAAGGCGCCCGCGGTGGAGCGACGGAAGGGTTTTAACCTCGTCACCGTCGCTTATTACTTCGGTGCGATGTTGATGATTTCGGTTCTTAGGCGATAAATGGAACTCGCTCGGCTCTCCGGGGATATTGGTGACGGTTCTCTTATACATGATGGTTGCGGCGGGAACGGGATGGTGGCTGCGCAACAAAGGTTACATCGTCGGCGGGTCGCTACTCATCACTGTCGCTATCTGTCTTGTGCCTTTGCTGACGTACACAATAGAAGACATGCTCGGCCTTTGGCCCGCAGCGCATCCGGGAGCTTACAAGAATTATTATCCATGGATTAACGGTTCATGGATCGTGATGGAACTCGCGACCATTGCGGCCGCCGCGTTCGTATTACGCTATGTGCGTTTTGCTTTCCTCACTGCACCCATCGCTTTTTCGTTTTGGTTTCTTTCAATGGATCTCGCGGCACTGATATCGAGGAATCCAGATCTAAGCTTGAACACTCGTCAATGGATCAGCGTGATTGTTGGTCTAATCATACTTCTCGTGGGTTATGGATTAGAGCGTTTCCTGCATAAGCCCGGCGAACCCCGCTCAGAAGATTTTGCGTTCTGGTGTTACCTGTTTGGAATGTTGGCTTTCTGGGGAGGGCTGACGTCGATGAACAGCGAGTCAGAGATAATGCGGATTTTGTATGCGTTGCTGAACGTTGGGTTTATGTGGCTGGGAGTGAAGTTGCGGCGAGCGACGTTCCTGGTATTCGGCGCGCTTGGTGTGTTTATGTACCTGGGACATCTTGCGTACGAGGTGTTCAAGGACTCGTTTTTCTTTCCGTTCGTGCTGGCACTGCTTGGTCTGGGATTGATTCTGTTGACGGTGTGGATGCAGCGACGCGTGCTGGCTCGCACCGCATAAGCAGTGATACGCCGCGGATAACACGGATGAAAGCACAGATAAAATCCGCATTTATCCGTGTAATCTGCGCTCCATTAGGATGTCTCTTTGTGGGTCTGCTCCTAACTGGAACACGTGCTCGCCGACCGGGCGAAAGTTCCACTTTCGGTAAAAAGCCTGCGCTCGCGGGTTGTGCTCCCACACGCCAAGCCAGATAGTCTCGTGTCCCGCCTGCCGAGCTTCCTCCAGGCACGCACGCATCAACTGTTCTCCGATACCACGTCCAAGCCATTCACGCGACACATACAGTCGGACCAGCTCGACGGGCTTAGGGCCTTCGACGCCTTTCTCAGGTTCAGTGTCACGGAGCTTGGCGTAACCTGCCGGCTGCCCGTCAATTTCCGCGATCAGGAAAGTCGAGGCGGGATCTTCCAACTCAACCGTCTGCTGCGCGACGCTGAAGGACGTCGCCATGTATGCAGCTAAGTCTTCCGGCGTGTTATCAGCGGCGAATGTTTCGGAGAAGGTACGAGCGCCCAACTCGGATAGCAAACCAGCGTCGCCGAGTGTGCCGCGACGGATCGTTAGACCGGAAATTTGAGTCATGTCTAATTATGCTGGCGCTGTCGTCAATAAATCCAGACAGACTAAAAGGGCTGGCGTTGCCACCAGCCCCTACTTGAAAAATCAGTGTGTGGTTCAGGCTGAATTAGTAATTGATGTTTCCAACCATGGTGAACGTGTAGGCGCCCGTGACGAAGTTCTGCTCGACGACGATCGCAGCTCGTCCGCTCACTCCTGCGAAACGGCCGGTGCCGCTTTGGAACACCATGTCGCCGGTCGCGATGCCAGTTCGAAGGTCCATCTGACCATTCTCGATAACTGTCGGAAGGCGATCGCCGTTGGAAGCTACATACGTGATTTCGCCGGGCACGCGCACGATGTTCGGATCGTTGGCGTCAGGCACGAAGTCGATCTTGCCCGTACCAGTGAATAACCCCAGGTGCGTTCCGTTACCGCCCAACATGAGATTCGCACCGACGACATTGCCGGAGGCATCTGTGATGAAGGCTGCGATGCCATTTCCATTAGAAGCAAACGGACGCTCAGTTGCGCCCACCGGAATGATTCCCAACAGCAGAGCAAAAACGAGAATAAAACTGATGGCGAGAAAACGTTTCATGATGATCTCCTTCATGTCGATTCAAAATTTTGGGATCTCATACCGGCGTTAACGCGCTCGCCGCGACCCCGTACGTTTTGAAGTGGTCAATATTCGAAGAACATCACATCTGGTTTTATTTCTCGAGAAAATCAGTAGTGAATTTACCGGTGCCGCTGACCTGAACGATTACGCTGTCGTCCTTTGCGGCTACAAAATGCGGAAGACCGGCCGGAATAACAATGAACAACTCCTAGTCCTTGATCTCGGGAAGGCCCGCAGTGCGAAGCTCACGGTTGAGCGCCGCGATATCTTGAGACGTGATCGCCTGCCAGCTTTGCTGCACGGCGCGCGCATCTTCAAGGACGCCAGGCACTGCCGCCACCACCTGCGAGGTCGGAGCAACATCGACGCTCTGTATCACATTAAAAAGCGTTCTCACGCGGCCACTCGCACCCGCCAGTGTGCGTGGGCCACCCGCAGCGGGTCCGCCGCCAGCAGGTGAGAATGCCTGGAGTTTTTCAGTCAGGACATCGACGTGTGTTTTCAGATCGCCCGCCGGTACACGCGGCTGCAACTCAGTAATCTGTTGCCGCACGCGCCGGAGACTCTGTGTCATCGAATCCAGATTCAACCATTCATCATAGAGCTGTTTCGATAATTTGAATTGCTCGAGCAGATCCGCATTTGCAGTCTTCACGCGCGGATCCATCACCACTGTCAGTGGTTGCTCATAGCTCTTTCCTCCAACTGTCAGCACCACACGATATTTTCCTGGCATGGCCCATGGCGAGGTCGGCGCGGGCGCGGTATTGCGATACACAGCCGCGATCGGATACTGCGGTGGCTCCCCAGGCACCGGATCGTAATGCAGGTCCCAAAGGAAACGGTGCATTCCAGGATCAGCGGCCAGTTTTTGAGGCTGACGCAGCCAGTAGGGCGGAATCGCAAGAGATGGATTCGGTGTGGGCACCGGATCGGCGCTCGAATAACGCCGCACGATCGCACCGGCTTCATCTTTGATTTCGAGCGACGCCGGCCCGGAAGTTCCGGCCGCGATGTAGTAGTCGATCATCGCGCCCTCGGGCGGGTTTTCACCCGCAGGTGTATCGGGCGGAAGCGGCGTATCGGTGTTCATGTTCCAGCGAACACGCAAAGCTTCCTGTGGACGAAACAGAACCGTCGTTACAGGTGTCTGGAGCTGCCGGAGCGGCGTGATGTTATCGAGAATCCAGAAGCCTCGCCCGTGGGTTGCCACGCACAAGTCGTCGCCCTTAATAATCAGATCGCGAACCGAGCTCGCGCCCATGTTGAGTCGCAGTGACTGCCAGTGATCGCCGTCGTCAAACGAAACGTGGACGGCGCGCTCAGTGCCCGCGAACAGCAAACCCTTTCTCTCCGGATCCTCTCGGACCACGTTGGTGTTTTCATTGTTGGGAAGACCGCCGGTTACTTCCGTCCAGCTTGCGCCACCATCGTGCGTGCGAAAAATGTGCGGGCGCAGATCATCGAGCCTCAGGGTGTTGACGGCTGCGTACGCAGTGTTCTTATCAAAATGTCCGGCATCGATAAGTGAGACCTTCTGCCAGGGCTTGAGTTGTTTGGGAGTTACATCAGTCCAGTGCGCACCACCATCAGTCGTACGATGTATCAAGCCATCGTCAGTCCCGACCCAAATCAGATTCATATCGAGTGGCGAGGGCGCGACCGTGTAGATCACGCCGCGCTGTGTTGCCTGCGCCGTTGGTTGCGAGCGAAACTTGCCGACTGTTTCAGAAACTTCGAACGTCTTGCGAGTTAAATCCGGGCTTATCTGGTCCCAGTTGCGGCCGCCGTCTCTTGTTTTCCAGAGCGTGTTGGCAGAGAAGAAAAGCAGGTGTGGATCAACCGGCGAGAAGATGACGGGTTGTGTGCGGACGACGCGAAACTCAGTCGAGCGAAACGGGCGGGGCATGATGTTTTGCACCTGGCCGGTGCGCCGATCGTAACGCGTGAGCTTGCCGCCGTAGACGATGTCAGGATCGAGTGGATCGGCCGTTACGTAACCGTATTCTTCAGCGCCGACAGGATGCCATTCGCGAAAAGTAATCTCACCGTCATCGCCACGGCTCGAAACGCAGGCCGAACCACTTTCCTGTTGACCGCCGCACAATCGATACGGAAAAGCATTGTCGGCGCTGACGTGATAGAACTGCGCGGTCGGTTGGTTGTACCAGGTGCTCCAGGACTTTCCGCCGTTGACGGTTATTACCGCCCCCTGATCGCTGGCCATGATGATGATTTCCGGATTGTTCGGATTGATCCAGACGTTTTGATAATCGTCACCACCGGGTGCGCCGCGAAACGCCGACCACGTCTTGCCACCGTCAGTCGATTTCCAGGAGACAGTGCTTGCTACGTACACGGTATCGGGATTCTTCGGATCGAATCGGGGAACGGAAAGATCTCCACCGCCAATGCGCCCGGCAGGTCGTGTGTCCTTCGTCGCAATGCTCCAACTATCGCCGCCGTCATTAGAGCGATAGAGGTTGACTCCACTTGCCGTTGCGACGGAAGCAAACAGACGCCTGGTTGAGCTTGGCGCAATCGCGAGGTTCGCCTGGATGATTGCGTCGGGGAGTCCTCCGGCGAGTTGACGCCACGTTTTGCCGTTATCGATCGACTTGAAGATGCCACCGCCGGTGCCGTTCCAGGCAGCGTTTTCCCAAGGGCCCTGGCGCGCTTCCCAAAGAGCTGCGTAAGCGATGTCGGGGTTTTGCGGATCGAAGAGCACATCGGCGCCGCCGACGTTCTCGTCTTTGTAGAGAACTTTCTCAAACGTCTTGCCGCCATCGGCTGAACGAAAAATCCCGCGCTCCTCATTTGGACCATAAGGATGACCCGCGACAGCAGCCAGGAGGCGGTTCGCGTCGCGTGGGTCGACGGCGACCTGGGGGATCTGCTGGCCGTCGCGCAAGCCGAGATGTGTCCAAGTGCGTCCGGCGTCGGTCGACTTGTAGATACCGTCGCCGACGGAAAGATCCGGACGCTGCAATCCTTCGCCACTGCCGACATAAATGACGTTTGGATCTGAAGGCGCCACGGCGATGGAGCCGACGGAACCAGTTGGTTGATCGTCAAAGATTGGCGTCCATGTGTGGCCGTAGTCTTCGGTCTTCCAAACGCCGCCGTTTACCTGGGCCATATAGAACACATTTGGTTGTGCAGGCACTCCGGCGACGGCGCGTACCCGGCCGCCGCGAAATGGTCCGATGCTGCGCCAATGGAGAGACTGGAAGAGATCGCCGCTGAACTGTTGGGCGAAGAGGGAATCAGCTTCAGCGCCGATCAGAGCCACGATCAAGGCCACCGCTGTCATCAGTGTCGAGGTAAGGCGATAGTTATTCTGCATGGGCTTTGCACAAGATGGTTTTTACAGTTATTGATTCTTCTTTGGGGTCTCTGTGGTCGGTAAAATATTTAACACAGAGATCACAGATAAGACTCTAGGATGAAGGTCCCGCTGACGCCTGAAATGCCTGCAGCGTGCGCATGACTTTTTCGATTTGGCCGTCGCGATCGCGTTGCTTACGGACCAGTTCTTCAAGCATCAATTCACTTTTCAGATTTACTTTAAAATCCTGCTCAGCCGCAAGTCTATCTTTTTCTGCCGCACGATTCTGCGACATCATGATTACTGGTGCTTGAAGCGCGGCGAGGGTCGAGAGCAGCAGATTAAGCAGGATGTACGGATACGGATCCCATTGCGCGCCATTGTCGCCATGCCCGAGGTGCGATAGCAGCACCGTGTTGGTAGTCATCCATACCAGTAGAATTCCGCCGAAGATGAAAATAAATGTCCATGACCCGCCAAATGTTGCCACTCGATCGGCGACGCGCTGCCCGACAGTATAACGTTCCTCCATTACTTCGTTTACATTCCGCGACGCACGTTGGGCCACCAGTAAATTCGTTTGGCGCAGGCGCGCACCGATCTCACAAATGACATCGATCGCGCAATCAGGATGTTCCATTAAGAATTTCTGAAAGTTGTCGCTGCTCAGCCGGTGCAGGTGTGTATCGACGATCGCCGATGCACTGCTTGAACGCTGACCGCGATCGAGTACTGACAGTTCGCCAAAGAACTGACCGGGAGTCAACTCTGTAAGCGTGACCTGCCGTACGTCTTCATCAGTCACCCAGATACGAACAGAGCCTTCCTCGACAACGTACAGCGCGTCGCCGGCGTCGTATTCATGAAAGATAATCTCGCCGGCCTTGTAATTAACCTGTTCGACCTCATCGGCCAAATGCTCCAGCTCATGAGGCTCGAGACGCTGAAACAACGGAACTCGCGCCAAACTCTGTGCTTCGTCGCTCAAGTTTGAAGTGGCTGACATGGTGGTGTCCTTTCTGTTCCGCCTTAGACTTTCAAGCGGTTTAAGAATTCAACGTGAATTGCAAATGGGTCGGTCGGCGTCTGGTTTTGCGTAATAGCTTCGACTTCCTGGACCAATTTCAGCACGGCTCCGCCCAAGTCGGTATCATCTGAATTAATCTCGATGCACTGCGGCGAATCGAATGGCGTGATAAACAAATAGCGCGGTACATTGCTTTCGGCCATCGGCGTAGCAGGACCGAGAATCAGGAGATGGTTGTCCAGGCGGGCATATCGATGGGCCGACCCTGATTGTCGCTCCCACTGCAATTCGTGTTTTTCGGTTAATGAGCTGATCTGATCTATGAAGCGCCGCAAACGATCGGTGGTTTCTGAATCTCGTGTCATAGCGATCTCCGTTCTTCGTTGCGTCAGAGGAGTGTACTCAAAAAACAATGCCCCAAGTAACAATAACCGTCGCAATCAGCGAAGTCTTTTAGTATTTTGCGGTCCATCTGATCGTGTAAAGGAAAGGTAGAGGAATGGGAATGGAACCGCTAATCGGCGTGCTTGGTCTAGTGATAACGCTGCTGCTCGTGTTGGTGGGCTTATTGAACTTCTCTGTCTTCCGAAAACAGCTTCGGATTGCCAAGGAACAAATCGATACTGCTGTGCGGCAGTTGGAGATCGCGCAGAAACAGCCGGATCTATACTTGATCCCACGAGCTGTCACTGAGACGTCAAACCATCTCCGGCTCTTCGTCGAGCACCCAAAACTGCGACCATATTTTTACAGCGAGGCTGAGTGGAACCCCGGCGATGAGGTCTCGTTGGATGAGATTAGGGCGATGGCAGAGCTCATGCTGAATAACTTCGCCTCGGCACTGATGCACGCAGCGGCTTTCCCGGAATACCCGGTTCGTGGCGTCGATCGAGTCATCATGTTTCACCTCCGTCGCAGCTCCGCGTTGCGCGAGTTTCTCGTCGAGAACTTCGAGCGCTTCCCGTTCACAGGCTTGACGCTGCTATGCCTCAAGGACGAATCGAGAGATCAGGTCGAGGCAGATCTTCAGCGTCTCATCGAAGCACCGAATATAGATGACAAAGAGATCGAGCGCCGCAGGCAGTTGTTACAACTCTACCGGAGTGGCGAGGTGCGCGAACCGATCGAGTTCACGTCATACAGCATGAGACGCCGACGCTAGATACCATGGCCCAGCTTCCTCAGAAACTGCGAGTGCACATCAGTACGGACGGCGAGCCAGTGCCCGGAATGTTGGCGTTGGCCACGATTGAGACCAATTTCAAGAATCCTTTTACTGTTGTCATAGGACCGACTGATGCGGGCGGGAATGCCGACGTGTCGCGCGAAGAAATGCTCGAGCAGGCCGAGTCGGATCGGCAGCTGTTTGTGATGGATTATGGTGATCCCGAGTTGAGCGCCACCGGAAGAATTGCGATTCGGCTCATGCTTTTGCCGGAGATCGAGCGGGCTCTTCAGGCTTATGAGCTGTTCCATGGCAATGTTCGGTACCCTGAGGGCTACAAAGACAATCTCGATCGTGCGGCGAGGTTGCTCGAGCAGCTCAATGACAGACCGCTCTCCTTGAGTGTAGAAAGTGAAGGCTATGCAGGTGAGATCGTGATTTCCGTAGAATGAGGTTCTACGGCGAAGGAGGTACACATGCGGCACAAAATGTTTTTGGCCTTTTGGGCCATGAGCCTCGCTTTAGTCGTCGTAATGTTAGCGGCGGACAGCAGCGCGCAGGAGACGCTCCAGCCGTATGCGCCTGCGATCCTGCACACGTTTCTCGACAGCGCGAATGTGTACCCGGAGAGCGTGACGGTGGACCAGTCGAGCGGGACTTTCTTTGTGGGCTCTGTGAAAGAGGGCACGATCTACAAAGGCAGGATCGCCAGGCCGAGCCTCGAGGCCGCCCGTGGTGCCGTTTTGGGTGACGGAAATCAAAGACATTGACAACGATTTTCACCTGGACAGATGAAGAACAGCTTGTGACGTTGTACTTTGATTCCATCGGATACTGTCGAAAAGACGTTCCGCATCTATTACGGGCGATGTTGTGTTTAGACGTTGCCTATCTAGCGAGTAAGTAAAAACACATCCCAGGCCCATCGGTTAATTTGGTCGCCATGTTCGTCCTTCACCTTGGCTCTATAGCGGAAGTAGTTTCCGTGCTGGTCCCTTCTCTTGGCCTCTTTGTAATCAAGTTCAATCGCCTTAAGGCCAAGCGCCTGCAAGCTGAATAGCTCCGCTGGTTCCGAGATACCATTGTGATTACGGTCCTGCCACAAACGCAACGACGCGAAAATGCTATCGTTTGGAGTTATTAATCCGTCTCCGTTGCCTCCGCTGCTTGGCCTATCGTACTCAGCCAAAGCTAAGAATCCGTTTCGTTCGTGGCTGGCAGCTTGAGGTGTGAAATTGCCAAACAATTCAGAGCCATCGTCAATAGCGCCGTTTCCGTTTCTATCCAACGCCAGCCAGGCATCATCAGAAGATGGCGTTGTCCAGGAAATTCGCTGTGCTGCTCCTACAGCTCGAATGTCAAAGTCAACGCCCGCAGCCGCACTGGAGAGTTGGAATCCGTTACCTGCCACATCGATCAGTATTGGCGAGAGGCACGCTACTGACTCACGATCACATTCGCATGGGTTAGGATTCTCCATCAACAAAAAGCCGCAGCCTTCATCAACAGGACCGCTATCGCAATAAGCTGTGTACCTCCTCGAACCGCCTGGCACATCGGAACAGCCATTTGGTGCCGGAATCCCAATTCGCCTATCTGTTACGGTTTGTTCCCAATGATCCGTAAAAGATGGTACGCCATGGAATTCTGGGTAACACGTTTGAAGTTGCACATTGCAGCCACCAAATCCTTCTGTGTCCCTCGTCTCTTCCGAGCCGGACGGGTGAAAGGTTATATGATTTCTTTCCTTCTTTATGATTGTGAGGTCAGACTGACACCACGAATCCCAAAGGGGAAAGTTATTAAGTGTGTAAGTGCACGCCGCGTAAGAAATCGACGCAGAGGCGATAAAGGCAAAGGGAAATACGAGTAGAGCTAAAGCGAGTTTGAGATTTTTCATTTTTGCTCACCCTTTTCCTTTCGTATATGACGGCTGCCTGAAGTGATCTCAATGTCGTTGGTGAGCGCCTTTATGTGGTCTTTAATCTCTTGAATGGATGCGCCTTTTTTGTTGTTGAGCTCATTGAGACGGCGTGCAACAGTCTCTTTAATTATAGCCCTTCCAGCTAAGCGATCAGACGGGACGTTAAAGCCGTCGGTTATCTCTTCGGACTTATTTATCTCATCAGTGAGCTTCTGTATCAGCCGATCAGAGTTTGCTTCCGTCGAACTAGAACTCGCATCCAGCGCCGCCAGCGAGCGTTCGGCTTGTTCTTGAAGGCCAAGCATCCAATTCTGTAACCGCGAACTACGTGTTGGGTCGCCCTCAGCAGTTCCATCAGCAAAATAGACTGCGGCCAATGCCACCACACGTGCATACTTATCGCCTGGTACTTCCTGCAGGTTACTTATTGTTACCCGCTCATTACGTGAATCTCCGGGGGCTAAGGAAAAGGTGAAGTAAGTAATATCGCTACCGCTACCAAGCGATAAGATGTAGGCCACAATAGTCTGTTGCGATTCGTTCGTTATCTTCACCGTAAGAAAATCGTCTCCCCTTGGTTGTAGTTCAGTGATCGAGGCGTTTCTTATTTGACTTAAAACCCGAATTTTTAAGGCCTCGGATGGAGACACCTTTTTGCTTGATGCCCAAACGACGATTCCAAAAACAAGTCCCAGGCAAATACATACAACCAAGAGTAGTTTGAATTGCGAGAGGTTTAGTGAGCGCATAGGTAGTCCTTTCGGCTTCCTTGAGAGCAACGTGGAAAAATGGGGCGATGTGAATTTGCTGTGTGAGCCTGCGCGACTTATACGCCGCATCCAGCGCTTAAGTCAAGATTGATCAGGACGCGACCCCTCGCTGTGATGATAGACATTCAGTCGGTTATCTGGGTGGTGGGGTCTGATGAGTATGACGACTAGACACAAAACGCAGTCAAACCTGTTACGTTGACTTCTACTGTGACTGCGGCCACGGCGACCAACACTGTGATTACCACTATCCCGGTCGGTTTGTTTCCGGTAGGCGTAGCCATCACGCCTGACGGTAGCCGCGCATACGTGACGAATCAGGGTATGACGATCTTCGTCATCAACACCGCGACCAATACCGTGATTGCCACTATCCCTACCAGCTTCCTGGTCAATTATATTGCCATCACGCCTGACGGCACCCGCGCTTATGCAACGAGCGAACAGGGTTTTGACGCGGCGGTCATCGTCATCGACACGGCAACGAACAGCATAATCACGACGATCCCGGTTCTGCGATTTGCCTTCAGAATTGCGATTCGTCCCGGTCCACGTAGCCCGCAGACCAAAGACGAATGCAAGAATGGCGGCTGGAGAAACTTCGGCCCGCCGGCTGGTCCTTTCAAGAACCAGGGGCAGTGCGTCAGCTTCGTCGAACGCAGCTCCGCCGCGCGCAACTAGAGGGTTTTAAACGTCAACTACTCACTCCGGATCGTTTGGGTTATTAAATAGTGTGCTCAGCTTGATGCTGCCATGCCCGAACTGCGGAAAGTTAAAGGCGTTACGATTGCCAGGATCGAGGTTGGAGGCCGTATCGTCCGGCGGAAACAGGACCAGCGAATTAAGGAATGCGATTATCCGCAGTTGTTGTTCCGACGACATGTTCGCAAATGCTCTTTGAGCTGCCTGTGCCTCACCACCATGACGCATGATCACCTCCATTAAATTAATGCTGCGTCCATCGTGGCCGTATGGGCCGGTTGAACCAACGCCCCAGAGTGGTGTCGTCATAAACTCGCTTCGGATCGTACCGTCGAAGTCTCTCTCGTAGAAGCCCGGTCCCAAATCGTGACGCTTCAAATCAGTGAAGATGTTCTTGACCAAAAACGGTTCCAGCCGAGGTTCTTTCACGGCCGGGAAACCAAGATGATCGTCGACCATGTTGAACAGCGGACTCGCAGTGGCGAAAAGATTGTTGAAGATACCGCGGTCCTGATCAAACACGGTTTCGACGTCTGCGACGCGCCGGTCGTGGTTGATTTGAAGATCTGCGATATGGCAGCCGGCACAACCTGCTTGAGTAAAGAGCCTTGTACCCTGATCGGTCTCTCGAGTTTGTCGATAGAGTGCGGGCTTGAAGTAGTTCAGGAGGTAGAACTCCATGTAATCAACCAGGCTGGCGGGAATCTCATTCGTCACCCCGTCACGATCAGGATCGTCGGTGACGACATCGGTTGGTGGCGCCTCTATCCTGTCGGTAGAGCCATCAAGCACCATTCCCGAAAGCGTGGTGATACGCGCGCCGTTATGTGCTCGCATCAGCTCTGGGTCGACGGACTGCAAGCCCATTTCGTCATTGAACGCGCCAACTAAAAATTCGCGTATTGAGATTTTTCCTCCATGGGCAAAGAACGGACGCACTCGCAGGTCGGGATTGACGCCACGCACCTGCGAGGTGTCGATCTGACCATTGTCGAGAACAGTGATTGTGCCGAAGTTAATGCCTTTGCTTTCTAATGTCCTGGTAACAGAACGCTGCGTGGCCTGCCATTCCTTAAGAGCCTGAGAACGTATCGCACGCAGGTCGCTGGTAATCTCGTCGCCCAGCATTTCTTTCAATCCCAGACCAAACAAGTGCGGCGCGTCGCGACTGTCCGGTCGCGTCACCACGTCTCCGCCCGAACCTGCAGCCCCGCGCGGCCTGCCATGACACCCAGCGCAACTGTCGCTCAGACCAGCGCCAAGGCCGAGATGAGTATTGATATTGCCAACGCCGTCGTTTACCAGTGGGCCATTCCCCTGACTTCGCAAAAACTTTCTTTGGAAGAGTTGGCGACCGCGGCGAATTGCGCGAAACGGATCGCGAGCGATAACAAACGATGAAGAATCCGGCGTGGACCAATTACCAGTGCCGGCGCCAATCTGCTCCGCAAGCGATTTGGCGATTCCGAAGTTTGCAAGGTTGGGGTTCTGCGTGCGGTCAGTCATCTGGGCTAAAACAGAGTCGCGTTGCCAAACCACGATCGCACACGTGACGATAAACAAAAAGATAGCCGTAATCCTGAGTACTGGATGTTTCATGAAGGTAGATCCTTTCGGGTTATTGAGGCAGTGATTATTGAGAAGGTGATTAGACTCCCGATTGAGTAGTAGCGGTCATTTCATGGAAGATTCAAATTTGGTACCTACCGGCTGCGCGATACTGGTTCAGTTTGAAAAATACGTCCGAAGACGTTTGCTAATTCACGCCGAAGGCGTTCGCTAATTTCAGCCGAAGACGTTTGCTAATTTACGCCGAAGGCGTTCGCCCATTTACGCCGAAGACGTTTGCTAAATTTACGCTGAAGGCGTTCGCTAATTTCAGCCCAGGGTTCGAGCGCAGCGAGAACCCTGGGATCAGATAAACAAAATCGTTTCAACCCTGAAAGGGTTCCTCTCAAGACAAACCCTTACAGGGTTTCAAGTTCATCGCCGGCAACCCAGGGTTCTCGCTGCGCTCGAACCCTGGGATCAGATAAACAAAAATCGTTTCAACCCTGAAAGGGTTCCTCTCAAGACAAACCCTTACAGGGTTCAAATTGATCGTCGGCTAACCCAGGGTTCTCGCTGCGCTCGAACCCTGGGATCAGATAAACAAAATCGTTTCAACCCTGAAAGGGTTCCTCTCAAGACAAACCCTTACAGGGTTTCAAATTGATCGCCGGCAACCCAGGGTTCTCGCTGCGCTCGAACCCTGGGCTGAAATTAGCGAACGCCTTCGGCGCAAATTTGCCAATGCCATTAGCGAACGCCTTAAGCATAATTTCAAAACGACAGCGGCGGGGTTCGATTGCTGCCAGCCGGAGCAAACTGATAAGCTCCCGGTCCTAAATTGGCCCGGTTTCCTGTCTGACTAAGCTTACGAATCCCGGTTTTTAAAGTCCTAAGGAACTGAAGAGAAAGTTCTGAGGAAGTTCTAAGGGCATTATGTCTTCACTTATCGGCCCTATTCATCGATTCAGCGACTTCACGATTGATATTGACCAAAAGGTCCTCCTGCGTGGCGGTACGGCCATTCCCCTGGCGCCAAAGGTTTTTGAAACTCTGTTGGCATTGGTTGAGAACCACGGCCGGATCGTGCTCAAGGAAGAATTGATGAAGCGACTTTGGCCGGACACTTTTGTCGAAGAATCAAATCTGACTTTCAACATCCAGCAACTCAGGAAGTGTCTCGGTGACAATGCTCGCACGCCGGTTTTTATTGAAACGATTCCACGTCGCGGCTATCGCTTCATCGCGGACGTAGAACCGCTTCGGATAGACCACCCCGAGGTTCACTCTCACGGTGGCTCGCAAGAAGCGCCGGCAGTGCCGCGCACCCGCTCGAGATCCGTGGCAATTCTCGCCGTGATCGCTCTAGCCGTCGGTGGTATCGGCCTGGTTTTCTGGAGTCTTGCAAAGCGTGGCGAAAGTTCGCTGGCAAACAACCGAACTGTGGGCAAGGCACTAAAGCTCGTAGAACTAACGTCAACAGGTCAAAGCCGGCACGTCGCCATTTCACCCGATGGCAAATATGTCGCTTACACGCGCGGCGATCAAAACGGAGTCAGCATTTGGATCCGACAACTCGCCTCTAACTCTAACGTCGAGATCATTACGACTGACCGAGTTGCCGGATTGATGTTCGCCAACAGCGAAGACAGTCTTTACTTCGTCAAGGGCAATCCGAGTGCGCTGTATCGTGTGTCGTTAATAGGAGGCGTACCGACAAAACTAATCGATGGCCTCGAAGGCAAGTTCGCTATTTCACCCGACGATCGTCAGATAGCTTTCATTCGTGAGGTCGTCAATCGCGAGGGGCAGAGAGAGTTTTCTTTGCACGTGGCCAACTCAGACGGCAGCAATGAGCGGACGTTATTGGTGAGAGCGCATCCAGGCAAGCTGGACGTTCCCGTATGGTCGCCGGATAGCCAATCAATCATTTGCGCGCACGGCAATTCTGCCGCGGGCAGTCAGGACGTAAGCCTCATTGCTGTTAACGTCAACACTGGAGAGAAAAAAGATCTCTCCTCATTCAAATTCTTTCTGATTACGAAGATGGGCTGGTTGCCCGATCGGAAGGCACTGATAGTGTCCGCAAGGACGACTGCTGGAATTGACAGTCAGTTGTTCCGAGTTTCGTATCCCGGTATGGAGATTACTCAGATCACGGAAGGATTGACTTCCTATTCAGATCTCAGCGTCGCTGCCAAGGCAGACTACGCTGCTGCCTCACAGTCAATTCTCGAATCACATATCTGGATCGGGGCCAGCCGCGACCCTCATTACCTCAAAAAGATAATCCCCGCGCTGAATAATTTTTGTTGGACTCCCGATGGACGAATTGTCTACTCCACAACAGCCAGCGGGGACATAGACCTTTGGATCATGAAGCCGGATGGTACAGGGCAAAAACAACTGACGGCTAACACCGGCATTAACGGTTCTCCCGCCATCTCGGCGAGCGGTGGCTACATCGTTTTCGTTTCGAATCGCACTGGCTCATTTCAGATTTGGCGCATGAATTTTGACGGGAGCAACCAAACGCAACTCACCCACGGTTCGGCCAAAAACTATCCAGCGCTATCGCCGGATGGAAAGTGGGTTCTTTTCAACTCCACCGACGATTGGCATTTGTGGAGAGTTTCCATCGATGGTGGCGAGCCTTCACAGCTTACCGATTTTGTTGCGTCGACGCCGTCGGTATCCCCCGACGGAAAAGTGATTGCGTGTATCGGTAGAAACGAGTCGAAACGCCAACTCCTGATCCTGCCATTTGACGGTGGACGGCCCATCAAGACACTCGAGTTTTTTGGCTGGATCTCACGCATCCAGTGGATGAATGACGGCACGGCAATGATGTATGCAGGTGAGCGTGCCGGTCGGAGGGCAATGATGAGGCAAACGCTGAACGGAGAGTTAAATGAAGAGCCTTTGAGCCTGGATACGGACGAGCTTTTCGATTTTGGCTATTCCGTCGATGGCCGATCGCTGGCGATCACACGCGGCGGCTGGCTTTACGATATCGTGTTGATAAGCGGTCTCAGTAGTAGAGAATAAGGATCTGTGGCGCTAATCCGGAGTCTGCCACACAACCTTACCGGTCCGATCGATGTAGGCGTATTTCTGTTTGAATTTTTCCAATTCTTTTTCGATCTCAACTTGCGGTTTTTTGGTCGCGAGCGCTTTCGCAAAGGCTTCCTCTTCCGTCATGCCGATCGTAACGCGAGCCAGCTTACCTTCAAATGAAAACGCCTCTGAAAACTGCGGCTTAATTACTATGGCTCCAGTCTTATCGATGTATCCATAGCGCCATGCTCCCTCGGTTTCACGAATTCCGATCAGCGCCAGTCCTTCACTAAATGGCGCCGCGCACGCGAACGCCGGTTGTATCACCCAATTGCCATGCTGATCGATGAAACCCCACTCTTTCCCCCACTCGTCCTTTTTGAGTTGAACCGCGGCGAGACCCTCCGAAAAGCGACTCGCTCCGACTCTTCCAAATTGCACACAACCACCGGCGCCATCCGGATCGAACTGCGGTTTAATTGCGATCTGGCCTCGCAGGTCGATGAATCCGACTTTGTCGTTCATCAGTACCGGTGCAAGACCTTCGGAAAAATCGCTCGCACTTTCGTATTGCGGTTTTGCGATCCACTGTCCTTCCGTGTCAATGAATCCCCATTTGTAATTAATCGTCCAGGCAGGTTCAGCAATTCCGACCATCGCTCGACCCTGTGAAAATGGACCAGCGGCCGCGAACTGTGGCTCAATTACAATCTTGCCCGCTTTGTCGATGTAGCCCCATTTGCCTTGTCCGTCCTTATACACCTTGACTGCGGCGAGTCCTTCCGAGAAACCGCGCTCACTCATATCACCTTCACCACTGAACTGCGGCGCAATCACCGTGCGACCAGTCTGATCGACGTACCCAAGAGTGCGATAGGGGTTCTCGGTTTCCCCGAACACGACGGCGGCCCGTCCCTCTGAAAAAGGCTTCACCATGACGAACTTTGGTTCAATTACATACTTCCCAGTCTCATCAATGAACCCCCACCGTCCGTTAGTGTTGGGTACTCGTTTGCCGGCAACTGCCAAACCTTCTGAAAACTCGAAGACCGTATAGACTTCTTCCGGAAGCATGAATTTGACATTGCCGCTTTCGTCTATAAATCCATGCTTGCCACTCACCATAATCGGATACAACTTTCTTTGTTCAGGCTTGGGCGGAGGGGCAGCGCCTTTCATGTTTTCACCGCGGACAGCACAACCAAGTGAATAGGCGGTTAAGAGCAAAACCACAGAAAGTCTTAGCATTTGGGAATGGCCTCGAAGAGGGAGATTGCACTTGGACCTCGGCCAAGGCGGGGCTACAAACACAATAAATGCTATCTGCGAAATAAATCAAGAACTGCTTTTTCATAGCCCAGCATGAGCCAAATCGCGAATGATTTACGCCTTAGTAAACATGGCGTTCCAGTTCCGGCTTATGAGTCGGGAGCTGATAGAACGAAGGCCAAGGTTACGGCGGAGGATCATCATGACCAATGAACAGATCAAACTCGTGCAGGCCAGCTTCCGGCAGGTCGCCCCGATCGCTGGGACCGCCGCTCAACTCTTCTACGCCCGTCTCTTTGAACTCGACCCCGATTTAGAATTGCTCTTCAAAGGAAACCTTACCCAGCAAGGCCGCAAACTAATGCAAATGCTCGGACTTGCTGTCAACAGTCTTGACCGGATGGACCAACTTCTGCCCGTAGTGCGATCGCTGGGCACACGACACGTGGGCTATGGAGTTCGAGAGAAAGATTACGACACAGTGGGACAGGCGCTTCTGTGGACTCTGCAGAGAGGCTTGGGCGAGGCCTTCACAACTGAGGTCGAAGCAGCCTGGACCAACGTGTATGCCACGCTCGCATCCGCAATGCAAAGCGGTACGGAAACGCCGGTTGAGGCAGTTGCTGCTCTCGCTGAAACGATATGAGAAGACATAAACCCCGGTAGGCACGTAACTCGCCGCTCGATTTTGGCAGTCGTTAGGCCCGTCTTCACTTCAACAATCCATCGAAATTCATCTCGAAGTTGTCACGTTTACGGTTGCCGCCTGCAGATCCGGCCCGCCAATTGCTCTCCACAGGAATATGAGAACAGACCAGGTGACAGTCGGACACAGGACCGTTTCAAGTAAGACACTAAGAAAACGACCGAGCGGCGCGCTAAAAAGTCGACGCAAGTTTCTTTACTACTTTCCCGGAGGGTTTCACGATGAGACCTACATTGATTGGGAACGGAACTACAAGTGGAAAGCGCATCAGCAATGGGAAGAACTTCTAAATCGAAGCGAATTGAGACGTCTGTTAAAGCAGCAGGAATACAATGAAATCGCCGCCCGCGCGATTCGAATCGAGTCGCGAACCAATCTGCTTTTTTCGTTTGAGAAGATGGCTTTGCGTGATGCGGTCAAGTCGCACGATGGAGCACGACTTTTTTCACAAGGTCTTTACCATTTTCTTCACGGTTCTCTAAGTGTGAATGAACGGTTTGCGGGCTGGGTCGAAACGATTGCTTTGCTTCCTCGAAGACAAACTCGCGTACTCACGTGGCCCCTGGTAACAGTTTTCGGCTTCATCGCACAGCCGCAGATGCATATTTTTCTGAAACCGAATGTGACACGGATTGCAGCGCGGAAATTTGGATTTGACTTCCACTATAAGACACGTCCCGGGTGGGAAACGTATTCAGAGTTTTTACAGTTCGGACAAATGGTACAGAATGAGGTAACGGATTTGCGGCCGCGTGACATGATCGACATTCAGTCGTTTATCTGGGTGTTGGGGTCTGATGAGTATGAAGACTAGACACAACTGATGTCTCGTTGTTCGACTGTCCAATTCAATGAACGACATTCCTGAGTTCGAAGATGCGGTTGCGTCCTTTAGACACTTCTTAGCTGAACAGGGTCATCCATCTACAATCTTTTGGGTGTTTCGAGAAGATATTTGGAGGCGTTCGCATATTGACGTGGTGCTCAGATTTCCATCTCAGATAAGGAACCTGGCGCTTGCTAAGAAGGTTTTTGCAGAGGGTCGCGAAAAGGGTCTCGTCGATATTCACGCAATCGCGTCTGTAGACGATAAGGTCGCTGCAACGGTTTGGTTTCCAAAATTCACAGACGAAGAAATCCAGGGTTGGAACAGTGGAATGAAACTATCGATCGCGGACCCGTTGCCAAGCGCAAAATCTGTCGGCCGGCTTAGATGGCTTTGCTTCCGTTTGCAGCCAAAGTTTCGACATTACCAACGCTGCGAGTCAGGGGTCGGCACAAAAGCATGGGCCGCGGCTAAAAGCGCAAAAGAGTCTAAGCCATAAGAATGGAACTAAAAGTCAATAACAACTCTTTCATGATGTCCGTTGTTGGCTATCAGTTTCCCGAGCTTGAAGACGTCGAATATGACTCGAATTGGCTTAACGTGAAGATCGCTGTGAGTCATCAAGGCCGTAAATGGTCGACCATTGATCCCGCACTCCTCACGTATGAGGTCCAGTGGCTCAGTGACTGGTTACGGGCAGTGAGTGCTCGTAAGCACGACAACCGCCATCTAGTGTTCATGGAGCCATGTCTCTCATTCCACCTATTACCAGCGGAAGGCGACCCAGAGAAATTAGTTATCGGGTTGTCGCACGAATTTCGGCCGCCATGGGCCAGTGAAGATCTGGACGAAGAATATGAAATCGTATTCTCATTGACGAGTATTGACCTAATCTGTGCGGCACAATCGTTAGAGAATCAGCTTCGTCGGTATCCACAGAGAACTGAGCGGTGAACCGCGGAAACTTTATTGACTGACGGAACAATTTGTAGATAATGCCTTGGTACTCAAAACGATCACCCGTTTCACCGAAAACTCAGTGACTCAGGATTATCTTCACCTTTTCATGCGCGATCTCGAAAGCGGAAGCACAAGGTTAATAAGCGCAAACAGCACCAATACCGCCACTGCAAACGGGACCTCGAGCTCACCCGTGATCAGTGGTAGTGGGCTACGCGTATTCTTTCAAACAACCGGCGCGAATGTTCTAGACTGGCAAACAACTTCATGAACCCTTCAGTCCGGTAAAATACCGATTGCCATGATCCAGAGAGAAAAAATCGAAGAGCTGCTCAGGTTGCCAGTCGAGGAACGCCGCCGAGTGCTGCGACTCCTTCAGGAGAGTCTTGACGACGAATTAGTGATGGCGGTCCTGCTCGACTCTGGATTTCTGTTTGCCTCGCTCAACGCATCAGAATCTCACGAAGCAACAAGCGCTGCTTTTGAAATTCTGCCGTAACGGACTGCTTGAGGTTGCCGAGATGATTATGCCTGGCATTCGCGAGGCGGCGCGTTAGCTCAATGGTCCATTATTGAGACACGCGGTGAAAAGGGACTCGCGATGTAAATGAGTTTTGCGAAAATGGGACTCAAACGATCCCACAACTGACTTCGGCCAACCATCAGATTGAGCGCCCACCTCTCTGCGATTTACTTACATAGTGTATTAGCCCACACAATCTTCCAGTTTATTGGGATCTTCGTCCGGAAAGGTCGCTCGCTTGCTCTCGCGAAACGTCTGGCACGCCGGTTGAACGGTGAGGAAGTCTAAATGCGCGAATAGCTATTGACCAATTGTGATATGCCAGGCACGTTGATGGTCGTAAGAACTCATCGAACATGGTCCATCGCATCTACCGGACGTGCTGGCTGCGCCGTCGAGAGGCAAGTAGATGGCACCGCACTTCAGTTTGTGATTTGACTCGTACACCTACATACGAAGGAGAGAACCGCAGAAGCTTTGCCTCAAAAGTCGAAAGTCATTGTTGGATACGGTCAGTACCGTAACGCGGTAGCGTCGGGTCGACGTGAGCCTCTCAAATTGCTAGGAATATCGTATGTTCGAGAACTGACCCGACGCTACCGCGTTACGGTACTGACCGTATCCAAGCCTGAATCCTGACTTTTGA
>Ga0105237_10002069_pt1 | contig 25437 bp, 22 predicted proteins | sample KBSC24metaG_FD_81520 | JGI IMG/M metagenome (GOLD analysis project Ga0105237, IMG submission 81520) | Corn rhizosphere microbial communities from Kellogg Biological Station, Michigan, USA - KBS C2-4 metaG | ecosystem: Host-associated > Plants > Roots > Rhizosphere > Soil | place: Michigan, USA...
GCTGTTTCCTGCGCAAGGGCGGCGGTGGATGCGGCCAAAAGAGTTGCGAGGGTCATGGCTTTCATGGCAATGGATCTTCTTTTCTGTTTCATTTTTGTGTATTTTAGGAATAAAGTGGTACTAGCATGCATCATCCAGGGTAAGAATAATACAACCCTGGCATGAATAGCATGCCTTAGTCAGAAACAGTATTGTTAAAAGGGGGGATAAAGATGCTAAATTTCCGGAAGATAAGTATTCCGCATAGGCGGAACAAAATATTAGACTTTCAAAGGTAGTATAAAAAACAGGATATGCAAATATGGAGGTTCCATTTCTTTTTATGGGGCGATTGGGGGGGTGAGGCGATCAATCTACCTTTTTGCTAGACTTTTTGGACGGTTTTAATTAAATTGCGTGTTCATCTGCGGACCGGGGTCCGCTGTAAAATGACCTTTTTATGTTGCGAATAATCACTGGCTTACTTCTTCTTTCTCAATTGTTTGTTGTAATTGTTGTCGCGTCGCCTGTCAAGCCGCCGGTATTCCGCAATGGGCAGTGGCGTGCTATCCTGGAGAGAAAGGATGGGAACAATATTGTTTTCAATTTTGAGGTGAAGGATAGTGTGGGGAAGAAGGTGCTTTATCTCCGGAATGCAGGAGAGCGGCTGCTGGTGGATGATATAACGCGGGAGGGGGATTCTGTTATTATCCGGCTGCCTTTGTATGAGTCGCAGCTTCGTGCGGTGGTGACCCGGGAGGGCAATCTTGAAGGGGTATGGGTGAGGCATTTGGCGGTGGATTACCTGGTGGTGCCGTTCAAGGCTTTTTATGGGCAGGCCTATCGATTTGCAACTCGTTTTGCGACGGGGGGCGGCGGCCCGGCTGGGAAGGCGAGTGTGGAGGGACGTTGGGCTGCGGTGTTTCGGGCGGCAGGTGACAAAGACACTACTTTCCGGGTGGGGGAATTCCAGCAGAAGGGGGATAGGGTTACCGGCACTTTTCTGGATGCGGGGGGAGATCTTCGTTATCTGGAAGGGGTAGTGGATGGGGATTCGTTAAAGCTGTCCTGTTTCGACGGTACACATGCTTATTTTTTCACGGCAAAGGTCGAAGGGGATAAATTATTGGGTGGACAATATTTTGCCGGTCCGACGGCTCATGAAACGTGGACGGCGCAAAAAGATGACAATGCGAGGTTACAGGATCAGTTTGCGATGACGAAATGGAAAAAGGAGGCTCCTTTTACCTTTACTTTTAAAGATATAGAAGGGCATTCGGTGTCTCTTAGTGATGACCGTTTTAAGGGGAAGGTTGTCCTTATACAGATAATGGGTTCCTGGTGTCCCAATTGTATGGATGAGACCCGGTTCCTCAGCGGCTTCTATGACGAATATCATCCAAAGGGGCTGGAGATCATCGCGCTCGCGTATGAGCGCAGCACGGATTTTGCCCGGTCGCAGGCAAGTCTTCGCGGCTGGCAGCAGCGTTTCCAGGTGAAATATCCCATGTTGATAACCGGTGTGGCGGTAGGGGACCCGCAGCGTGCTGAAAAAACGTTGCCGCAACTGGAAAGGATCGTCAACTTCCCTACTACTATTTTCATCAACAAGGCGGGGCGGATCGAGAAGATACATACGGGATTTAGCGGACCGGGGACCGGCGAGCACTACGAAGAGCAGAAGAAAGAGTTTTATGTGGAAGTAAATGAATTATTAGGGCAATAAGCAGGTTGAGCCAGCCAAACCAGTCTCCCCAACGATGATATAATGTATCAGAGGCGGCGGGTTGTATTTTACCTAGTAAAATGCAGTCGTCGCCTTTTTCGCTGTTGGCTTCGGCCAGTATTCTGCCCTTGTCGTCGCTGAGGGTTAGACGGCCTTGCCGTGCATTTCGAACCAGGGAGTAGCCGTTTTCGATGCCTCTTGTCATGGCTATGCGGGAGTGCCACCAGCCGTCGCGGTGAAAATCCCAGGCAGGACCGAATAATATCCTGGCCTGGCTGTAGCTGCGCATGTATTGGTGGAAATCAAAATCTTTGCAGATAGCGACGCCGGATGTGACCGGGGGGGCAGATTGGCGAGCGCTGTCGGGGGTGGGTGAGGGAGCGAGCCGGGCGGACGGAGGTGAGGGAGGGCTGTCGTGGGCGGATTGGGGCGGCGCGGGGCGTGTTTCGGGGGCGTCGTTAAGAGTGAGGTTGAACAGGCCGGGGTTTTTGCCGGCCTTGAAGCCTTCGGCAGATTCGCCTTCGAAGAGATGCGCTTTGACGTAGTTGAGTTGTGGTGTTCCCTGGGGAGAAAATACGCGGGCCTGGTTTTCGTAGTAGGGGCTGTTTTTGGGGGTACTGGCGTTGGTGCCGGCATATCGGGTATAGATGCGCGTATAGCCGGCTATGATGGTTACCCCGAGACGTTGGGCTTCTTTTTGAAAGTTGTTGCTAATGGGTTCGTCGGTGCTATCGGTGACGGATATCACCTTTTCGGGCAGCAGGATTATTTGGGCGCCCCGGCCGGCTACTATCTGCGTTGCCTTTATGTAGCGATCGGCTACTGTCCATTCCTGTTGGGCCTGGCCATCAAGTATATTCCCGTAGTTTTTTTCTGCGATGCTGACCAAGCCGACGGGCAGGTATGGGTTGGGGTTGGTGCTATGCATGCGAAACAGTCCGAAGATTAGTACAAGTGCTGCGGGCACCAGGGCGATGGCAAGGCCATGAAGTATCCTTTTCTCCTTTGTATAAACGGCGATGACGGAAGGGATAAAACTGATCAGGAAGGTGATGCCTGTTATTCCGGTGATGGAAGCCAATTGCATGATGGGTATCAGGTCGCATTGGGTATAGGCAAAGCTTGCGATGGTGCCGTCGCGGGTGACCAGGAAGGTAAGGAATTCAAAAGAGGTCCATAACAGGGGGAAGGAAAATATGGCGATGGCGGGTGGGCGGGATAGAATGACCTTTCGTGCCGGGAGGATCAGCAATGCAAATACCAGCGGATAGAGTAAGGTAAACAGTAGGGTGGGGACAAGGGGCAATACGCTTGCCAGATAGCTTAACCAACTGAGTCTTCCGATGAGCAGGGAAAGAAAGGCGATGAGAAAGGCTTGTGATGCTTTTACTTTTGGTGCAAGGTAAAGGATGGGGGCGGGAGCGATCCATATGGGCCACCACCAGTGCAGGTGGAGATCGAAGGACAGCCACCAGCAGGCGCCGGAAAGCAGGATGAGGGCGGGGATGGATTTTGAGGGGGAAAGTATGGGGGAGGCGGGCATTTTTTTCTTCAAACATACTTTCTTTATGTGGGGAGAAATTGTAAATTTTAGACAGGCTGATGGAGGATAAGGATGTTGGCGAGGAAGTGGTCTTCTGTGTGGAACTGGCTGGGGGCCGTACCGGCATAGCGGTAGAAATCTTTGATAAAATGTGATTGATCATAGTACCCGCAGCTATAACAAATACTTGTCAGCGACTCGTCTTTTGAGGAGCTCATTTGCCGCAAGGCTTTATTGAACCGGATGATGCGGTGCCAGGCTTTTGGAGTGTAGCCTACTTCTTTTAGAAAGAGGCGTTCCAGTCGTTTGTAGGACCAGCCGGCCTGCTGGCAGAAAGCAGCGACAGGAGTGGAGGTTTCATTATTTCGAATGAAATCGATGGCTTGTTGTAAACCTGGCTGCGATGATGCTTTTTTGGCTATCTGTTGTTGCAAAAGCTGGTCGAGCAGGGTTATACGGCTGACATCGTTTGCTTGTTCCTGTAAGCGGGTCTCCCATTCGCGGGTGATGCCGCCGAGGATATCTTCGGCCGGGATCATCCTGTTGAGCAGGTGCGATAGGGGGGAGGCGATCAGTGCTGTCAGGCCTCCCGTCCTGAATCGTATTCCCAGCATGTCCGCGGCGCCGCCGTACCTGCCAAAGTAAATACGATCGCGTTGTCCCATAAAGTGGGTATTGCGGATGGGTATTCCGTCAGGTGTTTCATTGCTGATGAGCCAGTGGAAGGGGGCGCCGAAATTAAAGATCAGTTCTACGCGGCCGCCGGGGATCAGTGTTTCCAGGCGGGGCGGGGATTGGGCAAGGGAAGGTGATCGGAGTACCCAGTAGCATTCGATGCATTCCGCCAGCGGGGCAGCGGGTTGATATTGCCGGTAATAAGTGGTTATTTCCATAATACGCAGCCCTTGAATTTTGTAGCGTCGATAAATCCCTGGTAGCGGGAGTCGATGGATTGTTCCCGATGGTCTCCCAGTACAAAATACCGGCCAGAAGGGACTTTTATGGGGCCGAAATTATCTTTGTTCCAATTTTTTTTGAAGATGGAGAATATGGCGTTGTCGCGCATTCCGGGTGGAAGGACATATCTCGGGAATGGCCATTTATTGGTTTTAACGGCGGAGTCGTTCAACGACACATACACCGTATCCGGGTATGGCGGGATCGTATAGGAATCAGCGGGGTCGAATTTTATATCGGCGGCCTGTCGGGCGGTGAGTTTGTAGACATGTTTAAGACCGAGGTTTTTGTCGACGTTGACGCCATTGACATAAAGAATGCCGCTGCGGATCTCGATGGTATCTCCCGGCATTCCGCAGATGCGATGTACGAAGGTGGTTAAACCGGACCCGGGATTGATGGCCTGGTAGGCGATGAAGCGCAGCAGGCGTGGCTTTTTCCATTTGGAAGTAAAAAACAGCTGACCATATTTCAGGGTAGGTTCATTCGAATTATTGGTTACGCGGCGGATAGATCCAATGATAAGGAATTTCAAATATGACGGTTATTAATATTAGGGGTACCCTAAAATACAGAAGTTATGGTAAACCTTCAAATACCGGTGGTGTCTTTTTTAGTATTTGAAGATCTTTTCGGATTCCGTCTGGCCTGATGCATAGCGGATGGTAACGAGATACATGCCGGAAGGCAAGTGGCTCATATCAAGACTATTGCCGGAAGGCGGGTTGCGGTACTGGTACAGCTGTTTCCCTGTCCTATCCGATATGATGACCGATGAGATCACGCTGCCATGCCCTGTGATATATAACCTGTCCTTGACGGGATTTGGGAAAACCTTTGTTTGGGAGTTCGCTTCAAAATATATGCTTCGCACCGATGAATAGGCGGCGTTGCCATTTGCATCCACTTCTTTTATCCGATAATTATTGTTCCCTGCGGCAGTGTTGACATCTGTAAAGTGATAGGTATTTGGCGTATTGCTGTTGCCTGACGCTGTGACCATGCCGATGCTGAGCCATTCATTTCCATCCCTGCTGGATTGTACTTCGAAAAAGCGGATATTCTGTTCCGTTGCTGTCTGCCATTGTAATTGGGCGTTAACACCTTGTGTCGTGGCTGTAAATCCGGTGATGGTAAGAGGGAGTACGGTCACTAAAGCGGTAGGTGTTGAAATACCAATCATCCAGGCATCGCCTACGTGTGGTCCTGCTGTCCAGGTGCCGCCTCCGTCTGCACGGAGGAAGACTTTAAAAGTGAGCACCGGGATGTTGGTGCCAGTAACGAGGATTGAGCCGCTGGCGGCGCCTGCCCCGGTAGTAGCCGTCGGATGGGCAGCGCCATTTAGTATTTTCGTGCCGGAAGAAACGGTCAGTTCGGTGGATCCGGACAGGACGGACAGGGTTAGCGACGGCGTCTGTAATTCCAGTTCCGTAGCGATGCCCAATGATCCGTCCAGGGCGCCCAGTCCCATCAGGTGAATGACGGGGTTGGTGACATACGAATTAAAAGTGATGGTCAGATCCCCAATATAATACCTGCCTGTGGTAGACGCCCCTGCATTGTACATCCCCATGGCGGAGGTGTATAAGTATACGGCTTCGTTGGTGGCCTGGGTGATCCCGTTGCCTGCGGTGACGGTCGAGGCGGAGGTAAAATTGGCATCTGCCGCCCCGCCCACTGTGCTCATCAAATTATAAATATTGACCGGTGCAACGAGGGGGCCGCCCGTATTATTGGTGGCGCCGATCATCAGGGGTGTGGTGGTGGATGTTTGCGCAGCCGGCAGCACATATTGGAAATTGCTGAGGGAGATGGTAGCTGTCGTTGTTGGCGTGGTGAAAGCTGCGAATGTATTTCCCGTTGGATTGTCGGTATTATTCTGAAAAGTGATGACCTGGGAAATGACCGGCCCCTGGGCGGTAGTGGGATTGCCTGCTCCGGATGTAAATTCAAGGGTTCGGGGTTGGGCAAATGCAGTATATGGGCTTATGGCTATGCCAGCAGCCAGTAGCAGGACAGGGTACAAAGGTTTCATACGATAACAGTTTACATATAGGTGGCGTCAAATTACTACGAGAAAGGTATCTTTTGGTAACTGTTTAGTTATTAGTTTATTTGATAAAGGACGGAATACACCATTTTCCCACAATTGGACTTTCCGGGGCGGCCGGGACGGGGGACTTTTTGTAAATTGCACCCATGCAGGAATATCTTAATCTTCTTCAACATATTATGGACAGGGGGGCCTCCAAGACGGACAGGACGGGGACGGGTACGATCAGTTGTTTTGGCTACCAGATGCGGTTTGATCTTTCTAAGGGTTTTCCCCTGGTGACGACCAAGAAGGTGCATATGAAGAGCATCATTTATGAACTGTTGTGGTTTCTTCGTGGCGAGACGAATATCCGTTATCTGAAAGAGCATGGGGTGAGTATCTGGGATGAGTGGGCCGATGCGGAAGGGGAGCTGGGGCCTGTCTATGGCAAACAATGGCGTAGCTGGGAAGGGGCCGGGGGGAAGACGATCGACCAGATATCCCAACTTATCGAACAAATTAAAAAAACGCCTGACAGCCGCCGTCTCATCGTGAGCGCCTGGAATGTCAGTGATCTTCCGGAGATGGCGTTGATGCCTTGTCATGCCTTATTCCAATTCTATGTTGCGGAGGGTAAGCTGAGTTGTCAGCTTTATCAACGCAGTGCCGACGTGTTTCTGGGGGTACCTTTCAACATTGCTTCCTATGCGTTGCTGACTTTGATGGTCGCGCAGGTGTGTGGATTGGAGCCGGGGGACTTCATTCATACTTTCGGGGACGTCCATTTGTACAATAATCATCTGGAACAAGCGCGTCTTCAGCTGACCCGTACTCCTTATCCTTTACCGGTGATGAGACTTAATCCTGCGGTGAAGGATATCTTCGGGTACAAGTACGAAGACTTTGTGCTGGAAAACTATCAGTCTCATCCGGCCATCAAGGCGCCTGTGGCTGTATGAGTTCTGCCGGGGGGCTCAAGGGGCTTGAAGCCGTATGAGTTCTGCAGATGCCTCTCAAGGCCGTAGTAAACAGATACAATATCTCAACATATGATCATCAGCCTCATTGTAGCTGCCAGCACCAATAATGTCATCGGGAAAGACAATCGTCTGTTGTGGCATTTGCCCAACGATATGAAGTTCTTTAAGAACACCACGTGGGGGATGCCGGTGGTCATGGGGCGGAAGACCTATGATGCCCTGGCTGGTGAGCCGTTGCCTGGCCGATTCAACTTTGTGATCACGCGGAACGGGGATTGGGACCCGCATAATGCGAAAGCCGTTGTTGTCGCTGATCTGGCGGCAGCGTTGCGGCTGGCGGCGGAGACGGATTGCAAAGAGACCTTTGTCATCGGCGGGGGGCAGATATATGCCGAGGCTATGCCGTTGGCTGACAGGATCTATATGACCCGCGTCCATACGATCCTCGGGGGCGATACTTATTTTCCTGTCATTGACGGGCAGCAGTGGGAGTTGACCGATAACAAGGATTTCCCTGTTGATGAGAAGCATGCTTTTGCCTATAGCTTCCAGTTGTGGGAAAGGAAAAAATAAATGGGCATTTTGGTGTAGGTTTGCCGGATGTATTCCCGTCTCCGGATTGCACAAAAATATCTCTCCTATTATCTAAGGGCCGCCAACGGCAAGGGACATGGTATTCATTCTCCATTCGTATTTGACTTTGTGCTGAATGTTTTGAACGATCGGTTCGTCTATCCGGATTATGCTGCGATAGAGGAGCTGCGGCGTCGGACGAGCGGGGATGATACGCTGCTTGAGATAGCCGATATGGGAGCGGGGTCGGCGTGGAAGGCGTCCAGTCAGCGGAGCATCGGCGATATTACCCGGCGTGCGGCCAAGTCTCCGCGGCTGGGGCAGTTGCTTTACCGGGTGGCGCGGTATTACCGGCCGGATACGGTGTTGGAGTTGGGGACTTCGCTGGGGTTTTCGACGGCTTATCTGGCGGCGGGAGCCGGCGGGGCGCGGGGTGTGAGGGAAGCGGGGGATGCTGGGGCGGCGGGGTTGAGCGCGGGGCGGCCGGAGGGGCGAGGTGTTGTGGGTCGGGGCATTGTGGGTGTGGCAGGCGATGGTTGGGGGGCCGGAGGTGCGAGGACAGCGAGGGTGTGGTCGATAGAAGGGGCGGTGCAGGTGGCGGCGGCGGCGGAAAGAAATCTTCGTTCGTTGGGGTTGCCGGTGCAGCAGGTGGTGGGCAATTTCGATATGGTGCTGCCTGCGGTCCTGCGGGAAATGGGGACGGTGGGGTTAGCGTTTGTGGATGGCAATCACCGGCGGGAGCCTACGCTGGCTTATTTTGAATTATTGATGCTACATGCAGCGCGTCCGGCCGTGCTGATCTTCGACGATATCCATTGGAGCCGGGAAATGGAGGAGGCCTGGGGGGCCATTAAGAATGACCCGCGCGTATATCTGACGATCGACCTATTTTTTATCGGGCTTGTTTTTTTGCGGGAAGAGTTCAAGGTGAAGCAGGACTTCGTCATCCGGTACTAATTTATTTTTATTTGGGATAGGGGTAGGTTCTTATTGGGGTGTCATATATAGGAACCTATTGTTTTTTAAGAACTTAAACTGGACGGAGTCCAGTTCGTATGCGAGGCCGAAGGCTGAGTATACCGACATTATGGGTATTAGGGCAAAAAATTATTTTTTTTGCAATTTTTTGCCCTAATACTAATCTTTGAAAGAAGTTTTAAGCTGACAGGATGATCCCAAATAGTACCGGTATTTTACCAACATCTGACCAGGGGGTGGAGGACTTGTTCGAGCGGGTTTTTAAATCTCATTTTAAGAGCCTGCACGCCTATGCCTGTACCATAATAAGGGACGCCGAGCCGGCGGAAGAGATCGTGCAGAATGTATTTCTGAAGCTGTGGGAGAAGAAAGCCGAAATAACGATCCGGGAAAATACTTCCGCCTATTTATACCGGGCGGTGCACAATGAAAGCCTTAATTATCTGCGGCATCTGAAGGTGAGGTCCGACTATCAATCTTACGCTATGCGCCAACATAAACAAACCGAACAGGAGAAACCGGCCGAGAAGGTCGTCATGGGGGAACTGGAGAAGAAACTGGAGATAGCGCTGCGTGAATTACCGGAGCAATGCCGTACGATATTCCAATTGAGCAGGTTTGAAGACCTAAAATACAAAGAGATAGCCGACAGGCTTGGTCTTTCTGTCAAGACCATCGAAAACCAGATGGGTAAAGCGTTGAAATTGTTGAGGCTGAAGCTGGTGGACTTTTTAACAACGATCATACTATTAATCACCTTATATAAATAAACCCGTGGTGTCAGAAAACAGCCCTAATATAGATGATCTCCTGGTAAAGGTGATGCTCGGGGAGTCCACCGGAGAAGAGCGTCGTGTTGTCGAGGACTGGATAGCCGGGAGTCCTGCGAATGAACGTTATTTCCAGGATCTTAAACGGATATGGGAGGATAGCCGGAAACTGGCTGTTCAGAGTGTGGTGGATGCGGATGCGGCCTGGGTGAATTTCAGGGAGCGGGTGAGTGCGGGGCGGACTTCGGAGGGGGAGCGTGAGACGGGCGGTGCGATGCGGGGTGCATTGGTGATTGACAGGGGAGCGGCGCAGGAGAGGGGCATGGGACGGGGGAGACATTATACCTGGATGCGGGTGGCGGCTATTTTTTTGGTGGTTGTTGCCGGAGGATGGTTTTATTATACTTATTCTTATAAACCGAACTTATTCTTATCTGTCAATTCCGGCGTGCAGGTGCTGTCGGATACTTTGCCGGAGGGGTCGGTGGTCACGCTGAACAGAGAGTCTTCTATACGTTATAAGCGACAGTTTGCCGGGGATATGCGGAGGGTGGATATGGAAGGGGAGGCGTTTTTTTCGGTGGCCCCGGATAAAAGTAAACCTTTTAAAGTCAATACCAACGGGGTGACTATTACGGTGCTGGGTACCTCCTTCAATGTAAAGACTACTGCGGGGGTAACGGAAGTGATCGTAGAGACCGGCATGGTGGAAATAAGCAAGAATGGTCGTGCCGTGCGTGTCGGCGCTCATGAAAAAGCGGTTATCGGCAAGGACAATGCTGCGCCGGTGAAGGAGAACAATACCGATGTCTTATATAATTATTACCGGACGAATGCCTTTGAGTGTAATGGGATCCCTTTGTGGAGACTGGTAGAGAAGCTGAATGAAGTATACAAGGAGCGGCATATTGTGATAGGCAATAACCGGCTGCGGGATCTGCGGTTGACAACGACATTGACCGATGTATCGCTGGACGATATGTTGAAAGTGGTGGCTAAATCCTTAGTCTTTACGATCGAGTATAAGGGGCAGGAAATAATTTTGAAATAACGCGGCTGGTTCTTATGAAAAAATTTGGAGGCATTTGCATTTTTATCGGATGGTTCTTTTTAGGGCTGGCGCAAACCCAGGCCCAGGGGAAGCTGGATAAGAGGATATCCATGAGCGTTCGCGGGCGGCCGTTGAGCCAGGTATTGGTGGAGATAGGGCGGAAAGGCGGATTCTTTTTTTCTTATAATACTACTATCCTTAATGGCGATAGCCTGGTGAATGTCCAGGCCGAGGGAATGTCTATACGCCAGATACTGGATCAATTGCTGGGCAATTATGAATTTTCAGAAAGCGGGAAGTATGTTATTATTTTACCACGGCCAAATGCACCACCCATAAAGATCTACACTATCACCGGCTATGTAAAAGATGAGACCAGTAAAGAAAAGATAGGCAATGTCAGTGTGTATGAAAGCGCCCAATTGGTATCCGCGTTAACGGATACCAATGGTTTTTTCCGGCTGAGGCTAAAAAGCGGATATGCGCATGCCACGTTGATCATCAGTAAACAATTCTACCGGGATACTGTGCTGTTCATACAACCGGGGCATGATCAGCAATTCAATGTCGATATTGCACATGAAAAGGTCGCTGACCTGACTCCTTTTGTCGTTACCAACCGGGTAGAAAAGACCTGGCTGGGCAAATTCTTTCTTTCTTCCAAATCCGTCATTCAGAGCCTCAACCTGATGAATTTTTTTGCCGACAAACCCATACAGTTCTCACTGGTGCCCGGATTGGGCACGCATGGGCAAATGGGGGCGCAGGTGATCAATAAATTCTCGCTCAACCTGGTGGCGGGTTATACGGCGGGCAGTAACGGGCTGGAACTGGCGGGTATCGCCAATTTCGATAAAAAGAATGTACGGTATGTACAGGTCGCGGGCATAGGTAATGTCGTGGGAGGCACCGTATCAGGGGTGCAATTAGCCGGTATTCATAACCAGGACCTGGATAGTGTTCGTGGAGTCCAGGCTGCGGGTATCAGTAATGTAGTAGGGCGAAGCGTCTCCGGGGTGCAACTGGCCGGTATCGCTAATCTCGTGGCAAAAAATACCAGGGGGGTGCAGGCGGCGGGCATCAGTAATATGACTGGGGATTCGGTGAAGGGAGTGCAATTGGCGGGTATCGTCAACAGCGGCAAGACCGTGAACGGATTGCAGGCAAGCGGTATCCTTAATTATACGAAACGGCTAAGGGGAGTACAGATAGGGCTGATCAATATTGCGGACAGCTCGTCCGGATTTACGATCGGCCTGGTCAATATTGTCAGGAACGGTCTCCATGAGATGGCCCTGTTCTCCAATGAGATGCTGCCTTTCAATATTGCCTATAAAACGGGCAGCCGTAAAATGTATAGTATCCTCCAGGTGGGATTTAATCCGGAGAATAATGAAAAAGTACTTGCCTATGGGTTCGGCGTTGGAAACGAGCTCGGTTTTTCGAAGCATGTCGCATTGAATACGGAATTATCCCTGTCTAATCTTTTGGTAGGGAAGGGCCGTGAGCTTCCTGAAGTGGTCAGGCTTCAAACGCTGATGCGGGTGAGGCTGGGAAAAAAGATCTCATTGTTTGCGGGTCCGGCGTTGTCGTTGACGTCTCCTAATAAGACCCATCTCCCCGACGGGTATAAGACCATACTGCCGAGGGCTGGTTATCACACTTTTGCCGTTGGTAATAATGCCATGGCCTGGGTAGGATGGACGGCGGGAATAAGCATTTTTTAAAAGAGGATAGGGGTGGATGTTATACAGGGTGTCTGTATAGTATGGACACAACAAAAATACTTTCCGCCATTCTTTTTCTGGGCGTGACTGCTAATGCCTCCGCCCAGATCTATATCCCGGATACCAGACACGTTAATATCGGTGTCGTATACCCGGTGAGTAGTAACGGTAGGCAGGCACAAGCCTATACCAATTGTTTTTCATTGAATCTTTTAGCCGGACTATCCAATGCCGAGACGGGTTTAAGCCTGGCCGGGTTGTCGAATATTATTTTCGACAGCGCATCGGGGGTGCAGATCGCCGGATTGTCCAATCATATTGCCCACCGGGCTACGGGAGTGCAGATCGCGGGGCTTGCGAATTCTGCGGGTTGTAACACCGGGACGCAGGTAGCCGGGTTTGGAAATTTTGTTCCGGGGAATTCACGGGGTGTGCAGGTGGCCGGTTTTGCGAATGTAACGGGCGGCAATGGCAGTGTGCAGGTGGCGGGGTTTGGCAATCTATCTGGCTGCAGTTCGGGCGTGCAGGTGTCGGGCTTTATCAATAAGGCCCGCAATGTAAATACGCAGGTGGGAGGGTTTATCAATGTCGCAAAAAAGGTAAAAGGCGTACAGATCGCAGGATTCATCAATATAGCCGATAGCAGTGATTATCCGATAGCTGTTCTCAATTTTGTCAGGAATGGAGAAAAGGCTCTTGGTGTCACTACCGATGAGACGCTGACGACCTTATTGAGTTTCCGGAGTGGCGGGCGCAAGTTATATGGCATAGCCGGATTGGGCTACAATCATAAAGGCGAGCGGGAGCTGGCTGCGTGGGAGGCGGGGCTTGGCGCGCATCTGGTATCTACGCAACGGTTTCGGCTGAACGTGGAGGCCGCGGAGGTGGGGTTGACAGACTTTAAACACGGCGATTGGATGAAATCGTCGTTGCGTGTGCTGCCTGTCTATCGGCTGGGGCACCGGGTAGAATTATTCGCTGGTCCAAGTTTCAACTATGTCCATGCTAAGAATGGACAGGGTGAAGATATTGTCGGTCATTATCTCTGGAGCGACAGGAATTCTCGTTCTTATCACGGGCTCTTCTTCGGTGTGACCGGGGGAATACAGGTGGGGCTGTGAGCGCGTACCATGGGCTGTGAGCAATACCAATTTTTATTATTCACTGATCAAATAGTTTTCTATGTCTTTATTGTCAACTTATGTCAAACAACTGGTGTTTTTCTTTTTCCTGTCGGCGGTGTCGATGGGGGCGTGGGCCCAGGAGAAACACACCATCAGCGGAAGTGTGAAGGCTAAGGCTACGGGTGAAAGTATTATACGGGCTACGGTGATCGTAGCGGGTAAGAGTATCGGGGTGACCACCAACGATTATGGCTATTACTCGCTGACGCTGCCAGATGGTAAATATACCCTGGTGATCTCTTCCGCCGGCAGGCAGGCTCAGACCATCGATATCATTCTGCGGGAGAACATGCAAGTCACTACTTTACTGGAAGAGCAGGGACAGTTGCAAAATGTGATCGTCACGGCACAGGGGAGCAGGGGAAGGACCATAAGGGGCACGCAAATGGGTGTTGAGCATATTACTACGGGTGAGATCAAGAATGTTCCCGTATTGTTCGGCGAGAAGGATGTATTAAAAACGCTGCAACTATTGCCTGGTGTAAAATCCGTTGCGGAAGGCAATAGCGGGCTGAGCGTCCGGGGAGGGGGTACCGATCAGAATCTGATATTACTGGATGAAGCGCCGGTATACAATGCCTCGCATTTACTGGGGTTCTTCTCTACTTTCAACTCGGATGCCATCAAGGACGTTACCTTATACAAGGGCAATATGCCGGCCCAATATGGAGGAAGACTTTCTTCTGTGGTAGATGTGCGGATGAATGAAGGGAACAACCAGGATTATCATGTCACGGGGGGGATCGGGTTGATATCGGCCAAGGTGAATGTGGAAGGTCCTATAGAAAAAGACAAGTCATCCTTTTTGTTCACGGCGAGACGTACTTATGTAGATCAATTCCTCAAATTATCCGGGGACTCTACCAAGAATAAGAACAGCCTTTATTTTTATGATCTGAATGGGAAATTGAATTTTACGCTGGGCAGCAAAGATAAGCTGTATGTCTCCGGCTATTTTGGAAGGGATAATCTGTCGAGTGCGGATGTATTTGGTATGAACTGGGGAAACGCCACGGCCACGGTGCGCTGGAATCATACTTTCGGGTCCCGTCTTTTTTCCAATACTTCTCTCATCTACAGCGATTACAATTACAAACTGAGGTTTAACAACAATGGCAGCGATTTTACGGTGCGGTCGGAATTGAGAGATCTGAATTTAAAAGAGGAGCTGCAATGGTATCTGGATCCGCGCAATACGCTGCGTTTTGGATTCAACGCTATTTATCACTCCATGACTCCGGCGGTACTTACCTCGGGAGGGGAGAAAAGCGGGGTCAATGATACAAGTTTTCAAAAAAGATATGGTCTGGAGAATGCCGTTTATATCAGCAATGACTGGAAGGCTTCTGAGAGAGTGAATATCACGTATGGGGGCAGGCTGACGGCCTTTAGCGCGGTTGGGAAGGGCGATTTTGTCGATGTGGATGCGAGCGGCAGGGTGACCGATACGGTGCATAATGGAAGCGGTCAGGTTTTGAAGACTTATGTCAATCCCGAATTGCGATTGGCCATCAGTTATCAACTGGACCCGAATTCCTCCGTCAAGGCATCATATGCCGGCAATACCCAGAACATGCACCTGTTATCTTCCGGGAGTGCGGGTTTGCCTACGGATCGCTGGGTGTTGAGCAATAATATGATCAGGCCGGAGCGATCGCACCAGGTGTCGGTGGGGTATTATAAAAATCTTCGGGATGGCAAATATGAGCTCACCGTGGAAGCTTATTATAAGGCTCTTCAGAATCAGATAGATTATCGTGACGGCGCCAATGTATTAAGCAACGGTACCATTGAAACGGAATTATTGTACGGCAAGGGACGTGCTTATGGTGTGGAGTGGTTATTGAGAAAGAAACAGGGCAGGCTGACGGGATGGATAGGTTATACCTTGTCCAAATCCGAGAGAAAGATCGACGGCATTAATAATGATGCGTGGTATAATGCTTTCCAGGACAGGACCCATGACGTTTCCATTGTGGGGATGTATAAGTTGAACCGGCGGTGGTTGTTGTCGGCTGACTGGGTATACAATACAGGGAATGCGGTCAGTTTCCCCAGCGGCAAATACAAGGCGGATGGCCGGACGGTATATTATTATTCGGAGCGGAATGGGTATCGGATGCCGGCGTATCATCGTTTGGATCTTAGCGCTACGGTGCAACTGCAACAGAAAAAGAGATTTTCTTCCGAGCTGGCTTTTGGGGTCTATAATGCGTATGCCCGGAACAATGCCTTTATCATCACCTTCCGGGACAATAAGACCGATCCGGGTAAGACCGAGGCGGTGCAAACCACTTTATTCAGTGCTGTTCCTTTTATTTCCTACAATTTTAAATTTTAATACAATGAAATATAAATTATTAGTTATAGGGCTGGGTGTTGTTGGTATGACGGCATGTCAGAAAGTAATAGACCTGAAGCTGAACAATAGGGCGGGTCAATATGTGATCGAGGGAAACGTCACTAATTTGCCGGGGCCTTACCAGGTGAAGATCGGTAAGACGGGTGAGGTAACGGCCGACTATACATTCCAGGGGGTGAGTCAGGCTACGGTGAGTATCCGGGACAATGCGGGTAATACCGAGACGCTTGCCGAGGTGCAACCGGGCATTTATCAGACCCACTCATTGCAGGGGGTGGAGGGCAGGACCTATTATTTGAATATTTCGGTGGGGGATAAGACGTTTACGGCCAGTTCCGTCATGCCTGCCCAGGTAAATCTCGACAGCCTGTATATCGAAGAGGTATATAATTTTTCCAAGATGGTGAAGGCTGTGGTGCCGGTATTCACAGACCCTGTCGGGCAGGGCAATAGCTACCGGGTGAATGAGACGATAAATGGGGTGTTGGACAAGAATCTTTATTATCAGAATGACGATTTTACGGATGGAAAGACAAGCGCTTTTGCCTTGCTGCGGCCTGATCCGGACAGTACGCTGCATGTGAAAGATAATGTCAGCGTAGAGATGCAATGTATCGACAAGGCTATGTATAAATATTGGTATAGTGTAGATCAAAGTTCTACCGGTGACGGCGATGCTTTGCCTGCGAATCCGGTGACCAATATCGTGGGCGGCGCCCTGGGGTATTTCAGTGCGCATACTTCGCAAACAAAAACTATTGTTGTTAAGTAGTGGTTTATTGCGTATCTTAAGCGCAACTGGACGGAGTCCAGTTCGTACGCGAGGCCCGGGGCCGCAGCGTACAGACATTATGAACATTGCGGCAAAAAATTATTTTTTATTGAAAATTTTTTGCCGCAACACAAACTAATGCTCCACTATGATCGTTGGCGTACTCAGGGAACCGGCATTCGAATCCAGAGTCTCCTTACTGGCGGAAGGTGTGGCGGTGCTGACGAAACGGAAGCTGGAAGTGTGGGTGCAGGCTGGCGCTGGAGTGGGCGCCTATTGTTCCGATGCTGCTTATACCGGAGCTGGGGCGTTGATCAAGACAAGGGAAGAGGTGTTGGCGGCGGCTGACCTGTTGCTGGGGATACACTACAACGATATCCCGGCTAATTTGCAAGATAAGATACTGGTAGGGGTTTATCAGCCTTTGTGGAATCCGGCGGTTATGGCTGGCTGGGCGCGGCAGCATATTACAAGTTTCAGTCTGGATATGTTGCCCCGGACTACGCGTGCTCAGTCGATGGATGTGTTGAGTTCGCAGGCTAATATTGCCGGGTACAAGGCGGTATTGTTAGGGGCGGGTCTGTTTCCCCGATATTTTCCAATGTTTATGACTGCTGCGGGCAGTATTCCGCCTGCGAAGGTGCTTGTCCTGGGGGCGGGTGTGGCAGGGTTGCAGGCTATAGCGACGGCACGGCGGCTGGGGGCGGTAGTGGAAGTGTTTGATACCCGGCCGGCCGTGAAAGAAGAGGTGATGAGTCTGGGAGGAAAGTTCATCGAGGTGGATGGGGCGGCTGACGCATCTATGGCTGGGGGCTATGCGGTGGAGCAGTCGGCATTATTTGCCGGGCGGCAACAGGACCGGATCGCGGAGAGCATTGCGCGGGCTGATGTGGTCATTGCGACGGCTCAGATACCTGGCCGTCCGGCGCCTGTGCTGGTAACGGCGGCGATGATAGAGACGATGCGCGAGGGGTCTGTCATCATCGATCTGGCTGCGGCTACGGGAGGTAATACGGAGCTGACGAAGAATAATGAGACGGTGGTTCATGACGGGGTGGCGATCGTGGGGAATTCAATGTTGGCGTCGGCCATGCCTTATGATGCGAGCAAGTTATATGGGAAGAATGTGTTGAATTTTTTAGGGCTGGTCATCGATGAGGCGGGGGAGGTGCGGCTGAATTTTGGGGATGACCTGGTGAAGGGGTGTTGTGTCACCCATGGGGGGGAGGTGGTAAATGAGAGGGTGAAGGCGCTGGGGGCGGGGAATTAAAAAAATCGGATCATATGCATCATATATTATCGTGGATCGGTGTTCATCAGCAGATGATCTATATCGTTATCCTGATGGTATTTTTGGGAATAGAAGTGATAGGGCGCGTGCCGGCTGTGCTTCATACGCCGTTGATGAGCGGCGCCAATGCCATTCACGGGGTGGTTATTATCGGGGCGATCATTGTTATGGGGAAGGCGGAATCGGATAATTATATTGCGCTGGGGCTGGGATTTTTAGCCGTGGTGTTGGGGACGCTGAATGTGGTGGGCGGATTTGTCGTGACGGACAGGATGCTGGAAATGTTTAAGAAGAGAAAATAGTCATATGGGAAGTAATATCCTTACGATCATTTACCTGTTGGCATCCGTGACATTCATACTCGGGCTGAAGATGCTGTCGAGTCCTGCGACGGCGAGGAGGGGCAATCTTATAGCTGCTGCGGGGATGGTCCTGGCGATAATTGGAACGATCTTTTTATATACCGATGAGGATGGGGAGCGGCTGCATAATTATGGTTGGATATTTGGCGGGCTCGTGGTTGGGGGGAGTGTGGGTGTGATCGCGGCCCGCAAGGTAAAGATGACGGCTATGCCGGAGATGGTGAGTCTGTTTAACGGGATGGGGGGCGCCTGTGCGGCGTTGATCAGCATTGTTGAATTCAATCATCTTATCCGGCCCTTTGCGATCAATATGCGACGGTTGATGGGGGAAGGGGAGTTCATCAGGAGTCATGTTAATATTCCAACGGGTTTCGGGGCGGGCGGGCAGTGGAGTATCTTGTTGATCATTTTTGCGGGACTGATCATCGGGTCTGTTTCTTTTGCCGGCAGTATCGTGGCCTGGGGGAAGTTAAATGGGCGTATAAAAGATTACTCTTTCAAGGGGCAGCATTTTGTCAATATTTCTTTGCTGATGTTGGCGGTGGGGATAGCCGCGTATATTATTTTTTCTTTCAGGAGTGATCTGACGATCGATCTCGCCAACATATCGGTGACTGCCGGTTCGTCCGCGCCATCGTATGCAAAGCCTCTTTTTTATACGGTATTTGGTCTTGCTATTTTTTACGGGATATTTTTCGTGCTGCCCATCGGGGGTGCGGATATGCCGGTGGTGATATCCCTGTTGAACTCCTTCACGGGTGTAGCCGCGGCCTGTGGCGGGTTTTTATATGATAATAAGGCCATGCTGACCGGAGGGATATTGGTCGGTGCGGCGGGGACCTTATTGACGATATTGATGTGCAGGGCGATGAACCGGTCGTTGAAGAATGTGTTGGTAGGCAATTTTGGCGGGGCGGGTGTGGCGGCGCCGGGTACGAAACGCGAGCAAGGGCATTACCGGGAGATCGCGCTGAGCGATGCGGCCTTATTGATGAGCTATGCGCACAAGGTGATGATCGTTCCGGGATATGGGCTGGCTGTCGCGCAGGCGCAGCATGTGTGTCATGAGTTGGAGAAGTTGCTTACTGAAAAGGGAGTGGAGGTGAAATATGCCATCCACCCTGTAGCCGGGCGGATGCCGGGGCATATGAATGTCCTGCTGGCGGAGGCGGATGTCAGCTATGACAAGCTGCTTGAGCTGGAGCAGGCCAATGCAGAGTTTCCCACTACGGATGTGGTGATCGTGCTGGGCGCGAATGACGTCGTCAATCCCGCTGCGCGTAATGATCCGGCCTCCCCCATCTATGGCATGCCGATACTGGATGTTGAACTGGCAAAGACCTGTATCGTTAATAAGCGTAGCATGAAGCCGGGGTATGCGGGTATTGAGAATGAGCTTTTTTTCCGGCCGAAGACGGCTATGTTGTTCGGGGACGCGAAAAAGGCGTTGCAGGAGCTGATCGGGGAGATAAAGAATTTGTGATTTCTGCGCCTGGCCGGCCGGCCAGACGCAGAAATGTTGGCATCAGTTCTTCAGCTTGGTAGTCAGTTCGTCGAGGAATCCGTCATATTTTTTCAATATCCGGTTGAAAGGCTTGTATTGTTCATCCGCGTTGTAGGGGGTAGCCGATCTTCCCGACGCCTCAGACACAAATTTAACCCTGTAGACGAGGGGAGATTCGGAGGATTGTTTGACGATAAAGCGTATGCGGATGGTATTTGATTTGAAGGACATCCCTACCCAGGAAGTGCGCAGATAACCTGCCTTCTCGTCGCTGTTCTCCAATACATCGAATTTCTCCAGCACCACGCCAACGATGCCTTTCCATGCATCATCTTTGTTCTTTGCAGAGTTTACGTTTACCTGTATTTCCGTATTGGCGATATTGGATTCTATAGAGGAGGTATAGGATTCATCTTCCTGTAGCTGAACATAGTCCGTGGATGGAGGTTCGGTAACTCCTTTTTTGTCGCAATAGGTTCTTGTCTCCTGGATATATCCTTCCAATTTGATCTCGACGGTGACGCAGGCGCCTTTGGCAATCTTTACAACGACTTTACCTGCGCCCATTTGTATGCCGTCCACATAAATGCGGGCTGTCTGGGGAGAAGAGGTAACGGTTACTTTTTCAGAGGCGGCGACCTGCATAAAAAAGGCGGTAGAGGTCAAAAATGCTACAGTCAACAAAAACCTGGTAAGATGTTGCATACAATTTAGGGTTATGATTTAAAAAAAGAGGTTTACTCTGTTAACCAGAATCAGCGTTGCGAGCAGGAAGGTAAAGGGTGGAATGAGAATGTGTAAAGGTAAGAAAATTATGGTCTTCAAAAGTGAAGACTTTTAAGGGTTTTTAGTTCGGCATGGCCGCTGAATTGTCTAACAGGCGGGTTAATTTGTCCGGTTCGCCGGAAAGTACTTAGCCAGTCCCTTGTTATGACACATCTTTGTGTCATCAAATAATACAAAGTAAACAAGAGGATGAACACAAAAACAGCAAAAATTATTTATTGGACAGGTGTTATATTAACGTCGATGTGGTTTGGAACAAGCGGTGTTTGTGAATTGACGAGGAATCCGATCGTATGGGACATTACATTACAGTTAGGGTATCCGGCTCACTTTATATACATTCTTGGGGTGGCCAAACTTTCGGGTGTAGCGGTGCTTTTAGCGCCGAACAGGTGGCTTAGACTAAAAGAATGGGTTTTTGCCGGTATATTTTTCGATATTCTATTTGCCTTTTTTTCCAAATTAAGTGTGCTTGGTTTCCCGGCAACCATTGATGCTATAGTTGCTTTTTTCATGGTATCAGTTACCTATATTATGTTTAGGAGACTATATCCGGCAACACACGCTATGGCCAACACCGGCCAGCGTCGCTTTTTGATGGCCGCTGCCTTAACGATCGCCGCTGCACTGGGTGGGGTTAATGACTTGAAAGCACAAAGCAACATGCACATGAATAATAGCAGTAATAGGGCGCAGACATCTTTTGATGAGATAAAACAGGTAAAGGCCGGAGTGCTTGATATCGGATATGCCGAAGTGGGTGCGGCTGGTGGTGAGCCGGTGATCTTACTGCATGGCTGGCCATACGACATTCACAGTTATACGGAAGTGTCGGCCTTGCTGGCAGCAAAGGGGTACAGGGTGCTAGTCCCTTATCTGCGGGGCTATGGTACGACACGTTTTCTTGATGCGGCCACGCCGCGCAACGGGCAGCAAGCCGCACTCGCCGTGGATGTGATCGAGTTCATGAATGCGCTGAAGATCGACAAAGCCATCATTGGCGGATTCGACTGGGGCGCCCGAACGGCCAATATTGTGGCGGCCTTGTGGCCTGAGCGTTGTAAAGCCCTAGTGTCTGTAAGCGGTTACCTGATCGGCAGTCAGCAGGCCAACAAGTCGCCGCTGCCGCCAAAAGCGGAGCTGTCGTGGTGGTACCAGTTCTATTTTGCGACTGAGCGGGGCCGGGCGGGTTACGATGCAAACCGCCGTGATTTCGCAAAACTGATCTGGCAGACGGCTTCACCTGACTGGCACTTTGAGGATGCTGTCTTCGCGCGATCTGCCGCATCTTTTGACAATCCCGATCATGTGGCCATCGTGATCCATAATTATCGCTGGCGGCTGGGGCTTGCAGAAGGGGAAAGCAAGTATGATGAGCTGGAAAAGAAGCTGGCTGCGGCACCTGTTATCAGCGTTCCTACCGTTACGTTAGAGGGAGATGCCAATGGTGCGCCGCATCCTGATCCAAAGGCTTATGCTGCGAAGTTTACGGGTAAGTATGCCCATCATACCATAACGGGTGGGATTGGCCATAATCTTCCGCAGGAAGCGCCGAAGGCTTTTGCGGATGCCGTTATAGAGGCGGGAGGGTTGGGGGGAATGTAAGGATTCGGGCATTCGAAGGCCAGATTCAGTCAATGTCAACTGCCATTAAGCACCTTGCTTGCGCACATATATAGTCTTGATCATAATGCTTTGGCCTTCAATTTTCCCCTCGACATAATTGGTGTCTTTAACGTCGAGACGTATATTTTTTATGACGGTTCCCAGACGTGCGTTCACTGTCGATCCTTTTACGTCCAGGGATCTTGTAAGCACGACTGTATCGCCATTCTCCAGTACATTACCGTTGGCGTCTCTGTGCAAATCTACACTCCCGTCATTTTCATGGTCGCCCGTTGCTTTTGCCCATTCCATTGTAGAATCGTCGAAGTACATCATCTCGATGTTATCCACGGCCCAGCTTTCGCTGCGCAGTCTGTTGAGCATCCGCCATGATACGACCTGGACTGCGGGTGTTTCGCTCCACATAGAAGTTGTCAGGCATTGCCAATGGGTGCCGTCAATATCCTCTTTCTTCTCTATTTGAGCAAGGCACTTGTTGCAAATGTAGACTTCCCTGTCCGGAATATTATTTGCAACAGGGGGCACTTCATAAATATTCAGCGTTGCCGTTGCAGCGCAAAGTTCACACAGATTACCGCTTCTTTCCTGTAGTTGGGCAAGATTCATATTATTTCAAATATTATAGGGCCACAAATGTGTAGATTATTTTGGTTTGGGGCAAAAAAATAAATGCGCATGTCTTGCATCGCCGGGAAGGCAAGCTCTTTTGGGGCGTTATATGGCTACAAGCAGATGGCCGAAATTGTATAAAATATGTCATTTGAGCCATCCGGAATTCGCCCTATTTTTACAGTATGCCCAGGACGAAAAAGAAACTGATCGTTGTTGTACCCATGCCGGGGATCTTCCTCCTTGATATAGCCGGCCCCTGTGATGTGTTTGCTGCCGCCGACAAAATATTGGATGGCAACGGGGGATACGAGATACTGGTCGCATCGCCGGTGAATACCAAAAAGGTACCTACCAAGAGCGGTGTGGAGCTATATTGCCCGGTGACTGTAATGGCAATAACGCGACCGGTGGATACACTGATCATCGCTGGTTTCTCCATGCCAATGCTGGAAAAGGGAGCGCATTTTTTTCGATGGCTGAAAGAGATCTATCCGAAGGTCAACCGCATCTGTTCTATTTGCGTAGGCGCTTATGCCCTGGCGGAAGCAGGCATCCTGGATGGAAAACAAGCTACCACGCATTGGGAATACAGTCAGCATTTTCAGGAGCGTTATCCCAGTGTGAAGGTTGATACTGATCCTTTCTTTACCCGCGATACGAATGTATATACTTCGGGGGGCGTATCCTCCGGGATCGATCTGGCGCTTGCGTTGGTGGAAGAAGACCATGGCCGGGAGCTGGCATTGCATATTGCACGAAAGCTGATATTACAACTGAAGCGGCCGGGGTATCAGGCGCAGTTCAGCAGGCTGCTTGAAATTCATCGTCTGGAAAACTCAATTGGGGGAAAGTTATATACCTGGGTGATCCGGCACCTGGAAGAAGACCTGAGTATAGAACACCTGGCTCGTCACTGCAATATGAGCGTGCGCAATTTCGCCCGGGTGTTCCTGAAAGAGACGGGGATCACGCCTGCCAAATTTGTAGAGAAAGTACGGGTTGAAGCAGCACGCCGGTATTTGGAAGACAGCGATCTGTCTATAGACCTGATCGCAGAAAAATGCGGACTGGGCGGATTGATCTCTATGCGGCGCACCTTCGTCCGCCACATGAATGTGTCGCCCAGCGACTACCGCCGGTCTTTCAGGACATCGCTGCAGGCAATAGAAGATTAACATAAAATATATATTATGAAAGTAGCTATTAATGGATTCGGACGCATCGGCAGGATGACCTTAAGAGCGTTGCTGAACAAAAAAGGCGTAGAAGTAGTTGCCATCAATGATCTTACAGACAGTAAACTGCTGGCACATCTTTTTAAATACGATACCTCGCATGGAAAGTTTGCCGGTACGGTAGAATTGAATGATCAATATATCCTAGTGAATGAGCAAAAGATCTTATTACTGAGTGAGCGTTCACCGGAAAAATTACCGTGGAAGGATCTGCAGATAGACGTGGTGATTGAATCTACCGGCAGGTTTACCCAGAAAGAAGGGGCGCAATTACACATAACCGCAGGCGCGAAAAAAGTGTTGATCACTGCACCTGCTACCGGTGATGTGAAAACAATTGTAATGGGCGTGAATGACGACCAGGTCACAGAATCGGATGAAATTCTTTCTACTGCATCGTGCACCACCAATTGTATAGCGCCGGTATTATACCTGCTCGATAAAGAATATGGTATTGAATCGGGGTTCATGAGCACCGTGCATGCATTTACCATGGACCAGATGCTTCAGGACGGACCGCATAAAGATCTCAGAAGGGCACGGGCTGCCACGCAATCCATCATTCCCACCACCACAGGCGCGGCAAAAGCAATTGGCGAGGTGTTACCCAGGCTGAAAGGAAAGATGGATGGTTTTTCATACCGTGTACCTGTGATCGATGGTTCGATAGCCGATATGTCTCTGAACCTGGTGAAGCACGCATCGGCCAAAGAGATCAATGAGTTTCTAAAACATCATGCTGTCACCACATTAAGAGGTGTATTGGAGTATACCGAAGAGCCATTTGTATCGGCTGATATATTGGGCAATACCCACTCTTCCATCGTCGATGGTACATTAACCCGTAGTATTGACAAACTGATAAAGATCGTATCGTGGTACGATAATGAAGTAGGCATTTCGAACAGGCTTGCCGAATTGACCGTTGAACTGGCGGGTAAGGTGAATGGCCTGGTGGAAGCCTGATACTGTCGAGCTGAATCCAAGACATTTCTTTTCCAAATAGGGGTAAATTGTACCCTTGTTGTCTTATCTTAAACGACCAGGGGGCCCTCCTGGCCGTAAGGTCCCTCTTAATTTGAGGCAATCATTAAAATCCGGCCATTGGTAACAGGAGATGGAAGTCACGCAACAAAATGATAACCAGCAGATTAACAATGCAGGTGCCAAGGAATTAGAGCAATTGTTCACAACCCATTTCGCGGGTTTGTATACTTATGCCTATACCATTCTAAGGGACAGCCACCTCGCAGAAGAGATCGTTCAGGAAGTATTCGTCAAACTCTATGAACGGGCGCAGCATATCAGGATTACAACTTCCCTCGAATCCTATCTCTATCGATCGGTATACAACGAAAGTCTCAATCATCAGAAACATCAGAAA
>Ga0105237_10002070_pt1 | contig 25422 bp, 17 predicted proteins | sample KBSC24metaG_FD_81520 | JGI IMG/M metagenome (GOLD analysis project Ga0105237, IMG submission 81520) | Corn rhizosphere microbial communities from Kellogg Biological Station, Michigan, USA - KBS C2-4 metaG | ecosystem: Host-associated > Plants > Roots > Rhizosphere > Soil | place: Michigan, USA...
CGAAAAACGCACGTCTGGGATTCCAAAGCTGTGCTTAACCGCCTAATTAATCAATGAGCTAGTATGGACCGCCCCGCGGCGCTACCTCGCTCATGTCTTTGCTCGGGCACCACGAATCGTCTCGATACTGAATACTGAGCTTCAGGCGGTGAATGTTGTCATAGAGAGAGCAGCGGCATCGGAACCTTGGGCGAATCCTGGCTATTGAGCTGGCTCTAATAACTCGATTGGATTGCCATCGGGATCTTCCAATTGAATCTGTTTGCCGCCTGGGCCCGACTCCATCTGATTGCGAAGATGCAGCCCTGCCTTCTTCAGCGCCTCAATGTGGGCCCGAAGATCGGCGACTTGAAGAATCACGCGATTCCATCCACCGGGCTCCTGAGTTCGACCATCGGGCATCGGGCGCGAACCCGAAGCCCCGGGGCCACTTAAAATCAGTTTGAAATTGCCGATTGAGACCTGGCCGAAGGCTGGCAGGTTCTTGTAATCGAGTTTGAAACCGAGTCGTTGCGTATAGAAATCGATCGACCGGCTAACGTCTCTGACCTGGTATCGGACACCCCAGAAACCCAGGACAAAGCTCTGCTCTCCTTTCCCCGATGGCGCGTCCTGAACCGCCGCGGCTGATTGTTTCTCTCTCTGAGTCTGATTCATAAAAACCTCCTAATCGATTACCTCGTCGTCACTGATTCCGCGATCGCGTGCGTGCTGCTTTTTGGGCGGAGCTTCTTAAACCCGCCGAGCCCTTCGTGCGAACCGCTTTCCGCGCAGCTTGGCGTCGATCCGCTGGACCGCGGCTTCGAGCGCTCGCACTCGCTTGACGCGAAAGAGCAGAAGGCGACGCCGCTTCCGTCCCTTCTCGTTCCAATGCTTTCGTGATTGCCCGTGATCTGGTGAGAGAAGGCTTCTTGCCCGGCGCCTTTTGACCTTGTGCATAATTGCGCGTGGCTTGGGTCCGAGTCTCCTTCGACGCCTTCCCCTCTTTGGAGTCGGCAATTTCACTCCCGCGCGCCTTGCCTTTGAGAGTCCGATTGCGATCGCCTGTTTGGTCGAGCGAGCTCCATGCTTGCCTTCCCGAATATGTTCCATTTCTTCCCGAACGAATTCCCCAGCTTGTGTGGAAGGGGCTTTACCCTCTCGCGCGTCTTGCCGCGCCCGCTCGATTGTTCTCTTCTCCGGCATAAGAGCCTCCTCATGAGTATTTTGCAAGTTTAATTCCATTCGATGCGATTCGCGGCGATCGATCTTTATCATTGAATCGTAGTTAGCAATAGCCTCCCAATCTCCCCACAACGGTTAAGTACGTGAGATAGCTCCTTACTTGCGTATTGTTGCTGCCTCACATGTGTTCGATAAAGCCTGTTTTGAACGTCGTCAGGTATTTTTCGATGAGCTCCATCTGCTTGGCCCAGCCCTGCTCGTTTGCGGCAAATGCCTCCGCTCGTCGCGCTGCCGGAAGGCAATCAAAACCAGTCTCCGTAACGGTCAGCATCACGCCGTGGTGGCGCTCCTGTAGCTCGAAGGATACGAGGGTCGTCGGCTCAACGGTGTAGTCAACTTGGCGATCCACGGCAAAGGGGTGCCAGCGAAATGAGAAGAGCCGCTCGGGTTCAACGCGGTCGATTGTGAATTCGAACGATAAGCCCTGGTGTTGGCTCTGCTGCTTCGCGATCTCCGCGTCGACCTTCGTGGGAACGATCCTTCCTCTAACTTTAGAGCCAGGTGAAAAGTTACCGTCGACCTCCAGTCCGAACCATGATCCGAATTCCTCCGGGTCTGTGATGGCGTGCCACACTCGTGTCTTGGGGACTCGTAAGAGGATGCTTTTCTCAATGCGGTTATCAGTATGCGTCTGCCGCGTTTCGGTTGGCATCAGTATCTCTCCCAGTCCGAACAACCGTGCAATCGGCAGACCATTGTTGCCTGCTTACGGGAAAGTGCCCAACTGTTCTCTTAACGAGTGACGGTTTGCTCCGATGGCGAAGGTTTCGCGGCCAATATGGAGAACGGTATTGCCAGGAGCTGCGTCATAAGATACGGCCAGGCGTCCTTCTATGCCGAATGCCTCGCAACATATTGCGGGCTTGATGGATCTGTAGATCAGGAGCCTCGCGTGTCGAGGCGGTAGTGTCGACACACGGGAGTTGATGAATCAAAACGAAAACTCCCTGATCGAGACCAAAACCGATCCTCCACTCGCATTGCCTCCGGGTGAGCAGCGGATAGCTCTGCCTGCCCCAGGCGGAAGTTCGCCACCGCCAGCGCACCCGCGGCGATCGATACTCGTCTGGATCCTGCCCCTAGCCCTTTTGGCAGGGGCCGCCTGGGCGTACTTTCATTGGTCCAAGGCTGCTGCGAGCACTAAGGCTGCCCCGGGCACCGGCAAGAAGGGCGACGGATCTGCCGTTGCGCAGGTGGTCGCAGCCAAGGCTCGACGCGGAGATATCGGCGTCTACTTTAGCGGGCTTGGCGCAGTGACACCGATCTATACGGTCACGATCAAGAGCCGCGTGGACGGCCAGTTGATGGAAATCCACTACCGCGAAGGCGACACCGTCCACCAGGGCGATCTTCTGATCCAAATCGATCCGCGCCCTTTCGAGGTGCAGCTCACCCAAGCAGAGGGTCAGATGGCGAAAGATGAAGCCGCGCTGGCAAATGCGCGGATCGACCTGACTCGCTACCAGACCCTGCTGACGCAGAATGCAATTCCCGAGCAGCAAGTCGCGACCCAGAAAGCTCTCGTCGCACAGGACGAGGCGGTAGTGAAATCGGATCAAGGTCAAATCGACAGCGCCAAGCTGAACCTAGTTTACTGCCGGATTACAGCTCCGATCACGGGCCGCGTCGGGCTGCGGTTGGTCGACCCGGGCAACATCGTCCACGCGAACGATGCCAACGGCCTGCTGGTGATCACGCAGATAGAACCCATCAGCATTTTATTCACAGTCGCGGAGGATCAACTGCCGACCGTCATGCAAAAGATGCGGACCTCAACGCTCCAAGTCGACGCGTACGATCGCGACATGAAGAAGAAACTTGCCCAAGGAACGCTGACTACGGTCGACAATCAGATCGACCAGACAACGGGAACCGTCCGCTTGCGCGCCACCTTCGACAATAAGGACAACTCGCTCTTTCCTAATCAATTCGTAAATGCCCGGCTCCTGGTGCAAGAAAAACGTGGAGTAGTGTTGCTGCCGAGCGCGGCCATCCAACGATCCTCCAGCGCCACGTTCGTTTACCTGGTTAAGCCCGACTCCACGGTGACTGTTCGCAACATCACTGAAGGGACCACGGAAGGCGACGATTCGGAAATCACGTCGGGACTGAATGCAGGCGATACGGTAGTTATGACCGGCGCCGACAAGCTGCAGGAAGGCAGCAAGGTGAATGCCCAGATTCAGCAGGATCAGACTAAGGGGGGCGCACACAAGTGAATCCGTCACGGCCATTCATCGAGCGGCCAGTGGCGACCTCACTCCTGATGGTCGCCATCCTGCTTGCTGGCGGATTCGCTTACAAACAGTTACCCGTTTCCGCACTGCCGGAGGTGGATTATCCGACCATTCAGGTGATCACGTTCTATCCGGGGGCAAGTCCGGATGTGATGGCGTCCTCGGTAACTGCGCCTCTGGAGCGGCAATTCGGCCAGGTTCCCGGATTGCAACAGATGACGTCTACCAGCTCCGACGGAAGCTCGGTCATCACGTTGCAATTCAATCTCAGCCTGAATATCGACGTGGCGGAGCAGGAGGTTCAGCAATCGATCAACGCGTCGGGAACGTTTCTCCCACCGGATCTGCCGGCGCCGCCGATTTACAGCAAGAGCAATCCAGCCGACGCGCCGATCCTGACGTTGGCGCTGACGTCGCCGAATACACCGCTATCGAAAGTGGAGGACTTGGCGGATACGCGCCTGGCTCCCAAGATTTCGCAGCTGCCCGGTGTCGGATTGGTCAGCATCAGCGGCGGTCAGAAGCCGGCGGTCAGGATTCAGGTGAACCCCACCCTCTTGGCGTCCTACGGATTGACACTAGAAGACGTTCGTAGCGCCATCGCCGCCGCCAACGTCAACCAGGCCAAGGGGAACTTCGATGGTCCTTATCAGGCGTATCAGATCGGCGCGAACGACCAACTGCTCTCGAGTGCAGATTACCTCGGACTGATCGTTGCCTATCGCAACGGCGCGCCCGTCAAGCTGTCGGACATAGCCGGCGTTAAGGACGATGCCGAGAATCTTCGTCAGGCCGCGTGGATGAACCAGACACCCGCGGTGATCGTGAACATTCAGAGGCAGCCCGGAGCGAACATTATCTCGGTCGTCGACGGGATCACGAAACTGCTGCCCCAGCTCACCGCGACGCTGCCTCAGGACGTCAAAGTGACTGTACTGACGGACCGCACCAATACCATTCGGGCGTCAGTCAAGGATGTTCAGTTCGAGCTGCTGTTGACCGTCGCGCTGGTCGTAATGGTGATCTTCTTGTTCTTGCGAGACCTCGCGGCGACGATCATCCCCAGTGTCGCCGTCCCGCTCTCGATCGTCGGCACCTTCGGCGCGATGTATCTGCTGGGATACAGCTTGAACAATCTGACTCTCATGGCTCTGACGATCTCGACCGGCTTCGTGGTGGACGACGCCATCGTCATGATCGAAAACATCAGCCGCTACATCGAGCAAGGCGAAATGCCACTGCGGGCGGCCCTCAAAGGCTCGGAGCAAATCGGTTTCACCATCATTTCTCTGACGGTCTCCCTGATTGCTGTTCTCATTCCCTTGCTGTTCATGGGGGACATCGTCGGCCGTCTGTTCCGGGAGTTCGCAGTCACGCTGAGCGTGACAATCCTGGTTTCCGCCGTAGTCTCTCTGACGCTTACGCCAATGATGTCCGCGAAGCTCTTGAAGCACAGACCCGAACACGATCAGAACCGCGTCTTTCGCGCGTCGGAGCGGGCATTTGAATGGATCATCGAGTTCTACGGCAGAACGCTCAAGTGTGTTCTGCGATACCAGACTGTCACTCTTCTGGTGGCGCTCGCCACGCTGGCGTTAACCGTTTTCTTGTACATCGTGATTCCCAAAGGATTCTTTCCGATCCAGGACACCGGCGTGATCCAGGGCGTTTCCGAAGCGGCGCAGACCGTGTCGTTTGCGGCGATGGCGGATCGGCAGCAGGCTCTGGCGAAACTGATCCTACAGGATCCAGCAGTCGAGAGTCTGTCATCCTTCATCGGAATCGACGGCACCAATACGACCACCAACAGCGGACGCATTCAGATCAACTTGAAGCCGCTCGACGGGCGTAAAGACAGCGCCTCAGCCGTCATCCGCCGGCTGCAACCGGAGCTGGCGAAGGTCGCGGGAATCACGCTGTTCATGCAACCTGTGCAGGACCTGACCGTTGAGGACCGCGTCAGCCGCACACAGTTCCAGTACACCCTGGAAGACCCCAACTTGGATGAATTGGATACGTACGCCGGGCGGCTTATCGCCAAGCTGCAGCAATTGCCCGAACTGCGCGATGTCGCTAGTGATCAGCAAACCCAAGGTCTTCGAGCGAAGCTGATTTACGACCGGGACACTGCATCCCGCATGGGCATTACCCCGGCGAGCATCGATCAAACGCTGTACGACGCGTATGGACAACGCCAGGTCTCGACGATGTTTACGCAGCTGAATCAGTATCATGTGGTTCTGGAGTTGATGCCCGGGTTCCAGAAGAATCCCCAAAACCTTCGGGATTTGTACATTCGGGCGGGAGCTAACTCGACTGGCGGCGCGGGACTGGTGTCCGGCGGGACTTCGTCCACGAGTCTTTCAAGAGGACCAACCAACGCAGCCGCCGCAACTTCAGCGAGCGCCGCCGCAGGATCGACGTCGAATGCTTTCAGCGGGGGGGCGGCATCCTCGGCCGCATTCTCAAGCGGAACCCAGGTACCGCTGAGCGCGTTCTCACACCTGGAATTGGAGGCGGCTCCGATCACGGTCAACCATCAGGGCCAGTTCCCGGTGGTCACGCTCTCATTCAATCTCGCGCCTTCAACCTCGCTCGGAGCAGCGGTCCAAGCGGTCGCGAAGGCAAAAGACGAAGTCGGATTACCAGCCAGCATCCAGGCGGGCTTTCAAGGCACGGCCGAGGCGTTCCAAAACGCATTATCGAATGAGGTGTTTCTCATTCTGGCCGCCTTGGTTACCGTCTACATTGTCCTTGGCGTTCTGTATGAGAGTTACATCCACCCGCTGACGATCCTCTCCACGCTACCGTCGGCGGGAGTGGGCGCGCTATTGGCGCTGCTAATCACCGGCAACGACTTCAGCGTCATCGCGCTGATCGGCATTGTCCTGCTGATCGGAATCGTGAAGAAGAACGCCATCATGATGATCGATTTCGCGTTGGACGCCGAGCGACACGGGGGCAAATCGCCGGAAGACGCCATTTACCAGGCCTGCCTGCTCCGCTTTCGTCCGATCATGATGACCACCATGGCGGCGCTGCTTGGTGGCGTCCCCCTGGCGTTCGGCGGGGGCACAGGATCGGAATTGCGGCGGCCCCTGGGCATCACGATTATCGGCGGCCTGATCCTGAGCCAGGCGCTTACGTTATACACGACGCCGGTCATTTATCTTTGGTTCGATCGATTATCCCGGCGATTCTCTCACGCACCCGACGCTGCGGGCGCACCGCCAAACGCGAATCCGGAACCAGCATGAGCATCTCGGCTCCATTCATTCGACGACCGGTGGCCACCACGCTCCTGACCGCGGGAGTGGCGCTCGCGGGCGCAGTTGCATTCCGATTGTTGCCGGTATCTCCATTGCCGGAAATCGATTTCCCGACCGTCTCCGTGAGCGCGTCTCTTCCGGGAGCCAGCCCCGAGACCATGGCCGCGTCGGTGGCGACGCCGCTCGAACGCCAGTTCGGCAGGATCGCGGGTGTGTCGGAGATGACATCGTCCAGCGGGCTGGGTTCGACCTCGATTACTCTACAGTTCGACCTGGATCGCGATATCGACGCCGCTTCACGCGATGTGCAGGCCGCCATCAACGCGGCGCGTGGGAATCTGCCCACGAATCTTCCCAGCAATCCAACGTACCGCAAGGTAAACCCGTCCGATTCACCGATCTTCATTCTTGCGCTTACCTCGGACAAGCTGAACAAAGGGGAGATGTATGATGCCGCCTCTACGATCATGGCGCAGAAGCTGTCTCAGATTAAAGGTGTCGGACAGGTGGTAGTGGGCGGAAGCGCGCTTCCGTCGGTGCGGGTGGAACTCAATCCTGACGCGGCCAACAAGTACGGGATCGGCCTGGAGCAGGTGCGTACCGCTTTGGCAAACGCCAACGCGAATACGCCGAAGGGCCACTTTTCGGATGGGCGGCGTACATGGGAAGTGGGCGCCAACGATCAGATTTTCAAGGCAGCCGACTACCAGCACTTGATTGTTTCCTATCACAACGGCTCGGCTGTCCGGGTTTCTGACCTCGGCGAAGCAGTGGACTCGGTGGAAGACATCCGCAACGCCGGGTACGCAAATGGGAAGCCTTCCGTTCTGGTGATTGTTTTCCGCCAGCCAGGCGCGAACGTGATTGCCACCGTGGATAGAGTTCGTGAGGCGCTGCCGCAACTGCACGCCGCAGTTTCCCAAGCGATCGATATGCGAATCGCGATGGATCAGACCGTCACGATCCGCGCCTCCGTCCGGGAAGTGGAGCGCGCGCTGCTGATCTCGATCGGACTGGTGATCCTGGTGGTTTTCTTCTTTCTTAGAAATGCCCGGACGACGTTCATTCCAAGCGTAGTCGTACCGGTATCTCTCATCGGAACCTTCGGCGTCATGTACCTGTTGGGCTATAGCGTTGACAACCTGTCCTTGATGGCTCTGGCGATCTCGACCGGCTTCGTAGTGGACGATGCCATTGTAGTGATCGAAAACATCACGCGCTATATCGAGCAAGGCATGAAACCCATGCAGGCAGCTCTTAAGGGCACCCAGGAGATCGGCTTCACCGTGATCGCCATCAGCACCTCCCTGATAGCGGTGTTTATTCCGCTGTTGCTGATGCAGGGTGTGGTGGGACGCCTCTTCCGGGAATTTGCGGTAACACTTTCGGTGGCGATTGTCGTCTCGATGATCATTTCGCTCACCGCAACCCCCATGATGTGCGCGCACCTGTTGAAGGGAGAGCAGAAACATGGCTGGCTTTACCGGACCACGGAGCGAGGCTTCACCGCTGTCGTGAACGCATACGGGAAAGCGCTGAACCTCGTGCTGCGGCACTCCTTCTTGACGCTGCTGATTCTACTGGGCACCGTGGCGTTGAACGTTTATCTGTACATTCGAGTTCCCAAGGGGTTTTTCCCGCAGCAGGACACGGGCCGGTTGAACGGCTCGGTTCAGGCCGATCAGGACACATCCTTCCAGCAAATGGACCAGCTGTTGAAGCAGTACGTAAGCATTATCGGCGCCGATCCGGCCGTGGATACGGCCAATGGTTTCACCGGTGGAGGACGCGGCGGGGCCACGAACAGCGCTCGCCTGTTCATCTCCCTCAAGCCACTGGCGGAACGCAAAGTAACGGCCGACCAGATCATCGCGCGGTTGCGGCCGAAGTTAGCCCGTATCCCCGGCGCCACTCTGTACCTGACGGCGTTCCAGGACCTGCGTGTGGGGGGACGCCAGAGTAACGCACAGTACCAGTTCACTTTGCGATCCGACAGCGTGCAGGACCTGACGGCGTTCGGCCCGCGCATGCTCGTGCAGTTGCAAACGATCCCCATCATCACCGACGTCAATAGCGATCAGCAAAATCACGGTTTGCAAACCTACGTCGAATACGACCGCAAGACCGCCGCCCGCTTTGGAATTTCATCGCAACTAGTCGATAGCACGCTCTACGACGCTTTCGGTCAGCGGCCGGTCTCCACCATGTTCACGTCGCTCAACCAGTATCACGTCGTGATGGAGGCAGCTCCGCAATACTGGCAGCGTCCCGATGTCTTAAAGACGATTTATGTGATTTCGCCCAGTGGCCAGGCGGTCCCACTGAACGCGTTCGCGCATTTTGCCCCCGATGTAGCGGCGTTGTCTATCACACACCAGGGTTTGTATCCGGCGATTACCATGTCCTTCAATTTGCAGCCGGGCGTCGCGCTGGGAGATGCAGTCGAGCAGATTCAGGCGGCGTCGAACCGCATCGGACTTCCACCGGGCATTCAGACATTCTTCGCCGGGACTGCGCAGGTGTATCAGGATTCATTGAACAGCGAACCGCTTCTCATTGCCGCCGCGCTGGCCACGGTGTATCTGGTGCTCGGGATCCTGTACGAAAGTTATATTCACCCGGTGACGATTCTGTCCACGTTGCCATCGGCCGGCGTCGGTGCGTTGCTCGCTTTGTTGCTGACGCATACCGACCTGAGCATCATCGCGATGATCGGGATTATCTTGCTGATCGGGATCGTAAAGAAGAACGCCATCCTGATGATTGATTTCGCCCTGGCTGCCGAACGCAACGATGGCAAGAATTCGCGTGATTCCATCTACGAAGCCTGTATGTTGCGCTTTCGCCCTATCCTGATGACGACGATGGCGGCTCTGCTCGGTGCCCTGCCGCTCGCTTTGGGCACCGGAACGGGATCGGAACTGCGGAGACCGCTAGGAATCACGATTATTGGCGGCTTGATTGTAAGCCAGGTCTTGACGTTGTTCACAACGCCGGTGGTGTATCTCTACTTCGACCGGCTGCAACACTGGTGGGCTCGGGACCGTCCTGTACGCCAGCCCGCGGATGCTCTGGGTTCTGAAACATGATGCGCACAGTCTTGCTGAGTAGCGTGATGCTCTTGTTGAGCGGCTGTGCGCCGGTAGGACCGAACTATAGGCGGCCTTCCACTCCGGTCCCTATGAGTTTCAAGGAACCCTTGCCGGCTGGATGGAAACAGGCAGAACCGGGCGGCGCGTTTGTGAGCGGCAAGTGGTGGGAGATCTACAATGATTCAGCTTTGAACGCACTGGAGGAGCAAGTCAGCATCGCGAACCAGAATGTGTTGCAGGCTGAAGCACAGTATCGCGAGGCGAGGGCCGTCGCCCGCGAAGCGCGATCCGCGCTTTTTCCCACCGTTTCTGCCGGAGTCGGCATTACGGTGACTGGCGCCGGAGGAGCCGCGAGCAACGCCGCCGGTGCGAACGGTTCATCAAGTGCAGGCACTCGCACGGCCTACAGCCTGCCTTTTAACGTCGCGTGGGAACCGGATCTATGGGGTAGCATCCGCCGCAGCGTAACGGGAAACATCGCGGTCGCGCAGGCTTCCGAAGCAGACTTGGAAAATGCCAGGCTACTATTCCAAGCCGAGCTGGCGCAGGATTACTTCCAACTCCACGGCATCGATGGCGAGGCGGACTTGCTGGAGCGGACAACCGATTCCTACAACGAGTATCTGACACTGACGAAGAACCGCTACGCTGCCGGTGTGGCTTCTGATCTGGATGTCGCGCAAGCCGAATCGCAACTGTACTCGACTCAAGCGGCGTTAATCGATCTGGGAGAGCAACGGGCGCAACTCGAACACGCCATCGCGATTCTGGTCGGCAAGCCGCCGTCGGATGTGAGTGTTCCACGCCTTCCGCTAACCGTGCCGCCTCCGGACGTGCCCGTAGGGCTTCCTTCCGATCTACTGGAGCGCCGGCCGGACATCGCCAGCGCCGAACGTCGCGTGGCCGCGGCGAATGAGCAGATCGGAATCGCGATGGCGGCTTTCTATCCAGTGTTGACCTTGAGTGGCAGCGCCGGACTCAACGCGTCCAGCCTCGCGAAATGGTTCACCTGGCCCAGCCGGTTCTGGTCGGTGGGCCCAGGGCTATCAGAGACGCTATTTGACGCAGGCCGGAGGCGCGCCGTCGTCGCACAACAACAGGCTGCTTACGATGCCACCGTGGCGAGTTATCGGCAAAGCGTTTTGACCGCGCTGCAACAAGTGGAAGATAATCTGGCGGCGCTGCGGGTTCTGTCCGACGAGAACGACAAGCTGCAGCAGAATATCCAATCGGCCGATCGCGCTCTGAATATCTCGAGCGCTCAGTATCGGGCCGGGACTACCAGCTATCTGACGGTGATCACTTCCCAGGCGGCATTGCTTGGCTCTCAGAGGAACGCAATCCAACTGCTCTCGCGGCGCCTGACCGCAAGCGTTCTGCTGGTCGAGGCCTTGGGAGGCGGATGGAATTCCTCACGGTTGCCCAGTCGGCAGGACGTGCTTGCCGCGAGCGGGCCAGCACCACGGAGTGGCAAGATTTCGCATCCAGGACAATTCCGTTGGTAGCGAGAACTCGAACCTACGACCCTTCGGTGCCTCGCGGTTTGAGTCGTGGTGGATATGCTGCTATTATTGAGCGCCATGGAGATTCGGCACCTTCGTTACTTCTGTGTGCTCGCCGAGCAACTTCACTTCACCAAGGCTGCAGTGTTGTTGAATGTCGCACAACCGGCATTGAGTCATCAAATCAAGCAACTCGAAGATGAGTTAGGGACACAGCTCGTGGAACGGACCAACCGGCGAGTCCGGCTGACAGCGGCGGGCGAGGTATTTCTGGCTCGGACGGCGCGAATTCTCGAGCAAATTGATCAGGCGGCTCGAGAAACCGCGCAGATCGGCCGAGGCGACGCCGGGTCGCTGGTGATCGGTGTTATCAGTACCGCGGTATGCAGCATCCTGCCACAACTAATGCGCAGTTTCCGGCGCGAGTCCCCCAATATCGCCATCGACATTCGTGAAATGGAACCGGGCGAGCAAGTGGAAGCACTGCGCAAGGAGACCATAGACATTGGTCTGCTGTTCTTGTCGATTCAAGATCCCACTCTCGATTCAGCATTGGTCTCAAGGGAACGGCTCATCGTGGCACTCCCTACTGGACATCGAGCGGCCTCAACGGGGAAAGTACGTCTTCGCGACTTGGAATCAGAGACATTCCTGATCCCGCGGCGGCAGTTGGTACCCGGCTTTCATGAGCTGGTCCTGAATACTCTGCGATCAGGCGGAGTATCTTCTCCTCGCCTACAGCCAACCCGATTACTTCAGACCGCGGTGTTTCTCGTAGCAGGCCAAATCGGAGTCGCTTTAGTGCCGGAATCGTTTCAACAGCACTTGAGAGTGCGAGGCTGCGTGTATCGGGAGCTTGCCGGGACACCGAGCCATGCCGATCTCATCGGTTTGTGGCGGCGTGACAATGTCCAACCCGTGCTCCGGCGCTTCATTCAGCAGATGAGACGAGTGAAAACGGTCGCGAAAGAGCCCAAATGATGTTTCGAGCGATTGTGGATGACAGGATAACGAAGACGCGTGGGTCAGCGCGCAGCGTCTGACTACCCGGCGGCCTACTTCTGCGCTTTATCGCCGACAGCCAGGCCACCAGTGATTCCGTCGACCTGATAACCCTTCTGTATCGTCCGGATTTTGGCGATCTCGGCCGGTGTCGCGGTTTTTGGATCGACATTAGCCGAGGAACACGTGAAGCCCCTGAGCGTGCATTCCGATGTCGTGTGCTCAATGCCGCGCTTCTTCATCTCCTGTGCCAGGAAATCCATGACGTCCCGGTGTATGATCACGGCATTATTTGGCACGAAGGTTCCGACCCCGATCGCGTAATCGAGAGGCATGAGCGGTTCTACGCTGGAACCGAACGCACCGTCATTCTTCTTGCCGAGGTCGTGGGCACCTAGATCGGCGCCCTTGGAGATCAGGTACTTGACGATTTCGATATCTCCCAGGTTGGCCGCCACCATCAGCGGCGTGATCCCATAGTTGTCGGCGGCGTTGATGTCCTCGCCCAACCCTATCAGCAGCTTCACTAGCTCCAACCGATCCGCTGGGCTTCGCTGGCGGTGATATCCGTTGATGAAGCCGGTGCCACAGGCCGCCATCAAGGTCGTTTCCCGGTCCTTGGAGATGATATGCGGGTCCGCACCATGAGCCAGCAGCAGCCGCGCCAGTTCCACATCACCGGCCAGGGCGGCCCGCATAAGCGACGTAGCGTACACCAGCCGGGGCGACCCCTCTCGCATCCGTGCACGAGGTGTGGAGTTGATGAGCGCGTTAGGGTCCGCCCCAGCATCCAACAGTTTCTTGATCAGAGGCAGCGGGTCCCTGGTCTCCATCCACGGGAAATTGGGCGCGGTTTCCATGTTGCGTCGATCCACTGCCCAGAACAAAGGAGTAAACCGCTGCGCATCTTTCTGGTTCACATTCGCGTGACTGTCGATCAGGAAATCCGCCACATCATAACTGCCGTCGAAGAACGCCAACGAGAGGGCATCCTTGCCATCGCCGGCCTGCGCGTTAATATCGGCCCCAGCCTTGACCAGGAGGCGCGCCGACTCCAAACCGTTCTCGCGGGCTGCGAACATCAGGGGAGTCAGCCAGCCACTCGCGAACTCCTCGAAATCTTTTCCCGGTTTCTGCGCCACCGGTGTTGTTCCCTCAAAACCACGCCCCGATGCGGATGGAACGTAGTAGGATCGAGCATTCACGTCGGCCCCCCGTTCGACCAGAAGCTTTGCGACTTCGGGATGTTTTTCCGAAACCGCCCACATCAGCGCTGTAGTGCCGCCCCAGGTTTCTTGCGCGTTCGGCTTGGCGCCGCGGTCCAGCAACACGCGCACGGCGTCCACCTTGCCGGTGCGCGATGCGATCATCAAGGCCGTGTCGCCGGATCTGGTCAACGGAGCATTCGGATCCGCCCCCGCGGCGAGCAGCCGGTCCAGCAGCGCGGCGCTTCCGTTCACCGCGGCGAGTTGGAGCGGTGTGGCGCCCGCGACGGTCGCGGTCGAGACTTTGGCCCCGCTGCGAATCAGGAGATCGGCCAATTCAAGGTCATCGGCCTGGACCGCCCAGTGCAGGGCTGTGGTTCCATCAACCTGGGGGGCGTTAACATCGGCCTTCTTCTGAACTAAGCTGCGGACGGCGGCCTTATCGCCACGCTGGGCGGCGTCCGCGACATCGCTTTTTGGGGGCGCGCCAACGGCGCAAGATACCGCCAGCGCAACTGCGAGGCACAATCGGAATTTCATAGCGAGGCCATCCTTTAATCTTCCAGTCTATGGCTTCCTGACCGGTGCTTCTACAGCCCGCACTCGGACGTTATGGAACACAGCCGGCAATGCATCGTAGTTCTCCAGCGTCATGATTTTGGCGGAGACGTCAGGAGCCACTTTGCCTACCAGCGAAACCTTTCCTTCGCCATCGCCCTTCGCATTCAAGCGCAACTCAATCACCGAAAACTCGTAGCTATTCGCGGTGCCGTCGAAGGTTGGACTCCAGCGTGGATTGACCGCTCCCAACCGCCGCTGCGTGATTAGTAAAATCCTCTGCGATCCGTCCGGGTTATCAACCTTGCCTGCGTAGCGCAAAGCATAGCCGGCCAGCTCGGACGACCACAGATAGCCGACGGTGGTGGTCTCATTCAGAGCTCTTGCGAGCGCGGCCTCCGGAGTTGTATTGTTCGCGGCTGGGCTCGCCGGCCCCCGCCCTCTGCCTGCGGCTTTTCCCTGCTTTGCTCCTCTACCTTCGCTTGGCGCCGCTGCGGAGGGCTTTAGGTTCCAGGCTGCCATCAGACGTTCACGTTCCTCGTCGGTGGACCATCGCAGGATCTCGATTCGAATAGCATCCGGGGCGCCGGTGACGTTGGCCGTGGTTGCGGTGAGTTGCAGCAGCCCGTTCGGATTGGCGGACGGAGTCTCTGCAAGCAGCATCTCTGCAAACAAAAGGCCCGCGGCCAGAGGAATCGATACGCCCAGCACGAACCAGGTGACTGCACGGCGTGAGTTCATTTATCCTGATTCGTCCCCCATACGCGATCCAGCCATTCCACTAGCCGCTCCAGTTCTTCGTCCGATAACTCCGCGCCCCGCTCCCGCATGTCGACTAGCGTGACTCGCCAGCCTTCAGCCGCCTTCCTTGCGCCCTGCACCTTGTCGAGCGCGTGGCAGCGCGTGCAGGCCCGGTTCATGAGCCGGAACGCCTCGGGATCGGAGAAGAAGGTCGTGATCTCCGGTGGAATGTAGGTTCGCGGGAACGGCTTGGTCGCAGGTCCGAATCTCTCCACCAGCCAGCCGAGCAGGAGATTCCGGTCGGCTTCAGAAAGGCTGACGTCGCTCGGCTTGTGTTTTTCCGAGATTAGTTTGGACCAGCCGGCCTTGTCCATCGCGTAGAACGCATAGTCGTCGATACCGTGGCATGCCGTGCAGTTATTGCGAATAACCTCCCAGACGGGGCCATCCGGTCTCTCGATTTTAGGACGAGTGGCTCGATTGCCCTGCCCCGCGAGCGGCAAAACCGCCAGAATCGCGATCGTAATGAAGCTGCGCATGCACCTAAAGAGAAAGCGGCTTGGTGCTGGAACCGAACGATTTTTGCGTTCCCGTCTGGCGTCCAGCGGCGTCGTACTTCGGAATGTCTTCGATACCGTATTTGTGCAGTAGCGCGAGAAGCATGTTGGAGGTGCGTTCCGTATAGTCCGGAAATACGATGTGGCGGTTCCCCTGAAACGTTCCGTCCAAACCACCTAGAAGGATCACCGGGACCTTGATGTGGGCGTGCCGGTGCGAGTTCCCCATATTGCTGCCTTTGTAGATAAGGATATGGTCGAGCACGGTACCATCACCGTCCGGGATCTTGCTCAGCTTTTCGGCAAAGTACGCCAGGTTCTGCACGTGATACCGGTTCATCTTGGCGTAGTTGGCGATGTTCTCGGGTTTGTCGCCGTGATGCGAGGAGCCATGCCAGGCGCCGTTGAAGCCCGACTCAGGGAAACTCGCGCCGGAGAGATCCTTGCCCAGCATGTAAGTGGCCGAGCGGGTCAGGTCCCCTTCAAACGCCAGCGCCAGCAGGTCGTACATCAGGCGATAGTGAATGTGCTTGTTTTCCGGAATGCCGAAAGGGATCTCGTTCGAAGGTTCCTTCACGGTCGATTCCATCGCGATGCGGATGCGGCGTTCGATTTCGCGGATGTTTTCCAGATACGTATCCAGCCGCTGTTTGTCGCCCTCGCCAAGGGGCCGCTTGAAGTATGCGATCTCCTGGGTGACGGAGTCCAGAATGCTGGCGCTGTCCTTCCGTCCTCTTTTGCGTTCTTCCGGGTTGGTTCCGTCGCCGAACAGGCGCTCGAACGCCACGCGCGGATTCACTTCCGTCGGCAACGGCTGCATGGGAGAGGTCCAGGAGACGGAATTCGTGTAGGCGCAGCTATATCCCCAATTGCAGTTTCCGAAGTTCCCGTCTTCCTCGACACCCAGTTGAAGCGACGACAGGATGGTGCCCTGGCCGTACTTCTGTGCGATCAGCTGGTCCACCGTCACCCCCAGATACGGGCTCACCGCGTTTCTGCGTGGGCGGGCCGATGACAGCAGAACCGCTCCACGCGCGTGATCGCCGCCGGGCTCTTCGGTTGTCGCCGCAGCCTCGGGCATATCCATACCCGAGATCAAAGTGACACGGTTACGGAACGGTTCCAGGGGTTTCGTGATGAAAGAGAAGTCGAAGCCCTTGCCTTCCTGGAGCGGGCTCCAATAGCCGGGCGCCGCACCGTGCGGATGCCAGATGCCAAGGAACCGGGGGATTGGCGCCGCAGCCGTCTTTTTCAGGTCCGTCTGTGCCGGCACCATGCTGTCCAACAGAGGCAAACCGACGGCCACGCCTGCACCCCTCAGGAAGGTCCGGCGCGGGATGAACTTCTTAGTCAGAAACATATAGACTCCTTGCGTGCGTTCCCTAGTTCTCTGCGGCCTGCTTCACTCTCATCTGAAAAGGATCGCTCTTAATGATCCCCATCAGGATCGCCGTGAACCGATCGTTGTCATTGTGCGCGTTGCGCGCGATGGACCGGATCACCGGCATATCTTCGTATTCGACGCCTCGTCCCAGGGCATATGTCATGAGCTTCTCGGTAATCGTTCGCACGAACTGCGGCGAGTACTTGAGCAGGGCCTGCCGCAACTCCGTGGGACCGTCCACTTTCGTGCCGTCCCAGATGGTAGCCGACGCGTCGATCGGTACGCCACCTTGGCCGCCTTGCATCGTGCGCCAGGAACCGTCGGCGTCGAAGTTTTCAAGCGCGAATCCGATCGGATCCATCAGCTTATGGCAGCCCGCGCAGGGTTCGTTTTTGCGGTGCAGCGTCATCTGCTCCCGCAACGTCATAACCTTTTTGTCGGCATTACTGTCTTCAAGCGGCGGCACGTTCGGCGGGGGCTCCGGCGGTGGAGTACCCAGGATGTTTTCAAGCACCCATACGCCGCGCTTCACCGGAGACGTGCGAAAGTTCTGCTGCCAGGCGAGCGCGAGCACGCTGCCTTGGCCCAGCAGCCCCCTGCGATATGCCTGCTCGGGGCCCCAGGTGACCCGGCGGAAGTCCGCGCCGTAAATGTTGGGCACGCCGTAGTGCTTGGCCAGCCGCTCATTCAGGAACGTGTAGTCCGCGTTCAACAGATCCAGAACGCTACGGTTCTCCTTGATGACGCTCTGAAACAGCAGTTCGGTCTCCCGCCGGAAACTCTTGCGCAACTCATCGTCCCAGTTCGGATAGAACACTCCATCAGGAGAAGTCGTCGGGAGGTTGCGTAAGTACAGAAGCTGATCGCCGAAAGTCTCGACCAGAGCATCTGCCTTAGGGTCGGCCAGCATACGGCGTACCTCGCGTTCGAGCACTGCTGGAACATGCAGCTGATTCTTTGCCGCGACATCGATCAAGGCGTCGTCCGGGATGCTGCTCCACAGCAGAAACGACAATCGGGACGCTAGCTCCAGGTCGGTGATCCGATAGGCTTGGCCGGCGCGAACGCTTTCGGGTTCCCGTTCCGCGCGCACCAGGAACTGCGGGCTGGTCAAAATGCGCCGCAGGGCCAGCTCAATACCATCCTGGAAAGTCCCTTCGCGGCGGCCCGCCTGATAGAAACCCTGTACCCACTCCATGTCCTGTGGGACGACAGGTCTGCGATAGGCGCGACGCAGGAGCGTAGTCAGGATTTGTTTCGCGCAGGGCTCTTCCTGCTCCGCGCTGGAGGGTTGGCAGACGTAGACTTTACGAATGCTCCGGGAATCTTCCGCGCGTGTCGCCGTGAAAGGTCCGCGGATCCGTACCGTTCCGACGGCTGGATGATACTGGAGCTGGGGAATCGGGTTGTCCTCAAGCGATTTGCGGTCATACTGCCGGATCAGATCCAGGCTGGGGCGAAGGTTCTCCGCCAGAAACGTCACGCCCACCACGTGCGAGCCGGCTTTGATCGGGATGGTTACTTCGATCGCCCCATCGTTATCCGATGAGTTGGCCGCAGACAGACCCACGCCACGGTAGTCGCGGGTTTCTACAAGTTCGTTGTCGATGAATAGCGCCAGCTTCTCATTCGGAATGAACTTACCTAGACCAAAGTTCGCAATGGAGAATTTATATTCTCCATTCGACGGGAAGACATGGCGGATCGCCATCCCTCCGCGGGTCCCGAGCGGCAGTCCACTCACGCGCTCGGTCTGCGATGTGTCGGCGGGAGAGATATAGGCAGCTTCTGTAGGCGATTTCCAGAAGCCCACACCCATACGCGCGATGCGCGCCGCAGCAGACGTATACGCTTCCAGCAGAGTTGGCGAAATTGTCAGAGAGCCAGCTATATTGTCAAACCCATGGGCCGAGTCGTCGGGAGGCAGCAGCGAAGCCACATCGATCTCCAGATCCAGAAGATCTCGGATCGCGTTCTTGTACTCGGTGCGGTTCAGCCGATGCAGAATTACGGAACCGGGATTAGGGTGGGCGGCCGCTCTGTTATCGACTTCCGATTCCAACCAGTCGCGAACGCCTTCGTAGGTCGTAAGCGGCGGCCGCGGCATGCCCGGAGGAGGCATCATACCGGCGCGCATCTTACGAATCACCCGCTCCCAAATCTCCGGATGGTCGCCCACGATCGCCAAGTCGGCTTTCTCGAGCGAGAAGTTCGCAGTCCTAGTTTTGTCGTTATGGCATCCTACGCAGTACTGGTCGAGCACCGCCTTGGCTGCTTGAGGCGTCGGCGTCTGGGTCGTCGATGCTTGAGGGGCCGTTCGTCGCGCGGCCTGCTGGAAGCCGGAGAGCGCTACCGTGGCCATCAACCCGGCCAATAACAGTCTGGTCTTCATTTGTGCGCCGCGTCGCCGAAGTGATCGTGGTGTAGGGTGTGCTCACTTCGCTGTTTTTCCTGCCGCTTTGCCGCGGCACGCTGGTGAGCCGTGCTCAGGCTTGCCGCGCGGCTGGATTCGGAGCTAACGGCGCAGAGCGACACCAAACGCTGCACCTGATCCGCCCCACAAGAAGGACATGCAGCTTTGGGACTGCTCGCCCGTTCCAAATGCTCAAACTGCTGCTCGCACTTGAGGCACTCATACTCAAAAATGGGCATAAAACATACATTCCCCACAGAGCAGCACACTCCGCCACTCAAATCTTATCCGAATTCGTACCCGGAAACAATCGTTTGTTCTTCTGGAATGATACGGCTCAGTTATCGGTTAGGGCTCCAAGTGGGCCTCGCTGACTTGCTCGTGCGGGCCCCCGGGCCTCCAAAGACGTCGGACATCAGCCTGTTTTTTCCCGGTGTCGAAGCAATATAGCCGAATTAGAAGGTCAAGCGGCCCACGAGGAGGCCGCTTCGCTCGCCGATAACCGCTGACGCCGGCTGCGTCGCAATCGCGCCAAAACCGGCCGCATTCACCCTGTTCCCGTTAAAGCCCACCTGCGACGTGATACCCGTGGCATAACTACCGCTCACGGGATTGGGTACTTGCGTCCGGTTAAACGGATTCGTAAATTCGGCGCGCAGCTGAAACTTTACATTTTCGCGAATGCTAAAGACGCGGCCGAAACTCAGCGTCTCTTTTGGGCGGCGCTGGTAACGGTAATCGTTGTAGAAGACGGGGCCTGTTGCGAAGGTCCCCGCCACCGGGTCAGCCCACGCCTTGGGATTCAGCACCTGGGTCGTGGCGGGGTCGAAGCAATGGCAGTTCAAGTCCGCCAGAAATAAAGGCTGTCCGGGAACTCGTTCTGCGTGCGTGCCGCGTAGTAGCGCGGCTGCGTTGTTGATGACGGCCGTACCAGGAACGAGAATGGGTTGGCCGCTGCCGTATTGCAACACGGTTCCAATCGTCCACTCGCTGAGAAGGTAATTCGCGTAGCGATAGACCCTTACCTTGGGTGCCGTATAGTTCAATGCCAGAACGTTCCATAAGGGCCGGGAAAAGCTTGAGAACGTCTTGTTGGTGTTGCGATTAAAAACGTCGTTGATCTCTCCGGCCCCTCCGCCTGTGTCGCTTTCCACACCTAGTTGGAGTTCCTTGGACCACGTGAAGCTATAGGTAACGTCGAGGCCATGCGAGAGGCGCTTGGTCACCTTCGTTTGGAGCGAATCGTACCAGGTCTTACCCAGCGGTCCTGCACTGGTAATGCTGGCCGCATTGGCGAATTGCGGGAACGGCAGTAGCGATCGGGCGACGCTGAAGGTGGTCGGGAATCCTGGGAACGGCACCCGGTTTTGGAAGCGTCCGGCAGCAGTTTGCTGGACTTGGGCCGCAAGAATTGTACGATCCGCGGCATTGGTGATGTCGAGGTTATAAACCTGTTTGAGAATGTCGGGCTGCAGGCCGTTATACTGATTCAGCGAACTGGTTTGCCACCACGCGCCTCGATTAGCAACATAAGATGCATCGACAACAAGGTTACGGGCGATTTCCCGCTGGAACCCGGCCGACCACTGAGCCTGACGCGCTGGACGTCCGGCGTTCTGGTCAACGAGATTGGGCTGTCCGGCAAATGTTCGTGGATCGGGGAACAGGTTTGCACGAAGATCTGGCCATACTGGAGAAACCGGATAGCCGTTACTTAGAGTAAAGGCAGGATCACCAAACCCAGGAGCATTGGCCGTCTGCGAAGCCCCTGAAACGCCCTGGCTTCCACCGGGGCTCGATGAGTAGACAACTCCAAAACCCGCGCGGAACACCGTTTTTGAATTGATCTGGTACGCGACGCCAAGGCGGGGGCCGAAAGCGAAGGGATAGTTTTTCGCAAACGAACAGCCGCAACGGCCGGGCCCATCTCCTTCAAAGATTGAAGCGCCCGGACGCCCAGCGGCGGTGGAATTCGGAGTAGTGGCCGAAAAATCCGGCGTGCGGCCGTATTGTTCGCGGGAGTAGGTTAAGTAGTCGTAGCGCAGGCCATAATCGAGCGTCAATTTGCGGCTGATTTTCCAGGTATCTTGTGCGAAAGCTCCCATGAAGAATCGGCCGCCGCGCACCTTGGCAGGAGCTGCGACCGTTACCTGGTTTACGCTTCCCAGCAGGAAACTGGCAAACGGAAACCCGGTGGTTCCATTGGTCAAACTGACGCCGGCATCGTTATACCAGGGATTAGCAGTCTGGTCGCCGCTGAATGTTAACGACCCGGAGTTGTTCTCGTACGGAGTCTGGATATAGCCCTCCGTGCGTGCCTCGGCGCCAAACTTGTAGGTGTGTTGACCCTTCACCATGGTGAGGGAGGCGTTGAATGTCGGTTTCAATTCGGTGACCAGATTCTGCGTGATCGGGCCCATACCGCTCATCCCACCCGAAGTGTTGCCGCCGGTCATCGCATTGAATCGCGGGAAACGCTGATCCGCTATAGGCCGCGTTGCGCCTCGGATGCCTAGTTGGCCAAAGACGTCGAAGCTTTTGACGGGAGGTTCATACTTGAACTCGGTGGACTGGAAGCCGGCGCCCAGGTGCAATAGTGTGGTCGGCGACAAGGTGTAGTCGAAATTCAAACGCTCCGTGTTGGAGCTGATATACGTGCTGGACGTTGTATCAATGGGCTGCGGAAGACCCACGCTCGAGCACAGCGGAACGCAAAGGACAACACCGGTGCTCGTGTCCGACCAATACCCGGAAAGCTTTGCTTTGGCTCCGAAACTATGATCGATCTTTAGGGATGGGATCGGTGTCTTACGATCCGTCGGAAAAGGATTATTGTAATTGTTGACCAGCCCGCTGCCAGTCGGGGCGGGAATGAGCGCAAGGACCTTGGCCGACGAAGGATCGAAGCGCGCCACCGGAATGATATTGCCAGGAAAAGGGTCCCGCACTCTATAACCATCGGAACCGACCCGTGTTGTCACCGGATCAAAGATCTGCCCGTCGACTACAGTTCGGCCAGTGCTATCTACCAACTTACCGGCTGTTGCGCTGATCGGAGCTGTGTTTCGATTCAACGCCTGGGTGAAATTTCCCATACGGTAAAGGTCTGTCGGCACAGTGGGATTCTGAGTGTTGATGATCCCCTTCTCACGAAATGCCTCATAGTTGAAAAAGAAGAATGTTTTGTTCCGCCCGTTGTAAATCTTGGGAAACCAAATGGGGCCGCCAATATTGAACCCGTAGTCGTTGCGGCGCGTCTTCGGCCGGGTGCCCATATACGCTTGCGACGCATTCAGGAACTCGTTGGAGAAGTAATCGTAGGCCGAGCCGTGGAATTGGTTCGTACCCGATTTGACGGTGTAGCTGAACACGCCCGAACCGGCCTGACCATACTCGGCCGCGTAGTTCGAAGATTGAACGGCAATTTCCTCCAGAGCATCGACGCTCGGCTGTGCATGGGATTGGAAGTTCGCCCCGGCAACGTTCACAGTCGCATCCTGACCTTCCACGCGCACCGATTCGGTATTTGAGGGAGACCCGTTCACCCGGATGTTTGAGCTCGGGGCGAAATACGTCCCCGGAATCAAATTCGCCACGGCCTGCGGAGTGCGGACCCCGTGGCTGCTCGAGTTGCCGTTACCGATCGGCAAAATAGGCAGCGACGTAAGGCGAGCTGTCTCAACGTTGGCAGACACATCCGAACTATCCGTTCGAAGAAGCGTCACCTCCGCCGTTACGGTGACCGATTCGCTGGCTGAGCCGACCTCAAGCACAATGTTGAGGGGGATGACCTGCGAGGTCTGAACTCTAATATTTGCCCGAGTCAACTTCTTAAACCCGGGAATAGCGACTGCAAGCTCGTACGTTCCAACCGGCAATTGCGAAAAGGTATAGTTGCCCGTGGCCGAAGTCACCGCCGGGTATACCGTTCCTGTCTCAACCCCCCGCAACTCGATTGCTGCGTTCGGAATTACGGCGCCTGCCGGATCCGCAATTACGCCAGTCAGCGTTCCTCGATCGGTTTGCGCCAGCGCCACCGCTCCCAGAACGATTCCTATCACCGTCAGTCGAAGAAGCATTGTGATCCTCCCGGAATTTTCTAAGTGCGGTCGCACCTGTGGCGACAGTTCTCATCTTGATCGATTACCGAACCAACCTGAGTAGCCAGTGAAATTGCCCTGTCATCCGTACTCGGACTAGGGAGAGTATATTGGAGGCTTACTAAAAGCTCCAATACTGAATTCTTATCGTTCCATACGATTCAGATCTTGTTCCGGGCAGTGACACGTAACGCGCACGTGAACACTTTTAAGCCGAGATGGTGAAGGCCGTTGAGGTGATCTAGCGCGGCGGCTCTGAGTTACAAGCTCCACCGATTGGCGCGGCGTGGGCTTTGTTTTGGAATATCGACTGAGAATTGGCCCTTGCCGTGCTCAGCTCAATCGACGGAGCTCAGGATCTCATGAAACCTTGTGTGGCTATGTTGATGTTTTTAGGCGCGCTTCCCGCCTCTAGCCAGGTCATTGCCGGAGTGGATAACCCGGCTCGGGAACTGACGGCGGCTGGCTCTAAGCTAAAGCATTTCGCCCCGGTAGATGTAGGCGTTTATAAAGGATCGAGACCTAAGAGCGACGCGGATTACCGGTTCCTTCAGTCCCTGCACGTCCGGTACATCGTGGACCTGCAAGTCTTCCCCTTTATGTCTTTTCTCGAAAAGCGCAAGGCGAGAAAGTACGGCATAACAGTAATTCCAGGCATAATGAATGCTTCCCCGATCTCACCATCGGAGAAACACGTCGACGCGATACTTACGATCCTGCGAGATGAAAAGTATCACCCCATCTACTTCCACTGCCGATTCGGCCGGGATCGGACGAGCGTCATTGCCGCGCTGTATAGGATGTATTTTCTTGGAATGTCACCGCAAGACGCCACGCAGTACCTGCATGAGTCTGGTTACGCTTTTAGGTTCGGGTGGCTCCGCAGCGGACTGACGAGATATGTAAAGAAACACCCTACTCCATCGACTGGCTTGCTTTCTGCCTCTGAAACTAGATAGCGTCACTAAACAAGGGCGCGACGCAAAGCAACACGGCGCGCAGAAAGGATCCATCGATGAAAACTTTTGCTATTTTCTTCTTCCTACTTGCGTGTTTGCTAATGCCCGCTTGGGGCCAGCCGAGCGATCTGAGCTTCCTGAGCACGACGGCGCCCGGCAATTGCGGCTCAGGCGACAACGCTGCCGTGACCGCGCAGATTCTGTTTGGCTCCGGAACGGGCTTCGGCTGTATAAAGACGGTAATCTTTCCGCAATTTGCCGTCGGCAGTGGTTGGACCAGCCAAGCGACCCAATTGATGCCCATACAAACGCCCATTCCCGGACTTGTCACTGGAACCGTGCCAAGCTTCCGAGCATGGGTTAGAACCGGCAGCGGGGCAACGTTTACCGCGCCCAACGGCTCGATTATCCCTTTTAGTAGTCCTGAGAATTGCTTCGGGTTGTGGGGAACTGAAATCGGCGGGGCCTTTCCCGCTGTGCAAGGCTTCTCGTTTTCGCTACCCTCCGGAACGGCGAATCAAGGGACTCTTACCAGCGTCGCCAGAATTGGAAGTTGTACGGGTGGAGCTGATACGCAGATCTCCGGCTTGGCGCAGGGACCTGTGCAATTCCAGATTGTCGCTCCCAATGCCACCGCCCTCAGTCAAGCGACGGTCCAACTCTCATACTTTCTGGTGAGCGGCAACATCAGTTGGCAGGTCACCGTCGACCCGGTCGATATCACCGGCGCGAAACCTCGTTGGACGGCTCCGCTATTCCAGGGCAACGGCTATGTTACGGCGTTCACCGTGGTGAATGCATCGAACAGTGACCAGACAGTCACGGTGGTCCTCCGGGACAATAGTGGTAATGCCATCGGTTCCGGAAAAGTCACCCCATCGCTCGCTGCCGGATGTGGATGCGACCAGTTCAACCAAAACGCCGTGGGCGGATTCTACGCGAACACAGTTCCAGGATTGTTCGGAGACATCGGCACGAAAACGGGATCTATCGAATTCACGGGTTCAACCGGAAACATTATCGTGTTGGTTTTGCGAAGCGTCAACAACAGTCTGGGCAGCGTTCCGGCTCGGTGATTACCGCAGCCAAAAAAGGTAGTGGATCGCCAGGCGACCCACTACCCGAAAGAACCCAAAACCGTTCGGAGGATTGCGGTCTTGGGGAAACCCCAATACCATA
>Ga0105237_10002078_pt1 | contig 25315 bp, 18 predicted proteins | sample KBSC24metaG_FD_81520 | JGI IMG/M metagenome (GOLD analysis project Ga0105237, IMG submission 81520) | Corn rhizosphere microbial communities from Kellogg Biological Station, Michigan, USA - KBS C2-4 metaG | ecosystem: Host-associated > Plants > Roots > Rhizosphere > Soil | place: Michigan, USA...
GCTTGGGGCGGGCTCCGGTTGGTAACGGGGTGGCTGGTCTTCGGTGAGGGCGAGGTCTCCTTCCTGGGTATATAAGATATCGCTGAGCTCTTCCGAGAGCCGGAGGATGGCGGCCGGTGCGCCGGGGGCTTTGCGCGCCACTTCCTGGCGGAGCTGGTCGAGGGTGCCGAAGAGGGCCTGCGGATCGATACGGGTCTTGAGCAGTTGCAGCTCGGCGCTGGCGGTTTTCGCGGCCAGCCGGAGGTTGGCCTCGTGTTGCAGCCAGGCCTCGCGGCCGAGCCGGAGACCGAGGATAGACACGCTGGTGATGATCGCGATGATGGTGTTGTGGACGCCGAGGAAGGCGATGTTGAAGAAATTGCCGGTACCCCAATGGCTGTATTTATAGAAGATAGTGCCGGTGAAGTAGTTGATGAAGACCCCTGCGATGAACAGCGCGAGGAAGCGTCCTGCGAAGGCGAGGTGGCGGCCCCAGCGAAGGTAGCGGGGGTACAGGTAATATAAGAGCAGGTAAGCCGATAGAAAGCAGAAGGGGAAGTACATGGCCGTGCTGAGCAGCGCGACGTAGACGAAATAGCTGCCGGTGGCCCGGACGTCGTCGGTGGGGAAGAAGCTTTGCAGGGTGAAATAGAGGGCGTACGCCATCCAGAAGAGGCAATGCCGCGCGAGTCTTGGGCGGCGGTCGTTGGAATATATAATAGACCTGATGGTCATAATTGACGACTGCTTCCTGCGTCTCTGTCAAATTTAGACCATTGGGTAGCTGTATGCTTCTTTTTTCGACGAATGTCATTCGTCGACGAAGGGCGACCACTATTTCAATACATTTTCTACCTCATGCCTATACATGCGGCTAACGGGCAATTCCGATTTGCCGATCCAGATAAGGTCGTAAGTATACGATTCGATCTTGTTCAACGACACGATAAAGGACCGGTGTATCCGGATGAATTTTTCTTTTGGCAGATCTTCTTCCAGGGAGGAGATAGGTCGTTTGGTAAGGATTGTCTGGGTGACGGTCACCACTTTGACATAGTCTTTTACGCTTTCTATATACAAAATATCATCCAGGAGCACTTTTACCATCCTGCGGTCGCTGCGGAAATAAATACTGCCGTCGCCCTCTTTTTTGTGATCATTTTCGTTGTTTATGGGTGTAGAGGCATTCAGCGAGGCATGCATCACTTTATTCACCGCTTTCAGGAACCGGTCAAATGAGATGGGTTTTAGCAAAAAATCGACGGCATCCAATTCGAACCCTTCCACCGCGTATTTGCGATAGGCTGTCGTAAAAATCACTTTTGGCGGATTCTTTAATGTTCTTACGAAATCAGTCCCCAGGAGTTCGGGCATTTTTATATCGAGAAACATCAGATCGACCGGATGCGTCTGCAAAAAATTGATCGCTTCGACGGCATCCTCGCAGGTGGCGGCAAGTTCCAGCGATTGCACGGAAGTGATGTACTTCTTCAAAACCTCCAGTGCCGGCGGCTCATCATCTACCGCAAGGCAAACGATCTTTTTATCAGGCATAAGCAGGGGTTTTTATTTTTTCTTCCAACTCTATCTTCAGGTGTACGAAAAATGCGGCATCGGTCGATTCGATCGTCAGCTGATGTTTTTCGGGATAAAGGAGCCGTAGCCGGGTCTGCACATTCGAAAGGCCAATCCCTTCTTTTCTGTTTTGATAAAAAGGCTTCTTCACCGGCTTGCTGTTCCCGATGTTAAAATACAGCCATTTATCCTCTACCGACAGTTCCAGGCTGATCCATTGCCTTCCCCGCATGACGCTGGCGCCATGTTTGAAGCTGTTTTCGACAAAGGGTATCATCAGCAAGGGGGCGATCATCCTGTTCTCATAATCCCCTTTTACATTTACATCCAGTTGTAACCTGTTGCCATATCTCACCTTTTCGAGACCGATATAGTTTTGGATAACCTGGATCTCCTTTTCCAGGGGGACCGAGTCGGCTTCGCAGTCGTTGATCATGTACCGGAGCGTATCGGACAATTTCAAGACCATCCCGCCCGCTTCGGGCGATCTTGTGAGGGCGAAAGAATAGATGTTGTTCAGGGTATTGAACAAAAAATGCGGATGCACCTGGGCTTTCAGCAGTTGTAGCTCGGCCCGCGTATTTTCATTGGCGAGGATGCGTTTCTCTTCCATCTTTTCATACCAACTTTTCAGCATTTTGATGGCCAGGAACATCACGCAAATGACCGGCGGGCCATTGATGATAAAATTCATCGTAAAATACCACATCATCAGCTTATCGTTATCTTCAAAACGGGCCGGGAAGCCATGCCTGAGAAGAAAATTCAGCATATACAATATATACGCGACCAGAGTGAAGGCAGAAAGCAAAACGAGCGACCTTCGCTTTCTTCCCTGTATAAAATACATCGGGAAAATAGAATAGGCGACAAGATAGGTATACCCTATTGCCAAAGCGAACGGCACATTCAGGTAAAAATTCATCGACTCGAGCATCCATTGCTTAAAATTTGCAAAAAAAGTACCTGCCCATACCACCCAGAAGATCGCCTGGGCGATCCAAAAGGCCAGGTGCCGGAGATATTTTTCCGGCCGTCTTTTGGTGAAAATAAACTCATTCATTTTCATAAGCCCTGGCTTTTGGATCTTTGCTGAAGGCAGCCGCGACCGAGAAGTCGTTATTGGCTTCTATTATCCGAACATCTTTCAGCCATATCTCCGGTTCCCTGGTACGTGCCGAGGCGATGATATCTTCCAGCAATTTTATCAAGGTCAGCGGAGTAATGTATAGAGTTTGGACGCTATCGGTGGTTTGAATGTCCAACTCAACATCGGTACCCACTTGTTCAATACCAATGAAATTTTTGAGCTGCTCCAATTCCCGTTCCAACGGGACCGGTTGCTTACCCGTTTCATACAGCGAGTAGCTCAACAGGTCGCTCAGCGCGATGATCAGGGCGGGGGCTTTGCCGGATCGTTCCTGTATATGGGTATAAATGGTATGGAGCGACCGTAGCAAAAAGGCGGAATGGAGACGCGATTTTTGCAATTGTAATTCCGCTCTGTTCTGCTTTTTGAGCATTTCAAGGTTCTCATTCAGCTGCAGGTACCAGCTTTTTGTCAATTTTATACCCAGTGCGATTATTGCTATCACCATTCCCCACCGGGTATTGTACGCTCCAAATTCCATTTGATGCTCGAAATTGACCGTTACGGGTGTTGAATAATGCACATGCCGGAGAAACAGCCCGGCCATAAAATAGTTTACGGCCATGCCGGCGGCATACAACAACAAGAGATCAAACAGAAACCATGCATATCTTTTCCTTGCCAGTGTTTTTGGCAGTAGATAGTAAATGGAATAATAAACTGCGAAAATGAAAACCGGCGCGAAGCAGCATAAATTCAGAAATGCGAAGTAATACGTTTCGCTGTTGCGAAATTCCGTAAAATGGCGGGGGGCGAGGCTCTGCATCCAAAAATAGGTACAATATGCCGTCCAGAACACCAGGTGCCTTGCAAGATGGTGCCGAGGTTTTGGGGACAATATCAGAGCGGCAAAAGTCATAGAACCATCGGTTCTGACTTAAAGTTAGATATTATAAATAACTATTAATTGATTTTTCCTTCAGTGGCGGTATAAAACCCGATCCTGTCGACGAGTGTCATTCGTCGACGATGAGTAGCTGTGAGCTGCCGGATGGCGTTGTGTATCGGCCGGGAGCCGGTAGCGGTCGAACATGCGACCGGAGCGGGTTTTGGCGGTGTAGTTTTGGGTTGTCAAGCGCATCCTCAGTTGGATGCTCATAAAGCAAACCGGAGGCTTTTTCAAAGGCCTCCCTTTAAAAAGTCAAATCTAAAATTAAGTATATGAAACAGCTATTTTTAAAATTCGCATTTGCCGGCCTTCTGCTGGGTGGCACCGCCGTTGTTGCTTCCGCCCAGACTACCAGGGCATTCTATGACAAGAAGGGCCGGGTGCGGTTCACGATCGACTATTATGGTGAAAGTCAGTTACCCCGCGAGGTCCGCGCGATCGTCAAGCCGGAATATTACGACTACGCTATCCTCACGGTGCAGGAGGTGAAGACAAACGGGAAGTCCATTTACCTGATCGATATGGAGGACAGCACGACGATCAAGACCGTTCGCGTCGCCGATGGCGAGATGGAGTTGGTCCGGACCCTGAACCGGGGGGATCGGAATGAGCCGGCGAAGGCAACCGCCGCGCGGAATTGAGCGGGGGGCGGTCGCCAATCGAATGGTCTAAAGCAAATTCGGAGGCTTTGTCGAGGCCTCCTTTTTAGTGCACCGGAAACCTTGCTTCAAATTCGGCCTTAGACAGAATTCTCAGTTTTTTAAATTTTTTCTCCAGGTTATTTTTCTCATCGAGAATATGTGAATCACCCGAAGTGATAAACCCGGAAGAGGTTTGCAGCGCGAGTGCGATCAAATAATTATCATTTTCATCTTCTGGGATGTAATTCTTGAGCGGATAGGTCAGCTTGAATTTTACAGTAAGCCGTCTATGAACGCGAAGGGCTTCCAAAACGTTTATGCCATATTTCTTAATATGACTGCGTCCCAAAACATCTTTTAACTCTCCCGCAAGCTCGTCACACGAGAAGACAACCAATTCATACTTTTCAATTATCTGCAGTAATAGCAGCTCACTTTTGGTTACAAAGTAACTTACCCAAATATTGTTATCTAGAACGAACTTTTTTATTCGCATGTTGCTTGCGTGCTTCATGGGTCCAGGCGTTGATCTCTTCCATTGTAGGGGCCTTTATTTTTTTAGGGTCATAGTTGGCCACGGGTTTTCTTTTCTCTTTTGCCATTTTCTTGATCCTCAATCGTGAAAGCAGTATTTGAAGCTCGAGTTTATCTAGCTTCTTCGCCTCTTTGACTATTTGGTCAATGGTCTGCTGCTTGGTCATTTCTTCCGCCATAAAATGCTCGTTGTGTAATGCAAGTAAATTTACCTTTTTTTTAGTAATTCTATAAAGGTTATTTAATGGATCATAACCCTAGCACGGCCTTTAATTTCACGTATCCCGCTTTGCTGACCGGCACCTGGGCGCCGGACTGCAGGATGCAGAGATGGCTGTCCTTCTCGTAGGGGTCGATGCGGGTGACCTGTTGGACGTTGAGGATATAGCTGCGGTGGGTGCGGACGAACTGTTCGGGGTCGAGGGTCTTTTCGAAGAAGCTCATCGTGCGGTTCTTGAGGAAGGCGCCATTGTGGGTGTGGATCTTCACATAATCATCGGCCGCCTCGAGGTAATGGATGTCTTCGAGGGGGATGATCTTGATCTTGCCGCCTGTCTTTACCACGATGCGTTGTTGTTGGGTGGGGGACTGGCTGGCGGTCTCCAACAATTCTTCCGTATTGCCGCCATGGGTGATGAGATCGCTGCCGCGGGTGGCGCGCTGGTCGAGCCATTTACGGAGGGCCTTGTCGAAGCGGTCCTTGTTGAAGGGTTTGAGCAGGTAGTCGACGGCGTGGTTCTCGAAGGCCTTGATGGCGTATTCGTCGAAGGCGGTGGTGAAGATGACGGCGGGGGGCTCTTCCACGAGCTCGAGCATTTCGAAGCCGTTGATCTTGGGCATCTGGACGTCGAGGAAGATGAGGTCGGGATGGTGTTGCTGGATGGCCTTGATGCCTTCGAAGCCGTCGCCGCATTCCTGCACGATGGTGATCCCGGGGTAGAACCCAAGGTATTCTTTTACGATCATCCGGGCAAGCGGTTCGTCGTCGATGATGATGGCTTTTACAGGCGTGTTGTTGCTCATGCTATCGGTGTTTGCGTGTTGTCAATGGCTGGTTTGGCTGGGATGTTTTCGGGTTGCGGGATGCGGACGATGGTCGTGAATAGATTATCGGCGACCCGGGTCTCGAGCAGATCGGTCCGGGCGAACAGCAGGTAGAGTCTTCGCTGGATCGAGGACAGACCGAAGCCGGTGCCTTTTTTGGGGCGGCTGGTCTCGGGGTCGAAGGGGTTCTCCACCTCGATGATGACGAATTTCGCCTCTATTTTGGCGCGGATGGCGATGGTGACGGCTTCGGTGGTATCGTAGAGCCCGAATTTTATGGCGTTCTCGACGATGGGCTGGAGCAGCATGGGCGGGATGCGGCTGCTCATGCAATCTTCGCCGCAGGTTATCTGCGTATCGAGGCGGTGGCCGAAGCGGACCTTTTCGATGTCGAGATAGAGTTCGAGGTATTGTAGTTCTTCCGATAGGGGAACCCACTGCTGGTCTTCCTTTTTGAGGTTGCCGCGGAGAAAGTCCGACAGCTGCTGGATCATCTTGCGGGCCTGTTCGGGGCGGCTGCCGATGAGGGCGCTGATGGAGTTGAGGCTGTTGAACAGGAAGTGGGGTGCGAGCTGCTGGCGGAGCTTGAAGAGCTCGGCTTCGCGGGCGAGACGTTCGGCGTCGTTGCGGCGCTGGCGGTTTTCCTGTTCTTCTTCGGAGGAATACCAGAGGACGCTGAGGATGGCCATACAGCCGACCTGCAGGAAGACGATGTCGAAACGGACCGGCCAACTTTTACTGAAGAACAGCGCGTAGGCAACCCCGTCGGCCTTTTCGCTGAGCAGGGGGACGAGGATAGCTTTGCAGGCAAGCAGGATGATCGCGCTGAGGCTGAGGCTGATGAGAAGGATGTACCAATAGCGTTCTTTTTTTGGCAGGTAGTACTGCATGTTGTTGCTGAGGAAGCCGCAGCTGAGGGCGACGAGGGTGTTGGAGACGAGGCTGTCGATCAGCGCAGTCTTCGCGGAGAGGCCAAAACCGATGAGCAGGGAGACCTGCAGGAAGGCCCAGATGGCCCACCAGGAGAGGAAGATGAGGAGGAACTTATGTTGAGAGAGGGGGGCTTTGGCCATGAACGGGCTGGTTTGGCTATTGCGTTTTATCGGTTACAGGAGGCGTAGCATTTTGTGCGTCGTGCTGGCGCGGATATGTTCGGCGCGACGACGGACCAACTCGGTATACCCGTCGGGATCGTCGGTCTCGTGGATGCGCGAGTACATCTCGGCGCCGTCGAGGAGGCCGCTGAAGCGGTAGAGTTCGGCGACGTTGACGAACTTCCATTGGACGAGCTGCTGTTCGTGATTATAGAAGGAGTCCTGCTCTTTTTCGCCGATGTCCATGGCTTTGCGGAGGGCTTCTTCTTCGTCGTGGGCGGCGATGAGGCGGAGCTGCTCGTCGAATTGCGGTGTGTGGTTGCCTTCGCCACAGATAATGCGGAAGATGATCTTGCTGAGATACCAGTTCATAAGATTAGCGTTAATAGTTCTTTAATTCGATGCCGCCGAAGATCGACGTGCCATCGATGATCAATACCTTATCGGGGTTGGTGGCCGCGGGTTGCTGGCGTTTGTCCTCAAAGCCGGCGAAGAGAGCCGTGACCTCGGACCGGACCTCCCAGTGGGGCGGAACGATGATCTTGGTGCCGCCCATGATCTGCGTGACGTCGAGGCGGACGGTGCCGGTGAAATCGGCCTGGGTGAGATCGATCTCGGTGCCGCCCAGGAAGGTGACGATATCGCCGCCTCTGAAATTCTTGGACATGATCTTTTTGTGGACGCCGCCAAAGACCGAGGTGGCGTTGACGAAGTCTTCGGAGCTGTAGTTCTCGCGTTGGCTGGCGAAGGCCTGGGTACCGCCAGTGCGCCATTGGGCGCGGTCTTTGTCGAACTGTTCGTGCCATTGGGCGCGATCCTTTTCATATTGTTCGCGCCATTCCTGGCCCCAGCGGCCATGGTAGCGGTGGCGCCAGTGGGGGCGGTTGGGGCGGAGCATGACGAGGAGGCCGGCGAGGATGAGGGCGCCGGGCCATATATAGCGTTGGACATGGGTTTCGGGGTAGTAGTCCTGGATCAGGAAGAAGCCGCCGACGGCCATGAGGATGAGCCAGCCGCCGCCGCGGAAGTTGTGGCGGAGGCCGATCCAGAGGCCTATTACGATGAGGAGCACATGCCAGTTGAAGAGGTAGTCGGGGAGGGGGAAGTTCATTTGATCGAGGAGGAGGACACCGCCGATCACGAGCAGCAGGAGGCCTGCCCATATTCTGCCGCTTCTGTGCCTGCGGCGGATGTCGTTCCTTACTTCTTGGTCGTCCATTGTGGTTTCTATTTTTTCTCAAATCTAGTGTGTATTGGGGGGGTGTGCAAGGGGGAATCGCCCCTTGACGGGGGGAAGGCGGCAAGTGGCGGCTTTTTTTCGGTAAACGGGTTGGAGGCAAAAAAAATCCGACGTAGGAATACGCCGGATCGCTTGATCCCAGAGGCCAAGGGAGCCCGAAGGCTACCGAGGTTATTTTACGATCCCTTGAAGAGGGACCAGGTTGTATTGTCGACGGTCAGAAAGTACAGCCCCTGGGGGAGCCCCACGACCGGGATCTGGGTTGTGTTGACTCCGCCGGGGAATTCCTTTGCCCAGAGGGTTGTTCCCTGCGCATTGCGCAGGATGACCTGGGTGAAGGGGGCGCCCGGGGCGGAAATGCTGATCCTATCATGGAAGGGATTCGGATATAGGTGAATCACGGGCCGGGCCGGCTTTTCGGCGAGGACCTGGACGGTGGACCAGCTGTCGGGCTGGCCGGCGTTGTGTAACCTTAGGCGGTAGTAGACCGTTCCATGGACGGGGGCGTTTTCATCGGTGTAGGAATAACTGCCGTTGGTCGCGGCGGGTGTGGTCGGTGCGCCTGCGGCGGGCGGTGTGGCCGGTGCGCCGTCGGCGGCGGGGACTTGCGTGAGGTCGGTCCAGTCGCTGCCGTTAAGGCTCCGCTCGATGATGAACATCCCGGGGGCGGCATTGCCGGCCGGCCCGGCGCTGTTGCCGGCCGCCTGCCAGCTTAAAAGGTTGCTGTTGCCCTGGCGGGTGACGGACCACTGAGATAGTTGCAGAGGTAGGGTGGCGGGGAGACTGTATGTGATGTTGATCCGGACGGCGTCGATGGAGGCGCCGGGGACCAGGTTGATACCGAAGAGAATGCCGCCGTTGATGGCAGCAGACAGATCGACCCCAAAGGACGCCGAATTGACCATGGCGGCGGTCCATACGGTGGGGCCCCAGACATCGGACGAAGATCCATACAAAGCGGTGCCGGTGGCAGCAGGCCAGGCGCTGGCGGTGGCCTTGTTGACGGAACTGACGCCGGGTCCGACGAGCTGGACGAGATTGTCATTGACAGAGCCATTGATCGTGGTGCCGAGAATAGTCAGGGACAGACCGCTGGATTGCTGACGGGTAACCTGGACCTCGATCCCATCGATGGTGGAGCCCGTGGGGAGGTTGAACCCGAAATTCGTGAGCTCCAGCACGTTGGTAGTTCCGGTGTTGACCGACAGCACCTGGGCCGTGCTGGCGGCGGAACCGCCTGCGGACAGGGCGCCGTTGGGGTTGTTCCAGGTGAACGAGGCGCCGCCAAGCGAAACGACGGTGGCGGTGCCCGGATTGGTCAGGCCTGTGGTCAGCTGCGCCGCACCCGACGTGGCCGCGAGCAGGCAAAGGATACAGGCAATCAGCCTTGAAATTTTCATATAGGGGTTGATTTAAGGGTTAACTTACAGGGGGATACGCCCTATAGGTTTCCTATAACAAATTGCACATTGCTTTTGCGAGCAGGCTGATTGTCTGTTGCAATAAGGAACATTGGCGCCCGGGTCGGGGTCGCCGAATAATGGACGGCTCTGGGAAAAAGATGAAGGATCAGCGGGGGTGTCCCGCGCGCTACTAAGTATTGTTACCGGGAGAGGTCTAAAGAAATCCTGTAGATTTCGTACTGCATAGTAACGGAGATTATCGCTGGAAACAAAACGTAGGGCGAATGAATATCCGGGGGTTAAGGGTTTTCACTTAGAGTTGTTTAGCGATATACAATTAAAAAACCGACTACATTCGATTAGAATAAAGACTACAAACCTTTCATTAAAACGGCTGTCTTATGCTCCAAAACTGGCTTCTTACCGCTCTGCGCAACCTTCGCAAGAACCCCATGGCTTCGGCCATCAATATCTTCGGGCTGACGATCGGCCTGTCGAGCTGCCTGCTGATCGCCCTTTTTATCCGTCACGAGCTGAGCTATGACGACTTTGAGGCGAAGGGGCCGCGGATCGTCCGGTCGATCATGGGCTATAAATTTTCCGGTGGGGGAGACATGCAATATGGCAATTACAACAGCACGAAGGTGGCGACGACATTCAAGCGGGTGTTTCCGGAGATCGAATCGGCGGTGAGGATGACGGCGCGGCCGCGGATCGTATCTTTTAAGGACAAGCTGTTCAAGGAGGATAATTTTATGTTTGCGGACTCGAGCTTCTTCCTCGTGTTCAGCATGCCGCTGACGAAGGGGGATGCGGCCTCGGCTTTGTCGGGACCGAAGAAGGTGGTGCTGACCGAGTCGACGGCGGCGCGGTATTTCGGAGGGGAAGAGGCGGTGGGGAAGAGTCTGCGGATAGGCACCGATTCGGTCGATTACCTGGTGACGGGCGTCATGAAGGACTGCCCTTCGAACTCGCAATTAAAATTTGATTTCCTGGCCTCTTTTTCGTCGCTGTACGCCAACCAGGACGAGACGTACTGGGATGCGAATTATGGGACGTTCTTTTTATTGCGGAATAATACTTCGCTGCCGGCGTTGCAGGCGAAGGTGACGGCCTTTATGGTAAAAGAGATGGAGGGGAAGGGGGCGACGGTGAACTTTTTGCTGGAGCCGTTCATGCGGATCCATTTGTATTCGGAATACGTGGGTTTCGAGCCGGGGACGAGCATCGTCTACATTTATATCCTGGCCGGTGTGGCCTTGCTTATTTTGGTTATTGCTTGCAGCACCTATATCAATCTGTCGACGGCCCGGTCGGTGGATCGGGCGCGGGAAGTCGGGGTGAGGAAGGTGATTGGTGCGGGGCGGGGACAGCTGTTCTGGCAATTCATTGGGGAGTCGTTCCTCCTTTGCCTCATCGCGGTGGTGTTGAGCGTGGGCGTGGTGGCCGGGGTGTTGCCGGCTTTTAACAAGCTGGCGGACCGGCATCTGGGGGTCGGTGGGGTTTTTTCGCCGTGGTTTTTGGGGCTGGCGCTTTTGACGGCGGCGATCGTGGCGCTGCTGGCGGGGGGTTACCCGGCGCTGGTGCTTTCCCGGTTCCACCCGGTGAAGGTGTTGAAAGGGGCCTTTAAGAATTCGCGGAGCGGACACGGGTTGCGGCAGTCGTTGATCGTGTTCCAATTTGTCATTTCTGTCTTTTTGATCGTGTCGACCTTTATCATGGGTCAGCAGCTGAGCTATATCCGGGAGAAGAAACTGGGGTACGATCGCGATCATGTGCTGGAGCTGCCGATGAATCGCCGGCTGCTTCCGCAACTGGATTATTTAAAAGCGGAGTTCAAACGGAACCCCGACGTGGTGAGCCTGAGCACCTGTGCGTCGTCGCCGGTGCAGATCTTTGGGGGATACAATATGCGGAACGAGACGATGCCGGAGAGTCAGCAGTTGGCGGTGTATGGGAATCCGGTGGATGAGGATTATATATCGACGACCGGACTGCAGATTGTGGCGGGCGAGGGGTTGACGAAGCAGGATATCCGGGATGCGCATCCGGATGAGTTTGCGCCTCCCGGCGGCGGCGCGGGCTCCGGCGGGGCTGCGGCGGTGAAGCTGCCGGACCCGGTGTTCCATTTTGTGCTGAATGAGAAGGCGGCGAAGGACCTGGGCTGGACGCCGGCGGAGGCCATTGGGAAAAGAATGTATATGGATGCTTCGCGGCCGGGGTATGTGAAGGGGGTGATAAAGGATTTTAACTTCCAGTCACTGCATAGCCCGATCAAGGGGTTGTCGCTGTTCCCGGCGCATCGGGCGGACCGGTTGTTGGTGCGGGTCTCGGGACAGCATATGGCGGCGACGTTGGATTGGCTGGCGGGGACGTGGAAGCGAGTGGCGCCGGGGGTACCTTACGAAGTTCATTTCCTGGACGAAAACTATAATAAGATCTATGCGTCGGAGCAACGGCTGGGGACGGTGATGAATTTGTTTTCGGGGATTGCGATCGTGCTCGCCTGTCTGGGGTTGTTTGGGTTGTCGTCGTATGCGGCCAAACAACGGGTGAAGGAGATCGGCATCCGAAAGGTGCTGGGAGCGTCGTTGGGGTCATTGGCTTTCTTGTTGTCGGCGGGGTTTGTGCGGCTGGCCGTGGTGGCGATCGGCATTGCGTTCCCGCTGGCGTGGTGGGCGATGCATTCGTGGTTGCAGGATTTTGTGTACCGGATCGCGATCGGGCCCTGGGTGTTTGCGGGGGCGGGGTTGTTGGTGGTGGCGGTGACGCTCGCGACGGTGAGTATACAAGCCGTGAAGACGGCGTTGTTGAATCCGGTGCAGAATTTGAAAGTTGAGTAGCGGACGGCCCGTGGCCGTCCTAGTCGCTGCGCAGCGCTTTTATCGGATTGGCCAGTGCGGCGCGGATCGCCTGGAAACTGACGGTAAGGATGGCGATAGCCAGCGCGAGCGTTCCCGCGAGGCCGAAGACCCACCAGTGGATCGCGGTGCGGTACTCATAATTCTGGAGCCAGCCATGAAGGATCCAGAAGGCCAGCGGGAAGGCGATGATACAGGAGATGCTGACCAATTGAACGAATTCCTTTAACAACAGTCCGGCGAGCCCCTGGACGGAGGCGCCGAGGACCTTGCGGATACCGATCTCTTTGACGCGGCGTTCGGCGGTGTAAGCGGCGAGCCCGAAGAGTCCGAGACAGGAGATGAAGACGGCGAGAACGGCGAAGATGCCGGCGAGCTTGCCGATCAGCGTCTCAGTGGTGAACAGGGTGTCGAAGTCTTCGTCGGCGAACCGGTAGGCGAAGGGCTGGCCGGGGTTTTCGGCGGTGATGACGGAGGCCGTCTTCTCCAGCGCCGTGGGCAGATTGGCGCCGGCCTTGAAGCGCAGGGCCATAACGGTGGCGTTTTTCGGGCGGCAATAGAGGACCAGCGGCGCGCCGGAACCATAGACGTCATTGTAGACAAAATCCTTTATGATGCCTACTACGGGCAGATGATCGTTGCCGAAGGAGAGGAGGGCCCCCGTTCTACCCTCTTTTCCCATCAGCTTTGCCATGCTTTCATTGATGATGACGCTGAGGCTGTCCACGCCGGGGGTGGGATAGAAATCCCGGCCGCTGACGAGCTTCATGTGCATGGTGGAAATATATTCCGGGCTGACATTATTGCTGTGAATGGGGATCTTGCTGTTGGGGTCCTTTCCCTGCCAGCTGTGGCCGTTGCCGTAGCTGTATACGTGCAGGGCATCGTGGAGACTGATGGCGGCGTTGTCTACATAGCCCGTCGCGAGGAGCTTGTCCTTGAGCGCTTCAAAGTGCTCCTTCATGGAGCCGTGCAGATCGATATAAAGGAGGTTGTTGCGGGAATAGCCGAGGTCGCGGTCTTTGATATGCAGCACCTGCTGGTAGATGATGACGGTGCCGATGATGAGGCCGACGGAAGCGGTGAACTGGGTAATGACGAGACCTTTCCGGATCGCGGCGGCGCCGCCTCTTGCTTTTATTTTCAGTCCCTTGAGCACGTAGATGGGGTTGAAGGAAGAAAGATAGAAGGCGGGGTAGCTGCCGGCGATGAGGCCGGAGAGGAGGGTTACGGCGAGGAGCGCGATGCCATGGGTGGGATCGAACAGACGGATATGCAGCTGTTTGTTGACGAGGCTGTTGTAGGCCGGAAGGAAAATATAGAGCAGGGCAACGGCGAGCAATACGGCGAGGAAGGACAGGAGCAGGGCTTCACTGATGAATTTGCCAATGAGGCTGGACCGGCCGGCGCCTGCTACCTTGAGCACGCCCACTTCCTTTGCGCGTTGTTCGGAGCGGGCGGTGGAAAGATTCATAAAATTGATACAGGCGATGAGCAGGATGGCGGCGGCGATGAGGGCGAAGAGGCGCACGTAGCGGATGGCGCCGCCGGTCTGTACCCCGTTGACGAATTTGTCCCGGAGGTGCCAATCGTTGGCGCTAAAGAGGAAGAGGGTGTTGGTGGCGCCGTTTTGTTTGGTGGAAAGGTAGTGGGTCAGCCGCTTGTAGATGGCTTGGCGGGAAGCGGTGGCCGCGAGTTGGACGTAGGTTTCGGTGAGGTTATTGCCCCAACCTTTCACCCAGGTGTTGGCGGCGGTCCAGGTGGTGTAGGGGGAGATCCATTGGAAATGGAAGGAGCTGTTGGCCGGGAGATCGGGGAAGATGCCGGTGACGGTATAGAGGCCGTCGACGGAGTAGGCCTGGCCGGCGTTCATATTGATCGTTTGGCCGATCGGGTTTTCGTCGCCGAAACAGGCTTTTGCGAGGGCCTGGCTGATGACGATGGACTGCGGTTTTTCGAGGGCGGTGGCGGCGTCGCCGCGAATGAGGCTGACCGTGAGCATAGAGAGGATGGAGGGGTCGCCATAGAGGCCGTTGGTCTTTATCTTCTTATCTCCCACTACCGCGAGCTCGTCCATGCGCCAGCTGATGCGGAACATGTTGACGATGCCGGGGAATTCGGCCTTCATTGCTTCGCCCAGGGCGTCGGGAGTGTCGCCGTTGGTGTTGATGCCTTTGCCGGTCTTTTCATTCTGCATGACGCGGTAGAGGTTGTCATGGTTGGCGAAGTTGTGGTCGAAGGTGAGCTCGTCTTCGACCCAGAGCAGGATGAAGGCGGCGGCGGCGATGCCGATGGAGAGCCCGGCGATGTTGAGGACGCCGAAGGCGCGGTGTCTCCAGAGATTGCGGAAGGCGGTTTTGACGTTGCGAAGCATAGGACGAAGGGCGTTGGTGTATTTTAGAGTACCGTGGAAACCGGGAAAGGTTACAGGGGGGAAGGGGGATTTTTTTTGGCTGGCGGCGGCGTTTGTTTGGTCCGTCAGCTTTCGGCGACGCGGAGGCGCCAGGTGGCGTGCATTTTGGGGGTTTGGGTGAGTTTCTTTTGGGTCTCGGGGGACATGGAGGCGAGCAGGCGGGGCAGGGCGGAGAGCCGGCTGAGGTCCATGGCGGCCTCGCGGTCGACGATGAAGCCCATGCGGGTGAAGAATTCGGCGGCGCTTTCGAAGTCGCGGAATTTTTTTTCTTCGGTTTTGTGTTGTTGGAGGAATTGATGAAAGGAGTCTTCGCGGTCGATGAGCGAGGGGTCGAGTTCCTTTTGGATATAGATATCGCCGGTGATCCAGTAGCCGCCGCGGCGCTGGAGGATGCTGCGGATGGTTTGGCAGAGGGCTTCTTTTTCGGCTTGGTCGAGATAGACGAGGAGGCCTTCATTGACGATCAGGAGGGGCCCTGGGGGAAAGCGGTCGGCGATGGCGTGGAAGGCGGGGGCGTCGAGGACGTTGAGGGGGAGGAGTTCGTAGTGGCCGGGGGTGTTTTCGGGGGCATTTGCTGCGGTGGCTGGGTTGCTGGCGCCGTTGGATGCGGTTGCCTGGGGTTCGCGGGTGAGCGCGCTGACGAATTGTTGTTTGGTGGCGATGAGGTCGGGGAGATCGGTGTCGATATAGTAAACGGGTTTTTCGCGGCTGAGGGCGAGGCCGCGGAAGGAGAACCCGGAGGACAGCTCGAGGATGTTGGTGATGTCGAGGGATTGCATTAACTGGTCGATGGTCCAATACCGGTTCTCGAAGTGGAGGAGGCGGGCCCAGAAGCGCGGCGGGCGGTGCTCGGTGTCGAAGGGGTTGGGAGGTTGGGGGTTTGGGGCGGTTGGGTTCGGGGCGTTCGGGTTTGAGGCGTTTGGGTTCGAAGCGGTTGCCTTTGCGGTGGCGATGGGGGCGGCGGCGTTGGGCCGGGAGGCGAGGAGAAGTTCGGCGGCCTGGCGGGCGTAGGGAATGGGGGTGAGGCCCTTCATCAGCAGGAGGCTGAAGGCCGAGGGGCTGATGGTGGAGAAGTCGCGGGAGGGTCCGTCGGCGGCTTGCGCTTTGTTGTCTTTGGGCGGAATGGTTTGCATAGGATAAATTTAGCCAATTTTAGGGGCGGGCTGTGATTTATCCCAATCGCCATCCGGTAAAGCCGGGTTCTGTGGCTGGTACTACCTAGAAATAACACCCATCTTCGCGGGTATAAATTTGTATATTCATCTACAGCCTTCGCTATGGTAGCGAGTATTTTGTTTCTGTCGCCATTGTCGCTGATCCTTTTATCGTCTATCTCTCCATGCTCGTCGATGTCGCCAAAGGCCAAGTTGTATATTCCGATCGTATCGGTTTCCGTAAATACTATTCGCTTGTGGAACGTGCCATGGTTTCCGACACTGTAGAAGTTTTTCGTATTGCATAGGGGTTCTTTTATCAAAAATACTAATTTATTTAGTCTTAATTGGCTAATAATATTAGAATTTTTGGACGGACGGGGTAAAAAAAAGCCCGGCCGACTGGCCGGGCTTGGTGAAATGTCGATCCTATCAATAGCCTGGATTTTGCGTCAGGTTGGAATTCTTGGCGATCTCGGTTCGCGGGATCGGGTACAGCGACCGGTAGTCCCCGTTGGGGGAATGGGACAACCAGGACTTGCGGGTGAAGACGCCAAAGCGGATCAGGTCTGTCCGGCGGCGGGCCTCCTGGCAGAACTCCCAGCCGAGTTCATCCAGCATCCGGCCGAAGGCGATATCCGACCCGCCTTCTTCGGTGGAGTCGAGGTGGTTCCGCAGGCCGTAATCGTAGCTGCTGCCGCCTTGCAATTGGGCGGCGGTGACGATGGCGCGGGCGGGATTGGTCTTGAAGTCCCGCTGGCGCACCTGCGTCACGATGGCGGCGGCGTCGGTGGCCTGGCCGGTGCGCAATAGCGATTCGGCCTTCATCATCAGGATATCGGCGTACCGGAACAGGGGCCAGTCATTGCTGAGGCGGTTGGTGGCGCCCATGGCGATCTCGAATTTGCCCAGCCGGAATCCATCCACCTCATCCGAGATATCGACACCGGGCACATAATTCCGGTAGGACAGCGGCTTGCCGGTGAAATCGCCCATCGTGCCGAAAATGCTGTCGCCTTCGGCGGTGAACTGCTGCCCCTTTATATAATTGTCCTGGTACCGGCTGTCGGCCGTGTCGAACGTGGTGATGAACTGCGGCACCGCGCAGACGCCGCCCCAGGGAGAATACTGCAGTTTGTAGGTGGCCTGGTTCTCCGGCTCCAGGGTCTGCATATGCACATCGAAGGAATTCCAGTCGCTCACATATTTCGAATCGAAGGGTAGGGCAAAGATGATCTCCTTCGAGTTCTCATTCTCCGTGACGAAGACGCTCTTCTGATTCGATTCCAGGACGTACTTCCCCGAATTGATGATGGTATCGCACACCGCGATGCACTTGTCCCAGGCCGGCGTGCCGGTGTAGACGCCGGCGTTGAGGTACATCTTTGCCAGCAAGGCGAGCCCGGCCCACTTGTTGAACTTGCCATAGGTTGCAGAGGTCACATCGGCGCTGACCAGGGGGATATTGGTGACGAGATCGTTGACGATGAAATTGTAGACCTCGGTCCGCGTGTTCTGCTTGGGCAGATAGCCGCTGGGGACGTCGAACCGGTCGACGATGGGCACGTTGCCATAAGCGTCGCATAACACCCAGTAGTAGGAGGCCCGCAGCAGCTTGATCTCGGCGATCAGGGCGGTGGTGTCTTTTGCCGCGACGGGGATCGCGCCCGACTGCACCTGGTAAATGATCCGGTTGCAATTGGTGATGCCCTGATAGGCCCGCGTCCAGATGTTGATGACGATATCGTCGTCGGTGGTCCATTTGTGCTCGTGGATGCGGCGATAGACGCCGCCATCGACCCAGCCGTTGGGGCGGGCGGGCGTCAGCATCTCATCCCCGGCCACCTCCTGCGCGCGGTACAGGGTATTCCATTGGAGCAGCAATCCCCGCCAGTCCACATAGGCCGCGCCCGAAAGGGCGGCGAGGTCCGAGGAGGTCGGCACAAAATCACTGGCGATGATCTGATTATATGAGGTATGCTTCAGCTTGGTGCAGGCTGCCCAACCGCCCAAGAGGGCGATCAGCAGGGTACTCGTGCATAATATAGTGACTGTCTTTTTCATTGTTTTGCTTTCGTTAAGGTTAAAAGGTCACATTCAGGCCGATGGTGAAGGTCCTGGTGGTGGGATACTTGTAAGGGCTATCCATCCCCGGGTCGAGGCCGGACGTGGGGGTCTGGGCGACGCCCGATTGCGCGGTGGATACGCCGTTGCGCAGGCTCACCTCGGGGTCGATCCCTTTATACCCCGTAATGATCAGGGCATTGAGCACGGCCGCGTAGATGCGGGCGGACTGGATATACCGCATGCCGGTGTGATTGAAGTTATACCCCAGCGTTACGTTGTCGACCTTCCAGTAGTCGCCCTTCTCGATATAGTAGCTGTTGAATTCCACCGGCGACTTCAACTGGGTCTTCCCATAGACCTTGTTGAAAGCATTGTTGAGGACATTGTATTGGATCTGCGTGGGATTCTCGAGCATCATCCGCTGCAGGTTGGCGACCTGGAATTTGAAGGCGCCCCGTTGGGTGATACCCAGATCCCAGTTCTTGTACCGGAAGGTATTGTTCCATCCCAGGTAGAATTTTGGAAGGCCGTTGCCGATGACCCGTTTGTCCCCGAAGGAATGGGTGAAATTGGAGTACTTCACCGGCTTGCCGTCACTTCCTTCATAGATCCACTGGCCATAGTTGGCGACGTCGGCCGGATCGTTGCCGATGCCGACTGTCTTGAATCCATAGAAATTACCGACGGGACCACCCACCTTCAGCAGGTGCGAGAAGGTCTGGATCGGCGGGAAAATGGCGCCAACCAACAAATAATCAGTGCTGGTCTTGTAGATGTCATTGGACAGGCTCTTCAACTTGTTGGTGTTGGTGGAATAGACGACGCTGGAGTTCCATTCAATCGCTTTCGTCTTCACGGGCGTGAAATTCAGGGTCACCTCCACCCCCTTATTTTCCATGGTGCCCACATTGGCCAGGGTCTGGCTGTACAGGTTGGGTGGGCTCGGGACATCATAAAGGAACAGTAAATTATGGATCTGGCGGTTGTAATAATCGACGCTGCCACTGATGCGGTTGTTCAGGATGCTGAAATCGACACCCACATTGGTCTCGCGCTTCTCCTCCCATTTCAGGTTGGGATTGGCATTCTGGGTGGGGGCGAGGGCCTGTACCCATTGGCCGTTGGACAAGACGAAGCCGCCATAGCCGATCACCGCTACACCCCGAAACAGATCGGAGGGCTGGGATCCCGTTACCCCGTAACCGGCGCGCAGCTTCAGGTCATCAAAGATCGTCTGGCGGCTCATAAAGGACTCCCGCGAGATGCGCCAACCTGCCGACACGGCCGGGAAGGTACCCCAGGGGTTCTTCGTCCCCCAGAGCTGGCTTGCCTCTTCGCGTCGCACGCTGGCCATGAGGAGATACTTCTCGTCGTAGTTGTAGGTGAGCCGGCCGAAATAGCCGACCAGATTGGTCTCGGCCTTGTAATTATTGATCAGTCCCTGATAGTCCCCGCTGCTGATGGCCCGGCCGAGGCCGATATCGTTCCACCCAAACTTGTCGGTCGGGAAATCCCAGTTCTGCATGGTTTTCCAGCTGTATACATTCTCCTGGTAGCTGTATCCACCGAGCAGCACAAAATGATGCTTGTCGAAATTGCGTGTATACTCCGCCGTTAGTTCGGCCAGGCGATCGATCGACTCGTCGCCGCCGACCTGTGCAAAGCCGTTCTTCCCATCCCGCAGCGTCGACACGTGCTGCTTGGTCTCCATATACCCGGAGTCACTCATCCGCTTTCCATAAGAGAACAGACCGGTCAGTTTTAAACCCGGAATGGGGGTGAAGACGATCGAACTCTTGTACCGCGCGTTGCTTTCATTGGCCTGGCCATCGCTTTCCATCAGGTCGGACACGGGGTTCTCATAATCGAATTTCGTCAACTCCTGGAACCAGGTGCCGTCGGGATTCTTGAGAGGCGAGGTGGGATTCTGCATGGTAGCCTCGCGGTAGATATTGCCGTTGAAACCGTTGTACTTCCGGGACGAGCTGAACAGATTCAAATTGATCTTTAGCTTGTTGTCGAACATGCTGTGATTGAAGTCGGCGTGTCCGCTGAAGATTTGGTTAAAGGACTTCTTGAAGATGCCTTCCGCGTTGTTGTAGTTGGCGTTGATGAGGTAGTTGGTGGTGGAGTTGCCGCCTCTGAAGGTGAGATTGTGGGACTGGATGACGGGCGTGCGGGTGATCGCTTTCACCCAGTCGGTGCTGGCGCCGTTGTCGGCCATTTCCGTATGCCGGAAACCGGCCTTCAACTGGGCCCGGAAATCCGCTGCGGTGGAAAGATTGAGCTTCCTGGCGATGGCCTGGGTGCTGACATAGCCGCTGTATTCGACGTTGCTCCGGTTGTTCCCGCTGGCCCGTTTGGTGGTGATGAGGATGACCCCATTGGTGCCGCGGGTGCCGTAGATGGCGGCGGCCGAGCCGTCCTTTAATACGTCGATCGATTCGATGTCCTGCGGCGCGACGGTCCGGAGATCGCCGGGGATGCCATCGATGAGTACCAGGGGGTTCTGGTTGGCGCCCATCAGGGTCGTCTGTCCCCGCAGGAGGATCTGCGTGTTCCCGGTGGGGTCGCCGTTGGGGGAGATGACGGCGAGACCGGCTACTTTCCCCTGGATCAGCTGACCGGCGTCGGTGACCGCGCCCTTTGTAAAATTCTCCGCTTTGACCGAGGCGATCGCACTGGTCAGCTCGCCTTTTCGTTGCGTGCCGTAGCCAATGACGACGACCTGCTGCAGTTCCTTGTTCAGCAATTGCAGGGACACGGTGAGGTTCTTGCTGTCCCTGAGGACGACTTCCTGGGTGGAATAACCGATGAGGCTGAACACCAGTGTCGCATTCTCGCGGGCGACAATGAGCGAGAACGTTCCGTCCTCGCGGGAGATGGTTCCGTTCTCCGTTCCTTTTTCATGGATCGTCACCCCGGACAGCGCGTTGCCGGCGCCATCGGTGATCCTGCCGGAGATGGGTGTGGCCGCCGCAGCGGCTTTGTGAACCGTGCCGGAATCGAGGATGACATATAAACGATCGTTCACCTTGCGGTAAGTGAGGGCGCTGTTCCTGAGGATCACCTTCATGACCTCGTCCAGCGTCGCGTTGTCCGCCGTTAGGGTGGTGCGCGACCGTTCTTCACGGGACAGGACGCTCGTCTTATATACAAACCGGTAGACGCCCTGGTCTTCGATGGCTTTCAGGGCATCCTTTATCGTCACATTGTCAAGCCTTAAGGTGATATTCATTTGGCCATAGCTGCTTGCGGCGGCCGGCAGCGTAAAGCCAATTATGAGTATTAGGGCAAGCTTCGTCATCAAGAGATATTTGTACGTTAACCTGGATGCCGGGCATGGCGATCCATGTCTGTTTTTTTTCATACATTGCAAGTGTTAAATGTTAAATTAAATAGCCTCCTACGGCTGTTTACTTTCTTTTACGAATACGGAGAATGTTACCAGCATTCTCCGTTTGGTTTTTTACGTAGATGGTGTCATATAGCAGCAATTTTGGTTGTTTATAATAACGCTTCGGGCTTGTACTACTACTTAGGGCCTGATGATGACTTCGTTCTTGCGGACGACATATTTGAAATTGCCGGACAGTTGCAGGGCCACCAAAACATCCGTCAGGTTATCGTCGCTGAAGACGCCGGTATATTCGGTGTTCTTCAGTTCTTCTCCTTCGATCGTCACTTTCACGCCATACCATCGTTCGAGCTTCAGGGCTACTTCGCTGAGCGTCTCGCCGTCGAAGACCAGCTTGTTTCGGGTCCATTGCACTTCCGAGGCGATGCTGTCCCTGTCCAGGTGATGCACCTGCGTCAGGGTCATGACGGTGGGCTTTAGATGGGTTATTGCCGGCCGGACGCTGTCCTTTTCAAACCAGGAGCTGTCATTGCTGACGATGAGCTTCTCGTTGGGTTTTAAAAATATCTTCTTATCGGCGTTGGATTTCAGGACGATCTCCACGGCCCCCCTGATCAGCGAGGTCGCCGTTGCCTTCTCTTCCGGGTAGGACCGGACATTGAAGGCCGTGCCGAGGACCCTGATCTCGACGGTGGACGTTTGGATGATAAAGGGATGGGCGTTGTCCTTCACCACATCGAAAAACGCCTCGCCGCAGAGTTTTACCTGGCGGGTCGTGGTGCCGAAATCATTATCATAGGAGAGGTTGCTGCCGGAGTTGAGCCACACCTGCGTCCCGTCCGGGAGCTGCAATTTTGATTTGGAGCCGTTCCTGGTGGTGATGGAGTTGCCGGAGGCAATCGCTTGAGCGGCGGCTTTTATGCTGCCTTTGCCGGGCGGCGTTGCGAGAAAATAGACGATGGCGAGGCAGGCCGCCGCTGCGGCGCCCCAAAGGAGGCGCGGGCTTCGCCAGCGCTGTGGGCGGCCGCCGGCATGATAAAAGGGCGTGTTTTCCTCGGTGTCGTCACTCAATCGTTGCAGGTGCCGGTTGAATAGTTCGTCTGTATTCTCCTTTTCCCTGGCTGTCTTCCTCTTCCATACCGCCTCGACGGCTGCGGCCTGAACGGCAAGATGCGGGTGCCGTTCCAGTAGATCGGTGAGATGATTTAGGTCCGATTCGGTGGCTTCGCCTGAGAGCTTCAGGATCAGCAGATGCCATATTTTTTCGTTGTCCATTCGAGTTGCCTATACTAATAGGACACGGGAATCGGGGCGATCTACTAAACAGAAAAATAAAATAAATGAAATACCGGCCGGGGCCGGGCTCATTGCATTTTCGACCGGTGCCGGGGGGCGGGGATGTCCAGTTGGACGGCGGAAGCGATCTTTTTGACGGCGATCACCAGCTGATTGCGGACGGTGTGTTCGGAGATGTCGAGGATAGCGGCCACTTCTTTATGCTTTAGATCGCTCTCTCGCACGAGCTGGAAAATGATCTTGCATTGGGCGGGGAGGCCGTTGATGGCTGCCTGGATGCGTTTGGCCATTTCGGAGGTGATCAACAGCTCTTCGCCGTTGTCGAAGTTTGTTATATTCTCCACTTCCCAATCATCCAGGCTGACCTTTGGATACTTGTAGTTGCGGGTGATATGATTGATGGAGAGGTTTCGCGTGATGGTATAGAGGAAGACGGTAAGGTTTTGGATCTCCGGCAGCTGGTTTCTCATCCGCCATAGCTTGATGAAGACGTCCGAGACGATCTCTTCGGCGACTTCCCGGGATTTGATGATCGAGTAGGAAAAACAGAATAATTCCTGCCGGAGGGTATCATACAGGATGCGATAGGCCGCCATATCGTCGCAGAGCGCGATCTTGCGTTGCAGATCGGATATTAGTTCTCTTTTTCCCATGGCAGCAAGCGTTCCCGTCACTAATATAGAGAATTATTGTAGCATTGACGGTTATTTTTTTATCCGGATCACCTGCAGGGAGTACGCGGGGATGTCCAGCACGAACTTCTTTTTGATCTCGATGGTCTCTTCTTTTGGCATCACCTGGCCGGGTGCGGCCTCCGTGTTCTTATCGTCCCGGCCTCCGGTCAGCAGGAGGCGGGTTGCGGAGCTGCTGCGTTTGCCAAATTGGCTGAGGTCGACCGGGATGTGGAGTTCGCCGGGGCCGGTGTGCACGATTTTCAGGATAAGGTCGCCCGTTTGGCTGTCTTTTACGCAGGATGCGGCAAGGCTGGTGTCGGCGGTGTTTGCGGCGGCGGTATTTGCGGCGACGGATCCGGCGGCCGGCCCGATCACGCCCGGATAGTAGACATCGCCGGCATTCATGGCAAAGAGTTGCTGTACATAATAGTTCGCCGTCCGGAGTACGCCGGTGTTGGAAAAATAGATGAGATCGGGATTCCAGGAAGTATGATGGACATTGGCCAGCAGCGGGGCGTAAGAAGCCATGTGCACGACATCCCCATTGCGTTCGAGGGCGGTCATGTAAGCGGCCTCCGCCAGCGCGTTGTACAGACTATTGCCCCAGGAGGCATATTCCCCTACATACACTTTCGATCGGCTCCGGTCGTAGGCGTCGTAGCGAGGTCTATTGGCGAGGAACCACTCAGGCTTCTCATAATAATGTTCATCCACGATGGGGACCGAGAGGCTGTCTGCCAGCTTCCAGCCGGATTCATAATCTTCTCCTGCGGGGGAGGGACCGACCGTTCCGATGATCGTTATCTCCGGATGGTGGGAATGTATGGCCGTGTAGATGAGCTTGAAACGCTGGCGGAACTCATCGGTCTGCTTATCCTCGTTGCCGATGCCGAGATATTGCAGGTGAAAGGGGGCGGGATGACCCGCGGCGGTTCGTTTGGCGCCCCAGGTCGAGGTGGCGGGTGCATTCGCATAGTCGATGAGATCGAGCACGTCCTGGATATAGGCCTTCATCTCCTCCATCGGGAGACCTTTTTGTCCTGTGCTGCCGATGCGCCAGGTGCCGCCTGAGTTCTGGCAGCTGACGCCTGCCGCGACGATGGGCACGGGTTTGGCGCCGATGTCCTCACAGAATTGAAAATATTCGAAGTAGCCCAGGCCGGCGGATTGGTGGTAGTTCCAGATATTCTTCTGCTCCGGTCGTTGCTCTACGGGGCCGATGGTATTCTTCCAGCGGTATATATTTCCGAGCCCGTCACCATGCACGAGGCAGCCGCCGGGGAATCGCATGAATTTCGGATGGAGGTCGGCGATGGCCTGCGCCAGATCGGCCCTCAGGCCGTTGGGCCGGTGCTTAAACGTATTGTCCGGGAAGAGCGAGATCTCGTCCAGTGCCAGGCGGCCTTTTCCTTTTGCCAGGACGACGAGGTAGCCGCTGTCTTCGGCTTGGGTGACGGGTATGGATGCGGCGTATTTCTGCCAGGCGCCCGGCTTTGTCGTGAACTCCGCTTTGCCCAGCAAGACCCCTTTCTTCCCCCGCAGCTGGATCTCCATCGGCACTGGGGCATCGGACAGCTGTCTTATCCAGGCCGAGAAATTATACTTTGCATTTGCCTGTACGGCGATCCCGTCATAGCCGCCGTTTGTCAGGCCGATGCCTTCTTGCCCGGGTTCTTCGACGGTTAGTTGGACATAGTGTGGATTGTTACTGTTTAAAGGCGCTTCCGTTTGCACGGTGAGATTGCCGTACCCGAAACCTTCGGTTTCGTAGTTCCAGCCTGTCAGAGGATCCCAGCCTTTGCGGTCGGCCGGGCCATACTCGAAACTCCGGTTTTGGATGAGCTCGGCATATAAGCCGCCGTCGGCGGCGTAGCTGATGTCTTCGAAGAAGATGCCGAATAGGTCGGGGCTGATTGGCCTTGGGGTTTCAGGGGGCAGCCCTA
>Ga0105237_10002081_pt1 | contig 25310 bp, 20 predicted proteins | sample KBSC24metaG_FD_81520 | JGI IMG/M metagenome (GOLD analysis project Ga0105237, IMG submission 81520) | Corn rhizosphere microbial communities from Kellogg Biological Station, Michigan, USA - KBS C2-4 metaG | ecosystem: Host-associated > Plants > Roots > Rhizosphere > Soil | place: Michigan, USA...
CAATGTCGACAGCTGCACCTCATTCTCGGGATGGTGCCGCACATGCACGTCGTGCGCCCGCGCCACCAGATCGAGGAAGGGCAAATCGAAGAGCTCGGCGATCTCCTCGCGGGTCCAGTCGTTCCGGCCGATCCCCGTTCGGCCTGCGCCTGTCGAAGCCCTGCCCTGCCCTTCAAACAAGGACAGCCCTTCGACAGGCTCGGGGCGAACGGGGGAGGAGGGGCCGGCCGCGATCATTCCTGCGGGGCGATCGTCAGCCGGATGCCGTTCAGAGCGCGCGATGCCGCGATCTGGCAGGACAGGCGCGATCCGGCCGCGCGGTGCGCCGAGCCCGCCAGTAGATCGTCCTCGTCCTCGGAGCGTGCGGGCAGCATCGCGGCGAAGGCCGGATCGACATGGACGTGGCAGCTCGCGCAGGAGCAGCAGCCCCCGCAGAAGGCCGGAATGTCGTCGATCCCGGCCGTCCGGATGATCTCCATCAGCGACGTGCCGATCTCTCCGCTGATCGTGCGGGTCTCGCCCGCCAGATCCAGGACATGCAGCTGGATCGTCGTGTCGGTCATGCTCATGCTACTCCATGCACGGGGCCACGCGCTCCCGGCGGGAACGTCGCGCATTCATCCTTGGGATCGGCCGGTTATCGCTGCAGATAGCGGCGCCATCCGCCGAGCGCGGTGATGTCCTCGGCCCCGGCGGTCGCACGCGGCTCCGCGACGAAGCCCTTCACCAGGCTGCCATCCTCCAGGGTCACCGTCCCGATCGCCAGCGGCGGGGGGACTTCGGCGACGAAGCTGCCGAACGCCGCCATGTCGAGCTCGTAGATTTCGAGCGCGATCGCGCCGCCATCGCCGCTGTGGACCAGCGCCGGCTTGGGCGGCACGCTGTCTGCCATCGCATAGAGCCGGTAGGCCGGCGCGGTCTTCGCCTCGCCGACGAACCGGGCGTCGCGGGAGGTCAATTGCCAGTGCAGCGGCATGTCCTTCAGGTGCGCGCCGACGACGGCCAGCTTCACGGTCTCCATCCGTCCCTCCAGGTCGAGCGGCGGCGGGGCTGCCGGCGCGGGGAAAAGCTTGTTCGCGGCATCGATCAGGCTGCGGTCGCTGCCGGCCGGCCCCATCAGGGTGACGCCGAAGCCGACGCCGCTCTGATAATGGCCCGCCGGCACCGCGATCGCGGCCATGTCGAGCAGATTGACGAAATTGGTATAGGCGCCGAGGTTCGCGTTGAGCGCGATCGGCGCGGCGAGCATCTCGGCGACGCGATAGGCGGTCGGCGCGGTCGGCAGCGCGAGCAGGTCGACCTCCGCCCACATCGCCTCCGCCATCCGGGCGAGCTCAGCGAGGCGGTAGGCGGCCTCGAACGTCTCGACAGCGCTGTAGGCATGGCCCTGCTCGACGATGGTCCGCACCACCGGATGGATCGCCTCCGGATCGTCGCGCAGCAGGTCCTGGAGGGCGGCGGTCCGCTCGGCGACCCAGGGGCCGTTGTAGAGCAACCGCGCCGCTTCGTTGAGCGGCGCCATGTCGATCTCGACCAGCTCGGCATCGAGGCCGGCCAGCGCCGTCTCGTACAGAAAGCCGGATTCGATGTCGCCGAACCAGGGGCGCTGGTCGGCGCGGGGGATGCCGATCCGGCGGCGCGCGCGCACCGCGTCGGCGAGCGGGCGCGAGAAGGCGTCCTCGCGATCGAAGCCGGCGACGATGCCGTCGACCAGCCCCGCATCCGCCATCGTCCCGGCGAAGACCGTGATGCAATCCAGCGTGCGGCAGGCCGGCACGAGTCCCCGGCTGCTCCACCGCCCGCGCGTCGGCTTGAAGCCGACGAGGTGGTGGAAAGCGGCCGGGATGCGGCCCGATCCGGCGGTGTCGGTGCCAAGCGAGAAGGCGACCAGCCCGGCCGCCACCGCGACTGCCGATCCGGAGCTCGATCCGCCGCTCACCCAGTCGCGATGATAGGCGTTGCGCGGGATGCCATAGGGGCTGCGGGTGCCATTGAGGCCGGTCGCGAACTGGTCGAGGTTGGTCTTGCCGACCGGGATGGCCCCGGCGGCGACCAGCCGCTCGATCACCGTCGCCGATCGCTGCGGCGCATAAGCGAAGGCCGGGCAGGCGGCGGTCGTGTCGAGGCCCAGGACATCGATATTGTCCTTCACGGCGAATGGCACGCCCGCGAGCGATAGCGTTTCACCCGCCGCGATGCGTCGGTCGATCGTGGCGGCCGCCGCCCGGAGCGCCTCGGCATCGAAGCGGGAAATCCAGACGGCCGGCTGGATCGTGTCGTAGAAAGCGAGGCGTTCCAGGACCTCCGCCATCACGTCGGCCGCGCTGCGGCGCCCGGATTGTACGTCGGCGGCGATGGCGCCGGCGGACAGGCGATCGAGCGCGGTCATGCGCGCACCAGCGCCAGCATCGGCGCGCCGGGCGTGACGCTCTGGCGTTCCGTGACGTAGAGCGCCACCACCGTTCCGGCGGCCGGGCTCGCGACGGGGAATTCGGTCTTCATGGCTTCCATCACCGCTATGGTCTCGCCCGCCGCGACCACGTCGCCGGGCGTCTTCATCAGTTTCCAGACGCTGCCGCCGAACGGCGCCTCGACCAGCTCGGCGCCGTCCGGCAGCGCGATGGCATCGGCCGGGCCGTCATCGGCCTCCTCGGTCAGGCTCGCGACGCGATCGAATTCGCCGCGCCGCTCCCATTCCGCGCGCTCGGCCGCGAAGGCGGCGTTGCGGCGCGCCTCGAAGGCCGTGATGGATTCCGCATTGTCGGCGAGGAAGGCGCGATAATCGGCGAGGCGGAACTCCGTCTCCTCGATCTCGATGGTGCGCCGTCCAAGCGGGAAGTCCCGCCGCCACTCGGTCAGTTCCTCGTGGCTCACCGGAAAGAAGCGGATCTGGTCGAAGAAGCGCAGCAGCCAGGGCTTGCCGTCCTGGAAGGCGCCGGTCTGCCGGTAGGTGTTCCACACCTGGATGGTGCGGCCGAACAGCTGGTAGCCGCCGGGGCCCTCCATCCCGTAGATGCACATGTAGGCGCCGCCGATGCCGACGACATTGGGCGGCGTCCAGGTGCGGGCCGGATTGTACTTGGTCGTGACCAGCCGGTGGCGCGGATCGATCGGCGTGGCGACCGGGGCGCCCAGATAGACGTCGCCGAGCCCGTAGACGAAGTAGCTCGCATCGAAGACGGTGCGGTGGACGTCGTCGGCGCTGTCCAGCCCGTTGGCGCGGCGGATGAACTCGATATTGTCGGGGCACCAGGGCGCATCGTCGCGCACCACCGCCATGTAACGCTCGATCGTCTGGTGGATGGCGGGATCGTCCCAGCTCAGCGGCAGGTGCACGATGCGCGACGGGATCGCGAAATCGTCCAGCTCGCCGAGCTTGTCCTCGATCGCCGTCAGCTGCGCCAGCAGCCCGGCCTCGCGCAGGCGGGCGCCGTCGAAATGGACCTGGAAGGAGCGGATGCCGGGCACGATGTCGAGGATGCCGGGCAGCGCCAGCTCGCCCAGCGCAAGGGTGGCGGCATGAACCCGCAGGCGCAGTTCGAGATCGAGCGTGATCGGGCCATATTCGACAAGCAGGTTGCGATCGCCCTGGCGGCGATAGAGGACGCGCGGGCGGCGTCCTTCCGCTTCGAGCTCGGCGAGGATCGCGTCGGTGCCGCCGGCCGAGGGGGGGATGGCGGCGGAGATCGGGCGGCCTTCGATCCAGGCCTCCTCGCTCGCGCTGGCCGCGTCCGCCTCGGCGAGGCCGACCTGCTCGAACCGGATGCGATCGCCCGGCGCGAGCTGGCCGACCTTCCAGAGATCCGCCGCGATCACCACGAACGGGCAGACGAAGCCGCCGAGCGACGGGCCGTCCGGGCCGAGGATGATCGGCATGTCGCCGGTGAAGTCGATCGCGCCGATCGCATAGGGATTGTCGTGGATGTTGGAGGGGTGGAGCCCCGCCTCCCCGCCGTCCTTGCGCGCCCAGCGCGGCTTCGGGCCGATCAGTCGGACGCCGGTGCGGTTGCTGTTATAGTGGACCCGCCAGTCGGCCGAGAGGATCGTCTCGATATCCTCGGGCGCGAAGAAATCGGGCGCGCCATGCGGGCCGTAGAGCAGGCGGATGGTCCAGTCCGGCCCGAGCGGCGGCGGATCGATCGCGCGCGCCCCGGGGATGACGGCGGGCGGGTGCGGGGCCAGGTGAAGCGTGTCGCCGGCCAGCAGCCGGCGGCCGCCATGGCCGCCGAACTCGCCGAGATCGAAGGTGCTGACGCTGCCGAGATAGGCCGGCACGTCCAGCCCGCCGGCGAACAGGATGTAGCCGCGCATGCCGCCGCCGCCGACGCGGCCGAGGGCGAGCACGGCGCCTTCCTCGACCGGGACGGGCTGGTTGCGCGCCACCGGCTTGCCGTCGAGCGTCGCGCCGAATTCGGCCCCGGTCAGGCAGATGCGGGTCGCCGTGTTGAACTGCAGCGTCGGGCCGGTCGCCGTGATCTCGAGGCCGGCGGCGGATGCGTCGTTGCCGAGCAGCGCATTGCCGAGCCGGAAGGCGCGGGCGTCCATCGGCCCCGATGGCGGCACGCCGACATCCCACAGGCCGATGCGCCCCGGATAGTCCTGGACCGTGGTGAGCGTGCCGGCCGAGCGCACGGAAATGCTGCGGGGATGGTGAACCACGCTTTCAAGCGAGCGGGTGGAGACGTCGCCCGAGACGAAATCGCCGCTGCGGGCCACGTCGCGCAGCCAGCGCAGGTTCGTCTCGATCCCCGCCAGCCGGGTCTCATCCAGCGCGGCCTGCATCGCCGCGACGGCGGCCTCGCGGTCCTCGCCGTGGACGATCAGCTTGGCAAGCATCGGATCGTAGAAAGGCGAGACCTTGGTGCCGCTCTCGACCCAGCTTTCCACCCGGGGTCCGTCCGGAAAGGCGACGCTGGTAAGCGATCCGGCGGCCGGCCGGAAGTCGACGGCCGGGTCCTCGGCATAGAGGCGCGCCTGGATCGACCAGCCGCGCGGCTGCGGGACGGGGCTGTCGAGGAAGGCGTAATCCCCGGCCGCGCCGCGCACCATCCACTCGACGAGGTCGATGCCGGTCACTTGCTCGGTCACGCCATGCTCGACCTGGAGCCGGGTGTTGACCTCCAGGAAGAACCAGTCCTGCCGCTCGGCATCGTAGAGGAACTCGACGGTGCCGGCCGAGCGATAGCATGCGGCCTCGCCCAGTCGCACGGCGGCGTCGGTGAGCGCCTTGCGGACGGAGTCGGGAAGGCTGGGGGCGGGGGCCTCCTCGATCACCTTCTGGTTGCGGCGCTGGAGCGAGCAGTCCCGCTCGCCGAGCGCGACGACGCGGCCCGTGCCGTCGCCGAAGATCTGCACCTCGACATGGCGCGCGCGCGGCACGAAGCGTTCGAGGAAGAGGCCGGCATCGCCGAAATTGCCCGCGCCGAGCCGCGCCACCGCGGCATAGCCCTCGCGCACGGCCGCCGCATCGGCGCAGACGCGCATGCCGATGCCGCCACCGCCGGCGGTCGCCTTCAGCATCACCGGATAGCCGATCCGGGCCGCCGCCTCGATCGCGGCCTCCGCATCCGCCAGCAACCCCGTGCCCGGCGCCAGCGGCACGCCCTCGGCCTCGGCCAGGGCGCGTGCGCTGTGCTTCAGGCCGAAGGCGCGGATATTGTCGGGCTTCGGCCCGATGAAGGCGATGCCGGCGGCGGCGCAGGCTTCCGCGAAATCGGCATTCTCGGAGAGGAAACCGTAGCCGGGATGGATCGCCTCGGCGCCCGTCTCGCGGGCGGCGGCGAGGATGCGCGCGGCGTCGAGATAGCTTTCGGCGGCCGGACCGGGGCCGATCCGCACGGCCACGTCGGCTTCGGCGACATGGCGGGACGCCTCGTCGGCATCGGAGAAGACGGCCACCGAGCGGATGCCCATGCGCCGCAGCGTGCGGATGATCCGGCACGCGATCGCCCCGCGATTGGCGATCAGGACGGTGCCGAAGCTCATGCCGTCACGATCATGCGGACGGGCGTGGGATTGAAGCCGTTGCAGGGATTGTTGATCTGCGGGCAGTTCGAGACGACGACGATCACATCCATCTCCGCGCGAAGGTCCACGGTGAGGCCCGGCGCCGAGATGCCGTCGACGATGCCCAGCGCACCGTCGGCCTCGACGGGCACGTTCATGAAGAAGTTGATGTTGGAGACGATGTCGCGCTTGCCGCGGCCGTCGCGCAGGTTCGCCTCCAGGAAATTGTCCACGCAGCTATGCTGCGCCTTGGTGTGATGGCCGTAGCGCAGGCTGTTGGATTCGCAGGAGCAGGCGCCGCCGATCGTGTCGTGATACTCGACCGAGGTCGCGGCGATCGTCATCATCGGCCGGCCCTCGTTGGAGAGCAGGGCGCTGCCGGTGCGCAGGAAGATGTTGGCCTGGGCGGCGATGGTGTCCTGCGCGCTGTATCGCTCGGCATCGTCGTCAGCGGCGTAGAGCAGGAAATCGACGGCCTGGTTGCCTTCGAGATCGATGATGCGGAGCATTTCCCCCGCATTGATGCGATGGCGCCAGGGCGCGCGGGCGGCCACGATCTCGTCGTGGACCAGGGAGCCAGTGAGGCCGGCGAGGTGCGGATCGTGTTCCATCAGCGGCGATACAGGTCTTCGGTGTTGAGGAAGGCGCGGAGCCGTTCGGGCGTCGCGGTGCGGATCGGATCGTCCGTGGCGGTGACCGGGCCGCGCCAGGCGGTGGCGCGCAGCGGCGTGACGTTCCATGGTCTCGGGTCGAGCACGTGGGGGCAGTTGGCGACGACCAGGATCAGGTCCATCTCGGCGCGCAGGACGAGCGAGCGGCCCGGCGCGAAGGGGCCGACCTGCGGGGCGACCGCGCCGTCGGCGGCGATCCGCACGCCCTTGAACAGGTTGATGCAGGGATGCACGTCGCGCCGGCCGAGGCCATGCTTGGCGGCGCCCAGCAGCAGCCGGTCGCGGGCATTGGGACAGGCGCCCGAATTGCGGCCGTCGCCATAGCGGCGCTGGTTCGACGCCGCGTTGGAGGCGCCGCAGAAAGCGTCGTGCGTCCCGGCATCGTCCCGCTCGATGCTGGCGAGGACGCGGCCCATGTCCGACAGCAGCAGGCTGCCGGCGGAGGGATAGGCGTCCCACTGCACCTTCACGGTATCGGCGATGTTGAGCCGCTCGGTTGGCGTCGCGGCGTTGAACAGCAGCAGCGAGGCGCAGGCATCGCCCTGGAGGTCGATCAGCCGCAGCCGGGTGCCGCGCGCCAGCGCGCGGGAGGCATAGCCGCCGGCGGCGATCGTCTCCTCCCACAGCAGGTCGCCGGGCGCGATGCCGGCCGGCAGGTCCTCGGCGCGGGGCGGCAGGGTCGGCATCGCCTCGACGACGGTGCCGCCCATGGAGCGGGCATGGGCGCGCGCGGCGTTGGGATCGGCGAGAACCGCGCTCATGCCGCGCGGCTCCCCGACGGGGACGCGCCGCGCTCCTGCTCGTGCAGCGGGGGCAGCAGCGCCGTGGTGGTGAACAGCCGCAGCTGCTGCACGCCGCGCACCTTGCGCAGCGCGTCGCACAGGCCACGCAGCCGGATGGCCGGCCCCTGGACCAGCAGCACCTCGAGCGACTGGTCGTCCTCCAGGAAGACATGCTGCGAGGAGATGACCTCCTTCAGATATTCCGCCTGGGTCTGCGCGAGCTGGTGGCGCACGCGGCCCATGTCGCCGCGATAGACCAGGGTGATGGTGCCGGCGAGCATGTCCTCGGGCCGCACGGCGGCGCCATGCTCGGCCAGCTCGTTGCGGATCAGTTCCGCGATCAGCTGGGAGCGCGAGGGCAGGCCGCGCTCCTCCACCATGACGTCGAGCTGGCGGGAGAGTTCGGCGGGCAGGCTCATGCTGAGCCGGGCGAGGCTGGCGGGGGGTGTGTCCTTCACGGGATCATCCCTGATAGTTATTACTGATTCTGTCAATCGTAATACCAGAGATCGAAACCTCCGGCGTTTCGAGCGGCAATTTGGTCTTGAGCGGCAGGTCGTAGACGGCGGTCGCGCCGAAGCGATGCGGCGCGTGCGGATCGATCCGGCGCTTGTCGAACGCCAGCACGCGGGTGCCGAGCTTGAAGGCCTCGGTGATGTCGTGCGTCACCATCAGCACGGTCAGCGCATGCTCTTCCCATAGGCGCAGGATCAGCCGGTGCATGTCCTGCCGGATGCCGGGATCGAGCGCGCCGAAGGGCTCGTCGAGCAACAGCACGCGGGGCCGGGCGATGAGCGCCTGGGCGATCGCCAGCCGCTGCTGCATGCCGCCGGAAAGCTGCGCCGGATAGGCGTGGAGCGAGTCGCCAAGCCCGACCTCCGCCAGCATCGCGGCCGCTTCCTCGGCGGCGCGGCGCCGGGCGGCGCCGAACAGGCGCGCGGTGAAGCGGGCGCTCCCGCATTCCCGCGCGAACATCACGTTGCGCAGCGCGGTCAGGTGCGGAAACACCGAATAACGCTGGAAGACCACGCCGCGATCGGGCCCGCATTCGGGGGGGAGGGGCTTGTCGTCGAGCAGGATGCGGCCCCGGCTCGGCGCTTCCTGCCCCAGCGCCAGGCGCAGGAAGCTGCTCTTGCCGGCGCCGGACGGGCCGATGATCGAGACGAAGCTGTGCTCGGCGATGCCGAGGGTCACGCGCTCCAGCACGATCTTCTCGCCATATTCGAGCCAGACATTGTCGAAGGAGAGGACCTGGCTCATCGCGGGTCCTGATGCGCCCAGGCGAAGGCGCGGCGGCTCAGCTGCATGAGCGCCACGTCCATCGCGATCGCGAGGAGCGAGATCCACGCGACATAGGGAATGATGATGTCCATCGAGAGATAGCGCCGGACGAGGAAGATCCGGTAGCCGAGCCCGATGTCCGACGCGATCGCCTCGGCCGAGATGAGATAGACCCAGGCCGGCCCCAGCGACAGCCGCAGGCCCGCGATCAGGCGCGGCAGGGCCTGGGGCAGAGCGACCCGCAGCGCCAGCTGCCAGCTGCTGGCGCCCAGGGTCTGCGCCTTGACGATCTGCTCGCGCGGCAGCGCGGCGACATGATCGGCGAGGTCGCGGATCAGGAAGGGCGTGACGCCGATCACGATCAGCGCGACCTTGGCGGTCTCCCCCAGGCCGAAGACGATGAACAGGATCGGCAGCAGCGCGATGGGCGGGATCACCGCGACCGTGGTGACCAGGCCGCCGAAGGTCGCGCGCGCCGCTGGCAGGACCCCCAGCACCATGCCGACGAGCAGCGCGGAAAGGGCGCAGATGCCGAGGCCGAGGCCGAGCCGTTCGAGGCTGGCGGCCGTGTCCGCCCAGAAGATCAGCTGCCCGCTCAGCGGATCGGTGTCGAGAAGCAGGCCGCGCATCGCGTCGACCATCGCGCCGGGCGTCGGCAGCACCTTGTCCGCCGGATTGGCGGCATGGCGGGTCGCGGCCGCGAAGCAATAGACGACCAGCGCGATCAGCAGGGGCAGCGCGCCGAGCAGGATCGCGCTGCGGGGATTGGGCCTGACGTTCACCCAGCGCATCGCGGGGTCTCCTCCTCAGAGCTTGCCGGCCGCAGCCTGTTCCATGAAGCTCGGATCGAAGCGCAGCTTCACGTTGGTTTTGTCGCCCAGCGTCTTGCCGCCCGGCAGGCCGATGCCCACGGCATCGGCCGACTTCGCGCCCGCGCCGAACAGGCCCTTCGCGAAGCTGAAATCGCGCACCTTGGTCATGGTGTCGGCCAGGGCCGGCGCATTTAGCGCGGCGACGGCATCCTGCGGCGTGCCGTAGAGATGTGTGGTCGTAAGCTGCGCATCGAACGCCTGCGGGGTCGATCCGGCCATCTTCGCCATCTCCGCGCGCGCGGCGGCGCCTGCGGCGTCCTTGCGCTGCATCAGCCCGATCGTCTCGTACCAGATGCCCGCCAGCGCCTTGCCGAGATTGGGGTTGGCCTTCAGCGTCGCGGTATCGACGGCCAGCAGGTCGAGGATCTCCGCCGGGACGTCGTGCGAATCGAACACCAGCTTGGCGTTGGGCATCTTCTTGAGTTCGGAAAGCTGCGGGTTCCAGGTGACCGCCGCCGTCGTCGCGGGATTGGCGAAGGCGCCGACGATGTCCGCGTCCGACGTGTTGACGGTCTTCACGTCGGACAGCTTGAGGCCGACCGTGGAGAGGCCGCGCGCGAGCAGATAGTGGGAGACCGACAGCTCGACGAGATAGACGGTGCGGCCCTTGATGTCGGCGAGGCTCGCCGCATTCTTCAGGACGATGCCGTCATTGCCGTTCGAATAGTCGCCGAGGATGATGGCGCTGGTATCCTTGCCGCCGGCGGCGGGGATGGTCAGCGCGTCCATGTTGGTGACGGTGACGCCGTCGAGCTTGCCGGCGTTGAACTGATTCACCGATTCGACATAGTCGTTGACCTGCGCGAAGTTGATCTTGAGCCCGTATTTGTCGGCCCATTTCTTCACGATCCCGGCTTTCTGGGCGTAAGGCCATGGCATCCAGCCGGCATAGATCGACCAGCCGATCGTGAAGTCGTGGCGCGGTGCCGACGCCTGTTGTGCGCCGCCGCCACAGGAGGTGGCAAGAAGCATGGACACGGTGGCGATTGCCAGGCGCGTTTTTGAAGCCCAATTTGCCATAATGTTCCCCATGCCCCGTTCTGCGCCTCTCGAAACGCCCGGATTTCATGCCATGCACTGTGCAGGCGATATTACGTTTGCGCAATACAGTAATAAAATATATATCGGTCGCATGGGACGGGACACGCCATTTCACGATGCTGCAATGCGTCATTTGGGCACTATCGGCGGTGGGCCGCGGGCGGTGCTCCGCAGGCGCGCGGTCTCCGAATCATCAGGGACGCCGCCGGGCCAGGATGCCCGCATGACGGACCCGCTCGCCCATCATGCTGGTGCCGCTTCGCCTGGAGCGGACACCGGGCTCGCTGTCGGGCGACGGCGCTGAAAATGGGGTCGCGCGATGTGGAACGCGTCCCGCCCCCTATCGATCGGCCTCGCTGCCGCAGCCGGCCTTGTCGCGATCGCCTTCATCCTGCTTCGCCATGGTCGTCGAAAGGCGCGGCGGGAGCATCTTCGGCAGACGCTGATGCTGCACGATGAAATCGCCGCCCATCGGTTGACCCTTGCCGACTTGGCGCGCGCCAAGGAGGTCGCCGAGGCGGCCAGCGCCGCGAAGACCCGCTATCTCGTCGCCGTCAGCCACGAGATCCGCTCGCCGCTCAACGCCATCTACGGCTATGCTCAGCTGCTTGAACGCGGGGATGCCGTCCCGTCGGCCGAGGCTGGCGCCGTGATCAGGCGGTCGGCCGAACATCTCACCAACCTCGTCGAGGGCCTGCTGGACATCTCGAGAATCGAGAGCGGCGTGCTCAAGCTCAGGCAGGATATCGTGCGCCTGCCGGCGCTTCTGGACCATGTCGTCGACATGTTCAGGATGCAGGCCGCGGCCAAGGGGTTGTCGCTCGAATACAGGATAGAGGGCCAGCTTCCCGCCTTCGTCCGTACGGACGAGAAGCGGCTGAGGCAGATCCTCATCAACCTGCTGTCCAACGCCATCAAATATACGCGAGAGGGTGGCGCGACGCTGACCATCCGGTACCGCAGCCAGATGGCGCTCGTCGACGTCACCGACACGGGCATCGGGATCGCACCCGACGATCTGGAGCGGATCTTCGAACCGTTCGAGCGGGGCAGCTCGCCCGACGCTGCCAGGGAGCCCGGCATCGGCCTCGGCCTTGCGATCACCCGCGTGCTCGCGCGGATCCTCGGGGGGGAGGTGACGGCATCGAGCGAGGTCGGCCGCGGCAGCAGCTTCCGCCTCCAGATGCTGCTGCCCGAACCGATGGTCGCGCCGGCCGGGGCGCCGACCCATGATCGTCTGGCCGGCTATCGGGGTGATCGCAAGACGATCCTGGTCATCGACGACAATCCGTCGCAACTCATCGTCGTGCAGCATCTCCTTCAGCCTCTCGGCTTCGCCGTCTTCACCGCAACGAACGGTGCCGAAGGCTTGGCGCAGGCCGAGCGCTGCCGGCCTGATCTCGTCCTGCTGGATATCCAGATGCCGGGTTGCAGCGGGTGGGACGTGGCGACCAGGCTGCGGGCGACCTTCGGCCAGGCGCTCCGGATCGTCATGGTCTCCGCCAATGCGCATGAGTTTCGGGCGGGCGGCGATGGTCACAGCGATCACGACGCCTTCCTGTCGAAGCCCGTCGATCTCGACGCGCTGATCGACACGGTCGGGCGCCAGCTCGGCCTCGACTGGATCACGGAGGATCCGACGACGCCCCGCGGCGCGGCGCCAGCGCCTGCCAGGCTTCCCCCGGCGGCCACGCCGTATCTCGAGAATCTGCGATATCACGTCAAAGTCGGGCACGTCCGCGCCGTCGGAACGCTCCTGGCTGACCTCGAGGCGGGTGTCCCGGAGAGTGCGGACGCGGTCGCCGAGATGCGACGGCTCCTCGATGCGTTCGATCTGCGAGGCCTCGCGCGGAGGCTGGACGATGTCGACTAGTCCGCCCGCGAGCGGCACGCGCGCGACGATCCTGGTGGTCGACGATACGCCCGAATCGCTGCGCTTCCTGACAACGACGCTCGAATATGCCGGCATGACCGTGCTGATTGCGGTCGATGGTCTCGCCGCGCTCGAATTGCTCGAGCATGTCACGCCGGACCTCGTGCTGATGGATGCCGTGATGCCGGAACTCGACGGTTTCGAGACGACACGGCGGATCAAGGCGGACGGGCGCTTCCGTCACCTGCCGGTGATCTTCATGACCGGGCTGACCGAGACCGAGCATGTCGTGCACGGCCTGGCGGCGGGCGGGGTCGACTATGTCCACAAGCCGATCGTGGTCGACGAACTGCTCGCGCGGGTGACGGTCCATCTCGCCAACGCGCGCATCGCGCAGGGCAGCCAGCTTGCGCTCGACACCGCCGGACGGCCGTCCTTCGCCGTGGACGAGGACGGGGCGATCAGCTGGCTGACACCGCTCGCGACCGCGACGATCGAGCGGCTGTTCCCCGGCTGGACGCCGCGCGACACCCGTTTGCCGGATCCACTCGCCGCGACCGTCGGGCGCCTGCAGGGGCCTGACGCGCCGGCCGGGGCGCAGGCCTCGCTGGAGATCGGCGACAGCCTGCTGGAATGCACCTTCCTGCGCCAGAGCCGTGCCGACCAGTGGCTGTTCCGGCTGACCGAGAAGCGCGAGGGGGATGCCGAGCGCCTGCTGGCGGAGCGGCACGGCCTGACCGCGCGTGAGGCCGAGGTCCTGGTCTGGATCAGCCGGGGCAAGCAGAATCGGGAGATCAGCGAGATCCTGCACATCAGCCCGCGCACCGTGAACAAGCATCTGGAGCAGATCTTCGAGAAGATGGGCGTCGAGAATCGCGCCTCCGCGACGGCGATCGCCGTCGCCACGCTGTCGCAATGAGAATGACGGGGCCGGGGCGAGGATCGCCTCTTGGTGCCGAGGGCCGGTCATTGCTGGAGCGCGGCGACTTCGCCGGCGCGCGACGCCTCGCCGCCGTTCTGATGTCCCAAACCTCCACCCGGGCGGAGGGGCATTTCCTGCTCGGCCTCGCCGAGGCCGAGGCCGGCCGCGTAGGGGAGGGGGTTCGGCAGGTCGAGCAGGCGGTCGCGATCGCACCTCATGGGGAGTATCGCGCGCAGCTCGCGCGTCTCTACACACTCGTTCGCCGCGACGGGGATGCAGCCGCCACGCTGCGCGCTGCCGAAGCCGCACCGCCGGCGGATGCGCTTGGGCGTGACACGATGGGATGCGTCTATGCCCGCCTGGGCGACCACGACGCGGCGCTCCCGCATTTCGTGGCGGCCGTCGATCTCGCGCCGGAAAATGACCAGTTCCGCTACAATCAGGCCGCCACGCTGAGCTTCCTGGGCCGGGCCGAGGATGCCGAGGCCGCGCTGGAAGTGATCATCGCTCGCTCGCCGCACGATGCGCGCGCCCACCACCTGCTCGCCGGGCTGCGCAAGCAGACGCCCGCGAACAACCACGTCGAGCGCCTTCGTGCCGCGCATGATCGCTCTTCACCGGGGCGCGATCGCCTGCTGACGGGCTATGCGCTGGTGAAGGAGCTTGAGGATGTCGGCCGTTCGGACGAGGCCTTCGAGCGCCTGGTCGCGATCAACGGCGCGCATCGCAAGGCGCTAGCCTATGATTTCGCGCGTGATGCCGGGATCTTCGATGCGGTGGAAGCGGCATGGCCCACGGTCGCGCAGGCGCCGGGGAGTGCCGGTCCGGATGAGGCGCCGATCCTGGTGATCGGCATGCCGCGTACCGGCACCACGCTGGTCGACCGCATTCTCGCCTCGCATCCCGAGACCGAAAGCGCCGGTGAGCTCCAGGCCTTGCCGCTCGCCGTCAAGGCGGCATCGCACACCCGCAGCCGCACCGTCCTCGACCCCGAGACGATCCTGGCGGCGTCCGCCACCGACATGGGTGCGATCGGCCGCGACTATCTGGCGCGGGCGGCCCACCACCGGCGCATGCCGGCGCGCCGCTTCATCGACAAGTTTCCGGGCAACATATTCTATGCGGGGATTGCCGCCCGCGCGCTGCCGAACGCGGCCATCGTCTGCCTGCGGCGCAATCCGATGGACACCATCCTCGCCAATTTCCGCAATCTGTTCGCGACCGGATCGCGTTATTATGACTATAGCTACGATCTGCTCGACATCGCCGCTTATTATGCCCGGTTCGATCGGCTGATGGCTTTCTGGCGCGAAGCCCTGCCCGGCCGCATCCTGGAACTGCGCTACGAGGCGCTGATCGACGACCAGGAGGGGGAGACGCGCCGGCTCCTGGCCCATTGCGGGCTGGACTGGTCGGACGCCTGCCTGGATTTCCATGCTCATGCCGGTGCGGTCTCGACGCCGAGTGCCGCGCAGGTGCGCCGACCGATCTATCGCGATTCCGTGGCGCGATGGCGACGGCATGCCGAGGCGCTCGTGCCCGCACGGGCCTATCTGGAAGAGCGGGGCATCGCCGTCGAATGATGCCGGATCGGACGGGCCGCCTCCGCGGTGTCGCGTCCGATCCGGGCTTGAGTTCAGCGCGAGGCCAGCCGGGTGGCGCCTTGGGTGTCGGCAGCCGCCGTCGCCGCCGCGATCCGGGAGCGGATATCGGCGATCACGTCCGCGCGGCAGGCGCGGGTCTGTGCGCCGAGCGCGAGATGGATGGAGCTCATCCCCACGCCGCACACCGCATTGGCGGCCTGGTCCATCCGGATCGCGAGACGCTGCTGCCCTTCGACGCTGGTGAGATCGAGGCCGCGCAAGTCGAGCACCGCGCTGTCCGAGGAAAAGGGATTGTCGCCCGTCGCGGCGAAGGCAGGCGCCGCCATCAGGATCGCGGCCAGCGCCGCCATGCCGATCTTCATTGTCTTCTCCTGCATCTGTTCCAGCCGTCGCTTCTTGGCGATCGGATGTGCCAGATAGTCCCTCGGGAAGGAGATGGCAAGTATAGTAACAATTATTACTACAGAAAAGATCGGTAGTATTATTACGGAATTGGAAATCAGTGGGCGCTCACCATCAGCGTGGCGAGTTCGATCCGCTTCCCGAGCGCGCCCGGCGGCACCGCCACGCTGTCCAGTCTCGCGGTTCCGGTCCGCATGTCGGCCAGGATCAGCGTCAGCCGGTCGCCGGATGCGTTCGCCCAGTTCCGCGCCGTCTCGATGGGCACGATAGCCCGCCAGGAGCGGCCGCCCTCCACCGCGAGATCGTGCCCGGCGATCCGGACGGCGACCGCGGCATCCGGGCGATGACCGGAGAGGCGGAGGCAGGTTGCGCTGCCGCAATGAACCAGCCGTGCCTGCGGCTCCGCCGCGACGCGCCCCGGGACCAGCGCCAGTGCGAGATACAGCGAAAAGCGGACGATCCGTGAGGCGGGCCGAGCCAAAGCGGGAATAGTCATGGTGGCTGGCGTACGTCGCGTTGCATCGCAGCGAAATTGGCAGTTTGACGTAGCCCGCGCGCACCGATGATCGCTTACGTTAAATGCCCCATGTCAAGCGATCATTATTATCGATTAGCACATTCGTAATACGCGAAGAGCTCACGCAAGCTGACGCACGGGAAGGATGTCGCGGGGAGGCGCTCGGGATCAAGATAAAGATAGGGGGCATCAAGATGGCTGCACGTTTCTCCCGCACCGGTTTGCTGTGCGCGACCGCGCTCGCCAGCGTCGCCGGTACGCCGGGTCTGGCCCAGGAGGCGCCTGCGGCGGGGCAGGCGGCGTCCGCGAGCCAGGCCAATGCCACGGCCAACGAGATCGTGGTCACGGGCAGCCGCCGGCGCACCACGCTGCAGGATGCGCCCATCAACATCAGCGCGGTCTCGCAGCAGACGATCGAGAATCAGCGGCTGGACGACATCCGCTCGCTCGGTTCGTTCACGCCGGGCGTCACGGTGGCGGACACCGGCCCGGCCTCGTCCGGCAACATCATTCTGCGCGGCATCGAATCCGGCGACACCAGCGTCGATGGCGCGAACAGCAACAATGCCGTCGGCGTCTATCTCGGCGAGGTGCCGCTCTATCTCGATTTCAAGCTGATCGACATCAGCCGGGTGGAGGTGCTGCAGGGGCCGCAGGGCACGCTCTATGGCCTCGGCACGCTCGCCGGCGCGGTGCGCTACATTCCGAACCGGCCCGACACGGATCGCTTCTCGGTGGACCTGCATGGCCGCGGCTATGCGGAATCGCATTCGGACGATTTCGGCGCCGTCGGCGACGTCGCTGTCAACGTGCCGATCGTGAAGGACCACATCGCGTTCCGCACCGCGACCGGCTATTACGACAATGCCGGCTTCATCGACTATAACTACCTGCTGAAGGACCCAGGTGTATCCGATCCCCAGCCGGGCCGCGCCACCGCGACCTCGACGGGCTCGTTTGGAACGCCGGCCCAACAGGGCGCCAATTTCACGCGCAAGGCCGATGTGAATTACGAGCACACCTTCACCACGCGCAACCAGCTGCTTCTCGAATACAATCCCAACATCAAGGCGTACCTGACCTACGCGCACCAGACGACCAAGACCGGCGGCCAGCAGGCCAATGGCGCCGGGGTGCTCGGCACGGGGCGGTATGAGGAGCCCAAGCGCTATCTCGAGCCGTTCGATCGCAAGTCGGACCTTTTCTCGGCCGAGGTCTACGTCAACCTCTTCGATATCGCGCAGCTGGTCAGCACCACGGCCTACACCAAGCAGCACATCCACAGCGTGGAAGACAATACCGACCTGCTGCTGGACCTCAATTACGGCTACGAGGCCTTCCCCGATTTCTCGTCCTACGCGGTCAACAATGCGCGCTATCGCCAGTTCGACCAGGAGGTTCGGCTCGTCTCGACCCACGGCGGGCCATTCAACTGGGTGATCGGCGGCTTCTACAACAAGCTGAAGTACAATTCCGACCGGCACGAATATACGCCGGGATTTTCGGAATGGTCCGGCTATTGGGGCGTGAACCGGCCGGACAACCTCGAATACATCTCGGAGCTGAAGAGCCAGAACACCGAGAAGGCGGTCTATGGCGAGGGCACCTTCCACATCACCAAGGCGTGGCAGGTGACGGGCGGCATCCGCTATTTCAAATATGATGCGAGCGTCGCGGGCGGATCCGCCTTGCCGCTGCTGGGCAGCGGCGTGGCCGCCTATCCGTCCACGACCATCCTGCCGAGCCGCATCCGGGCGGGCCAGACGGCGAAGGACGGCATCGTCTGGAAAGCGAACACCTCCTACAAGTTCAGCGACAATCTGCTCGGCTATTTCACCTACTCGACCGGCTATCGCGTCGGCGGGGTCAATCACGTGGTGCCGTGCATCCTGCCGCTGCCGCCCGGCCAGAATCTCTGCGCGCTGCCCAACGAGCTGGTCTACGGCCCCGACAAGACGCGCAACATGGAGATCGGCCTGCGCGGCAGCCTGTTCGACAAGCGGCTCCAGTTCACGCTCGACGCCTATCATGTCGACTGGACGGGCGTGCAGGTGCCGAGTCAGACGGTCAACGGCGCGATCGGCATCACGGTGAACGGCGCGAATGCCGTTTCCAAGGGCTTCGATGCCCAGGCCACCGTCAGGATCACGCCGAACCTCAGCGTGACCGGCACCTATTCCTATGTCGATGCGCATCTGACCGAGGATGTCACCGGGCTGGTGGTGAGCCAGGGCGTCCGCTACGACGCCTTCTCGGGCGACAGATTGCCGGGCTCGTCCAAGAATTCCGGCAGCGCCCAGCTCACCTACGACTATCCGCTCGGCGACGGGCGCAAGATCGAGGCGACATGGGCCACCATCTATCGCGGCAACATCTTCTCGCGCGTCGGCGATCGCGGCAATGGCGAGACCATCCCGCACTACATCACCCACAGCGCATCGGTGACCTACATCGCCAAGCGGTTCGAAGTGGGGCTGTTCGCGGACAATCTGTTCGACAAATATGCGGTGACCGCGATCAGCAACGACGTGTCGTCGTTCGACCAGGTCCGCACCGACGTGGTCGAGCGCTATTACCAGCTCGGCGTGCTGACGCCGCGCCGCGTCGGCATCGACTTCCGCGTCCATTATTGAGGAGGACCGGGTCTCGGGCACGGGCGGATCGGATGACGGGCGCGCTACGTCATTCGGACACCTGTGCCGCCCGGGCCGCGATCCTAGGATGCGGCGGCGAAATGCCGCCGCGATGGAAGGCCTTCTCGTTGACAGCGCCGGGGGGTGGGGACGTGATGAAGAAATTCCTGTTCAGCTACGTGCAGCCGGCGATGGTCGCGACGGTGCTGCTCTTCTGGGCGTTCGCCCCGGCGGCCTGGGTCAAGAGCGACTGGTCGCTCATCGTGGCGACGTCGGTCACGACGCTGCTCGTCCTCGGGCTCGAGTGGCTGAACGAACGGCATGCCAGCTGGCGGCTGACGAAGACGGAGTTCTTCACCGACCTTTTCTACGTGATCCTCAGTTCGACCGTGATCACCTGGGCGACCCAGAAGCTGGCCGAGGATCCGCTGAAGGCTGCCAAGCATTCGCTCGGCATCACCACGCAATGGGCCATGCACCTGCCCTTCGTCGCGCAGGTCGCCCTCGTCATCGTGCTGATCGAGTTCGGCCAATATTGGATGCACCGGCTGATGCACAACACCACGCCATTCTGGCTGACGCACGCGCCGCACCATCACATCACCCAGCTGAATGCGATGAAGGGCGCGGTCGGCAACCCGATCGAGCTGTTCCTGATCAGCCTCAGCGTGGTCGCGCTGTTCGACCTGCCGATGGCCGCCGAATTCTGCGCGTTCAACATCCTGGCCGTGGTCTCCACCTTCGCGCACGCCAATACCCGTTGCGACCCGCCGCGCTGGTACGCCTTCTTCTTCACCACCATCCAGAACCACAGCCTGCATCATTCGGTGGCCTACGAGGATACGCGCTGCAACTATGCCAATTCGCTGATCCTGATCGACCGCGTGTTCGGCACGTTTCGCGCGGGCGAGTCGGAGATCGTGGGGCAGGACGAGCGTCGCCGTCTCTCCATCCGCGAGCAATTCCTGTTTCCTTTCCAGCCCGTCATCGCGAAGATCAAGGCGAGGCGGGCTTATGCCGAGGCGGCGGCCGGTTGAGGGGAAGGCAGACCCGCGGCCACCGTTCCATTTCCGCAAACGCCCTGGAGCACGCACAGTGCGAACCTTCCTGACACACGCGCTCGCCATCGCGGCGATCGCCGGATTTTCCGCCTGCACGCCGGCCATGGCGGCCGCTTCCAGCGAGCAGGTCCTCACCGTGCCGGGCTTCGCGGACTTTCTCGCCGTCGATGGTGCGTCGGTCTGGGCGACCAATGCGGGGCGGGTCGAGCGCTGGTCGAGGGAGGGCAAGCAGACGGAAGTCGCCATGTCCCACCCGTGCGGCGCCATGGCGGTCGCCTTCGGGTCCCTGTGGGTCGCCGATTGCAAGGACCGGACGCTCGACCGGATCGATCTGGAGACCGGCCAGAAGTCGGCGGTCATCGCGACCGGCATCGCCAATCCCAAAGGCGAGCTCAATGTCGTGGCGGGCGCCGGGTCCGTCTGGGTGGCGAGCGATGGCAAGGGCGTCATCGTCCGCGTGGATCCCGCCAGCAACCAGGTGATGGCGTCGGTCGAGGTCGATCCGGGCACTTATTATCTCGCCTTCGGCCTCGGATCGCTCTGGGCGGTCAGCGCCGCCCGCCAGAGCCTGCAGAAGATCGACCCGCAGACCAATGCCGTCGTCCAGCGTACCGGGCTCGGCCGGCAGCCGGGCTTCCTCGTCGCGGGCGAGGGGGCGGTGTGGGTCCAGGAGCAGGGCGACGGGACTTTGGCCCGGATCGAGCCTGAGTCCGGAGCGATATCCGGCCGCGTGAAAGTCGACGAGACGCTGAAATATGGCGACATCGATGCCGGCGGCGGCAAAGTGTGGCTGCGCACCACCGCCGGCCAGACCTTCGTGGTGGTCGATCCGAAGACGCTCGCCATCAAGGCTCGTATCGGCAAGGCGTCGGGCAGCGGCGCGTTGCGCTACACGCCGGACGGCGTGTGGACCACGGCGCACGACCTGCACACGCTGACGTGGTGGCCGGATCCCGCCGCTATCGGGAAGTGACGGGCGGTCGGTCGGTCAGGAGGCCGGCCTGGGCGGCACCGGATAGACGATGAAGTCGGGGTGCCGATCCACCACGGGTGGCGTCTTCTCGGCCATGACCGCCTTCTGCAATTCGCCGATCGATGACGGGGGAAGCGCGAGGCCGTGCTCCGCCGGGTGGGCAGGGGCCTTCATCGGGTAATCCTGCCCCGGCGTGGTGGTCATCTCGATATGGGCGCCGAGCAAGGCGCGGATCGGATGAGCCCGGGCGAAGGCCGCCAGCCGATCCGTGCTCGCCCGGAACGTATCGAACTGGTCGAGCGGCACATAGAGCCGGCCGGGATAGAGCATGTCGCCCGAGAAGAGCAGGCGCGTGCGCGCATCGTAGACCATGATGTGCGCCGGCTGATGGCCGGGCGTCGGGACGATGTCCAGCACGCGCCCGCCGAGATCGTAATGGCCGATCGCGTTCGGCCAGTCGCCGATCCGGAAGAAGGCGGCGACCTCCTCCGGCCTGAGCCCGACCACTTCGGTATCCGGACGATCGCGGAATTCGTCGTCGCCGGCATGGTGGTCGCCATGGCCATGCGTGTGAGCGACGACCAGATTGAGCGGCCGCTGGCCGTGGCGCGCCTGCCAATCGGCGATCAGCCGGTCGACGGCGGGCCTGATCCTGAGGCCGCCGGCGCCGCTGTCCAGCAGCAGCGCTCGGTCCTTGCCGAACAGGAGATAGAGGAACGGCGCTTCGAAGTTCGTCTTCACGGATTGGCGGATGACGAAGGTGTCGTCGTCGATACGCTGGGCTTGCGTCTCGGGCTCGCTCGCCGCGGTGCCGTCGATCCAGTGCGCGAAGCGCGGCCATCCAGGCTCGGGCGCGTTCGATACGAGCGACAGCCCAGCCGCGAGAATCGTGGCGAACCGCGCTTTGGGAGCCATGGGGCCGATTCGAAATGAGACCGCTCGCTTCATCGGGTGACGATACAATTATTACTGATAATAACAAACGTAATATCGCTTAGGCTATGCGGAACGGCGCCGAAACTTGCCAGTCGTCCCGATACCAACCCAGCTAGGATGCGGCCCCGGATTCCGGGCTGGTCATCTGCCGCGCTCTCAGGATGTCATCCGCCGTGTCGATATCGAGTAGTTCCTCGGGGCTGGCGACCACCTCCTCCGCCTGGCCCAGCAGGCGTCCCGCGCCGCGATCGCCGGAAAGCCGTTCGAGCGCATCGAACCAATCGGCACCGAACAGGGCGGGGGGCATGCGGTGAACGCCGTCGCTCGACGCGACCAGCGTGCCCGGTCCGCTGTGGCGATCGAGCAGGCGGGCGATATGCTCCGCGGTGACGAAGGGCATATCGGCCAGCGCGATCAGGACCGCCCCGACGCCGCTTCGCCGGACGGCGGCCATCCCGAGCGCGATGGAGTGCGCCAGCCCCGCCTCCGGCCGTTCGTTGGAGATCGTCTCGAAGCCCGGCCATGCGAGCGCCGCGGGCCCGGAGACGACGAAGCGGGCGGCCAAAGGCAGAGTCGCCAGCATGCGGGCGGCGTGAAGCCCGAGGGGCCAGGCGCCGAGCGGCGCCGCGAGCTTGTCCGCCGTCCCGAAGCGGCGGGATCGTCCGGCGGCGAGCAGGATCGCCGCGATTGTCATCCTCGATCCCGCGCCCATGCGGCGATCATGCCCGCCGCGACGGAGAGCGCGATCTCGGCCGCCCCGATCGCGCCGATATCGATCCCGGCGGGACCCTGGATGCGATCGAGCTCCGCCGGGCCGATGCCCGCCGCCGCCAGCCGCTCCAGCCGCGCCGCGTGGCTGCGGCGCGAGCCCAGCGCGGCGACATAGCCGGTCGGCCGGGCGAGGGCGGCGATCAGCGCGGGATCGTCGATCTTGGGATCGTGGCTGAGCGTGACGACGGCGCTGGCGGCGTCCGGCGCCCAGGCCGCGATCGCCTCGTCGGGCCAGCGGTCGTCGAGCGTGGTGCCGGGAAAGCGCGCCTCCGTCAGGAAACGGCCGCGCGGATCGATGACGACCGGGCGGATGCCGAGCGTCCGGGCGATCCCGGCGAGGCTCTGCGCGATCTGGACGGCGCCGACGATGAACAGCCTGCGGGGCGGCATGTAGCGGTTGACGAACGAGGCGGCTTCGTCGTCCGCCGCCAGCATGCTCCGCCCGGTGTCGGGATCGGTGGCGACGCGGACGCTGTGGCCCGCCGCGCGCCCGGCGATGACGGCATCGAACAGGCCGGGCGCGAAGCCGGTCTCGCCGATCGGCTGCACCATCACCTCGATGCTGCCGCCGCACGGCAGGCCCGCTTCCCAGGCGGAGGCATCGGACACGCCGTACCGTCGCCGTTCGGCACTCCCGCTCGCGATCACCTGTTCGGCGAGCGCCAGCACCTCGCCCTCGACGCAGCCGCCCGATACCGATCCTTCGAACCGGCCATCGGCATGGACGAGCATGTGGCTGCCGCGCGGGCGCGGTGCCGAGCCCCAGGTGGACACGACCGTCGCCAGCGCCATCGGCGCGCCGCGCCAGGACTGGAAGGCGGCGAGAATGGCGTCATGATCCTGCATGCCGATCGAGATAGGGGCCGGCACCGGCCCCGGCAATCAGGTGTAGTGCGGCAAGCGCTCCAGATGCTTGTCGAGCGTGATCGGATAGTCGCGCACGCGCACCCCCGTCGCATTGTAGACCGCATTGGCCACCGCCGCGCCGACGCCGCACAATCCCAGCTCCCCCACGCCCTTCGCCTTCATCGGCGACGAGATCGGATCCTCCTCGTCGAGAAAGATGACCTCCTGGTGCGGGATGTCGGCATGGACCGGCACTTCGTACCCGGCGAGATCGTGATTCACGAAGAAGCCGAAGCGGGTATCGACCGCCAGTTCCTCCATCAGCGCCGCGCCGACGCCCATCGTCATCGCGCCGATCACCTCGCTGCGTGCCGCCTTGGGGGTGAGGATGCGACCCGCCGCGCAGACCGCCAGCATGCGGCGGACGCGGATCTCGCCGGTCGCCGCATCCACCGCCGCTTCGACGAAATGGCCCGCGAAGGTGGACTGCTGGTAGCGCTTGTCGAGATCGCCATATTCGATGCTGTCTTCGGCGACGAGTTCCTGCCCCTTGGCCGCTTCGCCGAGCGCGACGCTGCGACCGCCCGACCGGACGTGCCCATCGGCGAAGTCGATGTCGGAGGCATTGAGGCCGAGCGACGCGGCGACCATGCCACGCAGCTTCATGCAGGCCGCATAGACGCCGGAGGTCGAATTGTTGGCGCCCCATTGCCCGCCCGATCCCGCCGAGGCGGGGAAGGACGAGTCGCCGAGCCGCACGACCACCTGCTCCAGCGGCACGCCCATCGTCTCGGCCGCGGTCTGGGCGAGGATCGTGTAGGTGCCGGTGCCGATGTCGGTCATGTCGGTCTCGACCGTCACGACGCCCTGGTGATCCAGCCGGACCCTGGCCGCCGATTTCATCAGCAGGTTGTTGCGGATGCCGGCCGCGACCCCCATGCCGACGAGCCACCGGCCGTCGCGCACGCTGGCGGGTTTAGCCACCCTCTTGTCCCAGCCGAAGCGCTCGGCGCCGAGGCGCAGGCATTCGACCAGCTGGCGCTGCGAGAATTTCCGATCGGGCTGCTCGGGATCGACCTGGGTGTCGTTGAGGATGCGGAACCGCACGGGGTCCATGCCCAGCTTCTCCGCCATCTCGTCGATCGCGATCTCCAATGCCATCAGGCCCGGCGCCTCGCCCGGCGCGCGCATCGCATTGCCCTCGGGCAGATCGAGCACGGCCAGCCGCGTCGCCGTCATGCGGTTGGCGCCGGCATAGAGCAGGCGCGTCTGGTTGACCGCCGTTTCCGGCCCGCCATCGGGCAGATCGCCCGACCAGCCCTCATGGCCGATCGCGGTGATCCGGCCATCGTGATCCGCGCCGATCCGGATGCGCTGGATCGTCGCCGGGCGGTGGGTGGTGTTGTTGAACATCAACGGCCGCTGGAGCGCGACCTTGACCGGCCGCCCGGCCGCCTTGGCACCCAGCGCCGCCATGATCGCATCGGCGCGGACGAACAGCTTCCCGCCGAACCCGCCGCCGATATAGGGCGAGATCAAACGCACCTTCTCCGGCGGGATGCCGAGCGTCTTGGCGACGTCGCCCTTGCTCCAGGCGATCATCTGGTTGGAGGTGTAGATGGTGAGCTGGTCGCCCTCCCACTGCGCGATCGAGGCGTGCGGCTCCATCATGGCATGCGACTGGACCGGCGTGGTGTAGGTCGCGTCGAGCCTGACCGGCGCGTTCGCGAAGGCGCCGGCGAAATCGCCCACCGCGGTATCGGGCTTGCCGCCGAACCCGCTGGGCTTGGGTGGCGGCGCGCCATCCCTGGCGGCGGCGAGATCGAAGCTGCCTTTGCCGCGGACATAATCGACGCGCAGCAGCCCGGCGGCGGCCCGCGCCTGCTCGAACGTCTCCGCCACCACCAGCGCGATCGCCTGGTGGTAATGATCGACCTCGGGCCCGCCGAGCAGCTTGGCGGTGTTGAACTGGCCCTTGCCGAGCGTCCCGGCATTGCCGGCCGTCACGATCGCCAGCACGCCCGGCGCGGCGCGCGCGGCGGCCATGTCGATCGCCGCGATCCGCCCCTTCGCGATGGCGGACCCGACGATATAGCCATAAGCCGGGTTGGGCACCGCA
>Ga0105237_10002087_pt1 | contig 25279 bp, 18 predicted proteins | sample KBSC24metaG_FD_81520 | JGI IMG/M metagenome (GOLD analysis project Ga0105237, IMG submission 81520) | Corn rhizosphere microbial communities from Kellogg Biological Station, Michigan, USA - KBS C2-4 metaG | ecosystem: Host-associated > Plants > Roots > Rhizosphere > Soil | place: Michigan, USA...
ACCTTATCACTGAATATCCAGGAGCCGGAAGAAGCAACTTTCGGGTCGATCAGACGGCTGAAACTATAGGCAAAATCTGACGCTACGGCTTTGCGGCCGGTACCGTTTTTGAAAAGCGGATCGTCATGAAAATAGACATCATTGCGCAAGTGGAAGGTATATACGAGTCCATCCTCAGAAACATCCCAGCTTTTGGCGATGCAAGGCTCTATCTTCATGCTGTCGCTGATCTGTACCAGACCGTTGTAGAGCTGGTTGTCCATCCAGATGGTATTCTGGTTGCGGCAGAAGGCGGGATCAAGCGAGGTGAGTCCCTCATCCAAATTGATATTGAAAACCGATTTGCGGGCTGAACTGCTATCGTTATGACAGGAAGAAAACGCGAGCAGGACGGCACACAAGAAGCAGATCAGTTTATTCATTATGGCTAAATATATATTTTTAAGGTTAAAGCTGAAAGGATAAAGGCGAAAGGTGACTTTCAGCTTATCTTTTATCCTTTTTAAACTTTAGATTTGGATCAAGCGTTTAAGAGGTTAGCATGATAAAATATACGTTCAGGGCCGTGGTAGTTTTGCTGTTTGCTGTTTTTGCGGCAGGTATGTTCGGCTGTAAAAAGGAGTGGATATCGCATAATACCGTGGCTGATAGTACCGTAGTGGCGGGCAGCGATTCGGCTGGATTTGCTAATGGTACCGGTACGGCAGCAAGGTTCAACCATCCTTTCGGCATAGCGGTGGATGCCGCAGGTAATGTTTTTGTGGCCGATGCAGGTAATAGCCTCATCCGGAAAATAGATCCCGCGACATTGGTAACCACCTTTGCAGGGACTGTTGGTGTAACCGGTGCACTTAATGGCGTGGATACGCTGGCAACTTTTTATAAACCCTTTGGCGTTGCGACGGATGCATCAGGCAATGTTTTCGTAGCTGATGCAGGTAATAATGTGATCAGGAAGATAAGCAGCGAGGGCATGGTGAGTACGTTCGCGGGTACGGGTGTGACAGGTGCGGCCAACGGAGCGGATACGGCCACTTTTAATTCTCCTATGGGTGTGGCAGCCGATGCCAACGGCAATCTGTATGTGGCTGATTATGGTAATGATCTGATCCGAAAGATAGACCCCGCCGGGGTAGTGAGCACACTGGCGGGAAGCGGTGCAACCGGCGCCGACAATGGCGCAGGCGCCATTGCAACTTTTGACCTGCCCGAAGGCATCGCCGTTGACGCCACCGGCAATGTTTTTGTGGCTGATAATGGTAACAACCTGATCCGCAAAATCACGCCTGATGGTACTGTCAGCACGTTTGCAGGCAGCGGTACTGCGGGTTCGGCAAATGGCACCGGAACAGGCGCAAGCTTTAATTCGCCTTTCGGCATTGCGGTAGATGGCAGCGGAAATGTGTATGTAGCCGATGCGGGGAATAACCTGATCCGTAAGATCACTCCGGCCGGTGTGGTAAGCACTTTTGCGGGTAGCGGTGTTAAAGGCACTAAAGATGCAGCAGGTGCTTCGGCCAGTTTTAATACGCCTTCCGGGGTGGCTGTTGATGCCGCCGGAAATGTATATGTTGCTGATGAAAATAATAACATGATCAGGAAGATTTCGGCTTCGGGTGTAGTTAGTACACTGGCAAGTAAGCCGGCTAAACGCCTTTAAGTTGCTGTTAAACTACTCCAAAAAGTTGTAGAAGTGTCACGTTTACAGGCTAATAAGCAATTTATTTAATTAATGTGTTAAATATTTGTTACTATAAATAATTTTTACCCTATATTTGATCATCATCCGCCGATAAACCGACTAAACAGCTTGTATTTAAATGGTTACTAAAGAAGAGCTCCAGGGCACATATGCAATGCTCCCTACGGAAAAGTTGATGGAGATCATTGACAACAAATTTGGCTATACCGAGCTTGCGGTAACTGTTGCCTTTGAAGAATTGGCCAGCCGGAAGATCACCGAAGATGAGATCAAGAATTATAAGTCGAAGCAGATGCAAAAGCTGAACGCTTATATCCAGAAAAATATTTCTGATGATCTTTCCCTTTCCCAGAAAAACCTGTTTTTCTTTATTTGGCTGCCCATTTTCACTTTTCCTTTTAAGCAAAATTATAAGCAGGAAGGTTGTGCTTTGAAGGTTAGGCAAGCCAATTACTACTCCTTACTTGGCTTTGTGTTTTTTATGCTGACGCTCTATTTGTCGCAAGGCTTTTCAAACCTGACCGCGGCTGCCATCTGGATTGGTGGATTTATACCAGCCTATTTATTGGATGAGTTTTTTAATAGGCAGAGGCAGATCAAAAAACTTCAAAAGCTATTCGGTGAGCCGGAGCCACAGGAATCGGCTCAAGAGCAGGACGCTTAATCTCTTTTTTATCTTAATTGATATATCCCCCTCTTAGGGTGATTGTGCTGAAATACGTATGCGCTACCTTTGGACAAGGCAATGTAAATACGTGTTAATAAGATCAGTTAATTTAATAGTCTTTACATTTATCATCAGCGGAGCTGTAGCGCAGGTGAAATATCCCGGCGGACAGCTTCCTCATGATACTCCCACCATTTTTGCAAAAGGCATTTTATCCGACGGATTAAGCAACCGTGATTTTGCCATCTCGTCCAAAGGGGATGAGATATTCTTCACGCTTCAGCAGCCTCATTTTGCATCAAGCACCATTTTACATTTGGTAAAAAAGAATGGGCAATGGGGTAAGCCGCAAGTAGCTCCGTTTTCGGGTAAGTACCGCGACCTTGAGGCGGCATTCTCTCCGGACGGGCAGTATATCTATTTCTCGTCTGACAGGCCCTTGAAAAGTGATGCGGTTAAAAAGGATTTCGATATCTGGCGGGTGAAACGTTTGCCTGGCGGGAAATGGGCGAAACCGGAGAATTTGGGGCCTAATGTTAATTCTGAAAAAAGTGAATTCTATCCATCCATAACCAAAAGCGGCAACCTGTACTTTACCGCAGAACTTCCCGACGGTAAAGGCAGCGAGGATATCGTGGTTTGTAAGCCTGTTGGTGACGGCTACGGTAAGCCCGAAATCCTGCCCGAAGATATCAATACAAAATATGATGAGTTTAATGCGTTTGTCGATCCGGATGAGCAGTTTATCATTTTCTCATCCTACGGCCGACCTGACGATATAGGTGGCGGCGACTTGTACATCAGTCATAAAGATAATAAGGGTAACTGGGAAACTGTAAAACATCTTCCACCACTCATTAATTCAACTGCTTTGGATTATTGCCCTTATGTTACCCGGGACAAAAAGTATTTGATATTCACCAGTAACCGGGTAAGCGCTGAGTTTAAGAATGGTAAGCCAAAAAGCTACCTGCAATTGAAAAAGCTTTTAAATAGTCCGGGCAATGGTGCGGATGATCTGTATTGGGTGAAGTTTAAGTATTGATGAAATCTATATTGCAGTTGATCGATATAAATAAAATAAATATCAAAATGAAGAAACTTGCAACCTTATCGGGCGTCATTTTACTATGGATTTGCATAGTTGGCGCTTATGCTAATGCCCAAACTAAAGGCCAGTCTGCTTTGGTAATTGCGGATTCATTGTTCACCAAACAGGATTGGAAAACAGCCAAGCAAAATTATGTGAGCTATCTCGGCGATACTTCCATAAATAGCCGGGCTTGGAACAGGTTGGGGTATTGTAATCAGAACCTCGGTTTATACAATGATGCGATAAAGGATTATAACAAGGCTCTCGCCAACAACCCAACGCCGCCGGTACGCAACGTTGCAATGGCCCGGATGGCACGGGTTTATTCGCTGATGAATAAGCCTGCCGAGGCCACCGACTGGCTGCTGAAAGCCACCGCTACCGGTTATAACAGTTTGCCCGATCTGGATACTTTGGCTGATTTTAAGAATCTGCGGTCTGCATCCGACTTTACTGATATCCGCAAGAAAGTTTACGCTGTGATTTACCCCTGTAGCGCCGAACCGCACAGTCATGATTTTGATTTTTGGATAGGGGATTGGGATGTGTATCAAACCGGTACCCAATTCCTGGTAGGACATAGCCATGTGGAAAGTATTTCGGGTGGCTGCGCTATCTTGGAAAACTGGTCATCAACCCAAGCACAAACCGGTAAAAGCATTAACTATTATGACCCGTCTAACGGCAAATGGCAACAGGACTGGATAGGCTCCGGCGGAGGCCCACAGCGTTATTTGGATGGTGAATACAAGGATGGCGCTATGCATTTTACATATGAATCTATCACCAAAGGAAAGAAATCAACCGGCAACTTTAAGTTTTATAATGTAGATAAGGACACCGTGCGCCAATACCAGGATGTGATCAATGATGATGGCAAAACGGTTACGGTATCGTATGATCTTACTTATGTGAGGAAGAAGAAGTAAACTGTCTGCCGAATTCCCAACAAGACAAACCTTGTCAACCAGAATAAAAATCGTAATTTCGGGTAAACCTCACGCAATGCACATTTTATTGGGGGTAGGATTAATCCTACTAGGAATATGGATTTCCGTTTTTCACATGTACAAATTAACCAAGGGGGATTCCAATTATTCTGGAGGGATTACTAACCTGATCATAGTAGGAATAGCACTTATTGTATGTGGTATTGTTGAAGTGTGCAAATAGTTTATTAAAAGTAATTTGTCGTATATCTGTCGTGTACTGTCCTGCTTGTCTTATCATAGAGAACAAGACACAACAGCACGAACCTCACACATGAAAAAGAAAATACTATATCTCATCGCTACTGTTTTACTGATCCTGATCGTGGCCAATCCCGGTGAAAGTTCTTTTACAAATTTTTTGGGGGAAAGAGAGTTTTCGAAGGTAGGTAGAAAAGCAAATTATATCGTCTGTAGTGTTTATTCAGCTGATTTCGTTGCTCCCGTTAACAGGGAGATTTATTTTGCAATACTTGGCAAGTTCTATAAAATCGAATAAGATAGATAGGACAATTTTAATTCCCCTCTCGGGAGGGGGCGCGTTAGGCGGTGAAGTGGCAGGGGTGGGTATCTACGCGCGATAAGCAGCGCGATTTACCCATCGCTTACAGAAACACACCCCTGCCCCTCTCGAGAGGGGAGCCTTGCCGCGCTGTGTTGCTCTATCCCTTTGTCTTACTCCTCCCACAAGACAGACACTAAAATAAGACCCCAAATATTTGCATTTGTATAAGTGCTTATATAAATTGCGTGATGAATTTTTATGAGAGTTTGGGGTACCTAGTTTTTGGCAGCCGGTTGAGGCGGTTGAGCGAGGCTTTTTTATCGGAAGTGAACAAAACCTACCAGGCGGCGGGCATTGATTTTGATGCCAGCTGGTTCCCGGTGTTTTATCTGTTATCCCAAAACGATTCCCTTTCTATTAAGGAGTTGAGCGATACCACCGGGGTTTCGCATCCCGCCGCAAGTCAGTTGGTTACCAACCTCAAGAATAAAAAATTACTGAAAACCACCACCTCAAAAGATGATGGCCGCAGGCAGATGGTGCAGCTCACCAAAGCCGGGCATGCGCTGCTGGAAAAGATATTGCCCGTATGGGAAGCCCTGCGCCTCACGATGGAAGACATCATCAAAGCCGACCCCGAATGCGGGCACTTGCTGCCGGCTATTTCGGTGATCGAAAACACGTTCAGAGCGGTCAACTTGTCGGATAAAATAGGTGAAAAGTTAGCCACCCTAAAATTACAGGAGCATGCACAAAACCTTTAATTACGGCACCGGCCATTTATCTATCGGCACCTGCCTGGACATCGCTTCGGGTAAGGTAAAGGGCGTTATCGGCACGGCAACCAGGGCAAACGTACGCGCATCATGGCTGGAAGTGGGCAAGATAGTAGAGCGCGAGATACCCGTTTATGGCATCAATACCGGTTTCGGGCCGTTGTGCAACACGCATATCCCCGAGAAGGACACCAGCACGCTGCAATCCAATTTGTTAAAAAGTCATAGCGTAGGCATCGGCAAACCCATCCCTACAGAAATAGCCAAGCTGATGCTGATCACCAAGGTACATGCTTTGGCGCAGGGTTACTCCGGCATACCGCTGGCATCCCTCGAACGTATTATCTGGCATATCGACAATGATATTATCCCCATCGTACCCGAAAAGGGTTCGGTGGGTGCTTCAGGCGATCTGGCACCACTGGCACATTTATTTTTGCCATTGATCGGTTTGGGCGAAGTAGAAGAAAAAGGACAACCCATCCCTGCTGTCCAAATGCTGAAAGCACATGGGCTGGAGCCTATCGTATTAGGGCCGAAGGAAGGATTGGCCTTGATCAACGGTACGCAGTTTATCCTGTCGTTCGCTATTAAGGCGTTACAGCGGCTGAACAATGCTTTGCAGCATGCCGACCTGATCGGGGCCATGTCGTTAGAGGGGTTGATGGGCTCCGCAAGGCCATTCGACCCAAGGCTGCACAATATCCGGCCGTATAAAGGGAATAAGCTGGTGGCTCATCGTTTATTCACCTTACTGAATCATTCTGAAATACTGAACGCCCACGCCAATTGCGACCGGGTGCAGGACCCCTATTCCTTACGCTGTATGCCGCAGGTGCATGGTGCCTCGCGCAATGCCTGGCTGCATTTAAAGGAGCTGACGGAGATAGAACTGAATTCGGTAACCGACAATCCCATTATTTTTAATGCCGACGATACCATTAGCGGGGGTAATTTCCACGGACAGCCATTGGCTTTGCCGTTGGACTACGCTACCGTAGCCGCTGCGGAGCTGGGCAATATAGCCGACAGGCGTTGTTACCTGATGAGCGAGGGAAGGTATGGTCTGCCCAAACTACTAACTACTGATGCCGGGCTGAACTCCGGCCTGATGATACCGCAATACACCACCGCCGCTTTGGTTACCGAGAACAAAACGCTCTGTTTCCCGGCAAGCGCGGATAGTGTGCCTACGTCATTAGGGCAGGAAGATCATGTGTCCATGGGTTCCATCAGCGGGCGCAAGCTGCACATGGTGCTGGATAATTTGGAATACATACAGGCTATTGAGCTGCTTTATGCTGCACAGGCGATGGATTTCAGGAGGCCGTTAAAATCGACCCCGATACTGGAAGCCTGCCATAACCATGTACGCGAGCATAGCGCCTTTATAAAGGACGATCGCATTTTTGCGGACGATATTAAACAACTGCATACGATAATTACAAGCGGTTCGCTGCTGGCTATAGCCAACCATACCGCCGCTATAAACGATATTAAACTGGATAACGATGACGAGTTCGGAATTTATTAATACCTACGCCAACCACCCGGTTTACAAGGCGCCGAGGGGAATGCAGCTGCATGCCAAAAGCTGGCAAACCGAAGCACCCTTGCGCATGTTGCTGAACAACCTGGACGGACAGGTAGCCGAAAACCCTGCCGAACTGGTAGTGTACGGCGGCATAGGCCAGGCAGCCCGTAATTTGGAATCTTTAAGAAAGATAATTGAATTGTTGTTGGAGTTGGACGAGGACCACTCCTTGTTGATCCAGTCGGGGAAGCCGGTGGGTATTATCCGCAGTCACCCCGAAGCACCAAGAGTGTTGATCGCCAATAGTAACCTCGTTCCCGCCTGGGCAACCTGGGAACATTTTAACGATCTGCGTGCCAAAGGCCTGATGATGTACGGACAAATGACAGCGGGAAGCTGGATATACATTGGCACTCAGGGCATATTACAGGGCACTTACGAGACCTTTGTAGAATGCGGCCGTCAGCATTTTAATAACGACCTTAAAGGAAAACTGATCGTTAGCGCAGGCTTAGGCGGTATGGGTGGCGCTCAGCCATTGGCAGCAACTATGGCAGGCGGTGTATTTTTAGGCGCTGATGTAGATGCCTCCAGGATTCAGAAACGGGTAGACACGCAATATATCGACAAGATGACGCATTCCTACGCGGAAGCCATCAGTTGGGTAAAGGAAGCGATGGAGAAAGGCGAAGAGCTATCGGTGGGATTAGTAAGCGATGCCGGCGATATGCTGGAACACCTGCTTAAAGACGGCATCATACCCGATGTGCTAACCGACCAGACATCGGCACACGATCCCCTGAATGGTTATGTACCCAATGGGTTATCATTGACTTTGACAGACGTTTTACGCAAAAGCGATCCCGAAGAATATAAGCGGCTGTCTCTGAAAAGTATGGCCCGCCATGTAGGTTTTATGTTAGACTTGAAGGATAAGGGCGCTATCACATTCGACTACGGAAATAATTTAAGAGAATTCGCCAAGCAAGGCGGAGAACCGGATGCCTTTGAATTTCCCGGGTTTACCCCGGCTTATATCAGGCCGTTATTTTGTGAAGATAAAAAGCCGTTCCAATGGATAGCCTTATCCGGCAATCCCGAAGATATTTACACCACAGACCGGGCATTAGCTGAAGCGTTCCCTGAAAATCATCACCTCATCAATTGGCTGGAAAAAGCAAGGGAGCGGATATCCTTCCAGGGCTTACCGGCACGCATTTGCTGGCTGGGCATGGGCGAAAGGGAAAAAGCAGGTTTGATATTTAACGACCTGGTAGCTACCGGAAAAGTAAAAGGACCCATCGTAATTGGCAGAGACCATTTGGATTGTGGTTCGGTAGCATCGCCTAACCGGGAAACAGAATCCATGAAGGACGGTTCGGATGCTGTTTCCGACTGGCCATTGCTTAACCTGATGGCGAACACTTCGGGTGGCGCCACCTGGGTATCCTTCCATCACGGTGGCGGGGTAGGCATGGGTTATTCGCAGCATGCGGGTATGGTAGTAGTGGCCGATGGTACGGAACGTGCAGCCCGGTGCTTGAAACGGGTTTTATACAATGACCCGGCGATGGGGATATTCCGGCATACAGATGCGGGGTATGAGAAAGCGGAAGAAACGGCGGAGAGGTTTAATTTAAAAGTCTGAACCAGAATTTTCAGAATTAAAGAATTAGCAGAATATAATATCAAGGAAATCCTTAAATCCGACAAATCGTGGTTCAGACAATTATCGGTCCATTCTTTCAAATACTAACCCTAAGCGGTTTACCGCTGAAAGGGGCCATTACGGATGATCAGTTGCAGGTCGTCCATAATGGTGGGGTACTGGTGACGGACGGACGGATCGTTGAAGTTGGGGATTATGAGGCGTTAAGAAAAGCCAATCCAAAAGCAGAATTAGAAGAAATTATAAGCCAGCAAGTATTGATCCCGGGTTTTGTGGATTGCCATACGCACCTGTGTTTTGCAGGGGATAGGTCGAAAGATTATGCCTTGCGCATAGCCGGTAAAAGCTATTTGGAAATAGCCAAAGCGGGTGGCGGTATATGGGATTCGGTAACGCAGACACGACAAGCAAGTAAAGAAGAATTAGCAGATTTATTATTACAGAGAGCAAACCGCCATGCCAAGGACGGCGTAACTACTATCGAAGTTAAAAGCGGTTACGGCCTTAAGGTTGAAGAAGAGATTAAGCAGTTATGCGCCATTAAATTGGCAGCGGCAAGCAGCACAGTCGAACTGATCACGACCTGCCTTGCCGCGCATATGCTGCCGAAGGATTTTGGCGGCCCTGCTTCTGAATATTTGGAACAATTGCTAAACGACCTTCTGCCTAAAATTAAAAAAGACAACCTGGCGAACAGGGTAGATATATTTATTGAAGACAGCGCATTTAACGAATCAAATGCCACCTGTTACCTGCGGGTAGCCAGGCAAATGGGCTTTGACGTTACCGTGCATGCCGACCAGTTTACCACCGGCGGCAGCGAGGTAGCGGTGAACGTAGGCGCGGTTTCGGCTGATCATTTAGAGGCCGGCGGAGAACAGGAAATTAAACGATTAGCTGCATCGGAAACGGTGGCAGTTGCATTGCCGGGTGCATCCTTAGGTTTGGGTATAGGTTTTGCCCCTGCACGAAAATTATTAAGTGCAGGGGCGTGCCTGGCTATTGCCAGCGATTGGAACCCGGGCTCGGCACCCATGGGCGATCTGCTGATGCAGGCATCGGTGCTAAGTGCCTATGAAAAGCTGACTACGGCAGAAACATTTGCCGGATTAACCTATCGCGCAGCAAAAGCCTTAAATTTGACTGACCGGGGAACTTTGGAGAAAGGTAAGCTGGCCGACATGCAGGCTTATCCCTGCAAGGATTACCGGGAGATATTATACTACCAGGGCAGGATGAAACCGGTGAAGGTTTACAAGGAAGGAAAAGAAATATGAGGGGGAGTTATTTCGGATGTTCGATTTCGAATTTTTTTCATCCGCTCAACGACTAATCTCTCATCACCAATTAACTGATCTCTAATAACTAATTAACTAATCACTGCAATGAAATTGCTCGAATGTGTTCCCAACTTTAGCGAAGGCCGCGATATGAATATTATTAAGCAGATCACCGATGAGGTTGAATCTGTGGAAGGTGTGCGCCTGCTGAATGTAGATCCTGGCAAGGCAACCAACAGAACCGTGGTGACTTTTGTAGGTGAACCGGACAAGGTTATTCAAGCCGCTTTTTTGGCGATCAAAAAGGCGGGTGAGCTGATCGATATGAGCAGGCATACCGGCGAACATCCACGAATGGGAGCGACGGATGTCTGTCCGCTGATACCCATCAGCAATATCAGCATGGAAGAAACTGCGGATTATGCTAGGCAACTGGCGGAACGTGTAGGGAAAGAACTGAAGATACCGGCTTATCTGTATGAGTATGCCCAGCCTGAAAAAAAACGGAATAATCTGTCGGTGATCAGGGCAGGAGAATATGAGGGATTTTTTAAGAAGATAAAACTACCGGAGTGGAAGCCTGATTTTGGTCCGGCAGAGTTTGATGCCAAACGTGGCGCTACGGTGATTGGTGCAAGGGATTTTTTGATCGCCTATAATGTCAACCTCAATACTACTTCTACCCGTCGTGCAAATTCCATTGCCTTTGATGTGAGGGAAGCTGGAAGGGTAATGCGTGAGGGTGACCCGATCAACGGCAAGATCATTACCGATGAAAATGGAAAACCGAGAAGTATTCCCGGTTCATTGAAAGCGGTAAAAGCCATCGGCTGGTATATAGAGGAATATGGTATCGCGCAGATATCCATGAACCTGACCAATATTGAGATAACACCTGTTCATAAAGCATTCGATGAGGTTTGCACCAAGGCAGCTGAACGCGGTATCCGGGTAACAGGCAGTGAACTGGTGGGGTTGATCCCTTTAAAATCCATGACCGATGCCGGGAAGTATTTCTTAACCAAGCAACAGCGTTCCACAGGCGTAAGCGAAAAGGAACTGGTAAGGATAGCGATCAAATCAATGGGTTTGGATGAATTATCGCCCTTTAAACCCGAAGAAAGAATTATAGAATATTTACTGAAAGACAAGCTTGACAGCAAGCTCGTAGGCATGAGCCTGTCTGATTTTGCGGATGAAACGGCAAGCGAAAGTCCGGCTCCCGGTGGTGGTTCTATCTCGGCGTATGTGGGTGTTTTGGGTGCGTCATTGGCAACGATGGTGGCTAATCTTTCCTCGCACAAAAAAGGCTGGGATGATCGTTGGGAAGAGTTCAGCGACTGGGCGGAGCGGGGTCAGCATTACAAAAATGAGCTGATGCGTTTGGTTGACCTGGATACCGTTGCCTTTAATAAAATAATGGAAGCATTCAACCTGCCCAAATCAAGTGACGAGGAAAAGGCCGCAAGGACACAAGCCATACAGGACGCTACCAAATACGCGATAGAAATTCCTTTCGCTGTGATGAAAGCCGCCTATCAAAGCATGGAAGTGATCAAAGCGATGGCCGAAACCGGCAATCCAAATTCGGTGACAGATGCCGGCGTAGCTGCCTTATGCGCCCGTACCGCGGTATTAGGGGCATTCATGAATGTGAAGATCAACGCTTCAGGATATAAGGATACGGCCTATACCAAAGAGATTTTGAACGAAGGAGCCGCACTGGAAAAAATGGCGATCGATTTGGAAGCGGAGATCATTGCGATTGTGAATGGGAAGATTGGGTAGGATTGGGGCGAGGTGGTGGGTGTCATGTTGAGGCTCTCGAAACATGTAGGCAGGGTCTCTACGCGCTCCATACTTCGACGAGTTCAGTACGACACCTTTTTGTTATTTTATTCCTTCGCTGCAACTGCCAACTCATAACTGCCAACTGAATTTGGGCGTGCCCCTCGTTCCCTGCCTACCGGCAGGCAGGCTCGGGTCAGGCTTTCCACTCATACGCCTGCAAGGCCTTAGGCGCTGGGCCTGTATCCGCTGCAATCCTTCACGCATGGTCTGAACCATGATTTTTACGATTAGAGGATTGTATGATTATTTGAAGCAATAGGCAAGGCAAAATACCGTGAAAACACGGGTTGCAAATTGTATATATAAACTTTAAATTTGATGGATAACCAGTCATAACCTTAAATTCACATGCGATGTATTCTTAATACCTGCTCAGTTACCATTATCCGCCACCATATTCAATTACAAAGAACAAATATTAATTACTTTTGAGGAATGGAACCTTTCTTAAAATGGGCGGGCGGCAAACGGTGGTTGATAAACAAAGCTGCGAACCTGCTTCCTGAGAACAATAAATTTGATAGGTACATAGAGCCATTTTTAGGTGGTGGGGCTATATTTTTTCATATTCAGCCAGAAAATGGCCTTTTGAGTGATGTAAATGCGGATTTGATTAACTCTTACATCATCATAAGAGATTATTGGCCAGATTTACTTGATTTATTAAATAAATATGATAAATGTCATTCGAAGGATTTTTATTATAAAATAAGGTCTAGCAAGCCTAGAACTCCTCTTAATAAAGCTGCTAGATTTATCTATCTTAATAGAACTTGTTGGAATGGGTTGTATAGAGTAAACAAGAGGGGCGAATTTAACGTCCCTATTGGCTCGAAAACCAAAGTGTTACTTTCGGAAGACAATTTTTTGGAAACATCTAATAGATTGCGGAATATAGAAATTAGGGTTTGCGATTTCGAATATAGCATTGACCAAGCAAATGAGGGAGATTTCGTTTTTGTCGATCCCCCATATACAGTTAAACACAATTTGAACGGGTTTGTAAAGTATAATGAAACAATTTTTACTTGGGATGACCAAATCAGATTGAAGAATGCAATTGTTCGAGCTGCGGATAGGGGGGCGGAAGTATTGCTTCTCAATGCTGATCATCAATCTATAAAAACGCTTTACACAGGAATAGGCAATAGAACCACGCTTAATAGAGCAAGTGTAATTGCAGGGAACTCATCTGCGAGAGGTATTTATAGCGAACTTGCCATTAAATGTTAAGATACATGAGAAAAATTTGGAATTGGATAGTTGATAGCTTGCCATCCGTTAATTATGATGTGTTAAAACAAAGTCTTCAAGAAGTGATTTGGCTTACTATAATAGCACTTTTACCACTTCTCATAAACATCACCATTGCCGGGATTGCCGCAAACGGTATCATAGAACCAATTAGAACTAAAATAGTGCCCGGAGAAATTTTATCCTACTGCTTAAGTTTTTTGGCTCCATCATTATATCTATTAACCAAAACACAGGGGTCTGGTTACAAAATACCATTATTACACAGCTTTTCGGTAGTAACTCTATTAATTTATGTTTCAACCGTTGTTCTATACTTGGTGACAAAAAATAAGTGGGTTAAACAAATAAATCTCGAACCTCATGGCATTGACTTTTATTTTAAACTTACACTAATTTTTCTCGCAACGACAATCGTTTTTCGCATATATGCTACTTATCATGGCAAAAATTTTAGTTCATATGCAGCTAGAAGGGAACAACAGCAGAAAAATTTTAATACGGAGTTTGCTAACAGTTTAAATGCCCCAAAATGACATTAACTCAAATAAAACTTTCGGTAATTAAAGTTTCCCAACCCCTTGGAGATTTTTTTATTGGTAATATTAATGCAAGGCATTTGGTTGAAATTTCGTATGCTGATGTACGTAGAATAGAAGGCGAAGACAGGGACATCGAAAGATACCTAGGGATTCAACGACCCTTGGATAGGGGTAGGGTAGGAGAAATCAGAAGATATCTTGAATCTCCAGATGCGTCGTTCCCCACAGGTGTAGTATTAGCTGTTGACCAGAATTGTGCCGAACTTGACAACGATGGCTCGCTAATCTTAAAACCGTATTACTCAGATTTCGAAGGCGAATCAATTACTATTGATAAAATAGCAAAAGTGCTTGATGGTCAGCACCGAATTGCTGCATTTATCAATGATTCAGGCTCTTACGACAAAACCCTTGACAAAATATTCACCGATTTTCAATTTAATATTGTGATTTTTGTTGGGCTTGATATTGACGAACAAGCAAATATTTTTGCGACCGTTAACTTGGCACAGACAAAAGTTAGCAGAAGCTTGGTTTATGACCTTGAGGGGTTATCTAAAGCCCGTAGCCCATTTAAAACATGTCACCAAATAGCGGTTGCACTTGATTCTGTTGATAGAAGAAGTCCACTATATCACAGGATCAAAAGACTTGGTGTGAAAACAAAAGGTAGAGAAACTTCAGAACCACTTACCCAAGCTGTATTTGTTGAATCACTAATTAGATTATTGTCACCAAATCCTTTTTCAGATAGGACAACATATTTAAAAGGTAAAAAGCCGGATTTCGCTAGTAACTCGGAACTTTTAAAAAATCCCTTTCGAAATCTATTTATCTCGGAAAGAGATAATGATATAGCATTAATTCTATTCAATTATTTTACTAGCATTCAAAGTAAGTGGCCGATTGCCTGGACAAATATTCAGCAGGAAGGGAATATACTCCCTCGTTCCAACGCATTCAAAGCATTTATGCGCTATCTTAGATATGCCTATATCAAAATTGTGAATACGGAAATAGGTAGAGTTCCTACAGTGAATGAATTTGCTTCGGTTTTTGCGAAGATCCATGTTTCCGATGATGACTTTACCTCTGGCAATTTTAAACCAGGTAGTGGGGGAGAATCCGCATTTTATAAACTGTTAACAGGTGAAAAGACGATTCATGATTTAAAAAATGAATGACCGCTCCTAAAAGCAAAAAATGAAGGCGGGGGTCTCCTTTCTTGGGTTTCACTCGCCAACACTTGGCGCATACCGTTGGAAATAAATAATCAGTGAAAAAACTAATCATAAATGCAGAACTCCGTTCGGGTTAAGGTATAATGCTTACCGCAGCCGGACGGAGTCCTGATTTTGCTTTTGGATTTGAGTCGCCTTAGGGAAGACTTAAATATAGAGCCCGGGCTGATTTGTTTATGGTTAACACCTTTTCCACCAATTATTGTATAATGTATTGATAATCAGATATTTAAATACTATAATCCTGAAATTGTGTTAACCATGTTAACCCTCCAAGCGGCATGAGCGTTTGCAAAATGAAAAAGGGAAACCTATCGTCTCCCTTGCTTTTCAATATCTTGCTGCAAACTGCCTAATAATGGAACCTCACAAACGCCTCCATAGCCTGGTATTCAGCGAGTCCAAGGCGGTCATAAGCCTGCGCAGTTTCCCGGTTACGATCCTCAGCCCTTACCCAAAACTCCCGTGCATCATCCCCCGGGAACACCGCCCTGTCCTTTTGTGATTGGTGCTTGAAAATGGCGTTGCGTTTACGCAATACTTCCTGCGGCGAAAGCGGCACGGCCATCTCGATCTCGTAAGTTTCGAACTCCTTCCAGGCGCCGCGGTACATCCATACCCAGCAATCCTTTACCCAGCCTTCCGTTTCCCTTAACCTGCGCAATGCCGCGATCACAATATTGAAACAAACTAAGTGCGTACCATGCGGGTCGGCAAAATCACCCGCGACAAATACCTGCTGCGGTTTTACTTTTTGTAAGAGCTCCATCGTTAAGATGATGTCTTCCTCGCCTACTGAGTTCTTCTTGGTTTTACCCGTCTCATAAAAAGGCAAAGCCTGGAAATGGATATGGTCGTCATCGAGTCCGGCATAACGTGCACCTGAGATGGCTTCGGTTTTTCTTATAAAACCCTTTACATCTCTTATTTCAATAGTATCGATCTGGTTAGGCTGCTTCGTCGCAAAGAAGGCCCGCATGTCTTCGTATAACTTTTTCAGGTGATCGTTGCCATCACCGATACTATGGTTAAAATCAATGGCGAATTCCATGTACCTTAATACATCATCATCCCATACGGCCGTATTACCCGAAGTCTGGTAAGCTACATGTACGTCATGCCCCTGGTCTACTAAACGGATAAAGGTACCACCCATGGAGATCACATCATCATCCGGGTGAGGAGAGAAGATGATACTTCGCTTCTGTGCCGGTAAGGCCCGTTCCGGGCGTTGGCTATCATCCGCATCCGGCTTACCACCCGGCCAGCCGGTGATGGTATGCTGCATCTGGTTAAAAATGTCGATATTGATATTATAGACAGGGCCTTGTTCTACCGCTAACTGCGCCATGCCATGATTGTTATAATCTTCCTCGGTTAATTTGAGAACCGGTTTATCCAGTAAGGTAGCTAACCAGATCACGGCTTTCTTTTTTAATACATTATCCCATACACAATCTTTTACCAGCCAGGGGGTATTAAAGCGGGTCAGGTCGGAGGCGGCATCGGCATCCAGGATAAACTCCACATGGTCGGAGAGTTGTAAATAGGTAGCCGGCACTTCACCGGAGATCTCACCTTCCACCGCTTTCTTGATGATCGGTGCTTTCTTCCCGCTCCAGGCCATCAGGATGATCTCCCGGGCTTTGAAGATGGTACCGATCCCCATGGTGATGGCTTTGGTAGGTACATTCTGTTTACCACCGAAATCACGCGAGGCATCATTCCGGGTCAGGTCATCCAAAGTTACCAAACGGGTACCTGAGTTAGGCGCTGAGCCCGGCTCGTTAAAGCCGATGTGGCCCGTACGGCCAATACCTAAGATTTGTAAATCTAAACCACCAAGTGCGCTGATCTTCTTCTCGTATTCCAGGCAGAAACCCACGACATCATCCTTAGAAAGGGTCCCATCAGGGATATGCACATTCTTCTTATCAATATCGATATGATTGAACAAATTCTCGTTCATGAAGGTGACATAGCTTTGAGCTGCTTTGGGCTTCATTGGGTAGTATTCATCCAAATTAAAAGTGATCACATTAGCAAAGCTTAAGCCGTCCTCACGATGCAAGCGCACCAGTTCGGCATATACTCCGATCGGGGTTACACCCGTGGCCAATCCCAGCACGGCTTTTTCACCGCTTTTCTGCTTTGCAATGATCAGATCGGCTATCCGCTGGGCTACCGCCAGCAAGGCTACTTTCTGATCGGGATATACACTCACCGGCAGTTTCTCATACCGGGTCTCTTCTAATAAATTTAATCGGGCCATTTTATTATTTAGGTTTCTAAAATTATATATCAAAAAAAATCCCCGCAATTGCGAGGATTTCATCAAACCAATTTAACTATTAAATTATTCCACAAACAGGGTGAAAGAATAGAATACATTTTTTTAAAGTGTTGCCGCATATTTTAATCTGCACACCTTTTTGTAACAGGCACACAAATATAATATATGAAACGGCTAAGTGCAAATACTTTTTAAATTTTTTTAATAAGTTAATTAAAAAGAGTCCCTGACCGGGAGAGACCCTTTCAATCGATCAACAATTATTAAAAGTTCTTAGGAACAGCCTGCCCTTTATTGGTATCCCACCATACTGATGTTCCACCATTGTCAGGCCCACCCAGTAAGGCTGCTCCGGCAGCAGCACCACTGCCGGTGTGTTCGCTGGAATGGTACGCTATACGGCGTATCTGTAAATCTGAACTGATGGTACCTCCGCTATTGTTTATTACAACCGGGAATAATTTTGGGTAACCAGTACGGCGATATTCAGTCCATGATTCACAACCACCGGATGGGAGAATAACTGGGTGCCGCATGAATGGTTGAAATCAAAATGATTATATATAAAAAAATTCGGGGTGGCTGTTTTACCACCCCGAACAATTCAATAAAAAACTATTTAGATAGAGTATTAGAAATTTGAAGTATTACCAGTATCCCACCATAAACGTGTTGCAATATCATCTTTTGCACCGGCGCCCATTTTTGATACGGCATCTGCAACAGCCGCTGTATTACCCGTTCTTTCAGCATTCACAAAAGGCATTCTTTTGATCCACTGATCAGCTGGGATAACACCCCAATCAGGGCCGCTGTCATTCTTGGCTACATGCGGAATTTTAGGATAGCCGGTTCTTCTGAAGTCAACCCAGGCTTCCAGCGTTTGTGTAAATGCAGCGAGGTATTTCTGGGTAAGAATCTTCTCCAGTTTCAACTCATTATTATCGGCAGCATTCCATGCTACCGTAATTGTAGAACGTGCGATAAAATTATTCCGTGCGTCAATAGGATCTGTATAGCTAACAGGTTTACTTGTATTGTCTGCCAGGTAAGCATCTACACCAGCAGCTCCCCAATCTGCAAAAGATAATCTTACGCCATCTTCATAATTAGTCTTCGGATCGCCAGCTCCGGCCCAGCCTCTAAGTCCTGCCTCAGCTTTAAGAAATGACACTTCCGCTGCAGTAAAATCCCTTCTGGTTTTTACACTATTAAAATCGTCAGATACCTTGGAGAAAGGAACATGATCGGCTTTTGCTTTAATGTAAGCCCCATTGCGGATGCCTTTATAGGGAGTAGCCGGATGATCAGCGGCCAAACTTGGGTCAGCTAAAGGAGCAAAATATTTCGAAATCCTGCCATCATTTAAGCCAACCATAAATGATTCCATTACCCCACCCATACGGGTATCGTCCCACTGGTAACAAATCTGGGCAACAGGCATAATATTTCCGTTTAAGGAATTGATAAAATTGTCCGCATTGGTAGTTATTAATCCAGCAGGATCAGCCAATGCTTTTTCACCCTCGGTTTTGGCGGTTGCCGGGTCAACTTTTGACAAACGCATCGCCAGTCTCAATCTTAAAGAATTTACCACTTTCATCCATTGAGGAATACTGCCTTGATAGGCCGTGGGATCAAATTTTTTAAAACCCCCGTATTTTGTATTTGCAGCAAAATCTGTTTGAATAGAATCGAGTTGTTTAAAGTAAAGGGCGTACAAATCAGATTCTTTATCATACAAAACAGTGTGAGCAGTGCTGCCATAATTGGAATAAATAATAGGCCCGTGGATAGCCGTTAGTTTAGACGTGGCCAAAATATCTACAAGCTTAGCCCAAGTGGCAAAAAGGGGCAATTTATTGTCCTTGGCCAATTGGATGACTTGTTTTGCCGGGGACATTACACTACCATATACGCGGTCCCAATATACGTTCCAACGCATATAATAGGTAGTGTTATTTACATTGCCCACAAAATCGGTGGGCGTAGCCATATATCCCATCCATGAATCGTAACATAAATCCTCTTCAATCTGGTGACCATTCAAGTTGAATATCATACCCGAAAATGGTGAGCCTACAAGGTTAAAATCCTGTTTAAGCAACTGGTCGGAAATTTGATTGGGGTCCTGGTTTGTCTTAACAAAATCCTTTGTGCACGACCCGAGCATAATCAAACATATTAGCGCAATAATTATCTGTTTCATAACAATTTTTTTTAAAATGTAAACTTAATGTTAAATCCAAACGATCTTGTAGCAGGTAATCCAAATACATCATTGGACTGCATGGAGTTGTTTGTGCTCATGGCTTGTTCAGGATCGTAAGGAGCCTTTTTATATAAGAAGAATAAATTCCTGCCTACTAAAGACACAGATGCATCTTTGAAAAGGGGTTTTTCACCTTTAGACCTGAAAGTATAGCCAAATACCAATTGACCTAATCTTACATTCGTTCTGGAGTATATATAAGGCTCCATGATTTTATTCCTGTCACCAATCGCTGAATAATACGTGTATGGATCGATTGATGTGACAGCTGTTCCTGTAGAACTAACGGCATTGATGGGCACACTACCTTTATCTCTTGCTGCTGCTGTTCTTTCACTTACACCATAGGAGTCAAGGAATGCCTCTGTTTTGGAGAATGCAACGCCCCCGAATTTTCCATTGATAAGAAAGCTGGCAAAGAAACTATTGTAGGTAAAATTGTTGTTCCATCCAAGCAGGAAGTTAGGGTTAACATTTCCTACTTTTGTCTGTGTAGCCGCTTTGGTTGGAACCCCGTTGCCATCCAATATAATTGCACCGGCATCGTTTCTTGCAAATTTGTAGATATACACATCATTGAAAGAACCACCTGCTTTAATAATTGAGGCAAAACCTTCATCATCTCCACCTACCTGGTAGTTTGGATCGGATGCAATTAATTCAACAATTTTATTTTTGTTTTGGGAACCGTTGAACGCAGTCTTCCAGCTAAATCCCTGGGAGCGGATAGGATCCGCAGTCAGAGTAAATTCAAATCCATGGTTGTCAATCTTTCCTGCGTTAACATAGTAAGTTGTATAGCCCGAACCGGAAGGCGCCGCCAGGGTAAGGAACTGATTGGTACTAATATCTTTGTAATAAGTGAAATCAAGTCCAAGTCTATCATTGAAAAGTCTGATTTCTGTACCATATTCATGACTTACAATCTTCTCTGGTTTTAGGTTAGTGAAAGGTACCTGGGTATTCCTGTTGATACCTCCAATACCATCGGGGCCACCTGCACCACCAATACTATTAAATGGATTTACCACGTTAAACGGCACTTCATTTGCTGTTTGAGACAACGCTGCTCTCACTTTAAAGAATGAAATAACTTTTGGCAATTGCACCATTTGGTTAATAATTGCAGTAAGCCCAAACGAAGGATACAGATAAGACTCATTTCCAGTAAGAGCAAGGGTGGAGGCCCAGTCATTACGTACAGCAAGATCAGCGAATAAAAAGTTTTTATATCCAATTGTCGCGTTAGCAAAAGCACCCTGTTTCAACGTTTGATTGATGGTACTGTTGACTATTACGTTATAAGGAAGATTGGAAAAAGAGAAAAAGTTAGGATATTGTAATGATACCGTACCATTGTTAAAATTCATACCATCATTAAATGTGTTTTTCTGGTAGCTAACGCCAGCCAATGCATTTAAACTAATTGTTCCAAATGTTTTGTTATACGTAAGGATACCGTCTGTATACAGCGCCTGATCTGTGTATTTCGTATAATTCCAGGTTCCATTCGGGCTAACACTTACTGAGTTACCGGCTGCGGCATAACGGAAATCTCTCAGAATATCATTGTAATCAATATTGCCTCTTACTTCAAACTTCAGATTCGTCGCAATTTCATAGGCGAGTTTCACATTGGCAATCGCCCGTTTGGATGTTTCCAGTTTAGGATCGTTATTAATTTCCCAGTAAGGGTTGTTTTGTTTTTCTTCCGTGGAGTACCAGTTCATTTTATACATATTCCTGGTGGTATCAAAAACCTGGTAGTTTTTCTTGTAGGTGTCAAAGTTCCGATCCCTTGCAAACAAATACAAACCGGTGAGCGGGTTGTTATAGTAACCGGCCCCCGGGCGGTTTTTAGATTTTTCGGCAGAGAGCATGACATTGGAACTTATTGTAAGCTTGTCATTTAACAATTTAGCACTCTGGTTGAACGAAAAATTGTTTTTATTATAAGTATTTGTTGGAATGATACCTCTTGCTGACGTATTTGCGTAAGAAAAATAGACGGTTGATTTGTCTGTTCCTCCATGGATTGCTATTGAATTGGTAAAAGTAGTACCTGTCTGGAAGAAGTCTTTAATATAATTTTTTTGATAGCTATCTGATTTAACAACAGCTTGTCCGGTAGGTGTCCAGCTGTAATCTCCACCTGTTGTGCCATAACGATATTGAAAATCAGGAAGCCCTGATACCTTATCTAAAATAGAACTGGAGTTAAAGTCTACAGATACTTTACCGGCTTTTCCTTTTTTAGTGGTAATTAATATTACGCCATTGGCACCCTGGCTGCCATAAAGAATGGAAGCGCTGCCCCCTCTTAAAATGCTGATACTTTCAATATCGGCAGGATTGATTGTTGAAAGGCCATCCCCGCCATCTGTTCCACCATAAGAACCGGGCTGCGCCGTTTTGTTGTTTACCATTGGAATACCATCTATTACATAAAGGGCCTCGCTTAACCCAAGCAAAGATTTATTTCCCCTTAGTACCGCTTTAGTAGACCCGCCCGCACCCGAGTTGCTGATTTTGATATCAAGGCCTGCCGCCTTGCCGCTAAGGGCATCCACAAAATTAGTGTTAGCTGCTTTTCTTAATTCATCACCCCCTATCTGCTGGGAAGCATAGGTTAAGGATTTCTTTTCTTTTTTAACACCCAAAGCAGTTACGACTACTTCCTGTAGTTGCGAAGAGTCTTCAATAAGTGAAATGTTCAATAACGAGGTACCGGTAATAGTTACCTCCTGCTTAACAAAACCTATATAGGAGAAAACTAAAATATCGCCAACATTGGCCTGGATAGTGAAACCTCCATTTGGGTCGGATTGTGTTCCGCGTGTAGTTCCTTTTATCGAGATACTAACCCCGGGTAAAGGCTGGCCTTTGGCATCTTTTACAATTCCCTTAATGGTCTCTGCTGGGTTCATAACACCTGTTGGAGCGCTGCGCTTGCTCTCCAATGCCCTGCTGTCCGCCTTTTGGCGAACAGTTGCTCCCATTGCCAGGTAGGGCACTATTAATGTGAGTAGTATTAATTTTTTCATTTGTACAAAAGTTAGTTTAGTTGTTTGGTGAGTTGATAATAATGGTGGTTTTTTCTGGTGCTTTATTTTTCCATAATTGCTTGTTTTGGGGTTGATATTTTTATTGAGTTATCTCTGTGAAAATTTTCCATCACTAATACTGCTGCGCCAACGATCTCGCTGTTAAATCCCATTTCTGATATCAACAGATTGGTGTTTTCTGCAAGGCGCGGTATACAATATTTGTTAAGGGCTTGTTGAATTGGAGCCAGCAGTATTTTGCCCACTTTTGCGCCGCGACCACTTAGTATGACGGTCTGCGGATTCATAATATGGATAAGTATAGCCAGCGCCTTTCCGATTTTATAGCCTGCATCGGAAAGCAGGTCAATGGCAAAGTTGTCTCCATTAAAAGCAGCATCCATAATGGCGTCACCCATTTTTTCCAATGATTCATCTTTCATTGCCTGTAGGGTAGATAGTCTTCCATGTAGAATCCCTTGTTTGGCTTTTTGAGCAACAACCAGCATGGACGCCTCTGCCTCCAGACACCCTTGTTTGCCGCATACACATAGGGCGCCATCTTCAGAAATCGGTATATGGCTGAACTCTCCCGCGAATCCATTATGCCCCCTGAATACTTCGCCGCCGACGATCATCCCAAGGCCTATTCCCCAACCCAGGTTAATCACCATTACGTTGCTTTGCGATTTGGTGAGGCCAAATTTTTGTTCAGCCAGCGCAATAAGGCTCGAGTCGTTATCAATATATGCCGGTATACCGGTTTCCCTGGTCAAATATTCTGTTAATGTTTGATCACCAGCATCCAGGTAAGAATAATTGACACCTTTCGTAACATTAACAAAGCCTGGCATCCCAATGCCAATACCGGCAATTTTATCAGGCGTTGTCTTTGTAACGGCTATATAATCATTGATATATTCGGCTAAGATGGCTAGTGCTTTAGGGTTGTCCAATAGTTCCAGGCCGACATTTAATTGCTCGGCTATCGGGTTATTAAGCAGATCAAAAAGCTGTATACGGGTTGCCAACTGGTCCATAGCCACAGCCAGTATGTACAAAGCATCGGGTTTTAAAGAATAGGTTTGAGGTCTGCGCCCCCCGCTTGATGGCGCATGCCCCTGTTCAATAACCATTCCTTCTGATATGAGCTCGTTGATGGCTTTTGAAATAACGGGAACACTCCGGCTGAACAGATCGCTAAGTTCAGCACAAGACATTGCTTTATCGAAATAAAGTTGTTTAATGATAATATCTTTTAATATTGAACTTTTCAATTTTTTATTCTTGATATCCATCAATCAGCAAAATATATATCCGTCTAAAACAAACTAATGAAAATTATTTATCAATTCCTAGTACTTATTAAAATAAATTAAAAAGAATTTTAAATAATAGATAATTATTAAAATACTAAAATGCATAATGAAAAATTGAATTTTATTATTGATATGGTATAAAATGCCAGATTTTTTAGGTAATATTGCAACCCGATTTAAGATTGCTGCTATAAATAGCAATGGAATTATAATTTTAATTATAATATTGATGGGTTTAAAAACGAAATAATATTGGGATCTTGGTGTATTTCGTATTAAAATAATGCAAGGTGGCAGATACGAGCTGCAGTCCACAGCTATATGTTAATTATTATCGATTTATTTTATAACCGGGAAAGCCACAATCCGCACCTTGGTAAATCCATAAGGTATTAATGTGATATTGTGCACGGTATCACTCACTTTTCCGCGGTATTGCCCATCCCTGTCGGTAACAGGTTGGTAGGCTACGCCATCTGTTAGTTTCCAGCCGGGTATTTGCCTGGCAGTAGCTGTTATTTCGATGGGTGCATGCTGTTGGTTCCATACAAATTTTCCACTGATCGGCTTTACACTTACCTGCAGGTTTTTTACAGGATCGGTAATGTTCTGTGCAGATAATCCATAGTTCCAATTACTGGTCGGGTATACGCTGAAATAATCGCCCTCATTTTTATCATTGCCCTTCTCCCAACGCTCACCTAGCTTTAAGGCATAAACCAATGGGCCACGTTCAATCGCCCTTGAGTTTCGTCCCCAGTTGGAGGTACTCACCTGCATGGGCAGCTTTAAAACCAGCTTATCTTTATTCTTCCAGGTCCTGCCGATGATAACAAACTGGCCGCCTTTTGCTTTTTGTAATTCTTTGCCATTGAGCGTAACCGTACCTTCAGTACACCATGAGGGTATTCTGAGCTTCCATTCAAATTGGGTGGTGTTTTTGGTCGATATATCAAAGGCGATCTCATCACTGAATGGATAATCAGTCACTTCATTGATGCTAACCGGCGTATTGTTTTGGCCGACAGTAGTTGTCAATTTGTTCGGTCCATATACTAAGGAAGCGATGCCATTTTCCTGCGTTTTATACCAAAGATGCTGGGCATATTTCGTCCAACCCTGGTGCATGTTGGCGAGGCAACAGGTATAGCCGCTGCGCATGCCCAATACGTTATTCATTTCGCGACCAAAGGGGAGTGAGAAATCGAAAACGCCCCTTGCAATTTCTACCTGGTTAGCCATTTGGAA
>Ga0105237_10002088_pt1 | contig 25252 bp, 19 predicted proteins | sample KBSC24metaG_FD_81520 | JGI IMG/M metagenome (GOLD analysis project Ga0105237, IMG submission 81520) | Corn rhizosphere microbial communities from Kellogg Biological Station, Michigan, USA - KBS C2-4 metaG | ecosystem: Host-associated > Plants > Roots > Rhizosphere > Soil | place: Michigan, USA...
CCCGTCCGGGTCGAGCATCCCAACAGCCGCTTCACCCGCGAGTACATGACCGGCCAGGTCTTACGCGTCCCCATCGCCCACGGTGAGGGCCATTACGTCGCCGACGACGCGACGCTCGACTCCCTCTTCCTGCACAAGCAGGTGCTCTTCACCTACAGCGACCTCCAGGGCCGCACCACGCCCGGCTCGAACCCGAATGGGTCGCAACGCCACATCGCGGGCATCACCAACCGCGAGGGCAACGTCCTCGGCCTCATGCCCCACCCGGAGCGCGCCTCGGAAAAAATCCTCGGCAGCGACGACGGTCTCGGTCTTTTCACTTCCATCCTCGCCAGCCAGGGCGTTCCCGCGGCGCAGGCGGCATGAAGACCCTTTAAGGTCGCAATTTGTGACCTTAAAACCATGAGCCGTTCCCCTCTTTCCATCGAACCTGCTTGGCCGCCCATTCATACCATTCGTGGGCAACGAGTGATTTTGAGTTCAGATTTAGCCAAGCTTTACGGTGTCGAAACCAAGCAGCTTAATCAGCAAATCAAGCGCAACAAAGAAAGGTTTCCGACAGATTTCGCATTTCAACTCACTGTGGGTGAAGTAGATGCTTATGAACGTTCAAGGTCACAAATTGTGACCTTGAAGAGAGGGCACAATATCAAATACCGCCCCTACGCCTTCACCGAGCACGGCGCGATCATGGCCGCCAACGTCCTGAATAGCCCCAAGGCCATCGCCATGGGTATTTACGTGGTCCGGGCCTTCGTACATCAGCGCGAGGCCATCCGCACCAATGAGACCATCCTCAAGCGTCTCGCAGAAATCGACCACACCCTGCTGCAGCACAACAAAGAGCTGAGCGACATTTACCAGCTGTTGCTCCCGCTGCTCCAGCCCCCGCCCGAACCTTCCCGCAAAAAGATCGGTTTTCATTCCGGCAAATAGCGGTTATTTAATTCCCCTTCCCTCCATGCCCGATCCCGCCATCACTCCCGAACTCGTCGCCAAGCACGGCATCACGCCGGACGAGTACCAGCGCATCAAGACCATCCTCAAGCGCGAGCCGAATTTCACCGAGCTCGGCATCTTCTCCGTGATGTGGAGCGAGCACTGCTCCTACAAGAATTCGCGGCTCGAGCTGCGGAAATTTCCCACCACCGGGCCGCGCGTGCTGGTCAAGGCGGGCGAGGAAAACGCGGGCGTGGTCGACATCGGCGACGGCTGGGGCGTTGCTTTCAAGATGGAATCGCACAACCACCCGAGCGCGCTCGAGCCGTTCCAGGGCGCGGCCACCGGCGTCGGCGGCATCCTGCGCGACATCTTCACCATGGGCGCGCGGCCCGTCTTCCTGCTCAATTCACTCCGCTTCGGCGACATCCGCCCGGGAACGCCCAACGCTGCGACCAATCGCAGGCTTCTTTCTGGTGTCGTCTCCGGCATCGCCCACTACGGCAACTGCATCGGCGTGCCCACCGTCGGCGGCGAGGTCTACTTCGACGCTTCCTACGACGGCAACCCGCTGGTCAACGTCTTCTGCCTCGGTACGCTCAAGACCACCGAGATCCGCCGCGGCGCCGCCACCGGCGTCGGCAATCCTGTCTTCTACGTCGGCAACCGCACGGGCCGCGACGGCCTCGCGGGCGCGGCTTTCGCCTCGCGCGATTTGACTGAGGACTCAAAGGCCGACCGTCCCGCCGTGCAGGTGGGCGATCCCTTCATCGAGAAGCTGCTCCTCGAGGCGTGCCTCGAACTCTTCCAGCATCCCGAGGCAGTCGTCGGCGTCCAGGACATGGGCGCGGCGGGCCTCACCTGCTCGACCTGCGAAACGGCCAGCCGCGGCAACAGCGGCATCGAGATCGACCTCGCGCTCGTGCCGCAGCGCGAGCCGGGCATGACCCCCTATGAGACGATGCTTTCCGAATCGCAGGAGCGTATGCTCATCATCGTCCGCAAGGGACACGAGAAGACCGTCACCGACATCTTCGAGAAGTGGGACCTCCCCTGCGCCCACATCGGCCACGTCACCGACGACGGTTTCATGCGCGTGAAGGATCACGGCAAGACCGTGGCCGAGATTCCCGCCAAGCAGCTCGCCGACGAGGCGCCGCTCTACAAGCGCGAGGCCAAGCGCCCCGCCAATCTCGACACGCTCCAGAAGCTCGACCTCGCCAAGATTCCCGAGGCCGATCTCGCCGCACTGCTGCCGAAGCTGCTCGCCACGCCCGACCTCGCCTCCAAGCGCTGGATCTACCGCCAATACGACCATATGGTCCGCGTCGGCACCGTCACCGCGCCGGGCAGCGACGCCGCCGTGGTCCGCATCCCGACGGGCGAGAACAGCTGGAAGTACCTCGCCGCCTCGGTCGACTGCAACGCGCATTACGTCGCGCTTGAACCGAAGCTCGGCGCACTTATCGCCGTCGCCGAATGCGCGCGCAACCTCGCCATGACCGGCGCGGAGCCGCTCGCGCTCACCGACAACCTCAACTTCGGCAACCCACACGTCCCGGAAAATTTCTACCAGCTCCAGCAGGCCGTCGACGGCCTCGCCGAGGGCTGCCGCGCGTTCGACATCCCGGTCACCGGCGGCAACGTCAGCCTCTACAACCAGTCGCCCGCAGGCCCGATCGATCCCACGCCGACCGTCGGCATCGTCGGCATCATCCGCGACCCGAAACACATCACGCCCTCCCACTTCCAGAACGCGGGCGATGCGATTTTGCTCGTCGGAGAAATCCGCGAGGAACTCGGCGCCAGCCTCTATCTCCGCGAAGCGCATGGCCTCAAGCGGGGCCGCCCGCCCGAGCTGGACATGGAGCGCGAGAAAAAGCTCCACGAGGCCGTCCGCGCCGCCATCCGCCTTGGTGAAATCCGCAGCGCCCACGACTTGGCTGAAGGCGGCCTTCTCGTTGCCTTGGCCGAATGCGTCATCGGCGGGGAAAAACGCCTCGGCGCGACGGTGAAACTCGATTTCCCCTACCAGCGTCTCGACGCGCTTCTCTTCGGCGAAAGCCAGAGCCGCGCGATCGTCACCACGCGCCCGGAGAACGCCTCTGCCCTCGTCGCGCTGCTCGAACTGCGTGGCGTTCCCGCCCGTCGCATTGGCACCGTCGGCGGCAGTGAGCTGACTGTTCAGGCCGCCGGTTCCTCCCCGCGTGAATTCAAGTGGTCCGTGGCCGGCCTGTACCAAGCCTGGAATGGCGCCTTAGATAGCTATCTCGGTTGATTTCGCTCTGCTAACGAAATTCTCCACCCAATCGCTCATGCTCGGCCGAACCAAAATCAGCCGCTTTCTCAGCTCGATCACCCCTCCCGGGGCGAACATCGACATCTCGCGCGATTGCTGGGAATGGGGTCTGGAGCACCGCACCGAATTTTACCTGCGGGCCCATCGTTATTTCCACACCGCGCTGCCTCGATCGTTGGTCGAACATCGTCTCTACTACCGGCAGGACCAGCGCAGCTTCGGCGAGGACGCCTTCCACAGCCTCTGGTACCAGCTCTACATTAATTTCCAGCCGCGCCGCGTACTCGAGATCGGCCTTTACCGGGGCCAGACCATTTCGCTCTGGACCCTGCTCGCCCGTCACTTCCATCGCAATTGTTCCGTGCACGGCATCAGTCCCCTGACTCCGGCGGGCGACTCCGACACCGCCTACCTGAAAACCGTCGACTACGAGCAGGACATCAAGTCCCACTTCGAGCATTTCCAGCTGCCCCTGCCGAATCTTTGCCGCGCCTACTCCACTGATCCCGCTGCGCACGCCCTCATTGCCTCCGGCGATTGGGACTGGATCTACATCGACGGCAACCACGATTACGACATCGCCAAACAGGACTGGACCCATTGCCGCATGGCGGTGAAGCCGGGCGGACTGATCATCTTCGACGATGCGGCCCTGGAAACCGGCTACAAGAATCCCTCTTTCGCCTTCCCCGGTCATCCCGGTCCCTCACGCTTGATTCGGGAAATCGATCCCGCGCAATTCCGCGAAATCGTGGCCGTCGGCCACAACCGGGTCTTCCAGAAAATCTAGCAACCGGGCGCTCCCCGGATGACGGACATGCTATGATCTCCAGCGTGGCCTCCAAGTCGCTCATCGTCTCGCTGCACGACGCCCATCCCGGGTCGCATGCGCAAATTGCGGAACAGATTGCCTTTCTCACCGGGTATGGCATCACCTGCAGCAGCATCCTTGTCGTACCCGAGTTTCATCACGAAGGTCCGGTCACGCGCGATGGAGCGTTTTGCGACGCCGTCTCCGGCTGGCAGGAACAGGGGCACGAACTCGTCCTCCACGGCTACTTTCATGATCGGAAGGAATCGCCGCCGGAAAAACTCTCCACCCTCTTCTGGACGCGGCTCTACACCAACCAGGAGGCCGAGTTCCTCGACCTGCCGCCCGCCACTACTCGCCAACGACTGGAACGGGGCCGCGCCCTTTTCGAAGAACGGGGGTGGCGTGCGCGCGGCTTTGTCGCCCCGGCGTGGCTCATGGCGAAAGGCATCCCGAATCTCCTCGCCGAAATGGGCTTCACCTACACCACGCGGCTCAGCGAAATCATCCCCCTCCGGCCGGGAGTGAATCGCATCAAGACTTCCCAGTCGCTCTGCTACAGCACGCGAACGGGTTGGCGACGCACCGCTTCGGCGCTTTGGAACAAGCATCTCTTCAACAAACTGCGCGAGACCGATCTCATCCGTCTCAGCCTCCATCCGCGCGATCTTGAGTTTCCGCTGATGCGGCGGCAGATTGATCAGATCGTGCGCGCCTCGCTCAAGCGCGGCTTCGAACCCACCACCTACGGCGATTATGTTGCGCGTTGATCTCCAGCTCCATTCCCGGTTCTCCGACCGGCCAAGCGAGTGGATCCTGCGGCGGCTCGGCATGCCGCAGAGCTACAGCGAACCTGAGGCTCTCTATCGCAAGCTCGACGAGGCCGGGATGACCTTCAAGACCATCACCGATCACAACCGGCTCGACGGGTGCAAGGCCATCGCCCATCACTCCGACGTTTTCCTCAGCGTCGAAGTCACCGCCTATTTTCCTGACGGCTGCAAGATTCACCTCCTCGTCTGGAATCTCAACGAGGCGCAATTCGAGGAAATCGAACGCCTCCGCCCGAACATCTACGAGCTCGCTGCCTACCTGCGCCAGCAGCGGCTCCCTCACGGCGTCGCCCACCCGCTGATCAACATCAACGGCCTCCTCACCACCGAGCACGTCGAGCGACTCGTCCTTCTCTTCCGCTACTTCGAGGGCCGCAACGGCAACCGCGAACCGCTTGCGCAGGAGATCGGCAGCCTCTGCTTCGCCGCCCTCACCCCGGAAAAGATCGATGAGCTGGCCAACCGCCACAACCTCGCGCCGACCCACGCCAACGCCCACCGCAAGGTCCTCTTCGCCTCCTCCGACGACCACAGCGGTCTCCACCCGGGCCGGACCTGGACCGAGGTGAAGAACGGCGCGACCGTCGCCGATTTCTTTGCCGGACTGGCCGCGGGCGAGGCCGTCATGCAGGGCCCTCCCGGCGACCCGCTCACCTTTTCCAGCAGCCTCTACACCACGGTCTTCAGCTTCGCCCGCGACAAGATCCGCAAGAATGCGCCGATGGGCGCGAGCCTGCTCGGCAAAATGGCGGAGCGGTTCCTCGCCGGGCAGAATCCCACCGCCTTCTCCTTCGCGGAACGTTTCGGCCACGTCACGGAGGCGATCCGCACCGGACAGGCACTCGACTTCGTCAAGCCGGGCGAAGTCACCCTCGCGCGCGAAATCAGCGCCTTCCTCTCCAACCCGAAGCTAAAAGTCGCACTCGACCGAATCATCGCCGAGGAACCGAACGCCCAGCGGCGCTCATTCCGCATGGCCTCCCACATCGCCAACGAGCTCTCCTACCGCCTCATCACCCAGTTCCAGGATCGGGTCAGCCGCGGCAACCTGATCGACGCCTTCCAGACCGTCACCGGTCTGCTCCCCGTCGGCTTCGGCATCCTTCCCTACGTCGTCGCCTTCGGCCAGCAGGCGCCCGACCGCGCGCTGCTCACCCACACTGCCAAGCGACTGACCGGCGTTGTGCCCCAGCCGCTGCGCAACGAAAAGCGGGCCTGGTTCACCGACACGCTCGAGGACGTCAACGGCGTCGCGCGGACCATCCGCGCCATGGTCCAGTGCGCGGGCCATGCCGGGGCCGACCTCACCGTCGTCACCTCGCGCTCGAAACTCTCCATCGACGACATCCCGATCAAGAACTTCCCGCCCGTCGGCGAGTTCGAGATTCCCGAGTACGAGCTGCAAAAGCTCAGCTTCCCGCCCTTTCTCGACATGCTCGACTACATCCAGCGCGAGCGTTTCACCGAGCTGATCATCAGCACGCCCGGCCCCATCGGCCTCTGCGCGCTCGGCTGCGCCAAGCTGCTCGGCCTGCGCACCTCGGGTATCTATCACACCGATTTCCCCCAATACGCCCGCTTCCTCAGCGACGACGCTTTCATGGAAACGCTGGTCTGGAATTACATGCACTGGTTCTACGGCCAGACCGATCTCGTCTACGTCAATTCCGAGTTCTACCGCCGCTGCTGGATCGACCGCGGCATCCCGCCCGAGAAGCTGCGCCTCTTCCCCCGCGGCCTCGACACCGAGCTCTTCAACCCCGCCGGACGCGATCCCGGCTACTGGCCGAAGCGGGGTGCGAAGGGGCCGGTGCTCCTCTACGTGGGCCGCGTCTCCAAGGAAAAGGACCTCAACCTCCTCGTCGACGTCCTCCCCGCGCTGCGCAAGAAGGCGGGCACCTTCACCCTCGTCATCGACGGCGAGGGCCCCTACCGCGCCGAGCTCCAGAAGCTGCTGCCCGAAGCGGTCTTCACCGGCATCCTCACCGGCCGCGAGCTCGGCATCGCCTACGCCTCCGCCGATCTCTTCGTTTTCCCCAGCACGACCGACACCTACGGCAACGTCGTCGTCGAGGCGATGGCCGCGGGACTCCCCGTTGCCGTCTCCGACGTCGGCGGCCCGCGCGAGCTCGTCAAAAATCCGCAAATGGGCCGCGTCCTCCCCGCCCGCGACGCCGCCGCCTGGGTCAACGGCCTCGCCGAAATGCTGGCCCGGCTGCCCTCTCCTGAGGAACGCCAGGCCCTCGCCCGGCAGGCCGGAGGCGAACGCCGCTGGGACGCCGCCTTCGCCAAGTTCTGGGGGCCTGTGGATACGGGTAATTCATGATAAATTACCTCCGTTTCGGACAGATTTTCTCTTGCCGCAATCTCTCCGGCTTTCTAGCTTGAGAGATTACGCCGCTAGTTTCGTTTTCCGGCGTCATTAGCTCCGGAAAAGACTGAATTATTCCTCCCCTTTATGCCTGAAAACCTGTTTTCCCCCGGCGAGCGCATCGAGCGCATCAACGTCGCCGAAGAGATCCGCAATTCGTTCCTCGACTACTCGATGTCGGTCATCATCTCGCGCGCGCTGCCCGATGCCCGCGACGGCCTCAAGCCCTCCCAGCGCCGCATCCTCTACGCGATGCACGAGATGGGCCTCCACCCGGGCCGCTCGACCTCGAAGTGCGCCGGTATCGTCGGCGACACGATGAAGAAATATCATCCGCACGGCGACATGGCCATCTACCCGACCCTCGTCCATATGGCCGAGCCGTGGTCGATGCGCGAGCGCCTGATCGAGGGCAAGGGTAACTTCGGCTCCGTCGAAGGCGATCCGCCAGCCGCCATGCGTTACACCGAGGCGCGCCTGACCCATCTCGGCGCCATCCTGATGGAGGACATCGACAAGGATACCGTCGACTACGTCCCCTCCTACGACGAAAAGAACTACGAGCCGGTCGTTCTTCCCGCCGCCTTCCCGAACCTGCTCGTCAACGGCGGCACCGGCATCGCCGTCGGCATGGCCACCAACCTGGTCCCGCATAATCTCACGGAAGTCATCGATGGCATCTGCGCCCAGATCGACAAGCCCGACATCACCATCCCGCAGCTCACCAAGATCATCAAGGGCCCCGACTTCCCCACCGGCTGCTCCATCCTCGGCATCGAGGGAATCAAGAATTACACCCAGACCGGCCGCGGCAGCATCCGCGTCCGCGCCAAGCTCCACACCGAGACCCCGAAGGGCGGCAAGGAGCAGATCATCGTCACCGAGATCCCCTTCAACGTGAATCGCGCCGAGCTCGTCTCGCGCATCGCCGAGCTGGTCAACACCAAGGAGATCACCGACATCACCGACGTGCGCGACGAGTCGGACGAGAGCACGCGCGTCGTCATCGAGCTCAAGCGCGACGCCGTGACCAAGGTCGTCATCAACAAGCTCTACAAGATGACCGCGCTGGAAACCTCCTTCGCCGTCAACCAGCTCGCCATCGACGGCGGACGCCCCAAGACGCTCAACCTCAAGGAGCTGATCAACTGCTACATCGAGCATCGCCGCGAGGTGATCATGCGCCGCACGCGCTTCCAGCTGAAGGAGGCCCAGCGCCGCGCCGAACTCCTCGAAGGCTACCTCATCGCCCTGGCCAACCTCGATGACGTCATCAAGATCATCCGCAAGGCCGCCGATCGCGAGGAAGCCCGCGCCAAGCTCGCCGCTTATAACTTCACCCGTGCCCAGGCCGAATCGTTCGGAATCGTCATTCACGCCCCGAGCCGCCTGAACAACAATCGCTATATCATCAGCGCCGAGCAGGTCACTGCCATCCTCGAGCTGCGTCTCTACCAGCTCACGGGACTCGAACGCGACAAGATCACCGACGAGTACAAGGATCTGCTCAAGGTCATCACCGACCTCATCGACATCCTGGCCAAGGAAGTCCGCGTCTTGACCATCATCAAGAAGGAGCTCCAGGTCATCCGCGACAAGCACGGCAACGAGCGCCGCACCATGATCGTCCCCGACGAGGGCGAGATGGCCATCGAAGACCTCATCGCCAACGAGGGGGTGATCATCACCATCACCCACAACTCCCTGATCAAGCGCACCAACATCAGCAGCTACCGCGCGCAACGGCGGGGCGGCCGCGGCGTGATCGGCATGACCACGAGGGAGGGTGACAAGCCGGAAGACGACGATTTCGTCGAGCATCTCTTCACCGCCTCCACGCACGATTACCTGATGTTCTTCACCAATACGGGCCGCGTCTACGTCGAGCGCGTGCACGAGATTCCCGACATGGGCCGCGCCGCCAAGGGCCGTTCGATCGCCAATCTGCTCGAATTCAAGCCGGGCGAAAAGGTCGCCGCGCTCATCCGCATCGAGTCGCGACGCGACGCCCAGGGCAACGAGAACACCTGGAGTTCCGGCAGCTTCGTCCTCTTCGCCACCCGCAACGGCACGGTGAAAAAGACCTCGCTTGAAGACTTCGCCAACGTCCGCAAGGGCGGCATCATCGCCATCGGCATCGAGCAGGGCGACGACCTCATCGAGGTCAAGCTCACCAGCGGCTCGAGCGAGGCGGTCCTCATCACCCGCGAGGGCATGAGCATCCGCTTCGAGGAATCGGACGTCCGCTCCATGGGCCGTCCCGCCACCGGCGTCCGCGGCATCACGCTCGACAAGAACGACCAGGTGGTCGCCCTCGCCGTGGTCGATCCCGCCGCAACCCTCCTCGTCGCGGGCGAAAATGGCATCGGCAAGCGCACCGCCTTCGACGAGTACCGCGTCCAGTCGCGCGGCGGCAAGGGCATCATCACGATGAAGACCAACGACAAGACCGGTCGCGTCGTCGGCGCCCTCACCGTCACCGATCCGGACGAGATCATGCTCCTCACCCAGCAGGGGCAGATGGTCCGCACCCCGGTGAAGGACATCCGCGAGGCGGGTCGCAACACGCAGGGTGTGAAGCTCGTGAATCTCTCCACCGGCGACAAGCTCACCGCCATCGCCCGCGTCGTCTCCGAATCGGATGAAGTCGAAGGCGCGGAAACCGAATCGGCGGGCTAAACCTGATGAAATCCCGGGCTCTTCTCCTCCTGCTCGGCGTGCTTCTGCTCGCCAATGTGGAGGCTGCGCCCGCGGACGGTGCCGTCTCCAGGGAAGCGGCGCTCAAGGCCATCGACGTTTTTCAAAAGGATCCCTCCAGTGCGGAGGGCTTCGCGGCGGCCTCGACGATCATGGGGTTCGCGGAAAAAAGCAGCACCGTCCGCATCGCCCTTTCCAAGGCGGTGATCCCCTGGATCAAGGGCCAGGACGCTCCCGACGCCGACACGCGCAACATGCTCATGAGTGCCTATGTCGCGGGCGATCTCGCCGCCCAGCTTAAAAGCGGCAAGGCGGAGGATGACGTCTACGCCGGCTGGAAACAGGTCCTCGCCACCTATGCCCAGCTCCATGCCATCAATCCCACCGTCAAGCTTCCGGAAATCGACGCCCTGAAGGACAAGGAAGCGGCGGGCACGCTCAAGGCCTACGCTACCGGGGTGCAGGCCCAGCAAAAGACCCAGTCGTTCGCGCCCAAGGCGAAATAAGCGCGGCTTAGTCGCGGAACTTCAGCTTCCCATCCTGGAGCGAACGGTAATAGCAGGTTGTGCGGGTCTTTCCCTTCGCATCCTTGGTGTGGCAGACGCCGCCGCCGAGCATCTTCACGAGATAAAGCAGCGAGTTCTGCTCGCAATTCACCCGCACATCGACCAGCTGCAGCGTATCGCCCGAGGTCGCGCCCTTGATCCACAATTCATTCCGCGAGGTGCTCCAGAACGTCGCGATGCCGGTCTTGAGCGAATGCTCGAGCGCCTCACGATTGGAATAGGCCACCACCAGGACCTCCTTGGAATCGGCGTCCTGCACCACGACCGGCAGGACCGGCAGCCCGGTCTTGGCGATCTTCTGCAGCTTCTCGAAATCGAGCTGCAATTCACTTCCTTCTTCGCGCTCTTTCATCCTGTAAAAATGCCCGTGATCGCGAGCTTGTCGAGTATCCGTTCCGCAACAGCCATCGTGCTCCGCCTCTGTCATCCTGAGCTTGTCGAAGGATCAGCGCCCGGCAAGTCGACACAATGAGAGTAACGTGCGCGCTTTCTGGAAGCTGATCCTTCGACAAGCTCAGGATGACAGATTTATTATCGCGTGAAATTGAAGAAGGCATGCGCTGTCTCCGTCGTGCGCGCCGCGACTTCCTCCAACGGCACGCCCCGCAGCTGCGCGATCTGCTCGGCGACACGCCGGGTATGGGCCGGCTCGCAGCGCTTGCCCCGGTCGGGCGCGGGCGCGAGGTAGGGGCAGTCGGTCTCGACCATGAATTGATCGAAGGGAACGTCCTGCGCCGTGGCCTGCACCTGCCGCGCGTTCTTGAAAGTGATGATCCCCGTAAATGATACGAGATGACCCAGCGCGATCACTTCTCGCGCCTGCTCGATCGTTCCTCCGAAGCAATGAAAAACACCGCGCACTTTGCCCGTGAAATCGGACATGACCTTGAGTGTGTCCTCCCACGAATCGCGCTGGTGGATGACCGCATTGAGCCCCAGCTCCGCCGTCAGCTCCAGCTGTTGCCGGAAGAGCACGGCCTGCAATTCCTTGTTCTTTTCCACCGCCATGGGATCGGCGGGAAGATGATGGTAATCGAGCCCGATCTCGCCCACGGCCACAACGCGGCGGCTCTGCGCCAGCGCGCGCAGCCGCTCGATCGCATCGTCCGGCGCGGCGTCGACGTCGCAGGGATGGATGCCGACGGTGGCCCAGATGTTCGGGAAATTCTCCGCCAGCTCCACCGCGCGTGTGCTCGACTCGATCTTCGTGCCGATGGAAATGATCTCCGTCACGCCCGCCTCGGCCGCCCGCGCGATGACCTCCGCACGGTCGGGATCGTAATCGGTGTAATCGAGATGGGCGTGGGTATCGATCAGCATAAAACCCTTTGTCATCCTGAGCTTGTCGAAGGACCTCTAATTATTCCCTCGCATGGTGCGTCTGGAGCAAATAATTAGAGGTCCTTCGACAAGCTCAGGATGACGGATTATTTTTTGAATGAGACCAGGCTATGCCCCGTCATCTCCTCCGGTTTGGGCAGGCCGAGCAGGTAAAGGAGCGTCGGAGCGACATCGGCGAGGATGCCGTCCTGCATCTCGACCTTCTCATGATTCGGACCGACGTAGATGAAGTGGACGAGATTCGTCGTGTGGGCCGTGTTGGGCGTGCCGTCGTCGTTGATTTCGCGCTCGCAATTACCGTGATCGGCGGTGACGAGGCAGGCGCCACCCAGTGTGAGAACTTTTTCCACCACCCGCTTGAGGCAGGTGTCGATCGTCTCGACCGCCTTGATCGCCGCCTCGACGATGCCGGTGTGCCCGACCATGTCGGGATTCGCGTAATTCAGGATCAACAGGTCGTACGTCCCCGTGTCGAGCCGCTTCAACACCGCGTCGGTCAGCGGGACGGCACTCATCTCCGGCTGCAGATCGTAGGTCGCGACCTTCGGGGAAGGAACCACTTCGCGGTCCTCGCCCGGATTGGGCGTCTCGATGCCGCCGTTGAAGAAATAGGTCACGTGTGGATATTTTTCCGTCTCGGCCATGCGCAGCTGGTGTTTGCCCGCTGTCCCGACAACTTCGCCGAGCAGGTTCTTCATCGACTGGGGCGGGAACATCACCGGCGCGTCGAAGGTCGCATCATACTGGGTCATCATCAGGTAGCTCACCTTCGGGAAATAGGTCCGGGGAAAACCGTTGAAATCGGTGTGGAGCACCACCTGGCTCAGCTGCCGCGCGCGGTCGCCGCGGAAGTTGAAGAACAGAATCCCGTCGCCCTCGGCGATCAGCGGACGCGGCTCCTTCACACAGACGAGCGCGGGCATGAACTCGTCGGTCTTCTTCACCGTGTACTCGCCCTTTACCGCCTCGACCGGATCGTCCGTGTAGGTGCCCTCGCCGAGGAAAATCAGCTTCCAGGCCTGCTCGACCCGTTCCCAGCGGTTGTCCCGGTCCATCGCGAAGTAGCGCCCGATCACCGTGGCGATTTTCCCCGCGCCAATCTCCTTCAGCTTCGCCTCGAGCTCGGCCAGGTAAGTCGCACCACCGGTCGGCGAGGTATCCCGGCCATCAAGGAAAGCATGGATGAAAATGCGCTCGATGCCCGCCGCCTTCGCGGCCTTGACCAGCGCGTAGAGATGTTCCTGGTGCGAGTGGACGCCGCCGTCGGAAAGGAGTCCCCAGAGATGGAGCGCGCCATTGCGGGTTTTAAGCTCCGCGAGGAATTTCACCAGCTCCGGATTGGACGCCAGCGTGCCGTCGGAAATCGCCTTGTTGATCCTCGTCAGCTCCTGATAAACAATCCGGCCCGCGCCGAGGTTAAGATGACCGACCTCGCTATTCCCCATCTGCCCGGCGGGCAGGCCCACATCCTCGCCGCTCGCGCTCAGGCGGCTCTGCGGATAGGTCTTGTAGAGATATTCATGGAAGGGAAGTTTCGCGAGCAGGGGTGCATTGCCTTCCTTCTGCGCGGCGGCGGCACCCTTGGGGCTAATGCCCCAGCCATCCCGAATAATAAGAGCGACTGGTTTCATCGGTTAATAGGGTTAGCCCCGGAGCAGGCTTTGCGCAAGCGCGCCTCCTTCAGACGATGTCCAGGTACGGATTCGTCTCACGCTCGTGGCCGATGGTGGTGCGGGGACCGTGCCCGGCGAAGACGCGCGTCTCGGGCGGCAGCGGCAGGAGATGCTTGCGCAATCCCTGCAGCAGCGCCGTGCGCGAGCCGCCGGGCAGGTCCCAACGTCCCACCCCGCCGCAAAAAAGCGTGTCGCCACTGATGAGCAATCCCCACCCCGGATGATAAAAGGCGACGCTGCCCGCCGAGTGACCGGGAATGTGGAAAAGTTGGAACTCCTCCCCTGCACAGACAAAGGGAGCCGAGCCCTGCTCGGGAATCTCGAAATTCTGGACGTGGGAGGGCGCGCGAATCGGCGGAACCACGCCAAACATCTTCACATAGGAGGTGTCGAGAACCATGTCCTCGTCGGCCTTGTGGACGTAAATGGGACAATGGTAATCCTCTTGGATCAGAACCGAATCCCACATGTGATCGAAGTGCCCATGAGTCAACAAGAGTGCCACGGGCCGGATCTCGTTCCGCATCAGCTCGCGGGCCATGCCTTCCGGCGCATCGAAACAGATGACTCCCTCCCTGCCTTCCAACAGGTAGCCGTTCGTGGCCAGGTCGCCACCGGTGAAGACGCGGGGGGAGATCATATCTTTTGGACGCTATCGGGGGATGAAATGTTCGATTCTTGCGTAGCAGGAGTTGCGCCGCCTTTACCGGAACGGCGCGCTATCCGCTCGAACTGGAGCCGCGCCTCCCGAACCTCCTGCGTGTAGGTCGCGGAGGGGTTGTCGCCGTTGGCGTCGGCGGAATGACGGGTGGGATAGACGGTGTAATCGAGCGAGAAAAGTCCGAACCGGGGCGCAAAGGAACCCCACTCGTAATTGTCGAAAAGCGACCAGTGGAGATACCCGATCAGCGGCAACCCCCGCTCCACGAGGCGGCTGACCGCCCGCACGTGTTCGCGCAGGTACTGGCTGCGGGTCAGGTTGTCGCGGCGGCGGATGGGCCGGTTGTCGGGGAGACGGCGCAGGGCCATGCCATTCTCGGCGATGAGCAGCGGCAGTCCGTAACGCGCGAAGTGCCGGACAAAGAAACCGAGGCCCTCCGGCAGCATCTGCCAGTCCCACCACTTGCTCGCGACGCTCTCCAGCACCCAGTCCCGGAAGGAGCGCTTGCGGCGGTCGAAATCGCTCCAAGTCGGCCAGCGAATGGCATGGGCGATGAACGGATCGTAGTAATCAAACGCGATGTAATCGAAGGGCACTTCGTTCCGCTCGTAAAGGACGTCGATGAGACGCTTCCAGCAAGGCAGGTCGAAGCCCTTTTTCGCCACGCTGTGGTGGAGTCCCTTGATCCACTGGCCAAAGAAGTAGCGCGGCCCGTGCATGGGGAAGAGCCGCGCCGAGTTGAACCGGTCGTCGAAAGCCTCGGCACGCTCGATGAGGTCATTACGCACAGCATGGCGCGGCACCCGACGCGAGGGGGCAAAGAGGAGATCGAGCAGGGCGGTGTCGCTCCAGTAGAGATCGCTCGAGTAATTATTGAAGCTGACCATCGGCGTGACGCCCGACCCGGCATAGAGCTGGTGGATCAACCGGTAGGCGCGGACGTGGGCCTCCATCAGCAGGGCCAGACACTGGGAAGTCGGCTCAATGCCCACGGAAGGTCCGCTCGGGAAAATGCGGTAGAGATAGTGGTTGAAAGCCTGGAGATTCGGCTCGTTGAGAGTGATGAACCAGCGGGGCGGCGCGCAGCCGAAATCGTGCGGCAGGGTGCGCAGAAGATATTTCAGGGTATGCTCAACAAAGGCGAGGAACCGCTCGACCGTTTCAGGTTTGAGCCAGGCATCGATCCCCAGCCATGCCGGAGAGACGAAATGGTGGAGCGTGATAATCGGCTCGAGCCCCTGCGCGCGGCACTCGGCGATGCGCTGCGCGTAACTGTAAAGTGCCCGCTCATCGAAAGGCGGCGGTTCCTCGGCAGAGGAAAGCCCTTCCTCCGGCCCAAGTGTCGTCGCGGGTTGGACGCGCGACCATTCGATGCTCATGCGAAAGGCGTTCAGCCCCATCTCGCGGCACCGCTCGAAATCCTCGTGCGCCAGCGTCCAGAAATCGGCCGTGCGGCCCGAGGGAACGACGTCGCCGCGGCTCTCCGCCCAAGCCCAGTTGTTGAGCGGCTCCCCGGGCCCGTTGTAACCGCCCTCGGCCTGGTAGCCCGAGGTGGCCACGCCCCAGAAAAAGGTGTCGCCCACATGAGGATCGACCGGCCCAGCTTCGGGCTCGTGGCTTTTCTCGACCGGTGGAATGCGGTGCGTGTAGCCACTTGGCAACGACATGCCCTTAACCTACCCGCTTTCGGCCCCGCGCCAAGTATTCACATCAATTGTAATGGAAGCCCCGATTCGTCGTCCTGCACGGTCCACAATCTCGAGGATCTGGAGAGTCTCAAGTATTCGCTTTTGCTGCGCCAAACGTTCTGCTTAAGATGCCGATGGGGGCAACCACGTTTTCGGTCCGGACGATGACGAAACTTGATAAGCCCGGATACGAACGAAACTCAGGTTAGGAGAAGAAATATTCTATGATCAGCGGTCCCTTTCTCGGCCTCATCTTCCACTGGATCGGCGGCTTGGCCTCGGCCAGTTTTTATATCCCCTATCGCGGTGTCAAAAAATGGTCATGGGAGACTTACTGGCTTGTCGGTGGTTTCTTCAGTTGGATTATCGCGCCATGGGTGCTGGCTCTTTCCATGACCAATGACCTGTTCGCGGTACTGGGCGCGACGTCTCTTTCCACGCTCTTTTGGTCCTATTTCTTCGGTGCGCTCTGGGGTTTGGGCGGTTTGACCTTCGGCCTGACCATGCGCTACCTCGGCATGTCGCTCGGCATGGCCATCGCCCTCGGCTACTGCGCGGCGTTCGGCACGCTGGTGCCACCGATTTTCGCCGGGGAATTTCTTTCGAAGGTCCTCGGAACCTCTTCCGGGCAAGTGATCCTGACCGGCGTCGTGGTCTGTCTCCTCGGCATCGCCATTGCCGGGGTGGCTGGGATGACCAAGGAAAAAGAAATGTCCGAGGAAGCCAAGCTGGCGGCAATCAAGGAATTCAATTTCAAGAAAGGCATCATGGTCGCCACGTTCTCGGGCATCATGAGCTCCTGCTTCTCCTACGGCCTCGCCGCGGGCGATCCGATCAAGAAGCTGACTCTCGAGCATGGCACGGCTACTCTCTGGCAGGGACTGCCGGTGCTGGTCATCGTACTGCTGGGCGGTTTCACGACCAATTTCATCTGGTGCCTCATCCTGAACATCAGCAATCGGAGCGGTGGACAGTACTTTTCCTCGACGGTCCAGCAAGGCACCAATGGTTCTCTTCCGATCCTCGAGACAGCCATCGACGCTCCCGGAGAAGAAATGGCGCGCCAGGCTCATCTGGGTGGCGCTGAGTCGGCCCGGGTTCCTCTCTTGTCGAACTATCTCTTCAGCGCGCTCGCGGGCGTAACCTGGTATCTCCAGTTCTTTTTTTACACCATGGGCGAAAGCAAGATGGGCGAGTACAAATTTGCCAGCTGGACGCTTCACATGGCGAGTATCATCATTTTTAGCACGCTCTGGGGTCTTGCCCTGCGGGAGTGGCGAGGTGCCAGCGGCAAAGCCCTCAGCTTCCTGACGCTGAGCCTGATCGTGCTCGTCGGCTCGACGGTGATCATCGGCTACGGCACTTATCTGAGCACGTCGCATTAACACCGCTTCCGTCATCCTGTTGAAAAATCAGGATGACGGGTGAGCTGGTTATTTCTTTTCCGCCGGAGCTGGAGCTTCCAGCTTCCGCTCCGGGACAGCAAGGAGAGCGTAGTAGTTGTCGGTGAGAAAGCCCTCGTAGCCCTGCGGGCTGCCATCCCACTTTCGCCAGTCGTTGGTCTTCCAGTTCTTGAGGTCATTGTTGCCGCCCTCGAACTCGCGCTTGTCGAAGGCCTTCAGGATCGGGAAAAGGATCTGGTCGGCCCGGTCGTGCTGGCCAATCCGGTCGAAGGCGGCGAGGGTGAAGTAGGCGTAGCAGGCGGTGGCGCCACCATTCTCGTAGATCTGGAAGCCGTCGGCGTTGTCCTCGAGATGACCGCCGCCGTAACGGGGTTCCTTATGGGCGTAATCCTTGCGCGCGACCGAGACGAGATTACCGGGCAAGCCAAGGGAGAAATTGGTGTAGCCGACCCCTTTCATCTTCTCCCAGAGCGTGTCCATGATCGGGCCCGCCTTGTCGTCGGGCACGAGCCCGTAGAGGATGGCAATGCCGTTGACGAAGAGGAAGTAGTAGTCGTGGAGCTCACCGTCCTTGCTGTGCCAGCCGGCGAGGATGCCGGTTTTCGGATTGTAGAAGGTGGAGAAGTAGGAGTCGTGGAGCTTCTTGGCCGCAGCTTCGTAGACGGCGGCATCCTCGGCCTTGTCCAGCAGCAACGCCATTTGCTGCATGTTCTGCAAAGCACGATAGGCCAGCGCATTGGCGTAGGCGTCCTCGTGGCCAAAGCCGATAGTGTCCCACCAATTGGAGGGGCGAACCTTCGGCGAGCCCTCAGGCCAGGAACCCGAGTTGCCTGTGGCCACGTACTCGATCAGGCCGTTGCCATCGTGATCCGTGGCGAGCATCTTGTCCGCCCACTTCTTGATCCCGTCGTAATTTTTTTCGAGCCAGGCCTTATCGCTGCGGCCATCGACATAATCGTAAGCGGCAATGAGGAAGGAGGGAAAAGTGTCCGAGGTCTCTTCGGGAAAATCGCCGTAGCCGGGCATGCCGTAGGTCTTGGTCCCTGAGAGGACGCCTTCGAGCGACTGCCGGACCATGTCGAGCGCATAGAGGCCATCGGCTAACGGCGGCGTAGCCTTGGCGATGTCGCCATACTCATAGAAGCAGAAGCCGCAGGTGTCGCTGTTGGTATTGTTGGCGAGAAGGCGGCGGTTGGGGTTGAGCTGGAAAATATTGAGCCAGTTGCGGCGGAAGCCGTCGTAGCGCGGATCGTCCTTCGCCCACGGGACATCGGGGTAGATTGTGGTGACGTCCCAGTGATATTCGATGCGGGGATTCTCCTGCGTCGCGGCAGGCAGCTTGACCTTGATCCAACCGTGAAATGGACCGGAAATGCCCGAGCCGTAACCGATCGTGCTCTTCTCGATTCCCGTAACGGTGAGGCGCATCGTGCCGAAGCCGGGAAAATGAAGCACGGCGGGCATGTCGATCTCCCCCTTCTTGCTGAAGGTACCGAGCACCGTGCTGTAGCAATATCGCGTGGCGAAGGTGAACAGAAGCGGTTCCGGCGGCTTGCCCTCCTTGTTCCATTGCGAGATGAAAGTGATCCCTTGCGCGCTCGCCTTGAAGGTCCAGCTGGGATCCGTAAGTTCTCCCTGCGCATAGTCGACCTGGATGCCCGAGTCGTTGACATCGTGTTGGACTTTGTAGGTGGATGCGGAGGGAACATCGTCCTCCATCACATTCCGGTCAATCTGATTACCACCGAGGCTGTCGACGCCCAGGAAAAGGAGCGCAGGATGGGTTGTGGAAAACTCGACGTTGAGATAAGGCGACTTGAGACGAAGGCCGTCTTTTTCCTCGACGGTTGTTATCTGGGCATCGGGCGATGCGGCAAAGGAGGAACGCAGGAAGAAAAAGACCCCAGCCAAGAGAGCGAAGCGGAAAAGCATTCCGCGATTAAAACCGATCGATTTCGCCACTTCGAGATTAAAGGGCTCCGCGATCGAAAGGGCGCCTTTACTGTGAACCGGAGGCGCCGTGATTGATGACGATCGGCTGCGCGGAGGAGCCGGCCCCGTGGACCACGGGCTGCGTCGGCTGGGCCGGCGCGAAATGATTCTGGGGCCGCTCGATCACCGGAAAATTGTAGCTGAGCATCTTCGCATCGCGACGCACCAGGACATTCATGGTTCCACCGACGTGGCTGAAGAAGGAGGCATCGAGAACGTCGGAAGGGCGATAGATCTCGTACGAATCGATCCGCATCACCGTATCGCCGGGCTTGATACCGCTCTTGCTAGCCGGGGCGGTTGGCTCGATCTGAACGACGCGAACGCTACGACCATCGAGATTGACGTCCTTTGATTCAACCACGTTCACGCCAACCCAGCCGTGCTTGGCACAACCGTACTGGTTGAAATCGGCGATGATCTTCTGCATCGCCTCGACCGGTAACGCGTAAGTGGTGCGACCATCGTCGGGGCTCGGCACAACCAGCCCGATTACCTCGCCTCGCGCATTAAGCAGCGGACCACCCACCTCGCCGGGGCTGAGCGATGCGCTGGCATGGATGTGGGTGGTGGCGAAAAACTGGTTCAGGTAGCGCACCTCGAAGCCATTGACGAGCCCCTGCGAAGCCGCGACAGGCAGGTTAAGTGGGTAGCCGATGCCAACGACTTCGTTCCCGGTCTTAAGATCGAGCGAGTGGCCCAAGGGCAGAAAGGGTGCGGCGTTATAGGAGACGCGCAGCATGGCCAGGCCGCTACGCGGATCGTTGCCGAGGACCTTCGCTTCCATCTGCGCGCCGTTGACCTCGACCGTGACCGCGCCGTTGTTGCCGACCACGGTGGAGGAAGTCAGCACGGTGCCCTTGCTGTCGATGAAGAAGCCGCTGCCGGCCAGGGCAAAGTGGTCGTCGCCCGAGCGGACCTTGACCACTGCCGGTTTGGCCTTCTCGAAGACAGCGCTGACTTCGTCGCCCGTGGACGCATTCAGCACGTCGGCGGCACGAGCCGGGACGGGCAGCGTCAGGAGTGAGGGCGCGACCGGAATCGCAGCGAGAAGAAAAGGAAACGCTCGCCGGGCTACGGTCCTAAAACGCCACGTTTGCGTCATAGGCCACATGAGAATTTGCCAGAACGTACCGGGTCGTGGCCGAATCGGAGGAAGCGGAACCGAAATTCATGCCGTCGGTCGTCTTGGGAGAAACCACTGAAGTCGTCCCCAGGGAAGTTGGGAGCATCGCGAAGGAGGAATCGCTCGACGAGGAATGCAGGGAAAACTTGTACTGGCCGTCCGCCGAATGGGTGACTTCCACCTGCCGGGACAGGCCGACGAAGGCGGTGAGGGCAATGGCAGCGAAAGCCGAAGCATAAGAAAGCGAAGGAGCGAGCTCGAAACCGCTCAGCCATTCCTTGAGGCGGGCCCACGGCGTGGCAGGAACCAGAAGCTGGGCGCGCTGGCGGCGGTGAAATTCGATCAGGAAGCGATTGACCTCCGTATCCATCGGAACCTCAAGCTTCTTGAGGGCCAACAGATTTCGAAGTGCGGAGAAATCGTGGTTCTGATCCATATTATAAATAATTCTTTAAGTATTTCTGTAACTGCTTGTGCGCGTAGAACAACCGCGAACGAACAGTCTCTTCTTTGCAGCTCATGATTTTGCTGATTTCCGCGTGGCTCAGGCCCTGGATATCGAACAAAGTCACAACTGCCCTGTGTTCATCAGACAGCTTCATGAGCGATTCGTTCAATTTTTTTTTCAAATCGGTCAGCCGCGCCTGCCTTTCGGCGTCCCCAGCCGCCCGGACATCGATGAACTCGCTCCGATTCTGGAGGTCGAGGTCCTCATCGTCCATGCTTAAGTTGTGGCGGTGCTTGTTCCGCTTGATGAAGTTGACGGTGAGATTGAAGCCAATCCGGTAGAGCCAAGTGTAAAATTCGGCATCGAGACGAAAGCTGTGAATGCTACTATAGGCCTTTTCGAAGGTCTCCATGGCCAAGTCCCAGGCATCGGTCTGATTGCTGGTCATGTTGTAGAGCATGCCGAGAAGCCGGGGCTGGTAGCGGCGGACAAGCTCGTCGAAGGCAGTTGGATCGCCCCCCTGCGCGCGTTCGACAAGAATGCGGTCGGTGATTTCCCCACTTCCCTTTGCTGTGGAATCGATTGGCTCCATGCTTCCCGCCCGGACTTTATCGGAAGGCAGGGTGGCCGCAAGAGTGGTTATCATCGATTCTCCTCTACCTCTTATAAAATAGCGGTAACTGTCCCGACTTTCACGTTAAATTCCTGCAAGGCTTCCGTTCTTACCACTGAATGTAGTCGAGGGAGCCCAAATGGGTGCTTTGCGCTTCCCGGACGCTGATCCAGCGCAAGGCGTAGGAGCTGCCCCACGAGTCGGAAATGGCAAATTCCTGCGTGACGCTGTTGTAGCCGATAATCAGGCGCATATGGGCGCCCATAATAGTTGGGTCGTCCCGGGTCAGGGGCGCCAGTGATTTATCTTCCTCATCCAGATGGTGGCGGTATTTCTCCCAATCGGCTGGTCCGGTAAGGGTTTGTCGCTCGGTGGTGTGGAGATTGATTTTCTGTTCCGTCTCCTTCGTCACGAGGCAGGTCCACATGAGGGGAAGACCTTGGTTGATGAATTTTTGGACGTGCGGAATATCCAGCGCTACATCGGCACTTTCGATCCGGCGGCCATAGAAGCTGACATAATTATTCATTCCGGCACGAATAGCCCCAACCGAGGTGCCTCCCTGGAATCCGGTGTTGCCGAGCACGGCGAGGACGTACATGTCAGCAGGCACATCGACGTAACGGAGGTACCTTTCCCAAGTGGCGGGAACGCAGTAGCCCTTGGGACCTTGGTCGACCATGGGAATGTCAGTGAGAAGAACGTCGGAGTTGTCGTTCTTGACCACGCGCTTGGCTACTTCCGCCTTGATCGTTTCGCGGTCCATGTTGGCCACGTCGCCGTAATGGTCGGCCACCTCGGAGGGGACGATCTTGATCGTGGTGTATTCGTTCCGGGCGGAGGCGAGGAGGATGGCGTGGCCTTTCCAGTTCCAGCGATGGACTGATTCGCGGCTGTCGGCGGTGGAACCGTAAACGTGAGTTTCCGATTCCCCGAGCGCGGCGGTCATTTTGAGATCGATGGCGTCGGCGTCCGCTTCGATCGCGGCGTTGAGATCCTTGAGGGCCTGTTCGCCTTCCGTGGAAGTGATGGGAGTTTTTTCCTTCGCCTTGCGGGCCAGTGGTTCCAAGCCGGCAAAATCACCTTTGTTGGCGAAGACGATGGAGATGTAGGTGGGATGTCCTTGCTTGCCGTAAAGAGCCAGCGAGTAGGCGCGCGCGCCAAGAACCGAGACCGGCTCGTCGGCATCGAGCGCGTACCGGCGATAACTGCAATCGTAAGAGGTCTGCGATTCCCGCGGCCATTTCAGACGGACGGCCACGTCGGCGACATCGTCCCCCCAGAGGTTGGCATCGGCGAAGAGTGGGATCTGAAGAACGTCGTTGAGGCGTTTGAGTTTTTGAGCGTCTTCCGGGTCGACAGCTGCCGGGGTTGCCGGGACCTTGGTGGCAGGCGGAGGCGAAGCAGGAGGATTATTCGTAGCCACGACTGCGGACGCTGGATTGGTCGAAGGGATCACCGCATTCGTGCTGCCGGAAGAGGGAACCGCGTCGATAAATTTGACGAAACCACGCTTCAGCGTGGCCTGGAAGCCATGCCGGTCGCTGAGAGTGATCTCGTCGCCCGTGGTGGATACGACGGTGAAAATCTCCTCGGGCCGGACATGGCGGGCCAGATGTCCCGCACCTTGAACGAAGGTGACCGGATCGTCGGTGATGATCGTGGCAGACTGATTGGCCCGGCTGAAAGCGGAGCCGAAAAGAAAAAGACCGAAGAGGAGCAGGGGCTGGATGCGTTTCATGTCCAACATCGGGCGTGGGAATCGTCGCGTGCGGCGCACGGCTACCGGCGGATATCAGCCCAGCGTCGCGACATGCTCGGCAACGGCGCGCGGAATGGCTTCCAGCGTGTCGCGGTAGCCGGTCTTCGGAAGGACCTGAAGCGCGGCAACGGCCTGGTCGAGGTAGCCCTGAATGCGGCGGACAGCATTCTTGAGACCGCCCCGCTCGACGACCTGGGCGAGGAGCTGGGTGCGGTTCTCAGGCGTGCCGTGGAGGATGATGTTGTGAAGCTGCTCCTGCTCGGCGGGACTGGCCTGGGCGAGGACATGGAGCAACGGGAGGGTGAGCTTGCCCTTGGCGAGATCGGTGCCGACGGTCTTGCCGGTCGAGCCCTCGGTGCCGACGAGGTCGAGGCAGTCGTCGTAGATCTGGTAGGCGATGCCGAGGAAGTCGCCGTAGTTGCGCAGGGCGAGGACCTCGTCGGGACGACATTCGTTGAGAACGGCGGCGAGCTCGGTGCTGATGCGGAAGAGCGCGCCCGTCTTCATCGAGATGATCTTGATGTACTCGGGAATGCTGAGCTTGAGGTCGAAGCGGCGCTGGGTCTGGAGGATTTCGCCGGTGCAGACTTCGTTGGCCGCCTCGGCGATCTTGCCGGAGATCGACTGGTTGGGAAATTGGGTGCTGAGCTTGAGCGCGTGGCAGAAGAGACAGTCGCCGAGGAGAACGGAAAGCTCCGCGCCCCATTTGGCGAAGGCGGTCGGCTTGCCGCGTCGTTGCGAGGCGCCGTCCATAATGTCGTCGTGGACCAGTGTGGCGAGGTGGATCAACTCGACGGCGATGGCGAGGTCGATGTGCTGCGGGGTCGACTTGCCGCTGGCGTGCGCGGCAAGGAGGACGAGCGCGGGGCGGATGCGCTTGCCGTTGCTGTCGAGCGCGTAGCTGACGTAGCCGGAGATGCCGGGATCGAATTCCTGGACTTGGAAGCGGAGCCGCTCCTCGATGGTCTCGAGATCGGGCTTGATCGTCTTGAGCTGACGCCGGAGATCGAGCTTCTGCGTGAGCGTGGGAAAGGCGCGGGAAATCGCGTCCATCGAAGGCATGAAAGAAGCGGCTGGGTCGCTCATGAGGTATTAGAAGCTACGCTTATCGTCGAAATGGGTCAAACCCAGCCGACACCTATTTGTAAAATTAATGAGAGGATAAGAGTGGGTCTCCATGGAGGGACGCGCTCCTGCGCGTCCGCGGACGACCGGGAGGTCGTCCCTCCAGGAAGTTGAGAGCCTTGCGCCCTCGATTTAAATATCCACGCATCCGGATATGTTCATATTTTTCTTGCGCCTTTCCGGCTTCTGCCGTTACTTTGGACCCCATGGCTCAATCCTATATTTTTTCCTCCGAGTCGGTGACGGAAGGTCATCCGGACAAAGTCGCTGATACGATTTCCGATGCCGTGCTGGATGCTTGCCTGGCGCAGGACAAGAACAGCCGCGTGGCGTGCGAGACGATGGTGAAGTCGAACCTCGTCGTCGTGGCGGGCGAGATCACGACCAAAGCTGATTTCGATTACAACAAGGTGGTGCGCGCGGCGATCGAGGAGATCGGTTACACCGACGCGACCGAGTCGTTTAACGCCAAGGGCGTCCACATCATGAACGCGCTGACGGCGCAGAGTCCCGACATCGCGCAGGGCGTCGACGACAAGGAAGCCGAAGGCAAGGGCCACGCCGAGCAGGGCGCGGGCGACCAGGGATTGATGTTCGGCTTCGCGGTGAACGAAACGCCGAACCTGATGCCGGCGCCGGTGTTTTACGCGCACGCGCTGGGCGAAAAGCTGACCAAGCTGCGCAAGGGCAAGAAAGTTTCGTGGCTGCGCCCCGACTGCAAGACGCAGGTGTCGCTCCAGTACAACGGCAACAAGATCGAGCGGATCGACGCGGTGGTCGTCTCGACGCAGCACCGCGACACGGTGAAGCACAAGGAGATCTACGACTTCATCGTCGAGAACGTGATCAAGGCCGTGTTGCCGAAGGAGCTCCTCGACGCGAAGACGCGCTACCTCGTGAATCC
>Ga0105237_10002093_pt1 | contig 25200 bp, 24 predicted proteins | sample KBSC24metaG_FD_81520 | JGI IMG/M metagenome (GOLD analysis project Ga0105237, IMG submission 81520) | Corn rhizosphere microbial communities from Kellogg Biological Station, Michigan, USA - KBS C2-4 metaG | ecosystem: Host-associated > Plants > Roots > Rhizosphere > Soil | place: Michigan, USA...
GTATTTTTCCAATGAGATCGTACTCGTGTGCTTCCGTTATCTCGACCTTCACCATATCGCCTGCTGCCGGTAAAACGCCGTCCGGAACGTCGTTAATCAACACGCAACCGTCGATATCCGGCGCTTGCGTCTCCATTCTTCCCTGCCACAGGAGCTCACTCTCTTTCGACTCGCCTTCAAACAGCACCTGGACCACGTCTCCAACGCGAGACTTGTTTTTCCGTCGCGAGATCTTCGCCTGCTCTTTCATCAGTGCGGTGCGACGTCGCGCAGCCGTTCGATGTGCGACCTTGTCAGGCAAGCCGTAGGCGGGCGTGCCTTCCTCGTCAGAGTAAGTAAACACGCCGACGCGATCGAACTCGACGTTCTTTATGAAGCCCATCAGCTCTTCATGGTCGGCTTCGGTCTCACCGGGGAAACCGGAGATGAAAGTTGTGCGGACTGCGATACCGGGAACTCTTTGACGGACGCGTTCTATCAAACGTTCCAAACTCTGGCGATTGCCGCCGCGTTTCATGAGTTTTAGAACGTTCTGCGACGCGTGCTGGAGAGGCATGTCGAGATACTTCACCGCCTTCGGCTCTTCCGCAAGCACGTCGAGAAAACCGTCGCTGATGTGCGTCGGATAGGTGTACATGACGCGTACCCATTCGATGCCGTCGATGTGCGAAAGCTCGCGCAGCAAACGTGCGAGCGCATCTGGTTTGCCGAGATCTTCACCGTAGCGTGACGAATCCTGGGCCACGAGGATGATCTCTTTGACACCTTCTTCCGCCAGTTGCTGGGCTTCGGCGACGATCGAACCAAAGCGACGACTGCGAAAGTGTCCGCGCATCTGCGGAATGAAACAGAACGCACACGGGCGGTCGCAGCCTTCCGCGATTTTTACAAACGCGTAATGAGACGGTGTGGCGAGTACGCGCGGTGTCGAATCGTCGTAGAGATAAGTCGCGGACTGATTGCCGAGCGGGACGACGGGCAGCGAGCGCGTGTTCGTCTTCGGATCGCACACCGCAAGAATGTCGTTGATCTGATTCGTACCGATAAACGCGTCGACTTCCGGCATCTCGGCTTTTAATTCGTCTCGATAGCGTTCGACTAGACAGCCTGCAACAATGAGACGCTTCGCGTGTCCATTGGTTTTGAGTTGCGCGGCTTCGAGGATGGTGTCGATCGATTCTTTTTTGGCTGAGTCGATAAAACCGCAAGTATTGACGACGACAGTATCCGCGTCCGCTGCGTCGGACGTGATCTGGTAGCCGTTCTGTTTGAGATGGCCCATCATGACCTCGCTGTCGACGAGATTCTTGGGACATCCCAGGCTGATAAATCCAACTTTCTTCATACTACGCTCTTGAATAAATGTGTCTTAAACGTCTAATTCCAATGCCTTAAGCGCGCGCTCGACATCTCGTTTTTCAGTATCAGAAAGCCGCTGCCCACCGAATCTCACGCGGTTATAAGCGCGCGTAATCAGCAATGCTTCATTCGACTTCAACGTGTTCGCAAACTCCAGCGGCGTGAGATGCGTGTCGCGCAAAACCCCGCGTTGCTCCATTAACGAAGTCAAACGCTCGTAAAACTGCACGTTCGAGTGCGTCCGTCCCTCCGGCGGCGAATGCACGAACGCGCCGCGGACCCACCGCGAGATCTGTCTGCCGAACAAAAGCACCACGGCCACGAGCACCGCCGTGATAAACCCGATCGCGATGATGGCAATGTTGCCGGTGAGATAACCCTGGACCGTCGTTACGATGTTCGAGATCTTGCGGCCGTAGTCAAACACCTGGTTGTGCAAAGAGGTCGCAAGCGTTCGTTGCTCCTGTTTGTCGTAACCAACCACGTATTGAAACCAAAGCAACTCGAGCGCTTCGGCGTATTTTTGCAACTGTGCTGCCAGTCCCGTGTGCACCGGCTCGGCACGTCCGGCGGAAGGCGTCGGATCGAATGTCACCCACGAACGTGTTGCCGGAAAGTAGACTTCGACCCACGAATGCGCGTCGCTCTTTCTGACTGTGTATGCGCCGGCCGCTTCGTTGTACTCGCCGGGCAGGAATCCGTTGACGACACGCGCTGCGATACCACGCGTCCGCAATAGCACCGCCATCGCCGTCGCATAATATTCGCAGTGACCTGACTTCACGTTGAAAAGAAAATCCGCGAGCGGATCGGCTCCGCTTGCTTTCATCTCGAGTGAGTAGGCGTACTCCCTTTGCAGGTACGATTCGACCGCCTTCGCGACGTCGTAACGATTGCTCGCGTTCGCTTCGAGAACTATGGCCATCGCGAGTGATTCGATGCGGCGATCGAGATAGTCTGGCAGTTGCAGATAACGATAGTAAGCGATTGGGTAGGGGTGCTGATCCTTCCGCAGCTCATCCATCCGTGGCTGATTCATGTCGGAGATGGCGGTGTACATGATCCGCTCGAAGTCGCGACGGCGCGATTGCACAGATCCTTCTGCATCGACGCGAACGAATGGCAAATCACCCTGGATAGCAACAACTCGCGGCGCCGCAAACAACACCGCGGATTCCAGCGGCTCGAGAAAGAATGTTTGCTTTACGAGACTTTCCGGCGTCTGCGTCGTCCCGAATTGAAAGAATCCGCCACGCTCGTTTATGAGATCGTTCTGGCGCGCTTGAATCGACTTCTTCCAGCTTTTGCCGGTGAACTCGTCCAGGGCGACGCCACGCCAGCGCAGGTTGCGTGGCGTTTCGTTGTCTTCAACCCGCACGCGCATGACGATGTCGTCGTCCTGCTTGAGAGTACCGATCTGGCCGAGCGTCACATTTTCAGAGAAGCCGATGAAATTGGGTACTCCACCGCCGCTACGCGTCAGCGCTGCGGCTCCGGATCGCGGTGCAACCAGAAACAACGGCAGCGCCATTGCGAAGATGAAAATCAGCAACACGACTGCGACAATCGGCAAACGCGCTGCTTCGGTGTTGCGCCACGCGCGGCGTCCGACTTTTTTGAAGACGCTTGCGTCTGGAGGTACGAGTAAACGCGTCTCCACGTACGCTAATGAGCGTCGCGCCTTCTGAATCTCAAACGCAATGACGGCGGATAGACCACACAACAGGTAAAGCGTGAGCGTGCCGAGAAAGACCGGGCTGAAACTCAGCCCCGCAGCCAACAGCACTTCGAAAAATGAAATGAGATAAAGGAAGACCCAGTCGCGATCTTTCTTCACCTGGATCAGCTTCACTGCCGACAGAAAAACGATCAGGTGGGCCAGCGCGGTGACGCCCAGACGTTCGGCGGGTTCGCCCAACGCTTTCTGGTATTGCCAGTCGAGATAGAAGAGCGGGATCGAGAGTAGGACGATTCCCAGACCATAACGTTCCGGCAACTGCCACTTCGTACCTTCGAGCAGCCAGCTCACGATCATCACGACCAGGAAGACCATAGCCAGAGGCGTACTGAGCCCTCCAGCCATGACAAGGGCCAGCATCGCCACGGCGATCATGGCGTAAGAAAATGCTCGAAAATACGTTAGGAACTTCATGGTCTTTCTCTGCGGCCCTCTGCGTATCTCTGCGTTACACGTTTTATTTGACGCAGAGGACGCAGAGATACGCAGAGGGCCGCAGAGATTATCTTTTGACCTTGATCTCAAACAGCCGCGGCCAAAGTTTGCCCGTCACGAACAGCCTATCGTTCGCCTGGTCGTAAGCAATGCCATTCAACACGGCTTCGGGATCCGTTAGCTCGTTTTCAGGCATGAGGCCCGTCAAATCCAACCACGCCTTCACGTGTCCTGTTTGCGGATCGATCACCGCGATTCTGTCGTTATGCCAGATGTTGGCGTAAATCTCCCCTTTGATGAACTCGAGCTCGTTCAGCTCGTCGACCGGCGTTTTGTTATCCGTGACATTGATCGTTCTCGTCACTCGAAAGCTCGACGGATCGATAAACCTGATGCGGCTCGTACCGTCGCTCAGGATCAGCGATTGGCCGTCCGTCGTCAGTCCCCAACCCTCGCCGTCGTAATTGAACTGCCCGACCTTCTCGAAGCTGTTCAAATCGTAGATAAAGCCTAAACCTTGCTGCCACGTCAATTGGTACAGTTTCCCATTCAGCCCCGCCAGACCTTCGGCAAAGTACGGTATGGGCACATCGACCTTTTTCAGGATTTTTCCCGTGTCGAGATCGACGAGGCGAAGGGTCGAACGGCCTTCCTGTCCCGTGCTTTCCAGCAATTTTCCATCGAGTAAGATTAGGCCCTGCGTGAAAGCGTTGCTGTCGTGTGGGTAAACGTTCGCGATCTGATAGCCGTACCTGGCGGCGGGGGCGTTGGGCGGAGGCGCGGGCTGCGCGCGTCCGCCGTCTGTCGCACTGTTGCACCCGGAAAGCAGGGTTAAACAGAGCAAAAGAGTGGCAAGGGGGCTAAAGCCTTTGGTTGCAGGAAACATAGAGGCATTTTGCGCGACGGGTGGGAAAAACAAAAGCCGGGACGCCTATTCTGAAATGATCACCGGCTGTTCCACCGCGCGTTTGTCGAGGTAAAGGGCAAGGCGTTCGCGGTCGGCGTCAGACATCTGGTGGATGTTCGCGCCGAGCACCCACTTTTTCTTCGCGTCCTCGCCCGCGCGCGCACAACTCACGATTGCGACCACCGCCTCTATCGACCCGTCGGGCAGGTCGACTCGGACAAACAGAAGCTGACCGATACGCGACAAATCCGTCTCGGAAAAACGACTGCCGACAAGCGAAAGGCGCATGCCGAACTTGCTGATAGTCTCGCAATGACCTCTCGAGGGTTGCGAGTACGAGGCCTTTCCGGTCTGTACATTGCCATCGATGAGGGAAATCGCGCTCGGCAGGTGCGCGTAATACCGTGGCGCACGGCGGCGATTCCGGACCTGCTTTTTCTTCTCGGACGGTTCCCGCTGATGTGTTCTTAGTGGGTCGAAACCCTTGAATACGAGGCCGCAGTTGTTGCAAAGCAGCTTGTGCAACCCAAACATACGGATGAAAAACACCGCATCATCATAATCCCTCTGAATTCGCTCGCTCTTGCACCTTGGGCACTCCATACGGTCCATTCTAGCAAGGATGACAAATGAAAAGCGCTATAATGGCGCCGCGATGAAAAGCGGAGATCATCAGCCACAAGCAAAGACGGATTTCGATCCGTTAATTGAGGCTTACAAGAAGGATGTTGACATTACCTTGATTCGCGAGAACCTGCGTCTCACGGTAGACCAGCGCTTCAAACAACTAATGAAACTGCAGGAATTCGCAGAAGGGCTTCAACGCGCCGGAAGAAAGGCACGCTCAGAAGAGTGAGTGAGCGAAACCCGCCAATAATCAAAAGGTAATCCCAAAATCTAAAATTCTGCCGGCACCGTGATAGTTTTTGGTCGACTGGTCCGCCTTAGTGTGCGGTAACAAATTACCGATGATTACTCACATTAAGAGGAGATGACCGATGAAAACCAAATTCAAATTAATGCTTATCGCACTTGCAGCACTAACTGTACTCGCGGGCCATGTTCGCGGAAGAAATTCAGCCTCTATGGAGGATGTTACGAACCCACATTATAAAGGCGCGTCCAGCTTCAACTTCGTCGGCGCAGCGCCGAATGTGCCGCGTTGCGGCGCGTTTCCGGAAAACATCGAGCTGAGTTTCACGGGTGGCGGAATCGATACGGAAGGTGGTCTGAATACGGCTGTGTTTTCAGCGTGCACCAACACAGTGACCAATCTCGTGTTTGATCTGAAAGCGACCGATACTTATGTCCAGACGGGCGATCAAGTGTTCATCGAAGGTGATTCTTTCGTGCAGGTGATTAATCCTGCCAACTGCACCGCGTCAAACTCGCACGGAGTCAATTTCCGCGTCGCAGGCGGGACTGGTGGACACGCCGGCGCGACTGGCGGCGGCCGCTTCAACCTCTTCAGCAATCTGACGCCCTGCAATGGTCAGGTGGCGCCGGCGCAGGTTTCGTTCGAGGGATGGATCAAGCGCGCGGGAGAATAAAACCGTTTCGAAATGGATCTTCCGGATCGAAGTAGAACTCATTACGACCGATAAATGACGCGGTACCGCTGACCTCCGGCGTGACCGCGTCATATGGTCCAAAGGTGTTGACCTCGACAACTCTCACCGACATCGTGCTGCCGACAATACTTTCAATCGTGATGCGCTCATTGAGCTCTACGTCGCCGTTTGCGAAGTGCAACGCGGCACGCGCGCTCACACCGCTGCCGGTTGGCGAGCGATCGAGTTCGCCGTCGGCAAAGATGCAAACGTTGCGGCTGTGATGAGTCGTGTCGAGTGGTGGTCCAGTGAAGATCGTTCCGTAGAGAAAGCCCAGGTCTTGTTCGAATGGATGATTGATCGGAACCTGCGACATCACCTCGTGTTTGATCTTCCGACCAAAATCGATGAGGCGACTGGCGTGCGTGGGAACGAGCTCTAACCCGACCTCTTCTGCGCTGACGAATGCGTAGAATGCGCCGCCGTAAGCTACGTCGAACCGCACGCGACCGATTCCCTGCACGTCGACGTACTGATCGCGCAGGTAAACAAAAGACGGCACGTTACGAAACGAAGCTTCAACGACCTTTCCATCGACGACGGTTGCCCTGGTGTGAATTCTTCCGGCGGGCACGTTGAACGTTAATTCGTGCGTGTTAACGAGCTGTGTCTCGACGGCGAGCTTCGTGAGCGCAATGATCGCATGCCCGCACATCGTGCTGTACCCCTCGTTGTGCAGAAAGAACACATCGAAATCAGCGTCGGCGGATGGAGTGATAACAGCGCCATACATATCCGCATGTCCACGCGGCTCCCACATCAGGCCCGTGCGGAGGTGGTCGTAGTTATCGCGAAAGTAGCGTCGCTTCTCGAGCACCGTCCTCCCCTCAATCGGCGGCAGGCCATCGACAAAGACGCGCAACGGCTCACCACCAGTGTGCATTTCGATCGTCGTAATGCGCCCCCAATGTTCCGGCGGCCGCCAGTTAGAGAGTTGAGCCAAAGCACCAAAATCGTCGTCAACCTTGTGTGTTTTTGTGCTTCTTTGTGGCAAAAACTAATCCCCAAACATGCCGGACATAAACCACTCATTCGTACCGGAGCGCCACCAGTGGATCGACTTTCGTCGCGCGGCGCGCGGGAATCCAACACGCCAGCAGGGCCACCAGGGCCAGCAATAAGGCGATCCCGGCAAACGTCAGAGGATCTGTCGCGCTGATACCGAAGAGTAGATTCTTCATCGTTCGCGTCAACGCCAATGACGCAACCACGCCCACGGCCACGCCGGCGAGCGCGAGTTTCATTCCGTGCCCGATCACTAATCTGAGTACGTTGCCAGTCTGCGCGCCGAGCGTCATCCGCAGCCCGATCTCCCGCGTACGTTGTGCAACCGCATACGACATCATTCCATAGATCCCGATACTCGCGAGCGCGAGTGCGACCACGGCGAACACCGCGAGTAACATCATCGAGAAACGCCTTGGCGCTACGGATTGCGCAACGATCTGGTCCATCGTCCGCACATTGAAGACTGCCTGATCCTTATTCAACGCCGCAATCTCACCACGCACTGCCGAAGTGAGACTCAACGGTTCCACATCAGTGCGGGTCAACAGATTGATGCGTCGCGTAAGCCCGGGCAGTCGTTCAGCGGGAATCTGGTTGAAGTCGAGATAGAACTGTGGTGTCTTTTCTTGCTCGTCGAGGTTGTATTGTTCGACATGCCGCACAACGCCCACGATATCGTAGCTGGGCGTGCCGGACGAAGATTGTGAAATGCGTTTCCCGATCGGGTCTTCGTTCTGAAAATGTTGCGCGAGCGCCTCGTCGATGACGACTGCCAACGGAGTGTTAGGCGTATCGTGTGCGGTAAAGACGCGCCCTCTGAGCAACTCAATGCCCATGGCCTGGAAATAATCAGGACTGACGGTGTAACGAATCGCGCCTGGTTCCTTGCCCGGCTCAGGGCGTGGCCGGCCTTCAATAAAGAACGTCGGGTGGTTAGCCGTCACGAGTGGAAGACCATTCGAGATTGCGACCGCTTTGACGCCAGGCAGCTTCCGGACATTCTCCTGCAATTGGCTGAAGAACGCCGCGATTTGCTGACCATCAGGGTTGTTGACCGAGACTTGCATCGTGAGCAGGTTGTCCGCGTTGAACCCGGGATCGACTTGCAGCACGCGACGGAAACTCTGAATCAGCAAACCCGCACCCACCAACAAGGTCAGCGTAAGCGCCACTTCGGAAATTACCAACAGACTGCGCAGACGCTGTCGCACTCCCGACGAACCGCGATCACCTTCCTTCAGTGCCTCAGTCAAATTCAACCGCGACGCTTGCAACGCCGGAGCTAACCCGAACAACAGCCCCGTCAGCAGCGATATCGCGAGTGTGAAAACCAAAACCCGCAGATCTACATTTGCTTCTGCCAGACGCGGAACACTATTCGGCAGTTGATTAGCGATAAAGCTCGTGCCCCAGTAAGCGAGAAGAATTCCGAGTGCAGCACCGATGATCGCGAGCAGGAAACTCTCGGTAAGTAGTTGACGAATAACCCGCGATCGATTCGCACCCAGCGCCACTCGTACCGACATTTCCCTTTTTCTGGTCGACGCGCGAACGAGCAGAAGGTTTGCGACGTTAGCGCAGGCGATCAACAGGACCAGTCCGACTGATCCGAGCAGGATCAAAAGAGGCTGCCGCACGTCGCCCACAAACGTTTCGTGCAGTGACATCAGATACGCGCGGCGCCCGGTGTTGGTCGCGGGAAACTGTTGTTCCATCCGTGCGTAAATCATGTCCGTTTCCGTTTGTGCCTGTTGTTGCGACACGCCGGGTTTGATACGTGCAACGACGCTGATTCCGGGATCGGAGCCGCGTGCTTTGAAGCGTTCCGCGGTGAGACCGATTGGTATGGAGACGTCGGCATCGAGCCCGTATTGAAAACTCTGCGGCGCCACACCTATGACCGTGTAACTCTGGTTGTTAAGCGTGATCTGTTTGCCGACGATGCCGGGATCGTTGCCGAACCTGCGACTCCAGAATGCATGACTCAGTATCACGGTTGGATTCGCGCCCGGTCGATCGTCGTCCGCAACGAAGTCGCGACCCAGCAGTGGGTTGACGCCGAGCAGCGAGAAGAAACCTGCTGAAACGAGTCGGCCTTGTAGTCGTTCTGGCTCGCCTGCGCCCGTGAAGTTGTAGCTTTCGTTGCCACGCACGGCTGAGGTCGAATCGAAAAGCGTGCTTTGCGCGCGCCAATCGACAAAGTTTGGATATGACACTGAACCGCGAGGGACAAACTCGCCGAGCGTCACGAGTTGTTCCGGTGCGTGATACGGAAACGGCCGCAGCAGAACAGCATTCACGATGCTGAAGATCGCCGTGTTTGCGCCGATGCCCAGGGCCAGCGTGAGGACTGCGATAAGCGTGAACCCGGGGTATTTGACGAGTAAGCGTCCGCTGTAGCGCAAGTCTTGCCACAGTGTTTCGAGGAACCCGCCGCCTTTAACCTCGTACGCAAGATCTTTCATGCTGCCTAAGTTGCCAAAACTCTTCGCGGCGGAACGATGTGCCTCGTCCGGCGTCATTCCGAGTTCGCGATTGGCCTCGGTCTCCATATCGATGTGAGCGCGCAGCTCTTCGTCAATCTCATTCAACACGTCGTCACGTCGACGTAGTGCGCGGAACCGAGCCATTAAAACGTTGAACCACTTCATTGCATATTCCTTAAGTCGCTTCGCGCATCTTCGCAACGACCAGCGCGAGCCGGTCCCAACTTTCTTCCTCGATGCGGAGTTGTTTCTGGCCGGCGCGCGTCAATTTGTAAAACTTCGCCCTGCGGCCGGTTTCGTTGTTTCCCCACTTTGCGCTGACCCAACCCTTCAATTCGATTCGATAGAGCGCGGGATAGAGCGCTCCCTGCTCAACGGTCAGCATTTCGTCTGACATCCTGCGGATACGCTGGATGACGCCGTAGCCGTGCAGCGGTCCGAGGGAGAGCGCTTTGAGAATGAGCATATCGAGCGTGCCTTGCAGCAGATCGGCTTTGGTATTGGTCATGGCATCATGCCTAAACGTTTTAGGCATGCTACCGCATGATGCCTAAGATGGCAAGGCAACCTGCACAAGACGTGACGGGGGGACGCGGTGACGCGGTGACGCGGAGACGCGGATCAAAATCACCGTGTCTCCGTGTCTCCGTGTCTCCGCGTCTCCGCGTCTCCCCGTCTCCCCGTCTCCCCGTCTCCCCGTCTCCCCGTCTCCCCGTCCCCCCGTCTCCCCGTCTCCCCGTCTCCCCGTCTCCCTGTCTCCGCGGTGGCTAATTGCTGATTCGGTAGAGGTGGGTATCGCTGCGAATGAAGATAGAACCGTTTGAAACGGCCATCGACGCGAGAGTGCGGCCGTCGAGTTGATTTGTGGCGAGGTGCTTGAGCTGTTGCCCCGGCGCCAGGACGACTGATTCGCCTTCTTCGTTCAGGAAGTAGATTCGTCCATCGGCGTAGATCGGTGACGCGGAATGATTCCCTCCAACGCGCGCGCGCCAATACTCTTTGCCTGTCTTTGCATCCACACAGGTGACGATGCCGTTGTCAGTAACCATGTACAATTCGCTGCCGACGAGAAGTGGTGACGGCGTCAGCGGCACACCGCGATCCAGCTTCCATTGGACTTTCGACTTTGTTACATCCCCCTTGCCATCCACACGCACAGCCAAAAGACTTGGTTCCTGGAAACCGGTGCATATGAACACCAGCCCATCTCCGTAAACCGGCCGCGGCACATTCGAGAATCCCTCGCCGTACGTAACCTGCCAAAGCTCCTTGCCGTTCCGCGGGTCGTACGAGATCGCGCGGAACGCGCCCGGGCTAATAACCTGGGGACTGCCCGCCAACTCGACGATCAACGGCGTCGTGTAAGCCTGATAACCTTCACGCGATTTCTTCCACCTGACTTTCCCCGTGAGCTTGTCGAGCGCGACAACAAATTGAACGTCATTACCATCGCAACTGATAATCAGCAGATCCTCGTAAAGCACCGGCGAACCACCCGTACCATGCTGGCCGTTGTCGTACTCGAGTTTTGTCTTCCAAACAATCTCACCCGACTGCGTAATGCACGCGGTTCCAAACGCACCAAAGTGAACGTACACGCGATCGCCTTCGACGATGGGTGTTGGTGACGCAAGACTGTTTTTCGGGTTCGCGAGTTTCGCAGACTTCAAGCGAAACACTTCAACGTTCTGAACGATCGCTCCCGTGTTTCGATCCACAGAGATCGCACGCAACGACTTCCCGTCTTCGGTTGCGGTCGTGAGCCAGATGCGATCACCCTGGACCACAGGCGACGACCACCCTCTTCCCGGAATCGCAACCTTCCAGCGAACGTTCTTCGTCTCACTCCACGTCAGTGGCAGCCCTTGTTCATCCGACACACCCTGCCCCGTCGGTCCACGAAACTGCGGCCAATCCGACGTCGAAACGAGCAACAAAAGTAAAAACAAAATCCGTGGACTATTCATCGTTACCAACGTGCATCAACCAGATATCCGACTCTGCGGCGACGTAGGTGAAGTAGATCGTGCGGTTGTCGCGCGAGAGCGCCGGACTGCCGATGTCGACGTCCTGATCGGTTACTACCAAAAGCTGCTGATACTTTCGGGATTGCGCGTCGAACAGATAAAGATGACCCTGGCTGACGAACAAGAGATGCCGGTTGTCGTTCAACCAGATGGGCCAGTCGCCAAAATCCGTCAACCAGTCGTAGGTCCTGGTTTCGAGATCGTAAATCCCGATACCTGAATGAACGCCATTCGGCAGGTGCTTGATCCCGGCAAGCTTCTTTCCATCTCGAGACCATGACCAGCCTTCGAACGACAAGCTCGCATCGCTGAGCGCCGACAGGTAAGTAAACCTTTGATCGCTCCACGCTTTATTGGGATCGACGATGATGCAATCGTTCCTGGGGGTGTGAATAGAATACGCGATCATGCTGCCGTCAGGAGACCACGGTGAGTAATGTCCGCCGGCGCTTTGCGTCACTTGATGCTGCCCTGAACCATCTCGGTTCATGATGAAGAGTTCGTACTCACCCGTGCGACGCGAACTGAACGCGATGCGCTGACCGTCGGGAGACCATCGCGGCCAGTAGTGCCGGAAATTGTCGGGCGTGAGATCACGCTGCTCGGTACCGTCAGCGCGCATCACGAAGATGTGCCGTTGCTGGCCCATCGAATGCGCCACCAGCCATTCACCATCCGGCGAAACATCTGGAAACCATAGCTGCATCGAACCCTGCGTGATGGAGACCGGTTTCCCGACGACGCCCGTCGCTGCATTAAATGCGACGCTCCGAAGATTTCGAATCTCAGTCTGTGCTGAATAAGCCAACTGCCCGTTGCGTGCAAAGCTGAGATGAAGCGGCGCGGTGGTTGCGCCGATCGCGGTAACAGCCTCCGGATGGCCGGACGTCACACCTGTGCCTTCATCGATCGCAACACGCCAGATGTTTGAACTCCCACCACGATTGCTGGAGAAGTACAAATACTTTCCGTCAGGAGACCAAACGGGATTCAGATCCGTGGTAGATCCATCAGTCACGGCAACTGCTTCACCGCCGCTGACGGGAATGGTCCAGATGTGTTCGCGCTGTCCATACCGATCGGGGCGGCTCCAGTACGCGATGCGTTGCTGATGAGGAGAAAATGCGGGTTGCAGTGCGTCGCCTTCGGAGACTCGCTGCCTTTCACGTGTCTTCAAATCGATTTTCCAGAGCTGACTCTTCGTTGGACGAGTCGACGGCTGCGGAATTTTCTCGGTGCCGATCAGGATCTGTCCGCCATCCGGCGACCACGCTGGGCTGTAGCCGAAATCCGACACACGAATCGGCGATTCACCGTTTGCGCCCATCACGTAAATGCCTCCGCCTTCACGTTCCGAGCGAAAGGCAATCGTGTGGCCATCGGGTGAGAACGCGGGTTGAGAATCGTCCGCGGAAGAGTTTTTTGTAAGGTTGACCGTGTTGGCGCTGCCGATTGTTTGAAAGTATATGTCCCAGTTGCCGGATGCGCGGCCTGCATAAACCACGGACTTCCCGTCAGGCGAGAGCGAAGGAAAGAACTCTGGACCTGACTGATACGTGACCTGTTCAAAGCTTACGACCGGCGGAGTGCTCTTCGTTCTGATAAGAGACTTGAACAAAAAATACGCAGCACCTAACAACAGCAGTAGAGCGCCAACCACGAGAGCGACTCTTGAATAGGACAAGTAAGGAAGGGGGGCTTGCCCCCGCTGCTTCGGCACGGCGTGGGCAAGCCCCTCTTCCTGACTTGTACTAATCCTGGCTGCTCGCGTGGTGAGTCCAACTCGATTCAGGAGATCACTAAAACGCTTGTCTGAGCGCAGACCGTCGACAACCGGATCAACCGCAAGCCAAGTCAACCATCCATCACGAGCTTCTATCGCATGCTCGAGCCACTTGAACGCACGATTCTTATCACCCAGCGCAGAATAAACCGCCGCAACGCGATACGGCGACACATACGTTTGCGCGGAGAGTTCCGTTAACTCATCGAGCAGCGCCCTGGCTTCACCTTTTCTGCCGCACAACGCATACGTGCGTGCGAGCAGCGCACGAGGCAAGGTACTCGTTCCAGAGAGTGCAATCGCTTTCTGAAAAGCCGCAATCGCTTCGTCGTACCTCCCACACTGTTCATAGGCCAATCCCATCTCCCAGTGCGTGTAGACAAAACCTCGATCCATCTCGAGGTTCCTGCGAAAGTGATCCAGAGCCTCATCGGAACGGCGTGCGAGGTAGAACAGCAATCCGATATTCGAACCGACTGTTAACGAAAGTGGATCGAGCTCGAGGGCACGCTCTGATTCCGCAATGGCCTCATCCAAACGGGCGATCGCCGCAAGATAGAGAAACCCATACCAATGATGTGCTATCGCATACCCGGGTTTGAGTTCCAGAGCGCGTTTGAATTCACGTTGCGCGGCGGCCAAATTCCAATCGTAGTTTGCCAGACAGTAACCAAGCGACGCGTGAGCTTCGGCCAGCGTATCGTCAATCGCGAGTGCTCGCTCTACCGCCTCGCGCGCTTTCGGAAACGCATCCTTTGGTGCAAGTGTCGCGATTCCAAAACCTCCCAGCACAAGATACGAGTCTGCGAGACCGACGTACGCGAGCGCATAAGTCGGATCGGCGTCGATCGCTTTCTTGAAGTAGTCGATCGCCTTCTTTACATCTTCATCCGTACGCTTGTTCCAGCAATAACGCCCCTTGAGGTATGCATGATAAGCCTCGACGTTGTCGGTCGGCCGCCGCGTAAGTTGTTTTCTTTCCTCAGTCGTCAGCCGGTGCAGTAATTTCTCTGATATTTCACATTGAATTTGCGTCTCGATGTCGAGTATCTCAGCCGGATTACAACTGCAACCGCCGCCCCACAGTCGTGAGCCGTCGCTTGCATCCACCATCTCGACTTTGACGACCATATTATCGGCGGACTGCATCACTCTTCCGGTCAGCACTGCGCGCACGTCGAGCTCGCGACCAACCTGTCGCGGATCGATTTGCTTGCCCTTGTATTGCGACACAGTGCTCCACGCCATCACGCGTAGATCGGGTAACTGCGAAAGCGCATTGATCATGCTCTCGCTGATACCGTCGCTCAGGTATTCCATGCTCTGATCCGGAGAATTCTGGAGCAGCGGCAGAATCGCGAGTGAATCAATTCCGATTCGTGATTGCCTCGGTCGTTCACTGAGCGTTCTGAGATCCGCAAGAAACTCTCGTGACGTCTGGTATCGCTCCTCACGATCCTTGCGCAGCGCTTTCTTTACGATCCATTCGAGTTCGGTCGGCACTTCCGGTCGGTAACGCACGAGCGGCACGGGGTCGCGACTCAGAATCGAAGCGATCACGTCGGAGTTAGTTGGACCTTCGAACGGCGGTTGACCCGCTACCATCTCGTAAACCACGGCGCCGAGACTCCAGATGTCCGTGCGCGGATCCACGGCGAAGCCGCGCGCTTGTTCGGGCGACATGTAAGGAGCTGTGCCCATGACGATTCCCTGCTGCGTCTGAAAGAGTGTTGACGCGTCGGAAATCATCGGCTTCGACTCGGTTAACTTCGCGAGTCCGAAGTCGAGCACTTTCACCACCTTGTCTGTGCGCAACATGATGTTCTCGGGCTTGATATCGCGATGGACGATGCCGGCCTCGTGGGCCGCGAGCAGCGCTGTCGCGACGTTGATGGCGATCTCGACGGCATCGGCGATCGCCAGCTCGGCCTTTGCCATGCGCTGTCGCAGCGTCTCGCCATCGATAAATTCAGTGGCGATGTAGTGCAGTTGGTCCAACTGCCCGATTTCGTAGATCGTGATGATGTTTGGATGGTTGAGCGACGATGCTGCTCGCGCTTCGAGTTGAAACCGGCGCACTCGTTCGGAATCTTTTGTGAAGGCTGTCGGCAGTGCTTTGAGTACGACTTTGCGTCCGAGTCGCGTGTCCTGGGCCAGGTAGATGTCGCCCATCCCCCCTGCGCCGAGGCGGTTGATGACTTCGTATGGACCAACTGCGCTGCCCGGAATGAGCTCCGTGTCCGTAAGTGAGCCAGCCATCACCGCATACGCCGGCGACTCCATGAAGTCGCCTGAGCGCGCGTGTGAATCGAGTAGCGCTTCGACTTCACTTCGCAGAGCGGTGTCGCCGGCGCATGCGTCGTTGAGAAACGCGTTGCGCTCGCCAGGATTGCGCTCGAGGGCTGACTCGAGTAGCGCTTTGATCTGCTGCCACCGTTCGGGAGTCATACTTACTCAGTAACGCGGAAAAGACGTGGTTTATATTTCAAGCTTTCGCCAGCTCGTGGTAGAGCCAGGCTTTTGCCGTGCTCCATTCTCGTTTGATCGTAGCAGGTGAGACTTGCAGCACTTCCGCTGCTTCCTCAACTGTTAGACCACCAAAGAAACGCAGTTCCACGATACGGCTTTGCTGTGGATCCAACAGGGCAAGCTGTTTCAAAGCATCGTCCAGAGCGATGACCTCTGCTGCCTTCTGCTGTGAAATCACCATCGCCTCGTCAAGCTCGAGTTTGCGTGCGCCACCGCCGCGCTTTGCAGACGCGTGGCTACGAGCGTGATCCACCAGGATCGTGCGCATCAGTTGGGCCGCGATGCCGAAGAAGTGCGCGCGGTTTTGCCACTGAAGGTTCTTGCGATTGACGAGTCGCAGGAAGGCTTCGTTCACGAGCGCGGTGGTCTGGAGCGTGTGGCCGGCGCGTTCGCGGGTCATGTAGCGGTGGGCCAGGCGGCGCAATTCTTCGTCGATGAGCGGCATCAGTTTGTCGAGTGCCGCGCGGTCGCCGTTGCTCCAGTCGATTAGGAGCTGGGTTAGCTCGTGTGTCTGTGTCATCCCGCTGGCGAATTCTATCGCAGGCTGTCTAAGGGTCAAAAAAATTTCCACGACATTTGAGCCGCTTTTGTTCCGGTTCTCGCTTAGAGGGGTGAGGAACGGGAGGAGGTGCTCATGACCAGGTACGTCTTTATCGAATCAAGAGATCCGTTTGAGTCGCGTGATACGCAGTTTCTCGAAGACACGGCGGCCGCGGTGAAGGAGCGCGGGCACGAGGTCACGGTGTTTCTGGTGCAAAACGGCGTGCTCGCGGCGCGCGAGAGCGCTCGTCGTCTCGGGCGTTTGGCGGAAGCCGGCGTGACGCTGCTCGCCGATGATCTGTCACTACGCGAACGAGGCATCAACGCCGGCGAACTCGCGCCTGGTATCCGTGAATCCGGGATCGATGCGCTCGTTGAAGCGCTGGTCCAGGAGAACACGAAAGCGATGTGGCATTAAAGCAGAGCCACGGATCACACGGATAAAGCGGATTATCCATTTTCATCCGTGTCATCCGTGGTCCAGTTAGGAGCAGAGAGATCATGAACAACCGCACATTAACGCTTGCACTGATGGATCCGCCGTACGAGTCGGCAAACTCGACCACAGCACTGCGAATCATTTCCGCGGCGCTCGAGAAAGGCATCGACGTCAACGTCTTCGCCTACGAGGGCGCTGTCTGCTTGCCGCTTAAGGACCAGGCGCCACACGCGAACCCGGTGAAAGGAACCACCGTCGAGCAGGAAGAACACCCAACCACGAAGTCGTTCGTCAGTTCCCTGCTCACGATGGGCAATCTCACGTGGGTCAATTGCGGGCTCTGCGTCGACGAGCGTGGCGCGACGAATGTCGTCGAAGGAGTCAAACGCGGCAGCCCCGCTGACTTCTTCAAGATGGCGAGCGAGTCGACCAACACACTGGTAATCCCAACTAAGTGAGGAAGGTTCACATGAGAATTCTAAACATCGTCGAAACGGCTTATCGCGCCACGCTGGAAGAACAGGACGACACAATCCTCTGGCTCAGCGGTGCGCTGAAGAACTCGGGCGCTGAATTGAGCGTGGTGCTGAGGTCAAACGCGGTCAACTACCTCGTGCCGCAGGAATGTCCGCCCGTGAAGATCGGCAACGTGTGGATCAATCATCCCGCGCGTCCGAACGAAGACATCAAGCGATTACAGGACAAAGGCGTCTCCGTATTCGCAGTCCGCGACGATCTGGAAGAGCGCGGACTGAATGTCGCGAACTGTTTGCCCGGAGTGAACCTGATCCGGCGCGGCGATATCGCGCTGTTGTTCGACGACTACGATCAAGTCTGGCATTGGTAAAAAACCAAAAGGAGAATTCAATGAAAGCATTATTCATCCCATTACTCGTGTTGATTTTGATCAGCACCACGCTTGCGACACCGTCCAACGATCTTTCGGCCGAAAACCTTTCCGCTCTTGCGCGAGCGCGAAAAGCGACGGCGCGATTTAGCCGAGTCGAGCAAGCGGAAGCCGAAGGATATATCAATCTAAACTTCTGTGAAGAAGGAGAGGGCTGTCACTGGTTGAAGCCGTCGCTGTTGGATGGTGAGTTTGATCCGACGCAACCGGAAATTCTTCTCTATCTTCCAGACGGGGATAGCTGGCGATTGGTGGCAGTCGAATATGTAGTGCCGCTCTCACTCTCGCCCGGTGTAGCGCCTGAAGGTTTCACGGGCAATGCAGATACCTGGCGAGAAAACAGCGAGGGAGTCGGACTGTGGGAGTGCACCGCCTGGATCTGGCTGCACAATCCGAATGGAATGTTCGAGCAGCACAACCCTCGTGCGGAGTGAGCCACAGATGAACGCGGATGAAGACACGGATCGATCCGCATAGATCCGTGTAATCCGCGGAGGGAGGTAACGATGAAAATCGGAATAGCCATAGCTCTCTTTGTCCTGTTAGGTGGCCAGACATTAGATCAACAACTCGCTGCGATCCTGGCGGAGCACGGTTTCACCGGTCGCATCGAAGCAACCCTCGAACGACGTCTTGGCCGCAAGTTAGACAACCAACTCGTCGACCTCGGTCGGCTACTCTTCTTCGACACCATCGGTGGATTGAACAACGACAACAACTGCTCCGGCTGCCACTCGCCTACGCACGGCTTCGGCGACACACAATCGATCGCCATCGGCATTGATAACAATGGCATCGTCGGGCCAAATCGTGCTGGACCACGAAATCAACGACGGACGCCAATGGTTATCAACACCGCGTTCTTCCCCACGTTGATGTGGAACTCACGCTTTGCCGCCCTCTCACACGATCCATTTGATAACAGCGCCGGGTTTCAGTTTCCGTTGCCTGAAGGACAAACCCTTTCGTACCAGCCACACCTGCTGGTTGCGCAGGCTTTCATACCTCCGACCGAACGAGTTGAAGTCGCGGGCTTTACTTTCCCGGGCGATAACTTCGACATTCGCAACGAGGTATTGCGACGAATCAATAATGTGCCCGAATACCGAAAGCTGTTTGGAAAGATCTTTCCACAGGTACGTGACGGCGGACCAATCACATTCGACATGTTTGGACTGGCGATCGCAGAGTTCGAGTTTTCGCTGGTCTTTGCCGATGCGCCGATAGATCAGTTCGCACGAGGACAGCAGAATGCTTTGACCGACGATCAAAAGAGAGGCGCGCTACTTTTCTTCGGCAAGGCTCGTTGTGTGGAGTGTCACAGAGTCGCCGGCGCTTCGAATGAGATGTTCAGCGACTTCGAGCAGCACGTCGTCGGCGTTCCTCAGATCGCACCGGCCGCCGGTAACGTGCTTTTTGACGGCACAGCACAAAATGAAGACTTCGGCCTGGAGCAAGTAACCGGCGATCCTGCGGATCGTTATAAATTCCGCACGTCCCCGATTCGCAACGTGGCTCTACAACCAGCCTTCTTCCACAATGGAGCTTTTACGAGGTTGGAAGACGCCATCCAGCATCATCTCGACGTCTTTAGATCAGCGCGGAACTACAATCCGTCGGGGATCGCTCGCGATCTCACGGCGCCGATGGGACCAATCGAACCAGTGCTTGCGCGCGTCGATCCGATTCTGGCGACTCCGATTCGACTTACGAGCGATGAATTCCTCCAGCTTGTGGATTTCGTGCGCTTTGGCCTACTTGATAAAAGAGCAAAACCCGAAAAGCTAAATAAGCTCATTCCAAAATCTGTTCCGAGCGGCTTCCCTGTTCTGACGTTTCAGGAATAGGACAGCGGAAGCCGCGGCACAACGCCGAAGGCGTTCGCTAATTTTGGCCCCGGCATAACGCCGAAGGCGTTGGCTAATTCCAGCCCAGGGTTGGAGCGCAAGCGACAACCCTGGGATCAAGATTTAAACGCCGAAGGCGTTGGCTAATTCCAGCCCAGGGTTGGAGCGCAGCGACAACCCTGGGATCAGAAATCGAATAGTCATTAAACCCTGAAAGGGTTCGCCAACCACCTAACCCTTTCAGGGTTAAATCAAATCTTTAATTCCTAACCCAGGGTTGTCGCTGCGCTCCAACCCTGGGCTGGAATTAGCGAACGCCTTCGGCGTTGTGCCGGGGCCAAAATTAGCGAACGCCTTCGGCGTTGTGCCGGGGCCAAAATTAGCGAACGCCTTCGGCGTTGTGCCGGAGCCAAAATTAGCGAACGCCTTCGGCGTTATGCCGGGGCCAAAATTAGCGAACGCCTTCGGCGTTATGCCGGGGCCAAAATTAGCGAACGCCTTCGGCGTTGTGCCGGGACCAAAATTAGCGAACACCATCGGCGTATTCATCCTATTCCGCTCTACGTACACCAACTTCGTCGAGGTGTTTCAACAAATCCGCCGGATCGTTGTAGACCCTGTACGCACCGGCTCGCTCTAACTCTTCTCGACCATAACCACCTGATAGGAATCCGACGCCGAGTGCCCGCGCACGTTGTGCGGCGAGTAGATCCCAGATGCTGTCGCCGACAACCACTGAATCACCGATCGGAATACCGAGTTTTTCAGCCGCCGCGAGGAAGAGATCCGGATCGGGTTTCGCATGGCGCACCATGTCGCGCGTGATGATTGGAACATCGTCGCTGATTCCCAGTAGATCCAGTGAGAGACGCGCGCTTTGAAGCCGGCCGCTCGTGGCAATGGCCCACGGCACGCCCACCTCTGTTAGGTGCGCTAAGAGCTCCTGGGCTCCCGGAAGTGGTCGTACCTGCGAGGCGTAACGCTTGAACGCCTGACCGTGTACCTGATGTATTCGCTCCACCTCTTCGCTCGAAAGCGTGCGTCCCGTCTCACGCGCCAAAGCGTTGACGAAGAGGCCTCCACTCATCCCAATTTGACGATGTATCCGCCAAATGGCGAGTTGTATTCCGCCGGCCTCGAGTGCCTCGCGCCATGCGAGTACGTGTTGATAAACGCTATCGACCAGCGTTCCGTCCAAGTCGAAAAGGACAGCTGTTCGTCCTGAAGATCTGTCGTCGTTACCCATTATTCGCTCGGTAATATGCAGTTCTTAACACTCCGAAAAACATACTGCCTGCTCTCACTTTCTCAGCGTTCGTGAAACCGGCGCGGCTCATCAGTTGAAGAATGCGCTCGTCTGTATTGTCCTTCAATTCAGCGTGCGAATGAATGAGACGATGCAGAAATCCATGCGACCCGTGGTCCGAAACGACGTCGAGCAAGTGAAACGAACCACCAGGCTTCAGAACGCGCAACACCTCATTCAAAGTCTTCTCGCGATCGCGTCCTGCGAGATGATGAAACATGAACGACGAGAGCACGCGATCGAATGACTGTGGTTCGTAAGGAAGTTCATCAGCAAAGCCTTGATCGAGTTGCACTGAAACTCCGGTGCGACGGACTTTCGTCTTTGCACGGCGCAACGCTTTCGGATCAGGATCGAGTCCGACTACTTCCACGTCCGCATAGCGTCGCTTCAAAAGCACCGCGAGTGTGCCTGTGCCGCAACCGATATCGAGAATGTGCTGGCCCGGCTTGATGTTCGCCTGCGCGAGGAGCTCCTTTCGCGCGCGCTCGAAGCCGAGAAAGCTCACGCAGGGATCGTATAGAGGCAGGAACACATCGCGACCCGCCGCGGGCAGAAACTCTTTTCGAGGAGGCTCAGTCGTTTCGGAAGACATGATATTCTCAAGACTAGCGGTAAACCCAGTGAAAAACAAAACGAGGATCTTATGAGACTTCCATTTGCGATTGCACTGACGCTGCTTGTGATCGTAAACCTTCAGAGCTCGCGCGCAGCAGTGGCCGACGCAGTGCTATTCGACGACTTCAGCTATACCAACAAGCAACAAATGAAAACGAACGGCTGGATTCTGCGCACTGAACCCGGCTGGCCCGGAGTGCCTGGTGCAACATGGTCGGAAGACGGAGTCACGCTCGTTAAGGATACTGACCGGCCCAACAACTGGATTGTGCGTATGACTTCGTCGACAGACGGAACGGGCGCGAATACGAGGCAGACTCAGATCTGTCATCAGCGCAAATATCTGGACGGCACTTACGCCGCGCGTGTTCGTTTCAACGACAATCCCGTCTCCGGCCCAGGTGGCGATCAGCTCGTGCAGAGCTTTTACACCATCAGTCCGCTGAAAGCGCCGATGGATCCCGACTACAGCGAGCTGGATTGGGAATACCTGCCAAACGGCGGTTGGGGTATCGATGGTCCAACGCTCTATGCAACCACGTGGGAGACGTTTAGTCCCGAGCCAAACTGGAAGAAAGACAACGTGTTCAAAACAGAGAACGGCAGCAAGGCCGGATGGCACACGTTGGTCACGCAGGTTTTCGATCAGAACGTACGTTACTTCATCGATGGAAAACTATTTGCGGAGCATGGTGACGCGTATTATCCCGAAGATACGATGTCGATCAATTTCAACCTGTGGTTCATCCGCGACGGAATGTTGAAATCAAACGAACGCCGCGTGTTTCAGGAAGACGTCGATTGGGTGTTTCACCAGGCTGGCGTCGCGCTGACGCCGGTGCAGGTTGAAGCAGCGGTAACTGCGATGCGTCGAAACTCAGTCAAATTCCGAGATACAGTTCCGGCAAAAGTGACTGCGTTGACTTCACCGTGCAATTTCTAATGCTGGATGTGTGAACTAATAAAAAAAGTCATAGCCGTACTGTTGTTGTTTGCAACGGTGGCGAGCGGCCAGAGCCAGAGGCGACGCACGACACCAGACAAACCATTTCCTGCTGAGTACTTGACTCCGTTAATGAGTGCGGCACAGGCCGGTCGACTGGATAAGGTGCGCGTCTTGTTGAAAGGTGGTGTTGACGTCAACGAAAAGCTCGACGCGCTTGGCGGCATGACCGCGCTGATGTTGGCTGCTGCTGCCGGTCACCTCGAAGTCGTGAAAGAACTGCTCAAGGCCGGGGCTAACCCGAACGCATTAGCCGGCATTGCGCACGTCGGTTTTTTCACCCCGCTCGTCATGGCGATGAATGGTGTCAACAAAAACAGATTCGACTTGATCGACACGCTAATTGCGGGAGGCGCACAACTGAATCCGCCGGTCTGGTTTCACGAATCGCCTTTGTGTACAGCGCTGCACCTGAACGATGTGGAACTCGTGAAGGCGCTGCTGAAAAGAGGCAGCGATGTGAACTGGGAAAACGAGATTGGCACGACGCCACTCGGCGCGGCTGTCACCGATGGGAATGCAAGCGTTACGCTCGTGCGCCTGTTACTCGAAGCCGGCGCCGACCCAAACAAGCCAAGACTTTGGGTCGGAGACGACTGTGTTTCGATTCTCCAATTTTTGGACGACAATCTCAGGATGTCGAGAGAGAACAACATGCCGAGAGACAAGGTCCGGGGAGAGATAAGTGGCTTGATTGTGCAGCATGGTGGAAAAAAGTTTAGCGGCAAGTCGAACGGCGGACCTTGTAAGAGTTGGTAAACAAGTGGTTCTATTGCTTTGTACTCTCGGTCGTGCCTTTCTCACCAGTGCTCGCAGCCTTCTTGTGTCGCAGCCATTCGTCGATGCTCTCGCGGATGAACTCGCCCATGTCTTCAAATTCGCGCGCCGACTTTTCCCAGAACTCTTTGAACATCTTCGGATCGAAGGCAAAGCCATATCCGCGTCCAAAGCCTTTTGCTGGTCCGAGTTCGTCTTCGTAGTAGGCTGCGAGTTGGCGCGAAGCCATAGCGACTACGGTTAACGAACTTCCGGCAGCGAGCGGTTGGAAGACGACGCTTACGCCGGGGTCGAGTTCCTGAAGACGCGCGAGCACGCGATTGTATTGGTCGGTGCAAAAGGCGGCTGCGTCTTCTTTACCGCCGGTCCACTCTGATTGCAGCGCCATGCGCGACGTGCGCCGCAGCACGTTGATCAACTTGACTAATTCTTTCTCTCGTTCCATGTCTACTCCTTACTTGCAACCCACCGGAATCGCTACGCATTTGATTCGCCGTCTGCGGCGTGGACCACCGAAATAAAATCCGCGACCAAAACCGGGCACAAACTCCGGCTCGTCCGCTTCGAAGTAAGCGAGCAGTTCGCGAGCAGCGATGCGAATGACTTCCGCGGAAGCAGCGTCGTCTAATGGCGTGAATAATGGTTTGATGGCGGGCTCGAGTTCGGTAAGTCGCGCGAGTACGCGGTTGTATTGAGCGACGCAGAATTGGGTTGCGTCTGGTCCAGCCTTGGTCCAGGCGGCATAGCCGGCCGCGCGCGCGATGCGTCGCAGGACGTTGAGCAGTTTTACTGTTTCTTTTTCCATCTGGTTCTCCTCGTTAATTCATTTTTGCTCGCAACAGTTTTTTGCCGTGATGAATTCTCCACTTCACAGTTGACAGGGGGATTCCCATGAACGCGGCGATACGGTTGAGTGGCATGTCGTCGAGAAAGCGCAACCGCAACGGCATTGCGTAATCTGGTGGGAGGTCGTCCAATGCTTTCATCATTTGCTCATCCCTCTCCTTATCCGCCAGCGGCCTTCCGAGCGCTTCAATCTTCTCGAGGAGCGCCTCGTCGAGCGCCACTCTCTTACTGACGTGTTTGTCTTCGCTCTTGCTGAACCGCAACGCCCGATGCCGTGTTATCGCGGACAGCCACGCCGCAAACTTCCGCGGCTCGTCGATACTCGGCAGGGCCTTGAACGCGAGGAGCAACGACTCCTGCGCCACATCCTCCGCATCGTCGCTACCGACGATGGTGCGCGCGAGTCGAACGACGGCGGGGCGATACCGCACGACAAGCTCCTCGAACGCCTCCAGATTCCCCAGAATCGCCGCTAATACCAGCACCTCATCCGGCGACTCAACCCCCGTCATCGACTCTCCACGCGCATAGTTGGACGTTCATTTGTATAGAGACATGTTACGAGAGAAAAGTTAGGCGGGTTCTTGGGGGATTTTGCGTATCCCTTATATCCGTTGGGTAGTCCCCCTAATTTCTTCTCTGCGGCCCTCTGCGTATCTCTGCGTTCTCTGCGCTAATGGGCCTTTCAACGCAGAGGGCCGCAGAGATACGCAGAGGCCGCAGAGAAAACAAATCAGATTTGCCAGTTTTGTGGAAGCCGTTCCTCTGCGCCTCTACCGCGGAAAACGATCCAGTGCTACACAATGGCTGTCGGTGATGGTACTTTGATACCGACTCATGAGTTCCAACCTGCCTCTACCAACTCATACTATTTTGCCTCCCGACGTGTGCGATCGATCTGCGTGGTATGGCCGGGAGTTGGCGGGGCGCGCTGATTGGATTGAGCGCCTCTTCAAGGTTGAGATTGCCGAAGTCGAGATTGCGGTTCGTGAGTTACAAGCGTCGCAGGTCGATCTCGCGTCGCTCAGCGCAGAC
>Ga0105237_10002094_pt1 | contig 25197 bp, 29 predicted proteins | sample KBSC24metaG_FD_81520 | JGI IMG/M metagenome (GOLD analysis project Ga0105237, IMG submission 81520) | Corn rhizosphere microbial communities from Kellogg Biological Station, Michigan, USA - KBS C2-4 metaG | ecosystem: Host-associated > Plants > Roots > Rhizosphere > Soil | place: Michigan, USA...
CCCCGAGCTCGCCGTGGCGCAGATCGAACACATGCAGGCCATCGGATACACCGAATTCCAGACGAAGACCATCATCGGCACGGGACTACAGGCCTACTGCCCCGACAAGCTCCGCGAAAAGCCACCGCGGGGTGCGCCGCCGCCGAGCGCCGTGCCACAGGCTGCCCCACCACCCAGCGTTCCGCCGGAGGCTCCCCCGTCAGAGGTTGTCCCACCAGCCGATGCCCCACCGCCAGACGCTCCACCACAGGACTTCCCGCCACCACCCGCCGACCCAGCAGCCTGATCGGGCCGCCGATCCAACTCGGGCACGAAATGATCGACTGGCTGCTGCTCGACTACGGCAAGGTGCTCAGCAAGGCACAACCCGAATCGACGTTCACCGAACTCGCCGCGATCGCCGAAGCGAGCACCGACGAGTTCCGCGAACGCTATTGGCGCTACCGACCCGAATACGACCGGGGCCAGACCGCTGAGCGCTACTGGTCGGCGGTCCTCGGCCGCGACCTGACCGGGCAGCGATCGGTGGTGGAACGACTGACCGCCATCGACGTCGACGGATGGTCTCGCCTGAATCTCGCATCTCTGCGCATGACGCTGAACACCGCTCGCCGCAACGACATACGCCTGGCACTGCTCAGCAACGCACCCCATTCACAGGCCGCCGCGATCGACGCGAGCGATTGGATCCGCCACTTCGACCACCGCTTCTACAGCTGCCGACTGCAGCGAATCAAACCCGATCCCGGCATCTTCACCGAGGTGCTCAGCACCATGGGCGCCGCACCCGAACGCGTACTGTTCGTCGACGACAGCGCCGAAAATACAACCGCAGCAGCCGATTTGGGCATCGCAACCATCACCTTCACCTCTGCCCGGGCACTGCGTCGCCAGCTCGCCAGCGCCATCAGTTGACGCCGGGCCACGGACACGTCTCCGCTTGACAGTGATCCGTTTCCCGAAATAGTATGCGCGCATATTATAATTCTGGGAAGGGGTTCACATGTGGGCTGTCGAGGTAACCGGTCAATGCGCGGCGAGTCCGGCACAGGTGTTCAAAGTGCTGGCCGAGCCCGAGAAGTGGTCGGAGTGGAACGAGGGCGTCCTCGGCGTCGACATGCATGGCCCGTTCGCGACGGGCACGACGGCCGTCATGGTTCTGCCGGATTCGACCGCTCTGCCGTTCCGATTTGCCTGGGTCGAGGAGAACGAGGGTTTCGAGGATGTCACCGAGGTACCCGACGCCGGCGTCTTCGTGCACGTCCGTCACGAACTGTCGCCGATCGAGGGTGGCACGCAGATCACCTACCGATGCGAGATCGACGGCCCCGATGACGTCGCAAGCGAGGTCGGCGCTGCCGTGACCGCCGACTTCGCCGACGTGATCGCAGCGCTCGGAGCACGTGCGGAACAGATGAATGCCTGAATCACTTCCTCCCAGCGAGAGTCCCGGCCTGCTCCTATGGCGGGCCACCCTCACATGGCAACGAGGCATTACCGCCGCGCTAAAACCGATGAGCCTCACGCATGTTCAGTTCGTCCTGCTTACCAGCACGTGGTGGCTCACGCGGGTCGCCAAGGAGACTCCGAGTCAACGACGGATCGCCGAGCACGCCAACACCGATCCGATGATGACCTCTCAAGTCATCCGCGCACTCGAGGGCAAGGGGCTGTTGCGGCGCACTCCGAATCCGGGCGATTCGCGAGCAATGCTGGTTGACGTGACGCCCGCCGGTGCAGACCTTGCGGTCCAGGCGGTCAAGGTGGTCGAGGAGGCGGACGAGGCGTTCTTCGCCGCGGTCGCCGACCGCGCGACACTGGTGAACGTCCTGCGCGCTTTGAGCTGAGCAAGGAACCCTTGCGCGAGATCAACGTTACGTAGGAGAAGTTCGAGAACGGGCCTGCAAAAGGTGGATCTCGACGCTGACGACCAGATCACAGACACCATGGTTGGCACGGGAAGCTGATGCCCGGCGGTGGTGGAGGTGGTGGCGGAGGCGGAAGTTCGCCGTCCCAAATGTTGTGCGCCACATTGCCCTGGCCCGAATAGACGTACCAGTAGGTGTGGCAGATGGTCTCGTCCCACACGACCGGGTACACCCGGATGTTGCCGGTCTGCACGGGTGGATCTCCTGGACACCACTGACACGGGCCGGATGGGTTGTCCTCAGGGCAACCGGGCCAGGCCCTTAGCGGCACGGGACCCCCTGGGAGCGCCTGAGCGGGGACCACCACCCCGGGAACCGCGCCCAACAGCAATGTGGCCGTTGCCAACCCGACGAATAGTCGCTTCATGATCGGCTCCCTTCCGTCTGGCCGGAGCGTTGACCGTTGGCGGCAAGGTTCCTCTAAGGCTCTTGGAGGATCCTTGGAAGTCGGACCACCTCGAGAAAAGTGTGGGAATCGGGGCGGCTCGTCGCTCCACACTGGTGAACGGGGCGCACGCGTCCGAACCGAGCCAACCCAAGAGGAGTCGCCGTGATCGCCACCGTGCTCTACGGCTATCTGGCGCTGTGGGCCTTGACCACCATCGGATTGGCGCTGCTCGCACGCAGGAAGCGCCCCCTGCCGCATCCGGTACCCGTGACCATCGCCGCGGGTGCGGCCTGGCCCGTCCTGCTCGTCGGGGCGGCCCAGCTGGGCGCCGTCGCACTGGTCGCCGGAGCCCTTCGCCGACGGCGACCCGAGGTCGTCGAACAGTCACCGTCCGACGAAACAGAGCAGGAGACGGAACAGGAGGCGGCCCTGGAGGAAGGCCAACCCGTTGATTAGTACAGATTTTGATGTACCGTCTTGAGCATGGAGACGCTGGTTCATCAAGACGCGCTCGCCCGTTTCGGCCATGCGCTCTCCGACACCACGCGCACGCAGATCCTGTTGAGCCTGCGTCGCGGCGGAGCGTATCCGTCCGACCTTGCCGAGCAGATCGGCGTGTCCCGCCAGATCATGTCCAACCACTTGGCGTGCCTGCGCGGTTGCGGCCTCGTCGTCGCGGTGACCGAGGGCAGACGGGCCCGCTACGAGCTGGCGGATCCGCGCATCGCCCACGCCCTCGATGACCTGCTCGGCCTGGTGCTCGCCGTGGACCCCGAATGCTGCACGGAACAAGGATGCAGCTGCTGATGTCCTCCAACCTCGGCATGCCCGGATCGGCCCCGTCGCTCACCGATGAACGCCGCCAACTACTTTCGCGCCGCATCCGCCTCTTCGTCGCCGCGACGATCACCTACAACGTCATCGAGGCCATCGTCGCGCTGTCCGAAGGCACCCGGGTCTCGTCGACGGCATTGATCGGATTCGGCCTCGATTCGGTGATCGAGGTGTCGTCGGCTGCCGCCGTCGCCTGGCAGTTCGCCGGGAAGGACCCCGAAGCCCGTGAGAAGACCGCACTGCGCATCATCGCCTTCTCGTTCTTCGGCCTGGCGCTCTACGTGTCCGTCGACGCCATCCGGTCGCTGCTCGGCGCAGGCGAAGCTCGGCACTCCCCCGTCGGCATCACACTCGCGGCCGCCAGCCTGGCCATCATGCCCGTGTTGTCGTACGCGCAGCGCCGAGCCGGGCGTGAACTGGGCTCGCTCTCGGCGGTCGCGGACTCCAAGCAGACACTGCTGTGCACCTACCTGTCGGCCGTGCTGCTGGTCGGCCTCGTGCTCAACAGCGCCTTCGGCTGGTCGTGGGCCGACCCCGTCGCCGCGCTGGTGATCGCCGTCGTCGCAGCCAAGGAGGGCCGCGACGCGTGGCGGGGCGACACCTGCTGCGCGGCGCCGTCTACCCACGCGACCTGCGGATAATCGTTCTGTGACGAGATCGGCGATCGGTTTCAGGACCGGCGGGCCGAGGAACCCCGATGCCAGGTTCGGACACCAGCCCGAACACGAGATCGAGGGAGATCGCATGAGTGCTTTGGACAAGGCCAAGAACAAGATCGAGAACCTGGGCGGCCAGGCCAAGGAAGCGGCCGGCAGCGCCACCGGTGACAAGAGCACCGAGAACGAGGGCAAGGTCGACCAGGTGAAGGCCAACCTGAAGGACGCAGGCGAGAAGGTCAAGGACGCGTTCAAGTAAGCGCGACGGCCAAGCTCGCACTCGGCCCGCCATCCGATTCGGATGGCGGGCCGACTCGCATCCAACTCACGAGGCATTCTTGGCGCGTGGACGTCGACGCCTTCCTGCAGACCATCCCGCCGTTCGCGGTGTACATCGTGGTCGGGGTGATCATCGGCCTCGAGAGCCTGGGCATTCCGCTGCCCGGCGAGATCGCACTCGTCAGTGCCGCGTTGCTGGCCTCGCGTCACACCCTCGACATCAACCCGGTGGGCGTCGCTGGGGCCGCAATCGCCGGCGCCATCATCGGCGACACCATCGGGTACAGCATCGGTCATCGATTCGGCATGGGCCTCTTCGAACGCCTCGGCAAACGGTTCCCGAAGCACTTCGGCCCAGGACACGTCGCGCTCGCAAAGCAACTGTTCTCCCGGTGGGGCGTCTGGGCGGTGTTCTTCGGCCGCTTCATCGCGCTGCTGCGCATCTTCGCGGGACCGCTCGCCGGTGCGCTGAAGATGCGCTACCCACACTTCTTGGCCGCCAACGCATCTGGCGCGCTGTTCTGGGCAGGCGGCACCACCGCCGTCGTCTACTACCTTGGCCTGGCCGCCGAGAAATGGCTCTCCCGATTCTCCTGGGTCGCACTCCTCGTCGCGGTGGTGATCGGCGTGATCGTCACGCTCCTACTGAAGGAGCGAACGGCCCGCGCGATCGCAAAGTTGGAGGACGAACACGACTGGGACACCCTCCGACGCCATTGATCCCCCGCGTTGGGATGGACGTCACGTGACCGCAGATTGACGTACCGATGAACGGGGTGGAACCTATTGGGGTGACGCAATCGAGTGAGCAGAGAATGATCGAACAGCTGCTCGAGCGGCTCATCGCAACGCATCCGGCAGTACCGTCGGAGCGGGTGGCCGAGGTCGTCCGCTCCGTTCACGCGAAGTTCGACGATCGGCCGCTCCGGGAGTACGTGCCGCTGTTCGTGGAACGCGGCGCCAAGCGCGAACTCGGTCACCTCACCTCCATCGACGCATAGCCCGACGGTTGCGGCAATCGGCCTGACACCATCGAGGCATGACCGACCGCTTCGAAGTCCAGCGCACCATCGCCGCCCCCGCAGCCGACGTCTTCGCCGTGCTGTGCGATCCCCAGGGGCACGTCGCCATCGACTCCTCCGGAATGCTCCAGAGCGCCGACGGTGAGCTCGTGTCAGCCGCGGGCGACAGCTTCGTCGTACACATGGATCGCGAGGCGCTCAACGACTTTCCGCTCGGCAAGTACGACGTGACCGTGCAGATCGGCGACTACGAGTTGAACAAGCTGATCTCCTGGACCGTCGTCGGTCAGATCCGCCCCCACCTCGGCCACGTCTACGGCTATCGGCTCGAGCCCGACGGCCCGGCAGGCGAGGCCACCATCGTGACGTCGTTCTACGACTGGTCGAACATCGATCAGCACTGGCGCGACAGCGGAATCTTCCCGATCATCTCCGAGGGCGCACTGCGTGCCACGCTCGGCATCCTCGACCGCACGGTGCATCGCGGCTACCCGCGGGCCTAGTGGAATAGCCCGGCACCCACAGATGTTGCGGTCACCGTGACCAATGCCGAACTGAGCCCCACTGACTGGGTACGCGAACAGACCGAGCGCATTTTGCAAACCGGGACGACCGACGGGGTCGAGATCCTCGACCGGCCGATCGTGCTCTTCACCACGACCGGCGCCAAGTCCGGCAAGAAGCGCTACGTGCCACTGATGCGCGTCGAGAAGGACGGGCACTACGCGCTCATCGCCTCCAAGGGTGGCGATCCGAAGCACCCGACCTGGTACCACAACGTCAAGACCCACCCCGAGCTCACCGTGCAGGACGGCGACAAGGTCCTCACGCTGACCGCTCGCGAGGTCGAGGGCGCCGAGCGCGAGGAGTGGTGGAAGCTTGCGGTCGAGGCCTACCCGCCATACGCCGAGTACCAGACCAAGACGTCGCGGCTGATCCCGGTCTTCGTCGCCGAATAACGCGAACGACAGCGTCAACCAACAGTTGACGAATGACCATGCGTCAACTTAAAGTTGACGCATGGTCGAACCCACTCAAATCACCGCCCCGATCCGCCTCGACGATCTGATCACCGCGATCAAGAACGTCCACGAAGACCCGCTGGAACAGCTCATCGACGCCGTTCTGGCCGCCGAGGCCCTCGGCGAAGTGGCCGACCATCTGATCGGCCACTTCGTCGACCAGGCCCGCCGCTCCGGTGCCTCCTGGACCGACATCGGCAAGAGCATGGGCGTGACCAAACAGGCCGCGCAGAAGCGGTTCGTCCCGAAGGCCGGTCCATTTGAGACAGTGGATCCGCTCAATCCACGCGAAGGCTTCAACCGGTTCACGCCCCGGGCGCGCAACGTCGTCGTGGAATCCCAGAACAAGGCCCACGCGGCACACCATCAAGAGATCAGTCCCGACCACCTGCTGCTCGCGCTGTTCACCGACCCCGATTCGGTGGCCACCCGACTGCTCGTCGGGCAAGGCGTCGACGCAGACGCCGCCGCAGCCGCCGTAACGCTTCCCCCAGGCGGCGAGGAATCGCCCGCGCTGATCCCGTTCAGCGGAGCGGCCCGCAAGGTACTGGAGCTGACGTTCCGCGAGGCACTTCGCTTGGGACACAACTACATCGGCACCGAACACATCCTGCTGGCGCTCCTCGAAGCCGAGGCGGGCGATGGGCCCCTGCACACCCTCGGAGTCGACAAGCAACGCACCGAAGACGAGATCGTGGCGGTGCTCCGCTCATTGACCGAAAAGTGATCCGGGAATGAAACCGGCCCCGCAGCGGTAGAACTGGTTCATGAAACTCGACGATTCCGCGCGCGCACTCATCGGAGACGGCGCCGACGCCACACTGGTCACCATCAACGCCGACGGCAGCCCCCAGATATCCGTGGTCTGGGTGGCGCTGCAGTCGACGCCCGACGGCGACGAACTCGTCAGCGCACATCTGAGCGAGTACCAGAAGACCCGCAATGTCCGCCGCGACCCGCGCGTCGCCGTCACCATCGTCGCGCCGAAGGTCCCCGGCCAGCAGACGCAATACCTGTCGATCCTCGGCACGGCACGGATCGTCGAGGGCGGCGCACCGGAGCTGCTCAAGCAGTTGGCCGAGACGATGCTCGGATCGAGTGAGTACTTCCCACCTGCCGATGCACCGGACGGCCTCCTCACCCGAATCCGCATCGAGAAGGTCGGCGGCCACGGTCCCTGGGCGTCCTGACGCCGATCCTCCCCTCGTCGCTCGCCGGGTATGCCAAGATGCGAGGCAGCAACGGGACGGAGAAACGGATCGATGAGAGCTCGCGTGAAGAGCACGATGCGGTGCTGGTTTGGGCTTTTCATCGCGACGGTGGCCGCCCTCGGCGTGGGGATTGCCCCACCCGCAGGCGCAGCGCCACCCGCCGCGGCACCGACCATTCCGATCGGCAACCTCGGTCAGACGCTGCGCGTCGAGTACAAGGGCATCGTCGCCGATGTAACCGTGCACGACGTGCTGCCCACCGATGCCCCGCCCGGCTACACACCGAACGGGTCACCACGCTGGCGTGATCAGGGTGGTCCATGGCGGGTTCCGATCACCGTGCACATGATCCAGACCCCGAACCCGTTCATCGCGTCCATCCAGTTCGGCTTCACCGGCGTCACGCCGTACGGCGATGCCTATGCCCAGAAGAACACCGACGCACCCGACTCGCTGACCACGGCGCTGCAGAATGCGCCTGCCGGCGCGACGGTCGACGGCGCCGTGTACTGGCAGGTCTACCGCGACCTCGTCACCAACGTCGTGTTGCTCAACCCTCAATCCGGCATCCGCCTGGCGCAGTGGAACATCTGGCAGCCGGGAACGCCACTACCCTGACGCGGTATGGCTGTCGAGGTCACTTCGCCCACTGAGCACGACCTACCCGAACTCGCCGACGTCGCGGCACGCACGTTCCCGCTGGCGTGCCCACCGACGACCGGACCCGACGACGTCGCCGCGTTCATCGCCGAGAACCTGTCGCAGGACAGGTTCGCCGGCTACCTCGCCGATCCCGAACGCACGGTGCTGACCGCGCGCGAAGATGGCCGGATCCTGGGCTACGCCATGCTGATTCGCGGCGTCGCCGATGACGACGACGTGCAGCGTGCGGTACCTCAGCGCCCCGCCGTCGAACTGTCCAAGATGTACGTGCTGCCCGACGCGCACGGCGCGGGCGTCTCGGCGGCCCTGATGACCTCGGCGCTGGACCGCGCACGGACACTCGGCGCCACCTGCGTGTGGCTAGGCGTCAACCAGGAAAACCAACGGGCCCAACGGTTCTACGCCAAGCACGGCTTCGTGACGGGCGGCACCAAGACCTTCCAACTGGGCTCGGAGGTCGAGAACGACTACGTGATGGTGTGTCAGCTGTAGGCAGTCACAGCCGGCCCGCGTGGGTCAGCGCCAGGAGCCGCGACGTCGCACGAAGGTACTTCTTGCGGAACCCGCCTGCCAGCATCTCGTCGCTGAAGATCGTGTCCAGCTTGGTGCCCGACGCCACCACCGGGATGCCCGCGTCGTAGAGCCGGTCGGTCAGCGACACCAGTCGCAGCGCCACGCTCTGGTCGTCGAGTGGATGCACGCCGGTGATGAAAACCTCGGTTACCCCTTCGATCAACGCCAGGTAGCGCGACGGATGCATGGTCGCCAGGTGTTTGCACAGCGCGTCGAAGTCGTCGAGGGTGGCGCCGGGCACGTCGGCTGCCGCGGTGCACACCTCGTCGTCGCTCGGCGGGCTCGGTGCGGGCGGCAGGTCACGATGCCGGTAGTCGGGACCGTCGATCCGCACGGTGGTGAAGATCTGCGCGAGCGTGTTGATCTCCCGCAGGAAGTCCTGCGCGGCGAACCGGCCCTCCCCCAGTTGCTCGGGCAGCGTGTTGGACGTCGCCGCGATCGACACGCCGCGCTCGACCAGTTGCGAGAGCAGCCGCGAGATCAGCGTCGTGTTGCCCGGGTCGTCCAACTCGAACTCGTCGATGCACACCACCACGTACTCGGCGAGCAGCTCGATGCACTCGACGAAGCCGAAAACCCCTGCCAGCTGGGTGAGTTCGCCGAACGTCGCGAACGCGACCGGGCCGGCATTGGCAGCGGCGAGTCGGTAGTACGCCGACGCCAGAAGGTGGGTCTTGCCGACGCCAAAGCCGCCGTCGAGGTACACCCCGACCCCAGGGAGCACCTCGCGCTTGCCGAACAACTTCTTCCTGCCCGCGCGCCGCTGCACGGCCTGCTCGCAGAACTGGCGGCACGCCTGCACGGCCGCGGTCTGCGACGGCTCGGCCGGATCGGGGCGGTAGGTATCGAAGCTCACATCAGCGAAAGTCGGTGGCGGCACCAGGCCCGCGATCAGCCGCTCGGGCGTCACGCGGGGGTGACGATCGGTCAGATGAGCGACAGTGCTGGCCCCGTGCATGCAGGCACCCTATCGACGTGTTGAAATTGACCCCGTGTCCGATGCCGATCAAGCGACTCAGCTCACAGAGCTGACTGCCGTCGGCAACGCCTTCGACACCGAGGACGCCGCGCGCCTCGCGGCGTTCTACTCCTACCCCGACGGCCTCGAGCGCTGCTGGGTGCGGGCCAACATGATCTCCAGCCTCGACGGCGGCGCGACCGACGACGGCAAGGCAGGCGGACTGGCCGGGCCGGGTGATCGCGCGCTCTTCGCCAGGATGCGGCAGGAAGCCGACGTCATCGTGGTCGGGGCGGCCACCGTGCGCATCGAGAATTACTCCGGCGCCCAGATGTCCATCGCGCAGCGGCGAGAGCGGCAGGCCAGGGGCCAAGCCGAGGTGCCGCCCATCGCCGTCGTCACCCACAGCGCCGACTTCGACCACGACGCCAAGCTGTTCACGCACGCCGAAGTCCCGCCAATGATCCTGACCTGCCGCGAGGGCGCCGACGACGCCAGGCAGCGGTTCGGCGGGCTGGCCGAGGTGGTCGACGCCTCCGGTCGTCACACCGACCGCGTCGACCCAGCGGCCGTGCTCCAGGTCCTGGACCGGCGCGGCATGCGTCGCGTGCTCACCGAGGGTGGCCCGTCGCTGCTCAGCCTGTTCATCGGGGGCGACCTACTCGACGAGTTGTGCGTGACGATCGCCCCGATCCTGGTCGGTGGACAGGCCCGGCGAATCGCCAGCGGTTCGGGCGAATCGCACACCCGGATGCGACGCAGCCACCTGCTCAGCGACGACGAGGGCTACCTGTACACCCGCTACGTCAAAGCCGATTGACGCCAACCGGCTGGCGGGGCGCTCCCCCGGCGATCGCTACTGTGGTCAGCATGCGTCGGCGTAGTCAGCTGCTCCAGGCCCTGTGCCTGTCGACTGTGGTGTCGGTCGTCGTCGTCGGCTGCGCGCCTGGTCTCGCCGCAAACCCGCGCTACGCCACCGACTCCGGCGCCCATCCCCAGGGCCAGCCGCAGACCACCTCCGCCAAGCCGGGACCACCGGCAGTCGCCGCCCCGAAGAACGACCTGTCGTGGCGCGATTGCACGTCGCGGGTTTTCAACGATGCCGGCGTCCAGGCCCTGCCCGGCGTCTCGCTGGACTGCGCGAGCTACGACGCCGACCTGGATTCCCTCAACGGAGCCACCGGCACCCTGAGCATCGGCGTGGTGCGGGCCAAATCGGTCGGCACGCCCGCCGACGCAGGGCCACTGGTCATGACCACCGGCTCCGACCTGCCGTCGTCGGTGCAACTCCCGATCTGGCTGTCGCGCAACGGCACCGACGTGCTCAAGACCCATCCCATCGTCTCGGTGGACCGGCGCGGCATGGGCATGTCGGGCGATCTGGACTGCCGCGACCTGTTCGACCGGCAGGAGATGCTCGACCAGGCGCAGTTCGAGTCCGGTGACGACCCGGTGGCCAACCTCGGCGCGATCGTGCAGACCGCCACCACCAGCTGCACCGACACCATCGCCCCCGGCGATTCCGCCTACGACAACGCGCACGCCGCCGAGGACATCGAACGGCTGCGCAGCACCTGGGACGTGCCGACGCTGGCCCTGCTCGGCATCGGCAACGGCGCCCAGGTGGCGCTGGCGTACGCGGGTTCGCACCCGAACAAGGTGTCGCGGCTGATCCTCGACTCGCCGCTGCCGCTTGGCATCGCCGCCGAGGCCGCCGCCGAGCAGAAGGTCAAGGGCCAGCAGGCCGCGCTGGACGCGTTCGCCGCGCAGTGCTCCGCGGCGAACTGCCCGCTGGGCGCCGACCCCAAGGGCGCCATCGACGCCATGCTGAAGGCCGCCCGCGACGGCCGCGGACCCGGCGGTGCGTCGGTGTCCACGCTGGCCGACGCCATCACGACCGCGCTGGGCTTCCCGAAGGGCGACCGGGCCAGCTCCACCAACGCCCTCGCCAGCGCACTCGCCGCGGCCCGCAGCGGCGACAGCAACCAGCTCAACAACCTGATCACCCAGGCCGAGACGCTTCGCCAGACCGACGGCCAGTTCGTCAACTCCTGCAGCGACGCACTGAACCGCCCGACCCCCGACCGGGTCCGCGAGCTCGTCGTCGAATGGGGCAAGCTCTACCCGCAGTTCGGCACCGTCGGTGCGCTGAACCTGGTGAAGTGCCTGAACTGGCCAAGCGGTGCACCGCCGCAGGATCCGAAGGACCTCAAGATCCCCGTGCTGCTGCTCGGCGTGCAGAACGATCCGATCGTCGGCAACGAGGGCGTCGCCGCCGTCGCCGCGACCATCATCAATGCGGGCGCGCAGAACCGCCGCGTGGTGTGGCAGGGCATCGGCCACGGCGCGTCGGTGTACACGCCGTGCGCACTGCCGCCGGTGCTGGCGTATCTCGACTCGGGCAATCTGCCCGGCACCGACACGTACTGCCCCGCCTAAGCCTGCCGCCCGACGACGCCGTTATAGGGTGCGCTGGTGGCGGTACCCGACTCCTTGCTCAGTGCCTTTCGGCCCCGCACCTCCCCATCGACCGCCGCGACGGTGTTGCGGTCGGCGCTGTGGCCCATCGCGATCCTGTCGATCATCCATCGCAGCTACGTGCTGGCGACCAACGGCTACATCACCGACGACTTCGGTCCGGTCTACCGTGCGGTCGTCAACTTCAAAATGGGCTGGGACATCTACAACGAGCACTTCGACTACGTCGACCCGCACTACCTCTATCCGCCCGGCGGCACGCTGCTGCTGGCCCCCTTCGGCTACCTGCCCGTCGACGCGTCGCGGTACTGGTTCATCTTCTTCAACAGCGTCGCCATCCTGCTGGCGGCCTACTTCCTGCTGCGGCTGTTCAAGTTCTCGCTCGCCTCGGTCGCCGCGCCGGCACTGCTGCTGGCCATGTTCTGCACCGAGAGCGTCACCAACACACTGGTATTCACCAACATCAATGGCTGCATCCTGCTCTGCGAGGTGCTGTTCTTCCGGTGGCTGCTCGACGGCAAGGTGAACCACCAGTGGTGGGCCGGTGTGGCGGTCGGGCTGACGCTGGTGATCAAACCGTCGCTGGCGCCGTTGTTGTTGCTGCCGTTGCTGAACCGGCAGTGGCGGGCACTGGTCACCGCCGTCCTGGTGCCGCTCGTGTTCAACGTCGCCGCCTGGCCGTTGGTCAGCGACCCGATGAGCTTCGTGCGCAACACCGTGCCGTACATCTTCTCCACCCGCGACTACTTCAACAGCTCGATCCTCGGCAACGGCATCTATTACGGCCTGCCCGAGTGGCTGATCCTGTTGCTGCGCATCGTGTTCGGGTTGCTCGCCGTGGGAAGCCTGTGGCTGCTGTACCGCTACTACCGCGAGCGCGACCCGCTGTTCTGGATGTTGACGTCCTCGGGCGTGCTGCTGATCGCGACGTTCCTGGTGACGGCCCTCGGCCAGGGCTACTACTCGATGATGCTGTTCCCGTTCCTCATGACGGTGGTGCTGGCGAATTCGGTGATCCGCAACTGGGTCGCCTGGCTCGCCATCTACGGCTTCATGACGATGGACCGCTGGCTGCTCGGACACTGGCCGACGACCGGACGCGCGCTGGAGTACCTGCGGATCACCTACGGCTGGTCGCTGATGTTGGTCGTGGTGTTCTGCGTGCTGTACTACCGCTACCTCGACGCCAAGGCCGACGGCCGCCTCGACGACGGCATCGATCCGCAGTGGCTGACGCAGGACCGGCAGCGCGCTAGCGTGGAATCATGACCGCCTCTTCTGGCCCCAAGATTGCGCTGACCGACGACGAGTGGCGCAAGAAGCTGACGCCGCAGGAGTTCGCGGTGCTACGACAGGCCGGCACCGAGCGGCCGTTCGTCGGCGAGTACACCGACACCAAGACCGAAGGCATCTACGAGTGCCGCGCGTGTGGCGCCGAGTTGTTCCGCAGCACCGAGAAGTTCGACTCGCACTGCGGCTGGCCGTCGTTCTTCGACCCGGCCGACTCCGACGCAGTGATCCTGCGCAGCGACGACACGCTCGGCATGCACCGCGTCGAGGTGATCTGCGCGAACTGCCACAGCCACCTCGGTCACGTGTTCGAGGGCGAGGGTTACCCGACGCCGACCGACCAGCGCTACTGCATCAACTCGATATCGCTGAAGCTGGTTCCGGCCACGACGTAGACGTGCCCCTGGCCGTCAGCACCAGGTCGAGCAGTTCGTTGGCGCCGACTGGCGGGCTGTAGTAGAAGCCCTGGACCATCTCGCAGCCGTATTCGCGCAGCGCCCATGCCGTCTGCGCATCCTCGACGCCCTCCGCGACGGTCGTCACGCCCAGCACGTGCGCGAGGTCCACGACGGCCCGAACGACCGCCGCCGCCCGCGGGTCGTCGAGGATGGGTGCGATGAACTTCCGATCGAGCTTCACCTCGTCGATGGGCAACTCACGCAGATAGCTCAACGCGGAGTATCCGCTGCCGAAGTCGTCGATGGCGATCCGTATCCCCCGCTCGCGCAGACGGTGCAGCACCGTGCGGGCCCGGTCGACGTTCTGCAGCAGAAGGTCTTCGGTGATCTCGATGGTGAGCGCGGCCGAGGTCAGGTTGCGGTCGGCGAGCGCACGCATGATCTGGTTGGGAAGATTCAGATCCCCCACCGACGGGGCGAACAGGTTGACCGCGATGGGCACCTCCACGCCCTTCCGACGCCATTCGGCGGCGTCGTCGAGCGCTCGGGCCAGCACGAGCTCGGTCACCGAGCGCATCAGCCCGTGTTGGCGTACCAACGGCAAGAACTCGTCTGGGCCGAGCAGACCGCGTTCAGGGTGAGGCCACCGAACCAACGCCTCGACGCCGACGATCTGCTCGTCGCGCAGGTCGAAGATGGGTTGATAGACCACGGTCAAGCCCACGTGGTCGATCGCGTGGCGCAGCTGGCCCAGCATCCGCACCGCGCCCGCCCCACTGCGGCCACCGTGGCTGTTGACCTCCCTGGAGTCGACCAAGTGCATCTCCGCGGTGAAGGTATGCACACCGCTCGCCCGCGATCTCTTCGCCGAATACATCGCCATGTCAGCCTGTTTCAGCAGGTCTTCGGCCGACGTGGCCGCACCCTCTGCCGTCAGGACGGCGAGTCCGACGCTGGGCCGCAGCAGCAGGTCGTGCCCGTCGACGATGAACGGTTCATCGAAAGCCTGGATCACCCGGTCGGCGACGAAACCCGACTGATCGTGCATGCCCTCGATCAGGATGGCGAACTCGTCACCGCCCAGCCGGGCGACCGTGTCGCCCGGTCGGACGCAACCGAGGAGCCGCTGGGCGGCTAGCGCCAGCAGCGCGTCTCCTGCGGCGTGCCCGAGGTTGTCGTTGACGAGCTTGAAGTGGTCCAGATCCAACGACAGCACTGCCACCGACTGCCGCTCGCGTTGATACAACTGCACCGCATGCGTCAGGCGGTCGTGGAAGAGCGCCCGATTCGCCAAGCCGGTGAGCGGGTCGCGCAACGCCTGCTCGGCCACCGCCTCCAGCAGCCGCCGGTTCTCGCGGACCACGACGAACTGCCGCGCCATCACGGCGCTCATCAACACGAACGACGACACCAACACCGGACCCAGGCTGGGCGTGGACAGATACCTCGGGGTGCACACGGCTGCGGCCAACGCCAGCGGCAGGTAGGGCAGCCACGTCGATGCTCGCGACGGCAGCTGCGGCTTCTGCTCTTCGGTGGGAACCGCTCGCCTGCTGACCAGCGCCGCCGCGCTCAGCAGCAGCAGTGCCGCAATCCAGCCCACGTCGATGAGGCTGCCGCTGGCATAGGCGTCGTCGGCGGTGAGATATACGAAGGCGCTGTCGGCCAGTGCGATCAGCACGCACCCCGCCGTGAGCAAAGACAGCGTCAAGCGCTGACGGGTGCGCGCCCGCGCCAGCACCAACACCGCCACCGTCAGAACCACGATGTCGGTCACGGGATACGCCAGGGACACCATCAATGCGAAGCGGCTCTCACCGCCGCCGCCGTCGTAGGCACTCTGCAGCAACATCACCCAGGACACCTCGAACAGCGCACCGGCGACGATCACGCCGTCCAGCACCAGACGGATTCGCGACTGGCCTGCGAAACCGACCGGAAAGAACACCAATGCCAGGCACGCGCCGACCGGGAACACCAGGTACGCGACGTCCGCCACCGACGGGAAGGGAGACTCCTCCATCCCGAGGATCAGCTGGTAGTACGCCCAGATCGTCTCGCCGACCGCCCATCCGGTGAGCCCCACCGTCAGGCAAATCCAGGCCCGTCGCTGCCTGCCGTGCGCCGACCGCGCGGCCAACCCCGCGCAGACCGTCGTGAACACCGCAAAGCCCACCGAGCCGAGGTCGTCGACGACGCGGACCGTGGAGTAACCGCCCCATCCACCGATCAGCCACGCGGCGAACACCACCCCCGCCGCCGTCGCCGTTCCCGCACCCCACCCGATTCGCCACACCGGGACCAGGCTAGCAATATTTAACGCACGCGACAGTTAAGTCGTGGTTTCGCTCCCGACCGCGCAAACCCAGCGCCTCCAACAGCGGCGACAAGCGCGAACACAGGGGTGTGGCAAAGATCGGACCCGGGTGGCGGAAGGGTCAGTGCAGGCGCGCGACGAGCTCCTCCACCGCGACGCGTGGACCAGTGAAGAACGGCGTCTCCTCGCGCACGTGGCGGCGGGCGTCCGTGTAGCGCAGCTTCCACATCAGCTCGACGATGCGGCCCAGATCGGGCCCCTCGAACGCGAGGATCCACTCGTAGTCGCCAAGCGCGAAGGCCGGCACCGTGTTGGCCCGCACGTCCGGGTACTCGCGGCCCGCCATGCCGTGCTCGACGAGCATCTTGCGCCGCTCGTCGTCGGGAAGCAGGTACCAGTCCAGTGAGCGCACGAAGGGGTACACGCACACGTAGTCGCCGGGGTCCTCGCCCGCGATGAAGGCAGGGACGTGGCTCTTGTTGAACTCCGCGGGGCGGTGCAGGGCGACGACGCTCCAGATGGGATCGCTGGCCAGGCCGAGCGTCGTGCGCCGGAACGCCCGATAGGTGGCCTGCAGGTCCTCGACGCGCTCGGCGTGCGTCCAGATCATGAAGTCGGCGTCCGCCCGGAAGCCCGCGACGTCGTAGAGCCCGCGGACGGTCACACCGCCCTCCTCCTGCTGCTTGAGGAAGGTCGCGGTCTCGTCGACGACTGCCGCACGCTCCTCCCCGAGCGCTTCGGGCTGCACGGCGAAGACCGAGATCATCATGTAGCGCTGCATGGAGTTGAGGGCGTCGTAGTCGAGCTTGGCCATGACTCCATCCTGCCACTCCCCCCGGGCTAACCCTTCGCCGTCGCGCCCGTCACCTCCGCTGCCGCCCGTGCGCCGGACCCGACGCAGGCGGGCACCCCGATCCCGTCGAGGTAGCCGCCTGCGACCGCGATGGTCGGCGGCAGGCCCGCGCGCAGTTCGGCGACCAACGCGGCGTGCCCCGGCCCGTATTGCGGCATCGCGTCGATCCAGCGATGCACGTGGCAGTCCACCGGTTCCTGGTTGATGCCAAACACGTTCGAGAGGTCGGCCGCGGCCCACGCCAGCAGCTCCTCGTCACCGGCGTTGCGGGCCAGCTGGTCCCCGAATCTGCCGAACGACAACCGCACCAACTCGACGTTGCCGCGCCGCCCCCACTTGCGCGACGTCAGCGTCATTGCCTTGGCGTGCAACGGTTCTCCCCCGGCCACTAGGACGCCGGACTGCTCGGGCATTGGCGTGCCGCCCGGCAGGGCGAGCACCACCAGCGCCGTCGACGCGACCGCGATGCGGCTGGACGCTGCGGCGGTCCGCGGGGCGACGAATTCGATGAGCCTGCGCAGCCGGGGCGCGGGCACCGCGAGCACCACGCCGTCGGCGTCCCACTGCACGCCCTGGTCGTCGATCAGGGCCCAGCCGCCGATCGCCCTGTCGATGCGCTGCACCGCGGCCTGCGCCCAGTGGAATCCGGCCCGCGCGACGAGCTCGTCGATGAGCACCCGGTAGCCGCCGTCGACGGCGCCGAAGATCGATTCACCGGTGGGTGCCGGCAGAACCTCGCGCACGGCGTCGGTCAGCGTCCGTGCGCCCCGGTCGAGGGCGGCGGCCAGTGAGGGCAGCGCCGCGCGCAGGCCGATCGTCGCCGCCGATCCGGCGTACACCCCGGCCAGCAGCGGGTCGACCGACCGCGTCACCACCTGATCGCCGAAGCGGTTGCCGACGAGCTCGGCCACCGTGGGGTCGGCGCCCGTGCGCCACGCCATCGGCCGCGTGCGTTCGTCGTTGATGCGGGCGACCGTCGCGTCGTCGACAAGTCCCACCAGGGAGGAGCCCTGCGCGGGGACGCCCTGCAGCGTGCCCTGCGGCATCGGGTGCAGCCGACCGCCGCTGTAGATCAGCGGACGCACCCCCGTGGTGCCGATCTGCCTGCCTGCCAGCCCCAGTTCGGCCAGCAGCGCCACCACCTCGGCACGCCGGGTGATGAAGGCTTCCGCTCCGACGTCGACGGGCTGGCCGCCCACCCGCTCGGTGCGCAGGACGCCGCCGAGTCGGTCGGCGGGGTCGAACAGCGTGATCGACGCGTCCGGACCTGCGGCCACCCGCAATCGGTATGCCGCGACGAGGCCCGAAATGCCGCCGCCGACAACGCAATAGCGTGGTGGGTACGCCGGATTCACAACGTGTGCACCAGGGCGACGGCATCCGTCACGATGCCGGGATCGGTGGGCGGCAGCACCCCATGACCGAGGTTGAACACGTGGCCCGTCGCGCCTGCATCAATGGCGCGGCGGCCGTCCTCGACGACGGCACGCACGGCGCGCTCCACCACCGGCCAGCCCGCCAGCAGCACCACCGGGTCGAGGTTGCCCTGCAGCCCGGTGCCCGGCCGGACGCGGGCCGCGGCGTCGGTCAGCGACGTACGCCAGTCCACCCCCACGACACTGGCGCCTGCCTCGGACATCGCGCCGAGCAGCTCGGCCGTACCCACCCCGAAGTGCGTCATCGGCACACCATCTGCCGCCAATGCCTCGAAGACGCGCGTGCTGTGCGGCAGCACGTACTCGCGGTAATCGGCCAGCGACAGCGTGCCCGCCCACGAGTCGAACAGCTGAATGGCGTCGACGCCTGCGTCCAGCTGAGTCCTCAGGAAGCCGATGGTGACGTCGGTCAGCGCCGTCATCAGGGCGTGCCAGGTGGCCGGTTCGGCGAACATCATCGCCTTGGTGCGTTCGTGGTTGCGGCTCGGACCACCCTCCACCAGGTAGGACGCCAGCGTGAACGGCGCGCCTGCGAAGCCGATCAGCGGCACGTCGCCGAGCGCGGCCACCAACATTTCGACCGCTTGGGCGACGGGTGCGACCGTCTCTCGCTCCAGCGGCCTGATCGCCGCGACGTCCGCGGTGGTGCGGATCGGCTGGGCGATCACCGGCCCCACGTCGGGCACGATGTCCAGGTCGATGCCCGATGCCCGCAACGGCACCACGATGTCGGAGAACAGGATGGCGGCGTCGACGCCGTGGCGGCGGACCGGCTGCAGCGTGATCTCGGTGATCAGCTCGGCGTCGAAGCACGCCTGCATCATGGTGTTCTTGGCCCGCAATGCCCGATATTCGGGCAGTGAACGGCCGGCCTGGCGCATGAACCACACCGGCACGCGGTGCGGTTTGCGGCCGCCGGCTGCGGCCAGATAGGACGACTCGGGCAGGTCACGGCGTTTGCTCATCGGCGACCATGCTGCCATGTGACACCACTTCGGCGCGCCTGCGCCGCGACCTGCCCCGATCCGCTAGCGTCAAACGATGTGACCTCCGCCGAACCGGCTCAGTTCCGCGAAGCGGTGGCGGCGATGAATGCCACCACCGTGCGGCCTGAGATCGAGCTCGGCCCGATTCGGCCGCCCCAGCGTTTGGCACCGTTCAGTTACGCGCTCGGCGCCGAGGTTCGCCATCCCGAGACGGCGATCGTGCCCGAGCGATCCGAGGGCGATGCGTTCGGCAGGCTGATCCTGCTGCACGATCCCGAGGGCGCCGAGGCGTGGGACGGCACCATGCGGCTGGTCGCCTACATCCAGGCCGACCTGGACTCCAGCGAGGCCGTCGACCCGCTGCTGCCCGAGGTGGCGTGGAGCTGGCTCGTCGACGCGCTGGCCGAACACGATCAGCTCGTCACCGCGCTTGGCGGCACCGTCACCGCCACCACGTCGGTGCGCTACGGCGACATCTCCGGTCCGCCGCGCGCGCATCAACTCGAACTTCGCGCGTCGTGGACCGCGACCACCCTGGAACTGGGCCCGCACGTGCAGGCCTTCTGCGAGGTGCTCGAGCACGCCGCCGGACTGCCCCCGACGGGGGTCACGGACCTGAGCTCCCGTACGCGCGCGTGAGATGACGGAACCCCCCAACGCCGTAGCCGAAGAAGACGACCCAGTCGAACCCGAGGCCACTCCCCTACTGACGCCGGTCGACGGCGTGCCGAAACTGGCGGTCTATCCGAGCGAAATCGCCGATGCCGCAGAGCTTCTCGCCTCCGGCACCGGCCCGTTCGCGATCGACGCCGAGCGCGCGTCGGGCTTCCGCTACTCCAATCGCGCGTATCTGGTGCAGATCCGTCGCGCAGGTGCAGGCTCGGTGCTGATCGACCCCGTCAACCACGGCGGCGACCCCGTGACCACGATGGCGCCCGTGGCCGCCGTGCTGGCGCAGGACGAATGGGTGCTGCACGCCGCCGACCAGGACCTCCCGTGCCTTGCCGAACTCGGCATGACCCCGCCACGGCTGTACGACACCGAGCTCGCGGGTCGGTTGGCCGGCTTCGACCGGGTGAACCTCGCGGCGATGGTGCAGCGACTGCTGGGGCTGCAGCTGATGAAGGGTCACGGTGCGGCCGACTGGTCCAAGCGCCCGCTGCCCGCCGACTGGCTGAACTACGCCGCGCTGGACGTCGAGGTGCTACTCGAGCTGCGCGCCGCGGTCGCGGCCGTGCTCGCCGAGCAGGACAAGACGGAGTGGGCCCAGCAGGAGTTCGAGTATCTGCGCACGTTCGTCGCCCCACCCACCCGGCGGGACCGCTGGCGGCGCACGTCGGGCATCCACAAGATCCGCAATGCCCGGACTTTGGCGGCCGTACGGGAGTTGTGGACGACGCGTGACGCCATCGCGCAGCGGCGCGACATCGCACCCGGCCGCATCCTGCCCGACGCCGCGATCATCAATGCCGCGACGACGGACCCGGACACCGTGGAGAAGTTGACGGCGCTGCCGGTGTTCGGCGGCTCCCGTCAGCGCCGCAGCGCGCAGGTGTGGCTCGATGCGCTCGCCCGCGCCCGCACGATGGAGGTACTGCCCGGGGTGTCCGAGCCGCAGAACGGGCCGCCGCCCGCGTCGCGATGGGCGCGGCGCAAGCCGGAGGCAGCCGAGCGGCTCGAGGCGGCGCGGACGGGTTTGGCCGAACTGTCGCAACGGTTTTCGGTGCCGACCGAGAACCTGTTGACCCCCGACACGGTGCGCAGGCTGTGCTGGGACTGGCAACCCCTCGACGACTCGGATGACGTCGCCGGCGTGGTCGATGCATTCCTGACCGAGGCAGGTGCGCGAGCGTGGCAGCGGGAGCTGACGGTGCCGGTGTTGACCGTCGCATTGACGACGCCCCCCGAGGCCGTGGAAACGACCGAGTCCTAGACGCGCTCGGACTGTTCGATCACGCGCTCGACGTGGGCCAGGAAGTGCGCCAGCACCGCGTCCGGTGCCTCGATCTGCGGCCAGTGGGCGATGTCGTCGGCCAGCATCACGATGTCGGGGTTGGGAATGACCTCGCGGTAGCGGTCGGCCATGTGCTTGCCCGAGTTGGGGTCGAGCGGCCCGTCGATCAGCCGCATCGGCACCAGGGTCTCGCGCATCGCCCGCACCCACCGGTTGCGGTACCGATAGCGGTCGGTGACGAACCTGCCCGTCTTGTGCACGACGCGGCCGCCGTCGTTGTAGTCCAAGATCTGGTGGAACTGGTCGTACATGTTGCGCGTCGGTTTCGTGTTCGGGCCGAACATCTCGTCGAGGGTGCGGTCCAGGAGCCGTCGCGACACCGGGGTGCCCTGGAATCGACTGGTCATGTCGCCCAACGGAGTTCGCGACATCAGCTTCTGCATGAGCCGGGGCCGGTAGGCCTCGTTGAAGAGGCCGCCGTTGAGCCAGGTGATCGATTCGATGATCGGTGCGCCGTAGGCGTGATCGCCCGCTTCGTAGCGCGCCAGCAACTCCTGGCCGACGGAGTCGCCGAGATCGTGGGCCAGCACGTGGCAGGAGTCGACTTTCAGATGGGCCAGTAGCGCCTCGTGCATGTCGGCGTGGTCGGTCACCGTGTACTCGTAGGCGACCGGCTTGTCGGAGAAGCCCATCCCGATCATGTCGGGAGCGATGACGGTGAACCGGTCGATCAGCGTGGGCCAGATCAGTGCCCAGTCGAACGAGTTGAACGGGTATCCATGGATCAGCAGGAGGACGGGAGCTTGCCCGAATGGCTTGCCGTCCACGCGGTAGAAGATGTCGAAGCCCAGGTAGTCGAAGTACTGGCCGGCGGCCTTCCAACGTTCCAGTTCGGCGTCCATGGCGAAGAGCTTAGGCGCAGACCGAAACTCGGCAAGACGGCGCCGGCCTTAGTCGAGTCGGTTGCCGACGGTTTCGGCGGCCGAACTGCCCAGTGCGGCCACCCAGCCGGTGATCTGGCGGGCGATGTGCTGGTCGGTCAGACCGATCTCGGCGAGGATCTCACCGCGCGACGCGTGGTCAAGAAACTGCTGGGGCACGCCGACGTCGCGGCACGGCACGTCGATCTCGGCGGAGCGCAACGCCCCCGACACCGCCGACCCGACACCGCCGTGCACGCCGTTGTCCTCGACCGTGACGACCAGCTTGTGCGCCGTCGCGAGCTCGGCAATCACCTCGGGCACGGGGAGCACCCACCTCGGGTCGACGACGGTCACGCCGATGCCCTGCTTCTGCAGCCGCTCGGCTGCCGACAAGGCCATCGCGGCGAACGGTCCGACCGCCACCAACAGCACGTCGGCCGACAATCCGGTGGCGGGCACCGCGAGCACGTCGACGCCGTCGCGGCGTTCGACCGCAGGGATGTCGGTGCCCACGTCGCCCTTCGGGAACCGCAGCGCCGTCGGGCCCGTGCTGACCGCGAGCGCCTCGCCGAGCTCCTCGCGCAGGCGGGCCGCGTCGCGCGGCGCGGCGACCCGCATACCGGGCACGACGCCCAGGATCGACAGGTCCCAGATTCCGTTGTGGCTGGCGCCGTCGGGCCCGGTGACACCGGCCCGGTCCAGCACCATCGTGACGGGCAGCTGGTGCAGCGCGACGTCCATCATGATCTGGTCGAACGCCCGGTTCAGGAACGTCGAGTAGATCGCCACCACGGGGTGCATGCCACCCATGGCCAGCCCAGCGGCCGAGGTCATGGCGTGCTGCTCGGCGATGCCGACGTCGAAGAACCGGTCCGGGTAGCACTGCCGGAACGCACTCAGCCCCGTGGGACCGGGCATCGCTGCGGTGATGGCGACGATGTCGCGGCGCTTGGCCGCGCGCTTGATCAGCTCGTCGGAGAACACCGAGGTCCAGCCGGGTGCGGCGACCGAGGTCGACAGCCCGGTGTGCGGATCGATGATGCCGGTGGAGTGCATCTGCTCGGCCTCGTCGGACTCCGCGGGGCCGTAGCCCATGCCCTTGCGGGTCGCGACGTGCACGATGACCGGTGCGTTGAAGCCACGGGCGTTGCGCAGCGCGACCTCGACGGCATGCTCGTCGTGACCGTCGATCGGGCCGACGTACTTCAGTCCGAGATCGGTGAACATCACCTGCGGCGCCAGCGCATCCTTGATGCCCGCCTTCACGCTGTGCATGCACTGGTAGCAGAGCTCGCCGATCAGTGGCACGCCGCGGACGGTGTCGCGGCCCTTCTCCAGCAGCTTTTCGTAGGCGGGTTGCAGACGCAGCCCCGCAAGGTGATCGGCGAAGCCGCCGATGGTCGGGGCGTAGCTGCGGCCGTTGTCGTTGACGACGATGACCACCGGCCGGCCGGAGGCGGCGATGTTGTTGAGGGCTTCCCAGCACATGCCGCCGGTCAGCGCGCCGTCACCGACGACGGCGACCACGTGGCGGTTGCGATGCCCGCTGAGCTCGAAGGCCTTGGACAAGCCGTCGGCATACGACAGTGCGGAGCTGGCGTGGCTGGACTCCACCCAGTCGTGCTCACTCTCGCTGCGCGACGGGTAACCCGACAGGCCGCCCTTCTTGCGCAGGTTCTCGAAGTCCTGGCAACGGCCGGTCAGCATCTTGTGCACGTAGGACTGATGGCCCGTGTCGAACACGATCGGGTCGTACGGCGAGTCGAACACCCGATGCAGCGCAAGGGTCAACTCCACGACGCCGAGGTTGGGGCCGAGGTGTCCGCCTGTTGCAGCGACCTTGTGGATCAGGAATTCGCGTATTTCCGCAGCCAGATCAGTCAGCTGCGACTGCGATAGGTGCTGCAGATCAGCGGGGCCGCGGATCTGTTCGAGCATCCGGTCAGTTTACCCACGCGTAGAGGACGTAGTCCTGTCAAGGCCCATAGATGTCGGGCACACCGTCGTGGTCGTCGTCGACCGTTTCGAGGGCGTGGATGCGGCGATAAGCGGCGTTGCGGCTGACCAGGACCAGTGCGGCGAGCACGCCGGCGGCAACGGATCCGGTCAGCACCCCGATCTTCGCGTCGGCACCCGTTAGCGTTCCGTAACCGAAAGCCAGCTCGCCTATGAGCAACGACACCGTGAACCCGATTCCAGCGAGCAGCGCAACGCCGAGCACGTCGCGCCATGCAAGGTCGTCGTCGAGTGACGCGCCGGTGAATCGGGCCAGCAGGAACGTCGTGGTGTACACGCCGAGCGGCTTGCCGAGCACCAGGGCGGCGACGATGCCGACGGTCACCGGGTGCAGCATCGCCACCCCGAGCCCGTCCCATCCCCCGACCGTCACGCCGGCAGCGAAGAACGCGAAGACCGGCACCGCCACCCCCGCGGACAGCGGCCGCAGCCGATGCTCGAAGTGTTCGGCGACCGCATGCCTGCCGAGCACCGGAACCGCGAAGCCCAGCAGTACGCCTGCGACCGTCGCATGCACGCCGCTGGCGTGCACAAGCGCCCACGTCGCCACCGCGAGCGGGACGAGCACCCACCACCGCCGCACGCCCCTCTGCACTGCCAGTAAGAAGAGCCCCCCGGGAAGCAGCGCAAGCGCCAGCGGTCCGAGCGACAGGTGATCGGTGTAGAAGACCGCGATGACGGTGATCGCCAGCAGATCGTCGACCACCGCGAGGGCGAGCAGGAACGTGCGCAGCGCGGTCGGAAGGTGGGTCGACAGCACCGCGAGCACGGCGAGCGCGAACGCGATGTCGGTGGCGATGGGCACGGCCCAGCCGTCGAGGTTCTCGGGGTGTCCGGCAATCAGGTTGGTGCCGAGGTAGATCGCGGCGGGCACCACCATCCCGCCGATGGCCGCAGCGATCGGCAGCGCGGCGCGAGCCGGGTCGCGCAGGTCGCCTGCAACGAACTCGCGCTTGAGTTCCAGTCCCACCACGAAGAAGAAGATCGCCAGCAGTCCGTCGGCAGCCCACGA
>Ga0105237_10002097_pt1 | contig 25173 bp, 26 predicted proteins | sample KBSC24metaG_FD_81520 | JGI IMG/M metagenome (GOLD analysis project Ga0105237, IMG submission 81520) | Corn rhizosphere microbial communities from Kellogg Biological Station, Michigan, USA - KBS C2-4 metaG | ecosystem: Host-associated > Plants > Roots > Rhizosphere > Soil | place: Michigan, USA...
CGGCATGGTCAATGGCGTGGAATTCTCCGACGCCGGATTCAATCCGGTCTGGGCCAAGGCGGAAGAACTCGGCGTGCCGCTCTTCATCCATCCGCAGGGCGTGCCGGAGCTGGGCAAGCGCCTCGCCGGCAATGGCTGGCTCGGCAACACCATCGGCAATCCGCTGGAGACCACGATCGCGTTGTCGCACCTGATCTTCGAAGGCACCCTCGACCGCTTTCCGGGATTGAAGGTGATCGCCGCGCATGGCGGCGGTTACCTCGGCTCCTATGCCGATCGCTCCGACCATGCCTGTCTGGTCGGACCGAAGGGCTGCAATCCACAGATCAAGCTCAAGAAGCAGCCGACCGAATACCTCAATCAGATCTATTTCGATTCGCTGATCTTCACACCCGAGGCGATCCGTCATCTGGTGGCGCAGGTGGGGGCCGGCCAGGTCGTGCTGGGCAGCGACTATCCCTATCCCTGGCAGCTGCATCCCTCGGACCACATCATGGCCTGCTCGTCCCTCAACGATGATGAGAAGGCCGATATCCTCGGACGCACCGCAGCGAAGCTCTTCAACGTCGCTGCCTAGACGATCGCTTAGCGTTAAACCCGTCGATTCTGGCTTCCGATCTTCGTCCCGAGGGCGAAAATGTCGCCGATGAAATAAAACTGTTTCCCCGTCATTGCGAGGAGCCGTCGCGAGGAAGCAATCCAGTCCTCCTTTTCCTGGCAAAGCTGGATTGCTTCGCTGCGCTCGCAATGACGCAGAAATAGCTCTGTTTCATCGGCTACTTTTTTGTGGCGGCTCGGTGGGTTTCGCGAAGTGCTCTACCCACCCTACAGAATCCCTCTGTTTTGATTCAAACTTCGGAAATCGCAAGCTCATGGCAGAGCGCAGCGGCCTTACCGCCTAGTGGTAAAAGCCGCGTCCGGGCCGCTGCCGCGGGCGCTTGGCCGCGATCGGGGTCATGGACGCGACGGGAAAGCCTGCCTAGACTGCGACAGCCTGCCAATGCCGGAGCAACCGGCGCGCATGAAGCACGCGGCGCAACCAGCCGCAGCGGAGGACGATGATGCAACGCAATTCCTGGCGCGCTCGCGCGCTCAGCCTGATCCCGGCGATGGCCGCGACGGTGGTCTGCCTCGCCGTGCCGGCATCCGCCGAAGAAACCTTCAAGCTCGGCATCGTGACGTTCCTGTCGGGGCCTGCTGCCGACAGTTTCGGCGTGCCGGCGCGCAACGGCGCCCAATATGTCATCGACCAGTTCAACAAGGGTGCCGCGCCCGCCCCGTTCGACAAGGTCGGCTTCGGCGGCATGAAGATCGAACCCGTCATCATCGACGAGAATGGCGGCGCGACGAAACAGGTGCAGGAGTTGCGCAACCTCTATCAGCGCGACAATGTGGATGCCGTGATCGGCTATATCGGTTCGGGTGACTGCCTTGCGGTCGCACCGATCGCCGAGGAACTGAAGAAGATGCTGGTGCTGATGGATTGCGGCACCCCGCGCATCTTCGAAGAGGCGAAGTACAATTACGTGTTCCGCACCGCCGCGCATGCGACGATGGATAATGTCGGCCTCATTCGCTACATGAAGTCGCACAACATCAAGATGGAGACGCTGTCGGCGATCAACCAGGACTACGCCTGGGGGCAGGACAGCCGGGCGGACTTCCTCGCCGCCGCCGGGCAGCTCTATCCGAGCGCCAAGCTCGAGGCGGATCTGCTGCCGAAGTTCGGCGCCGGCCAGTACGGAACGGAAATTTCGGCGCTGGTCAGCACCGGCTCCGATGTCGTCTATTCCAGCCTCTGGGGTGGCGACCTGCAGGCCTTCGTCCTGCAGGCCTCGCCGCGCGGTCTGGCCAAGCGCAGCCAGATCGTATTCAGCGCCGCCGATCACGTGCTGCCGCCGCTCGGCGACAAGATGCCCGACGGCGTCATCGTCGGCGCGCGCGGCGCCTACGGCCTGATGTCGCAGAGATCGCCGCTCAACGATTGGCTGTTCAAGGGCTATGAGGCCGCCAACGGGGTCTATCCGGTGCAGGCGGCCTATCGCAGCAGCCAGGCCCTGCTCGGCCTCAAAGCCGCGGTCGAGAAGGCAATGGCCGGCAATGGCGGCAAGAAGCCGTCAACCGACGACATGGTCGCGGCGCTCACGGGACTGGAATGGCAGTCGCCCGGCGGGTTGATCCAGATGAAGCTCGCCGACGGCCACCAGGCCATTCAGCCGATCGCCTTCGCCCGCACCAAATACAATCCCGATCTCAAGCGCGTCGATCTGGTCGATATCCAGTATTTCCCGGCGGAGTGCGTCAATCCTCCGCCCGGCGTCAAGGCCCTCGACTGGATCAAGGGCGGCATGGCCGGCGCCAAGTGCGACTGAGTACAACTGACGGCGCTTGCCTCATCCTGTGAGCCGATCGAAAAAGCAGCCATGAAATGCTTGAATGCGTCATTGCGAGCGAAGCGAAGCAATCCAGGTCTGTGCACGGGGTTGGATGGATTGCTTCGTCGCAAGGGCTCCTCGCAATGACGGGGAAACAGCTTGAAATCCTGACGACCGCTGGCATGACCACAGCGCCATGAATCTGTTTCTGACGATCGTTCTCGATGGGTTGATCGAGGCGTCCTGGCTTTTCGTCGTCGCGCTCGGATTGACGCTGGTGTTCGGGGTGCTCAAGATCCTGAACATCGCCCATGGCAGCTTTTATGCGCTCGGCGCCTATGTCGCGGCGACCGTGGTCACGCTATCGGCCGCGCATCATCTGCCGCCGGTCGCGGGTTTCGTCGCCATGCTGCTGACAGTTGCCTTCATCGCGGGCGCGGTCGGCGTCCTGCTCGAACGCGGCGTGTTGAAGATGTTCTATGGCCGCGACGAGGTGATCCTGCTGCTCGTCACCTATGCCGTCTTCCTCATCCTCGAGGACGTCACCAAGCTGATCTGGGGCGTCAACCCGATCTATGCGACGCAGCCCTACGAACTGTTCGGAAACGTCGCGTTCGCCGGGCTCTATTACGTCGGCTACGACCTGATGCTGATACCCGCCGCGGCGGCTATCGGCTTTGCGGTCTGGTTCGGCCTCAACCGCACCATCCTCGGCAAGATCGTGCTGGCGGTGATCCACAACGAGGAGATCAGCCTCAGCATGGGCGTCCGGGTCAACCGGGTCTATGCCGCGGCCTTCGGCTTCGGCGTGCTGCTGGCCGCCACGGCGGGGGCGCTGACCGCCCCCAAGATCTCGATGCAGCCGGGCCTGAGTTCGGATGTCATCATCCTGAGCTTCGCCATCGTCGTGATCGGCGGGCTGGGCAGCGTCGAGGGAGCCGCGGTCGGCGCGATCCTGGTCGGGCTCGCCCGCGCGACCGCGGTCCACCTAATGCCGCAGGCCGAACTGTTCGTGATCTACCTGATCATGGCGGCGGTTCTCATGATCCGCCCGGAGGGCCTGTTCAAGCGCGACACGGCAAGGCGGATCTGATGCGACAGTGGCGCCTTCATCCTCTCGCCATGGTGGTGCCGGTGATCGCAGCCACGCTGGCCGGCCGCCTGCTGCCGACCTGGACGCTGTCGCTGGCGACCGTTGCCGCTTCCAACGCGCTGGTTGCGCTCGGCATCGTGGTGCTGGCGCGCACCGGCAATGTCTCGTTTGGCCAGGGCCTGTTCTTCGCCGCCGGCGGCTATGGCGTGGCATTGGTTGCCAATGCCTGGGGCGTCACCGATGCAGCCGTGCAAATGCTGATCGGCGCGGCCTGCGGCGGCCTGCTCGGGCTTCTGATCGGCCCGCTGATTGCGCGCTACAGCGGCATCTTCTTCGGCATGCTGACCTTGGCGCTCTCGATGGTGTTTTACGGCGCGTTGATGAAATCATCAGCGCTTGGCGGCTCCGACGGCTTCAACGTCGGACGGCCGACACTGCTCGGGATCGTCTTCGTCGACCCGCGCGAGGCGGATTTCATGCTCTACGGGGTCTCGGTGATCACGACAGGGCTCGCCGGCATCGCGGCCGCGACGCTGTTCCGCTCGGAATTCGGATTGGTCAGCCTCGCCGTGCGCGAGAACAATCTGCGCGTCGAATATCTCGGCCTGTCCGCCAATCGAATCATCGCCGCCAACTTTGCCATCGCGGCGGCGTTTGCGGGCGCCAGCGGTGCGTTTGCGCTGATGGCGCAGCGCCATATCGATCCGCAATTCGCCTACTGGACCACCTCGGGCGAGTTCGTCTTCATCGCCGTGCTGGCCGGCTATCAGAGCGTGATGGCGGTCTATGTCGCCTCGCTCGCGCTCGAACTGGTCCGCTCCTTCTCCAACCTGTATCTGCCCAACACCTGGCAGCTCGTGCTCGGCCTGTTCCTGCTCGCCGTGATCCTGTTCCTGCCGCGCGGCATCGGTTCGCTGTGGGCGGGCCGCGTCGGCAGGCGGGTCGCGGCCGAGCCCGTCGCGGACGACGGAGGCGCGCCGTGAGCGCGGTGTTGTCGGCCCACCGGCTCAACAAGCGGTTTGGCGCCGTGATCGCTGCCGACGACCTGTCGCTCGATCTCGCCGCCGGTGAGAGGGTCAGCCTGATCGGCGCCAACGGCGCCGGCAAGACCACCTTCGTCAACATGGCGACCGGATATCTCGAGCCCGACAGCGGTTCGATCGCGCTCGACGGCGCCGACATCGGACGGCGCTCGCCGCGGCAGGTCGCGCGGCTCGGCATCTCGCGCTCGTTCCAGATTCCACAATTGTTCATCGACCTCACCGCGATCGAAAATCTGGTTGTCGCCATCGCCGGTGCGCGGTCCGAAGCGCTCTCCCCATTTGCACCGGCCGAGGCCCACGGACGCCGCGCGCAGGCGATCGAACTGCTGGAACGCTTCGGCCTCGGGCAACAGGCCGACCGCCCGATCGCGGAGCTGGCAGGCGGCGTCCGCAAGCTGATCGACATCGCCATGGCGCTGGCGCGGCGGCCGAAACTGCTGTTGCTCGACGAACCGACATCGGGCGTTTCGGCCGAGGAGAAATTCGCGACGATGGACCGTGTCTTTCAGGCGGTGGCGGGCCATGCCGCAACCATCGTCTTCGTCGAGCACGACATGGAGATCGTCAGCCGCTACGCCGACCGGGTCGTCGCCTTCTACAGCGGACGGATCATCGCCGATGGCGAGCCGCAAGCCGTGCTCAGAGACCCCGACGTGCGCCGCTACGTGACGGGGGGACTGCGTTGAATCCCCATGCCGCCCTCGCTGCCCCCCTGCTCGAGATCGATGACGTGGTCGTCGAGATCCAGTCGATGCCGGCGCTGCGCGGCTTCTCGATGCGGCTACCGAAAGGCGTGATGGCGAGCCTTGTCGGACGCAATGGCGCCGGCAAGACCACCTTGATGCGCACCATCATGGGACATCTGAAGCCGGTGCGCGGCGCGATCCGGTTCGAGGGCGACGACCTCGCCGCACAGCCGCGCCATGGACGCGCCGCGCTCGGCATCGGCTACATGCCGGAGGATCGCGGCCTGGTGCCGCAACTGACCGTCGAGGAAAACATTCTGCTGCCGCTGTGGGTAGCCACCCATCTCGACCGCAACGCGCGGCTCGAATTCGTCTACGAGGTGATCGGAGAACTGCGCGAGATGCGTGAGCGCAAAGCGCTGTTGCTGAGCGGAGGCCAGCAGAAGCTGGTTGCGCTCGGCCGCGCGCTTGCGATCGGCACCAAATGCCTGCTGCTCGACGAACCGTTCGAGGGAATAGCGCCGGCGCTGTCGGAGCGCCTCGGCGAAGTCCTTGCGTCGCTCAAGGGCAAGGACCTCACCTTGCTGATGGTGCAATCGGACATGAACCATTCGCGCGGGCTGGTCGACGTCGAGTTCACGATCGAACGCGGCGCCAATATTGCGGCCCCCTAGCCCGGTGAATTTGAAATTCCATCAGCTTCGGCTGCACCGCTTCACGGGACCTTCAAACTCCGAGCCGCACAGGTGATCAACTTCAATTCGTCCGCGCGGTCCACGCCTGCAGGGCTGGCTGGGCGATCTGGATCGCGGCGGCAGACTGCAGGCCGGGATTGACAAATTCGGCCTGCGCGGTGTCGGAGATCAAGGCCGAACTTCCCCGACTGATCAGTGCAAGCGCGACAAGCGCGCCGACGATAACGCCATTCACGACGAACAGTCCCGCCGACTTGGTGCGCCGGCCGGCAACGTTGGAATCATTTTGGGGGGACAACATCGCTTACTCCTGTACAAGTCACATCGACGTGACGTTGCGCACGCTACTGCAAACGATTGCGAAACGGTATCATTTGCCGGGATTTTATTTCATTCAGGTTAATGGCAACCGCCACAAAATCCCCGCAAATCGTAGACAATTCCGCCTTTTATCAATTTGCATCGCCCTCGCCGACTGTGGCGCAATCACGCCCTTAACATGCAGCCGGGCCCGGCGTTGTGCGCGCGATCAGCGCGCGATCACGCCCATCGACGTTGCCTCGGCGATCGCCGAGCCACGTGAATCACACCCCCAAAAAGCTGTGGCCGCGTTCTGGATCGAACGCGGCCACAGCAACCATACAAGGCAAAGAAATACTCAGTTGGCCCTTGCGGTCCGCGACTGCAGTGCTGGCCCAGCAAGCAGCATCGGAGCCGTTGCCCCTGGATTGGCGGCGACGAACTCGGCCTGGACGGTATCGGAGATCAGAGCCGGCGTCCCGCTCATGCCGATCGCCAATCCGAGAGCCGCGAAGAGGAGGGTACAATGAAGTACGAGGACCCTCGGAGAGTTGTTGGAGACGCGCTGGTCGGCCACGTTCGAATCAATTTTGGAAAACGCCATTGTTTACCCCTGTCACAAGTTACAATGACGTGATTGAAGGCAAACTGGGGCAATCGATTGCAAACACTATGTCACGGGAAGGATTCTATTATCCATTATGACTTTTTGTTGCCACAAAATCTCCCAGAAGTTCCGATTTTAGTCATAGTTGCAATCAGGCGTTTTGCTACTCACCGCCGACCGAACCAACCTCGACGAGTTCGCGAAGCGGATCGGCATTGAGGACGACGATGGCGCCGTGTTCGAGGCGTAGCCAGTCGCGTGCCGCCCACGCCCGCAGCTGCTTGTTGATGCTTTCGCGGGTCATGCCGACCATTTCGCTGATTTCCTGCTGGGTAATCGCGATCGTTCGACTGGCGTTTTCGAGCTTGCGCTTCTCGGTCAAGCCGAGCAGGGCGCTCGCAAGCCGACCCGGCAGATCCTGAAGGATGATCTGTTCGACCTGATCGCTGGTCCAGCGCAGCCGCCCGCAGAGCAGCTCGATGAATTTCATCGCCAGCGCCGGCTGGCTATGTACGAAGGGAAGAAAGTCGCGGCGGTCGATGACGAGGATCTCGCAGTTGGTGTTGGCGATGGCGTCGGCCGACCGCACCCGGCCGTCGAGCACCGACATCTCGCCAAACACTTCGCCGGCGCCGATCAGGTTCAGAATGGCGTTGCGGCCGTCGGGGGAGGAGACGCTGATCTTCACCGTGCCGCTGATCACCGCATACAGGCTATGGCCGGGATCGCCCTTGGCGAACAGGGTCGCCCCGCGCTTCAGCGAGGTCGGCTGGGCGTAGCGGCAAAGCTGGTCCAGCGCGTCGGGCGCAAGATCGCTGAAGATCGGATGCTTGCGCAGGACCGACAACTTGTTGCTCGCTGGCGCGCGAGGCCCACCTGTCTTGTCCCGAGGCACGGCGGTTTGAACTCCGGTAAGAACTGTGAGGCGCAATTCCTTGCGTAGTCAAGGCTAGTCACGTTTTCAACCGTAAAGCGACCATTGACCGCGATTTGGTGGCCAAAACAGCCTTTTGCGCCAGGGCCGTGGCTGACGGCACCCACCCCGCCCCTCCGACACCGGGACTTTGAGCGGATTGGCCGTTCCACGCCAGGCCAGGGTCGGCAAGACATTCATGACGTTTCGAAGACAATTGAACGCAAGTGGCCGGCAAACAATGGACGGCCACCTTCCCGTCCTCACCCAGTTCGCCAGCTTCAATTCGGTGACGCCAGCCCCATGTCCTTGATCACCCGCGCATACCTGGCGAGCTGCTCGCGCGTCATCAGGCCAAGCTCGGCCGGCGAGCTGCCGCGCAGCGCAAAGCCCAGATCCTCGAGCTTGCGGCGGACATCATCATCGGCGAGTGCCTTGAGGACTTCGCCATGCAAGCGGGCGATGACGTCCTTCGGGGTGCCCGCCGGAGCCAGGATCGCAAACCAGGAGTTGAACGCAAACCCCGGCAATCCGGATTCGGAAATGGTCGGGACATCGGGAAATTGCGGCAATCGCCTGGGTGTCGCAACACCGATCAAGCGCAGCTGGCCGCCGCGCACCAGTGCCGCGACCGTCCCGAGTCCTTGAAAGCCGACCGGTATCTGGCCCGCGGCGATATCGGTCGCCGCCTGCGTCGCGCCCTTGTAAGGCACATGAGTGAGCGAGATGCCGGCCGCCGCGGCAAACATCGCCATCGCCAGATGCTGCGGGCTGCCCGGCCCGCCGGAGCCGTAGTCGATCTTGCCGGGCGCGGCCTTTGCCGCCGCGATCAGATCGGCCGCGCTCCGATAGCTGGTCTGGTTGCCGGCAATCAGTCCCCACTCCACCGTGGCGACCAGCGAAACCGGTTCGAAATCGCTGAGGATGTCCCAGCGCATCTTGGAATACAGATTAGGCACCATGGTCATGATGCTGTCGTTGAAGCCGCCGAGCGTGTAGCCATCCGGCTCGGCTCTCGCCACCTGTTCGGCGCCGATCAGGCCGGACGCGCCCGGCAGGTTCAGGATGACGATCTGCTGGCCCATATTGTCGGCCATCTTCTGCGTCACGATCCGCGCCGCGACATCGACGGCGCTCGCCGCGGCGAGCGGCACGATCATCTTGATCGGTCGATCCGGATAGGCCGTCTGCGCCGGCACCACGGCATTGCCGACTACCAGCACCAGCGCCGCGACAAGCAACCGGGTGAGCCGCATGCCTGATCCCCTCCCGCGCCGGGATTGCGTTATCCGACTGGCAAGCCGGCCGCGATCTCTCGACTTCGGCAGATTGCCCTGACCTGTCAGGCTTGGCAATCGGCCCGGCGACCGGGAGGACGGCCGTCGCCCTCCGATCAGAAGCTCCGGCGCTTCTGGCCCGACGCATCGGACTTGCCCACTGGCGAACTGGTCTGCCTGTCGGCCCAGAACAGCGCCGCCATGAATGCGACGAAAACCGCAACCACCGCGACGCTGACCATCATTGCATCTGCTGGCATCTCTCATCTCCCCCGCTAGAAACAGCAAACCCATGCCCGACCAGGGCGCAGGCCGCGTTGACGAGGATCAAGGCCCGCAGTGGATTCACGCGCCGGCCGGCGTCCTCAGCCGCCGAGATCAGGCGGCGGCCAGCGCCTCGGCGCGGGCTGCATCGAGCAGGCAGATGCCGCCCGGGACGATCTCGATCACGCCCTCGCGCTCCAGTTTGGTGAAGGTCCGGCTCACGGTTTCAATGGTGAGGCCGAGATAGTCCGCAATGTCCTGCCGGTTCATTGGCAACTGCACCACCCTCGAAGAGCCGCGGATCTGCTGAAGCCGGTCCCGCCACCCGATCAGGAAGGTCGCGACCTTTTCCTCAGCCGAACGTCGTCCGAGCAGCACCATGTGATCGCGCGCCTGGTTCAGTTCGCGAACCGCCAATTCGTTGATCCGTCGCAACAGCTTCGGTCGATGTTCGGCAAAGCGTGCGAAGGCGGCCTTTGTGAACTGGCAGACCGAGGCGGGTCCGATGGCGTCGGCGGAAAAGCCGTGCCGCTCGACCGTCGCCATCCCGAGAAAGTCGCCCGGCAGCGCGAAACCGACGATTTGCCGGCGACCATCGGGAAGCAGCTTGTAGAGCCGCAGCACGCCGTCCAGCACATTGTAGAACGACGTCGTCACATCTTCCTGCGCGAACACCATTTCGCACGCCGCAAAATGCACGTGGCGGCTGAGATGCTCGAATTCATCCATCTCCGTCTTGTCGAGCGACGCACAGACGCTGAACGAGCGGACCGCGCAAGCGCGGCACGACTGCTCACGCGGCTCGACTGCGACCAGGACACTCTTCATTCCGACTCCCCGAAAGATCAGGCCGTGACCCCTCTGTTCCATGCCTGCCGATCGAAGGGCATTCTTGACCAATTACGCCGGCAGCGATTGACGGAGATCAAGCGCCGGGTCGCTGCCGCAACTATCCTTTGCGGATCATCGGGGGAGCCTCTGTTCAAATGCCGCAATCCGTCCTCTGCAGAACCCTCCGCCAGGCCTTTGTCGCGCTGATGCTGGTAAGCCCGGCGATGGCGGCTTCGTCAGCGGAACAGCGCGGCAAGGTGTTCGCAAGGACCCACTGTGGACGATGCCACGCGATCGGTCGGACCGGTCGGAGCCCGTTCGAGCCTGCGCCGCCGTTCCGGACGCTGCATTTGCGATACCCGATCGAGACGCTCGGTGAGGCGCTTGCGGAAGGGATCGCCACCGGGCATCCGGCAATGCCGGAGTTCGAACTTTCACCCGACCAGATCCACGACCTGCTGTCGTTTCTGAAATCGCTCGAATAGACCGGTCCGAACAAGGGCCCGCCTGGAGCCACGGCCGCCGATCCTACAGCGACTCCACGGTCCAGCCGATCATTTGCCTGGCGATACGGCCAAACGCATCGTTGAAGCCGGCCACCGCGGCCGCCGGCTCCAGACGATCCAGCTTCTGGCTATCCTCGAACAGGCGGGAGGCGATCACCTTTCCGTTCTTGTCGACCAGTCGCGCCGACAGACCGATTTCCGCAGCCGGGTCGGCATCCGCTGCGACGCGGAACCGCCTGACGTCGATCAGAAGCTGAACATCCGCCTGACCAATATCGGACTGCCGCAACGGCGCATGGGCGATATCGTAGTTCTCGAAACTATCGATCAGCCTTGCCTGCAGCAATTTTGGAATGCTGTCGGCCCAGAGAAAATCGGCGAAGCCCGGATACTCCTTGACTGGAGAGAACAGCATCCGCTGGGTCACCAGCATCGCCACCGCCGAAGGCTCCGGAATCGCGAGTTGGCCCTTGAGGACCTTGCCTCCGGCCTCCCGATCCTGCGCGGCGCGCAGATCGTAGGTGACCTTCTGCGCGGGCGTGCCACCGCCGGTCATCTTCTCGAGGCCGCCAACGATGCTGTCGAGCTTCCCCGTGTTGCGGGCGAGGCCTTCGGAGAACACCTTGAGATTGGCAATGGTGTCCTTCAGCGGCTCGGAGTTCTCGCTGAGCACGGAATCGACCTTGCGCAACGCATCGCGCGCGGCCTGGGTCATGCTCTGCCCTGCCCCCGGCTCGGCAATCAATGTGGGCACCGCACCGGAGCTTGCGGTCTGCGTGCCGCCTTCCAGCGCGATCACGGGTACCCCGGTCAGGCCCTGGAAATCCAGACTGACCTTGGTGTCGGCCCGCACCGGCGTGGTGGTGGCGACCGAGATCGTCGCATCGACACGGCGGGGGTTATCCGGCGCCAGCGCGAGAGCCGTCACCTCGCCGACGCGGATGCCATTGAACAGCACGCCGGCGCCGACCAGGAGCCCCGGCACCGAGCCGTCGAACTGGACGTGGTAGCTGGTGCGCGGCCCCAGGCCGCCGCTGTTGTTGAGCCAATAAACGAAGCCGAACACAGCCGCCATCGCGGCCAGTACGAAGGCGCCGATCATGGCAAAAGGAGCGCGGGTTTCCATGGTTCAACTCGCCTTGTTTTCAACTGGTTCTGGGTTGCAGCATCTGGGATCGCTTGCCGTGGAAATAGGCCCGCACCCAGGGATGTTCGGACAGCAGCAGGTCGCGCATCGGCCCGATCGCGACGATCTTGCCGCCAGCCAGCGCCGCGACGCGATCACAGACGGTGTTGAGGCTGGCGAGATCATGGGTGACCATGAACACCGTCAGGCCCAAGGTCTGCTGCAGGGTCTGGATCAACGTGTCGAATTCGCCCGCGGCGATGGGGTCCAGCCCGGAAGTCGGCTCGTCGAGAAACACGATCGCGGGATCGAGCGCCAGTGCGCGGGCCAGCGCGACGCGCTTGGTCATGCCACCCGACAGTTCGGCGGGAAACTTGTCGCCGTCCTCCGCCGCAAGTCCGACCATCTCGAGCTTGGCGGTGGCGATCTCATCCATCAGCTGTTGCGACAGCACCAGATTTTCACGCAAGGGGAACTGAATGTTCTGCCGCACGGTGAGCGACGAAAACAGCGCGCCCTGCTGGAACAGGATGCCCCACTGGCCCGCGACGATCCGGCTGTCGCGATTCCGCGCCGCGCCAACCGCGCGACCCATCACCTCGATGCTGCCGCTCCGGCGCGCGACCAGCCCGATGATGGTGCGCATCAACACGGTCTTGCCGCCGCCCGACGCCCCGACCAGGCCGAGAATTTCGCCCTTGCGGACGTCGAGCGTGAGATGATCGATCACCACCTGCCGGCCAAAGCCGACCACGAGATCACTGACGCGTATCGCGAACTGAAGCGCCTCCGGCTGCATCGCTACATTCCGATCGATGCGAAGAAGACGGCGAACAGCCCGTCCAGCACGATCACCAGGAAGATCGATTTCACCACTGACGTGGTCGTCTGCCGTCCCAGCGACTCGGCGCTGCCCTTGACCCGCAGGCCTTCGCTGCAGGCGACGATGCCGATCGCCAATGCCATGAACGGCGCCTTGATGATGCCGACCTTGAAGCTGGTCACGGACACGGCGTCGTGCAGGCGGGCGAGAAAGATCGCAGGGCTCATATCGCCATAGAACTGCGCCACCAGGCCGCCGCCATAGAGCGCCGCCATCGAGCCGATGAAGCTGAGAATCGGCAGCGCGCAAACCAGCGCTATGATGCGCGGAAGGATCAGGACTTCGACGGGATCGAGGCCCATGGTCGACAACGCATCGATTTCCTCGCGCATCTTCATCGAACCGAGTTCGGCGGTGTAGGCGCTTCCCGAACGGCCGGCCACCATGATCGCGACGATCAGCACGCCCAGTTCACGGAGCACCAGAATGCCGACCATGTCGACGACGTAGGACTCGGCGCCGAATTTCCGGAAATGGAAGAAGCCCTGCTGCGCGATGATGGCGCCGATCAGGAAGGTGATCAGCACCATGATCGGGATCGCCTGCCAGCCGACCTTGTACAATTGGTAGACCAGCGAAGTCAGCCGCAGTGACCGCGGCCGGCGCAGCACGCGGATGAGCGCGAAAGCCAGCGAGCCCAGCATCTGCAGGAATATGATGACGTCTTCGGTGGTGCTGGTCGCCGCTCGGCCGACCTCGTCGAGCTTGACCAGGAGCGGATTGCGCGCCGGCACTGGTTTTGGATCGCGGCGATTGACCTGGCGCAGTTCCTCGATCAGGCCGGCATAATTGTCGGCGACACCGACGACCTCGGCGCGATGCCCTGATGTTGCCACGCGCCGAGACAGTTTCTCCAGCAGCCAAGCGCCAAGCGTGTCGAGTTCGCTCACGGCGGTCATGTCGAGCCTGACATTGGCGGAACGGTCCAGTTCCGGCTCCGCCGCGGCTGTGAGCGTTTCCAGGGTCACGACATTGGCCGCAGTCCACGAACCCGCCGGGCGCAGTTCGAGCAGACCGCCCGCGGGCGTAGCCGTTAACAGAGGTTCTGACGCCAAGACCTTGTTCCTCTTCGATAAGAGAATGATCGTTCGTAAGCCCCGCCCCGCCGCTTTCGATTGACCTGCCTCAACCAGGCCGGACCTTAAGCTTCGGCAGTTGATGCAGGTCAAGTAACATGTCGCGGGTTCGCATAGCGTTTTAATCTTCTTGCTATGCAGGAGCCACAGACGATGTTCGACCAGGGCGCATTGATGGCTGAATTGCAGGCGTTGAAGCGCGATGTCTCGCGTGTGTGGCATACGGCCGCCGACGGCGCCTTCGACAGCTCGAAAAGCCGGGCCGACACGCTTGCCGATCAGGTCAAGACCGCGCTGAAGGATCTCGGCGAAACCCTTTCGCGGGAGGAAGAGCAGATCGCAAGGCTCATCGCGGATCGGCCGGCGACATCGCTGGCGTCCGCTTTTGCGCTCGGTATCGTCGTAGGCTTATTGATGAGGAGAAACTAGCTTGAACACGGAGAACGTCGTCAAACATCTGCGCGCGCTCTGGCGCACCGACAAAATCATCGCCGATATCCGAATGCGGCATATGTTGACCGGCATGGGCCTGCGCGCGTTCGCGGCACTGATCGCCGCCTTCGGGCTTCTGATGCTGGAGCTGTCGGCGTATTTCGCGCTGGTCCAGATCTGGAGCGCCATTTCGGCGGCAGCCATTCTGGGGGCCGTCAACTTCGCGATTGCGGCCATCCTGTTTGTGATTGCGGGACGCGCTCCATCGGGACGCGACCTCGAACTGGCCAATGAAATCCATGGCTCATCGATCGAGGCACTGCAATTCGAGGCGCGCACACTGCACTCGGAAGTGACGGGGATGGTCCATCACCCGCTGAACAGCGCCCTTCCGCTGCTGATCGTGCCGCTGATCACCATCATCCTGAAGAGCTTGAAAAAGCCGCAATCGGCCGCGTCAACGGCAACGGACGCACCCGCAACGAAACAGGAGTAAGCAGCGAGAACACCGGCACTCGAGTGATCACGACAGTCTAAGCCTGACGTTGCACAGATCGTGCTCGGTCGGATCCGCCTTTACCTCGAAGCCGAGATTGCGGCACATCTCCAGCATCACCGTATTCTCGTGCAGCACGTCACCCGAGATCACCTTGAGGCCCTCGGATTTCGCATATTCGATGATGAGCTGCATCAACGCCCAGCCCAGTCCCTTGCCCTTGAGATCGGACCGCAGCAGAATCGCATACTCGCCGGATTCGTAGATGGAGTCGGAGTGAATGCGGACCACGCCGACCAGTTCATTGCTGGCCTCGTCGAACGCGACGAAGGCCATCGCGCGCGCATAGTCGAGCTGGGTCAGGCGCGCGATGAACTCGTGCGAGAACTCCTTGATCGGCGCGAAGAACCGCAGGCGCAAATCCTCGCTGCTGACATGGCGCAGAAACTCGTGGATCAACGGTTCATCCTCGGGCCGAATCGGCCGCACGAAGATCCGCCACTCGTCCCTGATCAGAAGATGTCGTTGCCATCGCGACGGGTAGGCGCGCACCGCGAAATTGGATAGCCTGCCCTTGAATTTCGGCTCCATACGCCCGATAGCGACGCGCGCATCGACCGCCGTCACCCCGGTCTCGTCCGCGAGCAGCGGATTGATGTCCAGTTCGCGGATATCGGGAAGATCGGCCGCCATTTGCGCCAGCTTGACCAGCACCATGGCAACCGCGTCCGGCTTGACCGCGGGCACATCCCGATAAGCCCGCAACAGACGGGACACCCGGGTCCGCTCGATCAGGTCGCGCGCCAGATGCAGATCGAGCGGCGGCAGCGCCAGGGCCTTGTCGTTGATGATCTCGACCGCCGTGCCGCCGCGGCCGAACACCACCACGGTGCCGAAGGTCGGATCGTCGGCGAAGCCGAGGATCAACTCGCGGGCCTTGGCTCGCACCACCATGGCCTGCACCAGGACGCCCTCGATCCGCGCCTCGGGACGCAGCGCCTTCGCACGCGCCAGGATCTCGGTCGCGGCTGCCCGCACAGCCTCGGGCGTGGTGAGATTGAGGACGACGCCGCCGACATCGGATTTGTGAACAATATCGCGCGATATGATCTTCAGGACCACGGTCGCGCCCTGCGCGAACAGCTGCGCGGCGCAGGCCACCGCTTGTTCGACATCGGCGGCAGCGAAGGTCGGCACCATCGCAATGCCGTAGGCATCGAGCAGCCGCTTGATCTCGACCGGGTCGAGCCATCGGCGCCCATCGGCGCGCGCCGCCGCAACAATCGTCTTCGCTGTCTCGATATCGGGAGCAAATTCGCTCGGCATTGCAGGCGGCACCTGCGCCAGGGCTTTCACGACCTCGCGATGGCGCACCAGATGCATGAAGCCGCGAACCGCATCGTCTTCGGTCGGGTAGTTCGGAATGCCGGCGCTGCTGAGGGTCTCGACAATGGCCTGATCGGCCCCGATCCAGGCGGCCAGAACCGGCTTGGCGCTGCGCCTGCGGGCCTGCCGATAGCTGCCAACCAGCGCCGTCACAGTGGTTGCGATCTCGGCGGCAGACGCGATCGCGGTCTGGACGTTCATGACCAGGACTGCGTCGTTGGCGGAATCGGACAGCAGGATCTCCAGCGCCGCCGCGTAGCGCGCGGGGTCTGCGTCGCCGACGATGTCGACCGGGTTCGATCCGGACCATGTGCGCGGCAGAATGGCATCGAGCTTCGCTTTCGCCTCCGTCCCGATCTCCGCCGGGATCCCGCCGAGTTCGACGAGGCGGTCGATCGCAAGCACGCCGATGCCACCGCCGTTGGTCAGGATCGCAAGCCTTTTGCCCGGCGGCAAGTCCACGCGGCCCAGGGTCTCGGCACAATCGAACAGCTCACGCAAATCGGAAACCCGCAGGATTCCAGCGCGCAGGAAGGCTGCGTCATAGACCGCGTCGGACCCGGCCAGCGCGCCGGTGTGGGTCGCGGCGGCCTTCGCGCCTTGCGCCATGCGTCCCGACTTGACGACCACGACCGGCTTGACCCGCGCCGCCGCGCGCGCCGCCGACATGAACTTCCGGGCGTCCTTGATCGCTTCGATGTAGAGCAGGATCGCCCGCGTCTTGGAATCCAGCGCGAAGTAGTCGAGAAGGTCGGCAATGTCGACGTCGAGTTGGTCACCGATGGAGACGATTCCGGAAAAGCCCACGCCGCGCTGGGCGGCCCAGTCCACCATGCCGGCTGCGATCGCGCCGGATTGCGAGATCAGCGCCAGGTTGCCGTTGCGAGGCATATGCGCGGCGAAGCCGGCATTGAGGCCGACCCCGGGCATCATGATGCCGAGACAGTTCGGCCCGATCAGCCGCATGCCGTATTTCTGTGCGGCGCGTTCGGCCGCGTCCGCCAGCGAGCCCGCGCCATGCCCTAGCCCTGCGCTGATGATAAGCGCGCCGGCGGCGCCGCGCCCGCCGGCCTCGTCGATCAGACCCGGAATGGCCGCAGCCGGCGCCGTGAGCACCACGAGTTCGGGACCAAAGGGCAATTGGCCGAGCCGACGGACCGCGGCAAACCCGTCAATCTCGGCATGACGGGAATTCACCAATCCCACATCACCCTCGAAGCCGCTCTTGCGGATGTTTCCCAGGATCGCCCGTCCGACGGAACCCCGGCGCGGACTTGCCCCGACCAGGGCAACAGAGGCAGGCGAAAGCAGGTTTTTCAGACGATAGGTCGACATGGCTACTGTTCTCGGGCGAGGACGGCCCGGATCGGTTGCGGGATCCCGTGGAGACGCCTGTGGGGGTTGTTAGCGAGACATCATAACCCAGCTTGGTGGCCGGCCAATGACAGTCTTGGTCGCACCACCCCAGATGATCTCGTTCAGCCGGGAGTGACCATAGGCACCCATCACCAGAAGATCGGTGGCGTGGGAGCGCACATAGGCTTCGAACACCTTTCCGACCGAGCTGCCATCGATCCTGACCGCCTCGAACTGAGCCTTGATGCCGTGCTCGGCAAGGTGCGCCACCAGGGCGGATCCAGAGCTGATCTCGCGCGGCGTCCTGCTATCGGTTGCAGTGATGATCCGCACCGTCGCCGCCGACTGCAGCAGCGGCAGCGCGTCCGCCACCGCTCTTGCGGCCGGCGCACTGTGATCCCAGGCGACGAGGACGTCGTCGAACGTGATGGACAGACCGGCCGCGAGTTGCTCAGGGCAGATCAGAACCGGCCGCCCGGACTCGAACAGCAGCTGTTCCACCAGTTTCTCCGACGTTCCGTCCTGCTTCATCGGCACCAGCGACAGATCCGCCAGGCGTGCACGCTCGGAAAAGGTGACCGCGATGTCGGAGGCCGCAAGCCGCTGCAGCCTCTGTTCGTTGCGGACGCCGAAGCGGACCGCCGCCCTGTCGAAGGCCCGCAGCAGGCCCCGTGCATCGGTGACGCTGCGGACCGCCTCGGTCATCTCGCTATTGTCGAGGTCGGGACTGATCGGCTGCGGACGGACCTGAATATCCTGCTCGATCGCCAATGCGACAACCCTGGCACCAAGATGGCGTGCGACGGCCACGCATGTGTCGATCCCGGCAGTCGCCTGCTCGCTTGGCTCCCCAACCAGGGGCAGAAGCACATCCTTGATCGGCATCCGCATTCTCCCTAGCGAACGGCGGACATCCTCGTTGCGGTATCGCCAACGCGGATGTCCCCTGATATGCGCACATACCTTGATAGACCTGCCGAGCGACGCCATCCTTGATGGAAGTCAAACATCGACCGGCCATCCGCGACAGTTTTTGGTTCCGCAGGAGGAGCAATGATACGCGCAATGGTATATTGCCGGGTGCGGGCTTCGTTCGTATTGCAGGGCGCAAGGGCAAATCCTCGGCACGGCGCTGCTCCGGTCCGCACACGCAACTGCGAGGGAATGACGTCATGAACCCCGACACCTGCAGACGCGGCGTATCAAGGCCATGACCGGGACCCCGCCGGACGACGACGCGCGCATTCAGGAGCGCGTGTTCGCCTTTCTCACGGACCCGGACGCGCGTCCTTCCACGCACCGCATCGACACCCACGCGGCATCCGTATTCCTGGACGGCACCCGCGCGCTCAAGATCAAGCGCGCCGTCCGCTTTCCCTTCCTGGACTATTCGACGCTGCAAAAGCGCAAAGCCGCCTGCGACGATGAAGTCCGGATCAACCGGCGGTTCGCACCGCAGATCTATCACCGCGTGTTGCCGATCACGCAAGACAGCGACGGCTCGCTGCATATCGATGGACCGGGCACGCCGATCGAATATGCGATCGAGATGACGCGCTTCGACGAACGGTTGACGCTCGACCACCTGGCCGAGGCCGGTCCGCTTGAGCGAACGCTTGTCGAGGCGATGGCGGATGCGATCGCAGCCTCGCATGACGCGGTCCCCCGCAAGCCGGCGCAATCCTGGATCGACGGCATCCCCGCGCTGATCGATGGCAACGGTTCGGCGCTGCATGCGGCTCGTTGCTTTGCTGCAGCAGAGATCGACGATCTCACGCAAAGCTCCCTGGCGGCTTTTGCCGGAATTCGCGGCGTGCTCGAACAGCGCGGCGCCCGGGGATTCGTGCGGCGGTGCCATGGCGACCTGCATCTGGCGAACATCGTGCTGATCGGGCCAAAGCCCGTCCTGTTCGACGCCATCGAATTCAGCGAAAAGATCGCCACGATCGACGTGCTCTACGACCTGGCTTTTCCGCTGATGGACCTGCTCCGCTACGACCAGACTGCGGCGGCGAACGAACTGCTCAATCGCTATCTGGCGATCACGCCCGGCGAAAATCTCGCAGGCCTTGCGAGCCTGCCGCTGTTCCAGTCGATCCGCGCCGCGGTCCGCTGCCATGTGTTGCGTGCCCGGCTCAAGCGGGACGGTTCCGACCAGGCGGCCGTCGCCAGCGCGGCCAGCCGCTATTTCGTGCTGGCGCGGAGCTTGATTCATCCACCGACGCCTATGCTCGTCGCGGTCGGCGGGCTGTCGGGAACCGGAAAGTCCGTCCAGGCGCGCATGATCGCCCCGCTCCTTGCACCGCTGCCGGGGGCAGTTGTGCTGCGCAGCGACGCGATCCGAAAGCGATTGCTCGGAGTCGATGAGACCGACCGGCTGCCGGCCGCGGCCTATCAACCCGAGGTCAGCGGGCGCGTCTATCACATGCTGGAGCAACGCGCCCGCCAGATCCTGTCGCAGGGACATTCTGTGGTGATCGACGCGGTGTTCGCGGACGCGGCCGAGCGGGCTGCCGCCGAGGCCGTGGCCCAGGAATTGCGTGTTTCCTTCAGCGGAATGTTTCTCATGACGGACCTGGCCACTCGCCAGCGGCGCATCGGTCACCGCACGGCGGACGCCTCCGATGCGACCGCGAAGACTGCCGAACTCCAGGAAAACTATGATATTGGTCGGCTCGGCTGGGCGACCATCGATGCATCAGGAACGCCCGAGCAGAGCTTTGAACAATGCAGGCTCAGGATTATGATGCCGGAATGCCCGAAGCCTCGCAGTTCGGCTCGGTGATGCCGCGATCGCCGACATCGAAGCGCAAGCCTGCGACGCGTGCCCGCGCAGCCGCTGCGCGCCGCTCCTTTTCCGATAGTTCCCGGCTCGATCCGGCCATGCCCTGCGACATCGCCTTTCGAGTGGTGGCGCACCGGGACCTCTTGAGGCTCACTGAAAATCATGCGGCGACGTGCGACGGCGATGAGGATGCGCTGCATCAAATGCGCGTCGCTCTCACCCACTTGCGAACCAGCATCGTTTTCTTCTCGCCGATGGTCGAGGACCCGGATCGCACCCACATCAGAGACGAGTTGAAGTGGCTGAACAGGCAACTCGGCATGGTGCGTGATCTCGATGTCGCGATCGGCCGCATCGAGGCCACGGGCCAAGCGAAGGACCTGCCGGGATTCGCCGCGTGGAAGGACAGAAGGACTCAAGGCCATCGCGCGCTGGCGCGCATCCTGCAATCCGCGAGATATCGGCGGCTGATCGAGTCAACCTCCAAATGGATCGAGAGCGGGTCATGGTCGACGCGGACCGATGACAACGCCAAGCAGTCCCGAACGGCACCGATCTTGGCCTACGCCCTGCACAAGATCTCCCGATGGGAGAAGCGGCTTCTGAAGAAATCCCGCAAGCTGTATGAACTGGACGCGAAACAGCGCCACCGCCTGCGACTTCGCAACAAGAAGCTGAACTATGCGATCGGTTCATGCCAGGATCTGTTCGTGGACAAAAGGTTCGCGAAGCAGGAGACCGCGCTGAAACATCTGCGCCGGGCGCAGAGATATCTCGGGCAGTTGAACGATGATGCGCGCGAGCAGGTCCTTGCACAGGAGCTGCGCCGGGACGATGCAGGCACGCCCCTGCCATCCCAAGACCCGGAGCGCGAGAGCCTGCTGTTGGAAAAGACGGCTCGGGCTTACGCCAAGCTCGCCAAGCTGCTCCGCCGCAACTAGCCCGCCATCGATCGCGTCATGTGAGAACGTACTCGCCCGGCGCGTCGGAAAGGCTCCTACCGTCCGCACCGGGAAGGCCCATGCGCGGTGGCTGGCAGGGGTCGCCTGATCGCGCGGCGAGCCAGTGCGACCACTCCGGCCACCACGAACCTTCGGATCGTGGCGCCGCCTTGATCCATTCGTCAGGACCGACATAGCGCGCATGCATGTCCTTGGTCATGATCTGGTAGGCATGCCCGGATTGGCCGGGCGGTGCCACAATGCCCGCATTGTGCCCGCCGCTGGTCAAGACGTAGGTGACGTCGGCGTCGACCTGATAGTGGATCTTGTAGGTCGATTTCCACGGCGCGACATGATCGCGCAAGGTGCCCACCGCGAAGATCGGCGTGTGGATGTCGGACAGCGCGATCGGCGCGTCCTCCACGAGATAGCGCCCTTCCGCCAGATCGTTCTGCAGGAACAGCCTGCGCAGATACTGCGAATGCATGCGATAGGGCAAACGCGTGGCATCCGCGTTTCAGAACATGAGGTCACTGGATTGGCCGCGCTCACCCATCAGGTAATCCCGCGACACCCGGGACCAGATCAGGTCATTCGAACGCAGCAACTGGAACGCACCTGCCATCTGCGTGGTGTCGAGATAGCCGCGCTCCCACATCATGTCTTCGAGGAATGCGACCTGGCTCTCGTTGATGAACAGGGTCAGTTCGCCAGCCTCGGTGAAATCCGTCTGCGCCGCGAGCAACGTGATCGACTTCAGTCTTTTGTCACCGTCTCGCGCCATCGCCGCACCGGAGATCGACAGCAACGTCCCGCCGAGACAGTAGCCGAGCGCATGGATCCCATGATCGGGCAGGATGTCGCTGATCGTCGCCAGCGCCGCCATGACGCCGAGCTTGCGGTAGTCATCGAAGGTGATGTCGCGGTCGTCGGCTCCCGGATTGCGCCAGGAAATCATGAAGACGGTGAAGCCCTGGCCGGTCAGATATTTCACCAGCGAATTGTGCGGCGACAGATCGAGAATGTAATATTTCATAATCCAGGCCGGCACGATCAGGATCGGCTCCGGACGCACTTTGTCGGTTGTCGGCTCGTATTGGATCAGTTCGATCAACTCGTTGCGAAACACGACCTTGCCGCGCGATGTCGCCAGCGTCCTGCCGACCACGAAATCGGGCTGCTCGGCCGACGGCTTTTCCGGATGGAGCAGGTGCATGACGTCGCGGCACCAGTTCTGCCAGCCAAACACGAAGTTCTCGCCGCCACTCTGGAACGCCTTCTTCAATACTTCGGGGTTGGTCGCGACAAAGTTCGACGGCGCCAGCATATCGAGCACCTGGCGCACCGAGAACTCGACGATTGCCTCGTCCTGGGGCGCGACGCCGCGCACCCCGGTCGTCGCGCTGTGCCACCACTGCTCTCCCAAGAGGAAGGCCTGAGCGTACAGATTGAACGGTGGCACTTCCCATTCCGGCGCCGCAAACCGGCGGTCCTGCGGTTTCGGCGTGATCAGCGACCATGGCTGCTGGCCCGGCGACACGACGTGAAGCGCGGCCTCCGTCAACCGGCTCGCGCCTTCCATCGCATCCTTGGCAGCCTCCATCTGCCGCTGCGGTGCGGCGGCGAGATGTGAGGCCCAGTCGATATAGGCGAGCGAGAGCGCCACCGGCGAAATGCCGCCGGTCAGGCTCGCCAGCATCGCATGCAAGGCATGATCGCCGTCATGCGGACCCGGCCCCTGCTCTCCGCTGCGCGCGGACGTCCGATCTGTGGCTGCCGCCATGACCGGAACGGGTTGGTCGTTGTCGCTGCCAATCGCAGGCGCGGCACGGGGCAGCAGCGCAAGATTGGTCTTCGCTGAGTGTGTCGTCGGCGTCACGGTATCGGTCGCTTTCATGAGGTGATGGGATTTCAACTCTGTGACAGACAGAGGACAATCAGCGATCGACCTGCCGAGTGGCCAGCTTGAGGGCGGCGTCGACCATCCGCTGACCATGGGCGAAGATGCGCTCGCTGTCGCGCCGGATGAAATCGATCTGGTGCCGACCGCATTCCGTCACCATCTCCCGGATGCCGCTCACGGAATGCACGCCTGCCATCTTCGAGACGAACTCCGTGAGCAGATGCGTCTCGGTTCGCGCGCGCTCCAGAAGCTCGTTGCTCGCGAACACGAATTCATCCAGCAGCATCCGATTGGCCCCAAACAGAAAGTTCAATGTGTCCCGGTTGGCTTTGGTCAGTTGCTCACTGGCCTCGGCAGCCACCTGCCCGGTCATGCCACGTGCTTCGGAAAACTCGGCCATGAGGACCTCCCTGAACTTCCAACTCTGGATACGGCACCTGTTTCAAGCCACATTGAGCTGTATCAACCGCATGGCCGGTGTCGCGGTTGCTTGACCTGGGTCAAAACACGCCATTGCGGCGAGCCTAATCTATTCCAATCGAGTTCATTCTCCAACCGCGGAGGCAGCCATGCGCGCGCACCAGATCATGACCCGCCCGGTCGTCACCGTTACACCCGAAACCACCATCGTCGACGCCGCCAATCTGATGCTGCAGCGGCATGTCAGCGGGCTCCCGGTGGTGGATCACAGCGGCCAACTCGTCGGCGTAGTCTCCGAGGGCGACTTCATCCGCCGCAGCGAAATCGGCACCGGGCGCAGGCGCGGACGCTGGCTGCGCTTCATCCTTGGTCCCGGCAAATCCGCTTCGGATTTCGTTCATGAACACGGCCACAAGGTTGGCGAAGTCATGACAAGATCGCCATTGACCATCACGGAAGACACCGCACTTGCGGAGATCGTCGCGCTGATGGAAAAGAACAACGTCAAGCGGCTGCCGGTGGTGCGCGGCGAGAAGGTGGTCGGCATCGTGTCACGGGCCAATCTCCTGCAGGCGGTTGCGAGCCTCGCCCGCCAGGTTCCCGATCCGACCGCCGATGACGATCACATCCGCAACCGCGTGATCGATGCGCTGGAGAAGAATGACTGGTGTCCGTTCGGCCTGAGCGTCATCGTGCGCGACGGTATCGTGCACTTGAGCGGTGTCATCACCGAAGAGCGTGCACGGCAGGCCGCGGTGGTCGCCGCAGAAAACGTCGAGGGCGTGAAGCAGGTTCACGACCATCTGTGCTGGGTCGACACCATGTCCGGAATCTACCTGAACTCACCGGAGGACGAGGCTATCGCCAAGGCGAACTGAGGAATGATGAGTGCGCGTCCGCACTTCTGCCGCACGGGTCGAGCCGCCTTCTCAGCGCGGCACGACCGCGGTTGCCTCGATCTCGACACGCGCCGCCTTTTCGACGAGACGCACGACCTGAACCAGCGCCATCGCCGGATAATGCGCGCCGAAAATCTCGCGATAGATCTGGCCCAGTTCCCGTAAGTTCGCCAGATATTCCTCGATATCGACGACATACCAGGTGAGACGGACAAGGTGCTCGGGCCGCGCCCCGGCCTCGGCGAGGATCGCCGCAATATTGCCGAGGGTCTGGCGGACCTGAGCGACGAAGCCATCGGCCAGCCGTTGTTCATGGTCCCAGCCGATCACCCCGCCAGTGACGACGATGCAGCCGTCGGCCGCCATGCCGTTGGCATAGCCTTTCGGCATCGGCCAGCCGCTCGGCTGCAGAACCCGCGCCCCGGCCGGCGCATCGGCCTTCGCAGCGGGCAGGACGGCCAGCGTGGGCCCTTTCTGAGTGGTCACGAGGTTCTCTCCATCACTTGGCGCACGTTCATTCCGCCGCCATCCCTGCGGAGGTCGCGCCGCCTTGCGCAATCTGCCGCAGGGCAAAGCGCTTCAACTTTCCGGTTTCCGTCTTGGGCAGTTGCGCTACGAATTCGATCGCGCGCGGATACTTGTAGGGTGCAATCTCGCGCTTGACGTGGTCCTGCAAGGCATTCACCAACGCCTCGTCCCCTTCGATGCCGGATGCAAGAACCACGTAGGCCTTGACGATCATGCCGCGCGCTTCGTCGGGCGCGCCCACGACGCCGCATTCGGCTACGGCCGGATGAGTCAGCAATGTCGCTTCGATCTCGGGCCCAGCGATGTTGTAGCCGGACGAGACGATCATGTCGTCCGAGCGAGCCACGAACGA
>Ga0105237_10002098_pt1 | contig 25171 bp, 25 predicted proteins | sample KBSC24metaG_FD_81520 | JGI IMG/M metagenome (GOLD analysis project Ga0105237, IMG submission 81520) | Corn rhizosphere microbial communities from Kellogg Biological Station, Michigan, USA - KBS C2-4 metaG | ecosystem: Host-associated > Plants > Roots > Rhizosphere > Soil | place: Michigan, USA...
ACTTCACCAGCTCCATACCTTCCCGTACAAGAGGTCTCGCAGGTCGCGTCACCTATTCGTATAACGACCGGTATTTCGCCGAATATAACTTCGGCTACAATGGTTCCGAGAACTTCGCCCCCTCCCGCCGCTACGGCTTCTTCCCTTCCTACGGCCTGGGATGGGTGGTCTCCAATGAAAGTTTCTTCGAACCGCTCAAACCCGTCATCCAATTATTAAAACTCCGCTTCTCGGATGGCAAGGTCGGTAACGGCAACATCAGCATCGGCGGCACCACCTATCGGTTTGCCTACCTGGACCAGGTAAATACAAACACCGACGGATATACGCTGGGCGACGACCAGAACAGACACGGTTACACCGGTTACGCTATCCAGAACTACGGCGTCAACCTCACCTGGGAGACATCTCATAAAACCAACCTGGGTTTTGAAATGAACCTGCTGCATGGCATGAACTTACAGGTAGACTTCTTTAAAGAGCATAGAACAGGTATCTTCCTTCACAGGAATTCCGTACCCGAATTCGTAGGTCTGGCACAGGCTCCCAATGGCAACCTCGGCATCGTCAACAACGCCGGTATAGACGTCAGCCTGACACATAACATGCGCATCGGAGACAATGTAAAGCTTTCCGTACAAGGTACCTTCACCTATGCCCGTAATAAGGTCATCTCCAACGACCAGCCGGATCAGAAATACCCCTGGCTGAATGCCAAAGGCCAGCCGGTACTTACCCGCTGGGGATACCAGGCAGTGGGTCTCTTCAAAGACCAGGCTGACATCCAGAATTCCCCCGTCCAGCAATTTGGACAGGTTATGCCGGGAGACATCAAATACAAAGATCTCAATGGGGACGGCGTGATCGATGCCTTCGACCAGAAGCCTATCTCCTATGGGGACGTACCCACGATCCTCTACGGCTTTGGTTTCAATGTGGCTTATAAAGCATTTTCTCTCGGCGCCTTCCTGCAGGGACAGGCCCACGCCCAGATAGTACTCGGAGGCAATAGCATCCAGCCATTCTCCGGCGACGGCGGCGAAGGCAATGCCTATGCAGTCATTACGGACAGATGGACACCCGGAAGCACCAACCCGCATCCTTTCTATCCACGCCTGGGCTACGGAGGCCCCGCCAATGCCAACAACAACCAGACCAGTGACTGGTGGGTACGCGATGCCAGCTTCCTGAAAGTACGGACAGCTGAATTCGCCTATACCTTCCCCGCCAGCACATTCAAAAGACTGGGTGTGCAGGGTGCCAGATTGTACTTCATCGGTACTAACCTGGCCACTTTCAGCAAATTCAAATTGTGGGATGTGGAACTGAACACATCCAACGGTGTCAAGTACCCGCAGGTAGCTGCATACTCACTGGGCATTACTTTAACCTTTTAATCCATCAAGATGAAAAAGACACATTTTATTATTATAGTCCTGGGAGCCATGGCATTCAGCTCTTGTAAAAAAGGCTGGCTCGACCAGGTGCCGCAGGACCGAACGACCATCGAACAGGTATTCGCACACAAGAATACAGTAGATAATTATTTAGCCAACGTATATGCCTACATCCGTGACGAGGCCGCACAGCGCTTTGTCGGCGGGAACAATGGCGGCGGCCCATGGACAGGAGGCTCGGATGAGGCCGAATACGATTGGGGCTTCGTCGCCAGCAACTACATGAACGTCGGCTCCTGGGACCCGACCACCGGATGGGTCAACGATTTCTGGAACAATTACTATATCGCCATCCGTAACGCCACCTATTTTATGCAGCACGTTGGCGAATGTGCGGAGATTACCAACAAGCCGGGCGGCCAGCAGAAACTGGCGCAATACATAGCCGAAGCCAGGGCGTTGCGCGCTTATTACTATTACAACCTCATGCGCATATTCGGGCCCGTGATCATCATCGGTGACAACATCATCGCACCCGACGCAAACTCCTCCGCCGTGCAGCTTGCCCGCCGGCCGCTGGATACCTGCGTTGCCTATATCGCGTCTGAATTCGACAAGGCGGCAAACGACCTCCCGCCCACCTACTCCGGCACAGACCAGGGAAGGATGTCAAGGTCGGCAGTCCAGGCATACAAGGCGGAAATGCTGCTTACAGCAGCCAGCCCTCTTTTCAATGGCAATCCGGATTATGCCTCGATGAAGAACCCGCTCGATCCAAAAGGCGGTGGCGGCGAACAGCTGATGCCTCAGACCTTCGATCCGAATAAATGGACTACCGCAACGGCAGCCTTAAAGGCATTCATCGACACATATGTACCGGGAACCTTTGATCTGTATACCAATTCCGGCGCCTTCGATCCCTATCTCTCCTGCCGGGAAGTGATGTACACGGATTGGAATAAGGAATGGATCTTCGCCCGCGTAGGCGCCAGCGTTGATGCACGTCAATACGAAATGTGCCCTTACAATCAGGGGGCCGATGGAGCTATCCGCGCCAGCGGCGGCCTGGGCGCCACACAGGAAATGGTGGATGCCTATTTCACCAGCAATGGCCGGTCCATCGATGACCCGCTATCAGGCTATGTGGAGACAGGCTTCTCCTCCAGCGACGGCACGTATACAACTTCGGGAACTTACAACATGTATTGCAACCGCGAGCCGCGCTTTTACGTAGGCATCACCTACAACGGCAGCACCTGGCTGAACACGACTACCAGCTCCGGCCCGGTAGTTACACAGTTATTCTACAACGGCACATCCGGCAAGCGTGTCGGTGGCAACGACTACTGCCCCACGGGCGCCATCGTTCGGAAGAACTTCCCACCCAACACCGCATGGTCTAATAATAACAGACCCTGGCTGATGCTCCGCCTGGCCAATATATACCTGGACTACGCCGAATCATTAAATGAATCCGACCCCGGCAACCCGGACATCCTCAAATACCTGAACCTCATCCGTACCAGGGCTGGTGTACCGGTTTACGGCGGCGCCGACATCCCCGCTCCCGTCAGCCAGGCAGACATGCGCAATGCCATCCGCAAAGAACGCCGCGTAGAGCTCGCCTTCGAGAACGTCCGGTATTTCGATACCCATCGCTGGAAAATAGCCGAACAGACGGACAATGGTGCTTTTTATGGAATGAACATCGCCGCAGGCAACAATCTGCAGGATGCCACATTTTATGCGCGCACCATTTTCGAGGTCCGCGTGTTCCAGAAAAAACATTACCTATGGCCTATCCCCCAGTCGGAACTCAACGTAGATAAAATGCTGGTGCAAAACACAGGCTGGTAATCATCAATCCTCAACTATTAAAAAGATCATTATGAACAGACATCATAAAATACCATACCTGCTGGCGGCCATTCTGGGTATTGGCCTGCTCACGGGATCATGTAATAAACCCGACCCCATTACCAGCCCTCGAGAAGGTTCTATCTATATGCCCCAGGCGTATGGCACCATCGCCAAACAACAATTGTATCTCATCGACTCGCCCCAGACCGTCATATTCGGTGGCGCCTACGGCGGACTAAAATATCCCAGCCAGGATATCAAACTGGACTTCAGACTGGACACGGCACTTATAACAGCCTATAATCAACAGCATAGCACCCTTTATGTAGCGCTGCCCGCATCTCACTACACCATCGCCAGCCTTTCATCCGTAATAAAAGCAGGCACGACTACCTCGACGCCGCTCGCGATCACCGTTACGACAAAAGGACTGGACTTCGGCGTACAATATATGCTGCCGGTATCCCTGATAAGTACTACTTCAGGTAAGATCGACTCCAGTCTCAGCACTGCCTGGTTTACAATAGACTCGCTGTACACAAGAGAAAAAGACGTCACCGGTCTGGGTACCCTTTCCGTGGCCCTGGAGAATAGAAATGGCATCGGGTCAGCCGAAAGCTCCCCTCATCTGGTAGACGGAGACCTTACGACCAAATACCTGACCTTCAACTTTCCTCAGCCATTCTGGTTCCAGGAACAGTTCGCGACACCACAGGTAGTCAATTCCTACACCTTCACATCCGGCAACGACTCGCAGGATCGCGACCCGATGGATTGGAACGTAGTAGGCTCCAACGACGGCACAAATTGGGATACACTGGACGTTCGCACGGGCGAAATGTTCCCCAGCCGCACCCAGACCCGCCATTTTACGCTGAACAATAACAGCAACAAGCCCTATTCTTACATACGGGTGAATGTTACGCAAAGAAATGGTGGCAGCGGAGATGGTCTTTTCCAAATGACGGAATGGCGACTGTTGCAATATTATTAATATCGCTCATTCGACTAATAAATACGACCCGTTGCGACAAGGCAACGGGTCTTTTTTTTAAATTGCTCACTGTAATATATAACCGTTAAATCATCTTTTATGAAATGCTTTTCACTGAAAGGAGCGCTCCTTTATGCCATTCCCATTCTCCTGATCGTCAGCTGCCGCAAACAGGACGATATGCTTTCTTCCAACAGCCAAAAAATGCTCAACGCAAAAGCTGCCGGCGCAGTCCACCCGCTCGACGATCCAACCTCGCTCATCGTCAGCGTTTTTTACGACGACTCCGGCCCGGGCTATGTTGACGTTTCCTGGACTGGTGAAATGGGCGGCACCTACAAGGTCACCGTCGGCAGTCAGACAATTATTGCCTACGGAAATAATGCCACCATCCAGAAACACTATAACACCGGCAGCACTATCTCCGCTACTGTCGCGACCCTGGATGGCAGCAAGACAGGCACGGGAAGCTTTTACTATGACGCAAACCACACACCTCCGTCCAGCTTGGTTTACGATCCGCTGCCTTCCTTATTCAATATGCAGATCACAAGCAACCTTGGCGGATGCACCATAACATTCACATGGACGCCCCCCAACATTGGTAACACAGCATATTTTTATCTGGAACTCTCAAGCCCCGATCCCCCTGGCCCGGATGGTTTTTGGATCAACCATATCACAGATCAGTGTCTGACAAGCGCAGCATCAAAAACAATTCATATCAATCGGTATTATTACAACGACCCGGTGATAAACGCGAGGCTGGTAATACAAAACGTCCCATATAGTACGCTGCCGCCGCCCTACTCGGTCTTCAACGATGGCCGGCTTAACTTCTTCTTCCGTCTGCCGAGCACATCCTATAGTTACAACGGCACCTTAAATCAGTTCTACCAAAATTTCTGACCTCCTAATCACCTACCCTCTGACCTTCCCCGACCCGTTGTCACCAGACAACGGGTCTTTTTATTCCCCGGACTATTTCAAATGCCGTATGCGCTGCAACCGCGCCTCCTCCACTTTCTGGATAAACTCCTCCACCTGCTCTCTGTTTATACGATCCACAAAAAAGGTCAGCGAGCTGCCCCCTTTGGAACAAAAGGTCACCTGTTGCCCCCTGTTCCTAAGCCATAAGGTAAGAAAGATACCTCCCAGGATAAAGGACATATAAATATAGAGGACAAGATCCCGGCTGGTCAGATAGACCACCCCCGCTAAAAAAGCGATGATAGCAAACACGAGGTAGGAAAGATTGCTTTTATAGACGTTCTCGATGGAGCTGATGTCTTCCAGAAAAATGGTGGTTTGATAGCTCCTTCCCCATTTCCGGCTGGTCATATGTATACGCAGGTTGGTCAGAATGATGGTGTCGTCATTGGATTTGACCAGTATCAATTCATTGGACAGCAGGTTCATAAATGGTCTTTTTTCAAATATCCGAAAAAAAGACCAGTTATCCCCGTCCCCCCTACTCGCCGGCCCTGATCTCCCTGCCGGACTCCTTACACAAACCAGCCCGGTGCAATACGATCTTTTCCCCCTGCATGTCAAAGGATAACTCTATCCAGCCATAATAGGGCTCATTATGCTGATCCACCCGCAGAACAATATACTGATGTGACTTGTCTTTCCAGTTGCCAAGCCAGGCGTCGGGAACATTTTCCTTTATGATCTTTTGCGCAAGGATGACATTCGCATTGTACCAGTTATGACCCGGAAAAGCATCGGCCGAGATCAGTCCTCCCCGCGCCAGCGCAGGCGTCTCTTCCATATCATTCACGGGCGAGAAAGTGTAGGGTGAAGTGCCGAAAAGGAATTGACGCTTGTCCGCCTGCTCCAGCGGGTCTCCTAACAGGATGCTGGAAAAAAAGATATCTTTTAACCCGTCCTCGTCCAGGTCGATACTAAGGCCCTTGCCAAAAGCCAGCTCGAGATCATGGAAATCTACATACTTCATGGGCGCCGCAGGCTTGTCAGGTGGCTGTACGGGGTCTTTATGACACGACACGGCCATAAGCCCAACAACTAGGAAAGTTAGGATGCGCTTCATAAATAGGTCAGCAGGAGGAGTAATTCCTGTTGTCACGTATGACAACAGACTTTCACGTGCGGTTGCACCCGAATTTCTTAAAATTATCTTAAAGCCCCCTCGATGCCTCTCTACCAGTCCCCTCAATGCCTATCCGCCTGTATATACCCCGCCAGATCCAGGTTGGCCCGGCTGACGCCATGATCCACATCCTGGTATTGTATGCGAAGCAGCGGTTTATTGTCAGATTGGTGCAGCCCCAGCTCGATCTCCACTACACGTGCCGTGAGCTGGTCGGACTGAAGCCCGCCACTCACATCCGTGCGCTGCAGCCTCCACGTATAGCTGTTGAATAACCCATAGGCCATGGCAGTTTTGGTATTTGCTCCGGCCGCAAAAGGGATGGTGTCGCCCGCAAATAGCAGCACATTGTTTCCCAGGTCAAATTCCAGATAGTCGAGTATGCGCCCCTGGCCCTCACCCTTGAAGCTGATCCTGTCATCCTGTCTCACGATACTGACCCTTTGTGTGTGGACGACCTTCAGGGCGGGATGGACCTTGTCCATATTCCTTATTCTATCGTACTCCCCCCGGCTAATACCGAATTTCTCATCATATGGCAATTGTTGCCCCGGCGTCAAATGACTGCTATAGGCGGTAAACCACTCCTTATTGGCCGCAATGGCATTGTTAAAACGCAGCAATATGGAGCGGATGTCGGCCGGAAAGTCGAATTCCGTGATGGCAAACCCAAAAGAAGGTGCATGGAACAGACTGTCCGCAAAAGCCATGGCATCCCCGGCCCTCTGCGCCCGCAATCCCGTACCGGTAAGCAATAACAATATGATTATCAGATTTTTCATAGCAGACGAAAAGTACGGATTTTTTCCGTAGCTTTGCGGACTCTCTGCCTTATAGTATAATGGTAGTACGACAGATTCTGGATCTGTTTGTCTTGGTTCGAATCCAGGTAAGGCAACTGGAATGGATAACTCGAAATTCTCCTCGGGTTGTCCATTTTTATTTTCGTCCAATCCCTTGTCTGTCATGTAAATGAGACGGACAGCCTCATTGATCCGGGTGATTCGATAATAAAATCCGTTAAAAATGAGCTTTTCGGGAAATATCGAACCGAGGATACTTCTCTTCCTTTTCAGGTCTCCTTCTTCGTAAAGTTGGTCCAGATGACACAGGACGTCCAAGGCCTTGTCCAGGAGGTCAGCGGGATTGCGTTCTGGCTGCGGAGCATTGAACAGTCGGGCTTCCAGGGCATTTACCTTCTTTTCTCCCTCTTGTTTGATGGTCCTATAATCGGCGGCGTCCATGTCACCGCTCAATAAAAGCTCCCTGGCTTTAGCTATTTTGGTCTGTATTTGGTCGAGATCGTTTTTTAGGAGCTTTAGATCCTCTCGTTCCCCAGTGACTATGGTGCGGTATTCGTTTTCAAGGACAGCTTTGTAGGCTTCCCTTATGCCTGGGCGGGGAGTAAACTTTCTCAGGACCTTTAGAAATAATTCATTTGCGTTATGCGCTTTGAACCGGGTGTTACAAGGATAAACACAGTGATAATAGAAATAACGTTCTTTACGGCCTTTGGAGGCGCTGCCAGTTAGTATTTTTCCGCACTTAGGACAGATTAGAAACCCTCTCAGTTGTAGTTCCTGTGATTCCTTCTTGGTTTTGTATATTTTCCTCTTGCCGTCTAATATATCCTGGACCTCGTAAAAAAGGAATTCCGAAATAATTCCCTCGTGTTGCCCTTTTACGTATTGGGTTTCTTCGTCCTTGTATTTGGACACTAAAATCTTTCCACAGTAGACTGGGTTGCGGATGATCAACCACAGGGTATTCTTGCTGCACTTTAGCCCTTTGAGGCGTGCTTCTTCCCAAACGCTATACACAGACTGCCTACCAGATACGAGTTCATTAAACACCCATCGGATAACAGCAGCCTCGGGCTCATAGGGAGCGATATATTTTCTTCCAGTTTCCGTGACCTTATTCTCATATCCAAAAGGGGCTGGTCCCATCCATCGGCCTTCTTTTCTTGCCCTGCGCATGCCGTGAAGGACATTCAGCGCTCGTCGGTCATTCTCCACCTCTGGTGCCGCCAGATAGAAAGCCAGCATCATCTTATTTTCCGGAACAGAAAGGTCTAGGGGCTGTTCAATGGCCTGGGGTTCTATGCCTAATTTGCGGAGAGTGTTGATCATCTGGTAGGCATCACCAGCATTCCTGCTGAACCTATCCCATTTGGTAAAAAGGACCAGGTCTGAGCGACCTTTATGCTTTTTAAGGTCAGCTAATAGCCCTGTCCATTGAGGGCGGTTAAAGGTCTTGGCTGAATGGTCCTCGAATATTACTTTCCGAACCGTGATCCGGTTAATCGAGCAATATTTCTTCAATACTTCCTCCTGGTTGCGTTGAGAATAACCCTTGTCCGCCTGCTCGTCCGTTGAAACCCGGATATATAAATCTGCAGTCTTCATTTTTCCAAGTATTGAGTCAAAACATTCTTTGCCCAAAAGGTCATAAATTCTAAAATTATCCTGGCTTCTTCCAGGGTCACTTTTGTTCCATGTTTACGAAGTATCTCCTGGATATCCTCCGGCCGAAAATCTTCCATATACACCTCCACATCTTAGTCCTTCTTCACAATTTCCTTGGTGCAAAAAATGATAGTACTAATCCATTGCCCAAGGCCATTACTGAGACTAAAATTAAGATGCAAAATGATTACTAGGTTGACCAAAATTTGAACAACCTATTTGTACGAAATGGGAAGGATCTACCGTCCATTTTGATACATAAAAGCCAGTTACTACAGTTGATAATAGATACTATCGCTGGGTGCTTTTATGTGTCAAAATGGATGTGCCAAAGCCGTTACTGCTGCCTGGATATTTGTTGCTGTCGATCGGCCGCGGCCGCCAGTATTTCTGTCTGCCAATTACCAGCATTAAGGATATCTGACTTACGATAATTTTAGCAGATTATTCTATCCTTTTAAATGGCTTCTTCTACCCCCCGCCGACTTCGGAGGCAACCAGGGGCCGAGGGAATTGTTGGACTTTGTCCGACAATTCTACATCTCGCCATTCCCGGGAACCGGGGAATCCCTAAAAATCCAGTTCTCGCATAGTCTATCAAACACCCCGGAAGCATTATCGTGGTTTGTCCAGGCTTAAGGGCAGATTTTAGCAAAATCCTGCGCTCATCTGGGACATTGTAAATTCAAGAAAAAGGCTGTTGAAAAGGGAAATTAATTAGCATGCAACCCATGCCCACAACTATCATTGTACTACTCTCTTTTTTCACTCGCAATTCGGTAACAAGCGCCCAAAACCTGCTCAATTTTTCTTCGCATACATAGCAGGCTTCCTCTTTCTTCCCCTCTACTGAAAGGTCCATCGTCAGCGGTTAAACAGGTCTCAAAAATTTTGTCAAAAAGGGCTCCTACTTCGGCCAGGTTGGTATCGCCAAAAAAAGTATCCAGTACCTTGTAAGGATCAGCCTTTCCTTTACCTGAAAACTGGTCAGATTGGTCATAGCAGGTATTCACAAAAGGTATCATAAAAAGGATAATTAAGGTTATAAGAAGCTGCTTAGGCGCATGATTAATTAGGATGCACAATTTAGTGCCCCCTTATCTCGCCTAAGTTCTAACGAATATAAATAAAATTGTCAAGTTTGACAATTTTATTTTTCAGGAACATTTCATCTTCACCGGGTGAAAGTCCGCAATCAGAAATACTTAAACGCCTTTGGGAATCACTTGGCCCAATTACTGAAACAAAAAGGAAAGACACCTGAAGAGGTGGCGGCTCATGCTGGCATTGAGACCAAACAGGTTTATCGGGTTATTAACGGGGAGCATAGTGCTTCGATTTCCATTATCTACGCAATTGCAAAGGGGTTGGGAATGCCTCCTAAATCACTGTTTGATTTTGAGTTTAGTGAGTAGGTGGGGTTTATTGAACTTCTTATATTAGAACTAATAATTGCTCCAAGATATGCCGCCCAAAGTATTTATATCGTATAGTTGGTCCAGTCCCGAACATGAAGATTGGGTAACATCGCTAGCACAAAGGCTTGTCCACAATGGTATTGATGTCGCTTTTGATAAATGGGACTTAAAGGAAGGGCATGATAAATATTCCTTTATGGAATCTATGGTTAGCTCTAATGACATCTATCGAGTCTTAATCATCTTGGACAAGAAATATACTACTAAAGCAAATGAAAGGAGTAGCGGCGTTGGGACTGAGACGCAAATAATAAGTCCTAATATTTATAAAAATGTTGCCCAGGAAAAGTTCATTCCCATAGTTACAGAGCTTGATGAAAATGGCCAGCCCTTTATTCCTACATATTTAGAAGGGCGCATATATATAGATTTGTCGACTGAAGAAAATTTTGAATTGAATTATGAAAAACTCATCCGGAATGTTTTTAATAAACCATCCCATAGCAAACCGAAATTGGGGAAAACCCCAAGTTATATTGAGGATGAAACACCAATAAGTTTCAAAACTTCAGCCATCATTAGGGGATTTGATTCTCAAATAGATCGGCATCCAGAAAGAGCGAATTCTATCGGGAAAGACTTCCTAGATGCATTCTTTGAAAATTTAAAAGAATTTAGGCTGCCTAATGTGTCTGAAGATTGGGGTCAAGACATTGTTGAAAACTTGAATCAGTATAGGCCACTTCGAGATGATTATATTTCATTTATTTTAAAAATTTCAAAAAATCATCTAAAACTTAACACCAATATAATTATTAACTTTTTTGAATATCTACCCTCATTGTTCTATCCAGAAGATACAAGCACTAGTTGGACAGTTGCTAGGTTCGATAATTTTAAATTTATCACACACGAGCTTTTCATCTATACAATAGAAGCTTTTCTTCGTAATGAGAATTATGATTTGTTAGAAGATGTTTTTTATAGTCGCTATTTTATAGTCGACAAATATAGAAGTGACAATGAATCAAAACAATTCGACGAATTTTGCCATAACTTAGGTTCAATAAGTTACTATTATAACAATTTGCATGGCATGGACTTTATAAGCCCACAGGCAGATTTTTTAATTAAAAGAATACCAAATTCAGTAAATAAGGATCGTTTTATTGAAGCAGACTTACTTTGTCATTACATAGGTCTATTTAATGATTGTCGATGGATGCCCATAACATATATCTATCGCGATGAATACCGTAAAGATTTCCCATTTCTAAACAAGCTTATTTCTAAAAAACATTTTGATGTCGTTAAAGGCCTACTAGGAGTCCAAACAGTTGAAGAATTAAAAACAAAATTGGAAAATTTGAAAGGGGCCGGAAATCGATCATATGGTTTTAATAGTGCCAGGCACTCTATTCCAGATATAGCCAGGCTGATAAAATCGGAAGAGATTGCAAGTTCAAGGTAACTATATCTGTATCTCGTTCAGCCAAATTACAAATTATGTGTAATAGTCACTATTTGATCTGACAACTAGGGATTTTTAGTTTTATAGGGTCAGGATATATTTAAGCTGCTGGAGGAAGTTGATCCAGCATCTTGTGTCTCGCTAAGGTAAGAGATTCGTTAAAAGTTTCCATGGGCGTTTTTCCAAAACAATACTTTCCGCTATGCGTCCGCTGGTTGTTGTAGTAATCCATCCATAGATCGAGATCGTGTTGTAAAGCGGCCAGGCTGTCGTAAAGCTTCTTCCGGAAGGCAACGGCATAGAATTCCTCTTGCATGGTTCGGTGCAGCCGCTCGCAGATTCCATTGGTTTGCGGATGGCGTACCTGGGTCTTGGTATGCTCGATTCCCTCGATAGTCAGATAAAGCTCATACTCATGATATTCCGGCTTGCCTTTGTACTCGGTACCTCTGTCCGTCAGGATCCGAAGCAAGGGAATTTGATGTTCCTCAAAAAACGGTAAGACCCGATCATTAAGGAGATCGGCGGAAGTAATAGCATGTTTGGTCTCATAGAGCTTGGCAAAAGCTACCCGGCTGTAGGTATCGATAAAGGTCTGCTGGTAAATACGGCCAACGCCTTTGATATTGCCCACATAGTAGGTGTCCTGAGAACCCAGGTATCCGGGATGCTCGGTCTCGATCTCTCCAAAAGATTCACGACGCTCTTGCTTGCGTTCCATGGCCATAAGCTGAGCTTCGGTGAGAATAAGCCCTTCCTCGGCTACACGGGCTTCTAAACGCTTCAGACGCTTATCAAAGACCTCCAGGTCATGCCGTTGCCAGACACTCCGGACGCCGCCAGCGGAGATAAAGATTCCCTGTTTACGGAGTTCGTTGCATGCCCGGGATTGGCCAAAGGCGGGATACTCCAGAGCCATTTTTACTACGGCCTCCTCGACCGCTGGTTCGACCCGGTTCTTTAGAATGGGCTTCTTCCTGCTAACTTCTTGAAGAGCAGTTTCTCCGCCCGTGTCGTACAGTTCTTTGATTCTGTAAAAGCTATCTCGGCTGTAGCCGATCACTCTGCATGCCTGGGAGACATTGCCTAAATGTTCTGCCAAATTGAGTAGTCCTAACTTGCTTTTGATTAACTTAGATTCTTGATTCATGATCTGACATTTTGGGGGTTGATTGAAAGTGTGGTAACTTAAAGTTAACCCCTATTGTCAGATCAAATCTTAACTTCTACAAATTATGTGTCAAAGTCCTTAAGAACGGTACGATAGTTTATTGGTTATTGTTTTCCTTTTACTCCAATGTTCATCAATGCTTTGCACAAAGTCTTCTTTTACGAGCTTGGCTCTTTTTACTAGATTATCATCTGAATCAAGTCGTAAATAAATGCCCTCCAGTTGTCCGCCACCGAGCAAAGATTTTCCCTTCACAAGTGCTACGAGGTCTTTCTTATTGAACTTTCCGGTTCTTATTAATGGAACAGGATAAATTGAAATATTTTTAAAAATCTTATCTCGACGAGGCGTATTTAAAAAAATCTCTTCTTCCCTATCATAAATATCAAACCCCAAAAACCAATCGGGTAATGATGTGTAATGAATGGAATGTTGAGCATAACACCACTCTCCAAAAAGTATATATCTAGTAGTCAGTGTACGAAACAATAAGTCAGTACGCCGGTATGCCCAATCCCAGATAATATCAAATTGTGAATGATCACTTTGGGATAAGTAGTTCCCTCTATTTTGAATTTTTACCTCTCCCATTTCCGTGAAAGAGAACCCGACATTAGCTCCATCTACTTTTTCTTCGACAATGATGTCATTTTTATAGAAATCCTCAGCTTCATGAGGAGGTAAAATTTTATCGTCTCGGATGTCCAATCCAGGTAAAATAAATAAGTGAGGAGTTTTGGGATATTTTACAAATTTCATTCCCCCATTTTTTTCTTATAAATCATTTTCAACTCACTTAAACAAGGTAGTATCAGATTTACGCCGTGCTCCGCAAGTGAACCTTGCCACCCAATCCACTTACTATCACCTGCCTGAATGATTGGGGCCTGACAATTATTTGCTATTGCTAGCGCAACAAATTTACGATCCGATCGATCAAACCCTATTTGCCTTAGGCTCTCTGGGAATTCTGAAAAATCATGCCCTCCAATTGAATGAATATGAACTTGCTTTACAAGAGCAGGATTACCCTGATTGGTATAGATCCACTTCAGAAATCGATTGCCGTAATCCTGTGGTCCGGAAGAATCCATTGAATTACGATATTCATCCAATAAATGATACTCATCATCAATCACTATTAGATGCTGGTTATCAAATATCTCATCCAACCATCCTTTACAAGCCTCAATGCATTCTGCAGAAAAGTTTGATACTCCTTTGGCAATCAAAGGCAAGTTGGTGTCTAGAATCAGCTCAGCCATTCTGCAGTTTTCTTTTTCTGTCTCTTGCAGCCTTAGTCATTTCTGACAAATCTTCAACATCGTTGCCAAAGAAATTGGATGGCCAGTTGGTTATATTTCCGTAAGCGTCAATCTGCAATTCTTCAAGGACTGCACTCCCCTTTACCTGGTGAATGAAATAAATGGCTACTTCTTCAGGCTTTATCTTTTCCTCCGCAATTCTTCTTTGTATCCTGCGAATCAGATGCTCTGAATGTGACTCTACTACGATCTGCGTATTTCTGCTCTTTCCTTTTTCCCGTGAATGAATAGCCTCAATGAATAGATCACCTAGATGAGACTGCACGGAAGGATGCAGATGAATTTCGGGTTGCTCAAAAAAGAGAATAGAATTCGGAGAAACGTAAAAGCATTGCACCAAGACAGGAAGTATCTGAGAGACACCAAATCCGACATCAGTTATCAAGACTTCTGGAGATTCTTTTTGGGGTTTTACCCGGACCTCATATTCTTTTCTACCTCTATGAATGGGGACGACCCTGAATTTATCAATCAATCCCATTTCGCGAAGCCACCTTGCAATCAATGAATCGAATGACTCTGCCTTCATTTTAAATCCTCTTGATATCATCCTATCTTTAGCTGCCAAAAGAGCATTAATAGCAGTTTTGCCCTTTTCGCCAACGTCAGGAGGCACTTCACCTGAGAACTGATAAAACCTTTCCGGATGATCACGCAAGGGTCCCACGTAATAGACGCTCTTGAACAAGTTTTTGATGGCCAAAGATAGGTCCTGCAAAAAACTGGTGTTTTGATAATACGCTACTGCCTCATTAGGAAACCCAAAAAAATTCTCCGGATTTGGTAACCTCCAAGCTCTCCCTTTCTGCCGTGTCGGATTAAAGTTATTAGCTTCAAGTTTATATTTAGAAGGCTGTTCCTGAATTAATTGAAAACTTATATCTTTTCCATTCACCAATTCATATTTAAACCGATCGAGTATAATCTTGCTACCCTTTTTGTCGTAGGAAACGTCTGCATCAAATTGAATCTTTGTAAATGTTCCGATATTACCCACATTAGAATTATTGCTCGCATCAACAATACGGATTGGTTCTGAATCGAATGTAAACCCAAACTTGATATGATTATCTTCGTCATGCTGGAATACAATGTCTGAATATGCGCCTAAATCAATTAGGGAATCTTTATCTCCCAAGTGAAAAACCCTCTGGCGATCATAAGACTCTACCGTTTGCTTTAACATTAATAAAAACTGTGCAATAGAGGATTTGCCGGAACTATTATTCCCACAAAAAATGGTCAATGGCGCCATTCTGATAGGGCCAGAATTCGACCAGGCCTTAAAATTCTGAATATGAAGTTCTTTAATCATTACAGACAATTATTGCGAATAAATACTATCAAGTTTTGATTATGGGAACTAGCAAGTCTGCAACATCAACCTGCAAGAAACGAGCAATCTCATATAAAACCTCCACCGGAGGCTGCATATCATTGGTACACCAGCGCGATATAGTCGTCTCTGTCTTTCCCAAATGTCTAGCTAATTGTCTACTGGTAACGTTGCGTTCTGTAAGAACTACCTTTATTCTATTATAATTTGTCTTTCCCATAAAATAGCCAGAAAACAATCCAAATTTAGCTAAAAAATAAACATTTTGGTAAACAATATTACAAATTATGTAAATTATTTTACATGATTTTTTATGCCGTCGACATTTTAACTCCGTATTTCTAAGAGTGCCATAGAAATTAGCAGAGGCCTTTGATTTATGAAAATTGGCGAAAAAAATACCATGGCTTATATAGAAGAATCTGAAATTGAGGAAACTGAATTCGACCAATTTATAAAGGCTATTACAGAAAACTTTCCCGGAATTGATGCTTCTTTTTAAATGAGTTCATACTGAAGGATCCCAGAAATCGTAGTAAGCACCAAATCCAATATGGAATCTCGCAACGCCTTCTTTCATGCATTTTCTACGACGTTGATTCTTTTTTGGCATCCCAATATCTGCAAAATTATATCGTAACAATCAAATCATACCAAAAGGCAATTCACCACAGGCTTCCTGGCATTGTTTTGACTTGCAAGGAAGCGTTGACACCTCTAGATAAATTTTCATGCCTACTGAAGTAACAAAATATAAGCACGCAGGCACTCGGGTATGTAAGCATACGAACCTAACTGTGTAAAAAGTCCATCATATGAAAACTGAATAGAGCAAACATACCTTTTCTGGAGCAAGTGGCCTTTCTTCGGCTCAACGGCATTTTTGAAACGCTTTAGAAAACTCTCTAAGAATTGTAATTCAAATTTTCCTCGAAAAACCTGCCCCATATCAATGGCACGTAAACTTTGGATTTCTGCCTCGAAATCTTGTATAGAAATTTGCCCTGTGAGTTCAAATAATACCTCAAGGCCTGGGAAATCCTGTGGCAAATCGTCTGCCAGAAAATCGCTTAAATCAATATTAACACGATCTTTGATACTGATCCTACTGTCGATGTTCAACTTTGGACTTCCCTCCCCCATATTCAATTTAGCGCAACACCTTAAAAAAGCATTTAGAGGAAGCACCTTTTGATGAAATATATCCCTAACAAAATGAAATATTCTTAAACTAGTTTCAAAATCCCCGTCCTTCTGAGTCATTCCAAACTGTTCAATCAACATTTTTTCAAACGTAGTAGGATGTGAATAAAAATTTTCTATGCTATAGAAAGGTGTTTCATAAACATCCGGGTTGTCATAAGGGGTATCAAAATCACGATCTATAAAATACGCTGTTTTCGCAGAGACATATTCGGCCTTGCTTTTGATCAATCGATATACACTTAAAACTCCATCCTTGTTCCTGCACCTATATGACATGGCATCTTCTTGGCCAGTAATTCTTCTGATAATAGGATGGTAATAAATTACATCGTCTTTTGATTCATAAAAGCAATGAGGAATGTTTCGATCCGGAGAGAACTTCTGAAGAAACTCGTTATATCCAACTACGAAAGCATCCTTCGAAACAATCATATCGTCAATTACTCCCATGCTCCAGTTTTAAAACACACATTTATACCTTTAGCGTAGGATACTAAGTCGTTATCAAACGTAAAAGGAGAGTGAGTAATAGCGAATAAAAATGAACAACGCTCCGAGGATACAATATCAGTCAATATCTTCCTTTGCCAAGAAAGGGACAGTGAAAGTTCTGGTTCATCAAACAAAATTCCTAATCTCTCATGACCAGATAAATAAATATGAAAAAATATATATATTATTTGCTGCTCGCCTGATGATAATTGCTGGGAAATTATACGTTCGCCTGTTAACTTATTCACTATCCCAAATTTCTTCTTTTGAATGTCCCAAGCTATTGAAGTGTTGACTAAGTACTCATTACATGTTTGAACAAATAAGCGGATTGAGTTGTCGTCATATGGTTTATCCAATATCGAGGTCAAGTAGTCTAAATCAGTTGGAATGAACCAATCCTTTTTCATTCTCGAAAATTCAGAGAAAAAAGATCGTTTAAAATAGGCTTGAACTCGTTCCAAATCCAAGCCCACAACTCGCAAATCTTCTCTCAAATTTCTAACTGCTGGCAAATATAAGATTGGGTTTTCCCTAAGAATTTCATCACTCAGTTGTTCGATTCTTACAAACTTGTCGACAAGATCTCCGTATTCGCTTTCAAGTTGGGTAAATTTCCTTAGGATATCGCTATTTCTCTCATTCTTCCTATCGTAGTTAGACAATATCAAATAGCAATCAAGCTCGCTATGTGTAAAACGAATCTTTCTCCCATCCCTAAATTCAATCTCTACTATGTCAAACCCGATGCTTCCAAGTAATTGCCATCTCCCTTTTAACACTGCGTCCAAAATATTGAGAACCGTGGTTTTACCTAATCCATTTTCACCCACCAATATGACTATAGAATCCGTGAACGTTAATTCAAAGTTTCGATAATAATGCAACCCTGTGATAGCAAATCTCTTAACAAAAGAAGCACCGGTCATAAAGCTTTCGGCTTGATTGTGACTAAACAGGCTCCGCCATCTACTGATCTAACAATCGCAACAAATGATTTACCATTATTTATGCAAACCATAAGTTGCAACAAATCCCTATGGATAACAGTACCAACAATTTCTGTTTGAAATACAGCCACACAAGGGCCGGAATTACTGAGAAGTTCAAGTGATAGATTATCTCCTTTCGAAATTTGTGATAAAACGTCCCGCCTTGTAGAAAGTAATTGAGTGCGAATAATTAAATCTTCGCAAGACGGAGCGCCCTTTGTTGTAAAAAATCGATTTAAAACACCCCCTCCACCCATATATTGACCATTAAATTAGTCCGACATTACATTTTACACTAATATGCTTTGAACAGCCGTTGCAAATTCCACATGGAATATTACCACTATGACATGAATGTGTCCATCCCAATATTGACGCCGGCACACCTGACCGCCGTATAAGATCTTCGCTACTCAATTTAATTGCAGGAACACTAATTCTTATAAAGCCTTCTTGCATTTTGATTAGCTTATTAAGCATTCTGAAAAATCTTAAAGTACCATCTATATGTTTCCCATCTGTCCGCACCGCTCCAAAATATAACTCTTTGATACCTAGGTTGATAGCTCTCATAGAAGCCAAAGTCAATAAAAGTTGATTGCGATATGGCCACCACTCTGAAACGGGTGCAATTAATAAGGCCGGCTGTTGAGAAAGGTCACCAGATCCAAGTGATGCACAATTGACATTTAGGTGAATAAACGACATCCCAATTTCGGCAGCAATAGCCATACTGGCATGATACTCAGCATCAGCGCATCGTTGTCCATAATTAATATATATGGCATAGTGCGGCCGCTTCCAAAATGCAAGTGCAGCAGAGTCTATACCTCCCGATAAGAGAATTCCCCTTTTTCCTAACCCATCAACTCCCATATTACCTGATAAATTACAGTTGTGAAATCATTTGAAATTCGACAATCTGTTCCGTACAGCATCGTCAGCGATTCCCTCGTCGCATTTTCCGAAAATCCGATCACAGGCTTATTTAGTGCCCTAGCATATCCTACTTCAAATAGAGTTCCGGAGTCAAGGTTGTTTAAAATAGCCAAAATAATATCACTGGCAACTAACCCCTCCAGGTCGGGCTTCGCAACATCAATATGGTCGCCAATTCCAACGTCATGTAACGGAGAAAAAACGGTAACACCCATATTAATCAGTACTGTCCTAAACTCATTGACAAGCCACCTTTCAGCCATTGTAAAAAACGGCCCAGCTATATATACCTTTTTTTGATCATGCCTAATTCTTTTTAATGCCCTTGGATTCCAGTCATCCTGAAGTTCAGGAATCGGCAAGGTGTTATGCTGCGAGTACCACGCAGTCGCTAATGACGCCTTCAAAGATGACTCCTCTATAGGCATACCCCCAACCAAATAATTATACGCAAATTGGCTAGTAAAAATATCTCCGGAACCGATTGTCCATACCTTGTCCGTTCTAAACACTGGTATGATCGTAGTTTTCCTATCACTATTAATGGCAACAGCTCCATCAGGGCCCATTTTTATCACCAGTCCATTTAGCCTTTCATTATCGAACAAGGAAGAAATAATGTCGTCTGTACGACTCAAACCTGTAAGAGCGCACGCTTCTCGAAAATTGAGGACCATCACCAATTCATCAGCTGTTGATCCATTCTTCCAAAAAGAAGTAGGGTTTCCTGGCGCCTGCGGGTCATAAACGACTTTTTTTCCATAGACGACCGCGTTCCCCTCAAGCATGCCAAAACACAGAACCTTCTCAGCATGTTCCAAAATAATATTGCCTTTTCTAACATTATTTTGAATTGAAGGTACGATCTCCGGTTCCGCCAATGGGTGCCGGTAATCGAATTCAGCCGTTCTGTCAATTATTGTTATGATGGTTTCAAACCCTAAGTGCGACCCAATTGTCTCAAGAATTCTAGAAGTACGCGCATCTCCGTAAGTGTATAATCTTAATGGCAAACTTCTCTGAGATAATGATATGGCAGCCCTGAGCCCAGAACCAAATAACTCGTCCCATTGCGGCTCCCAACAATATTCATAATAGCTACCACCGACAATATCCAGCATTTATTATCTAGTTATTTTTACCGTACAATTACCCCCAGATATCGACTGAACAATAACTCTGTATTCATATCCTTGCTCAATACAATTGATAAGATCCACGATGTCTTTATGTAACAATGCTCCGACTACGCTATCATCCTGAGCCACAACCGTGACAGGACCTTTGGGTGCTGTATATTCAAGTCGTAATTCATCTCCCACTTTTAATGTAGCGATGATTAGAGGCGCAGGAGAGAATAAACCAGTAACTATTACAAGGGTAGCACAATTGGAGACAGACCGTTTGTGGCCTCCAGTGCCCCTACCGCCACCGCCACCAGACATAATTAGCTTTTTTGTTTTAAAATGTTTATCGCAAGCGTGTTAGCCGATTTTAGTTGTAACCAAATTAACGAGTCCAGATTGGCGGGACTTACTCCTAAAGCAGCAGAGAACTCCAAATATCTCTTCTCCATAGATCTGTAGTCCTTTTCAATGTGGTTTTCGTCATTGAAAAAACCTGCTATTAATCCCGCCCTATGAATGTGAATATCTAGAATAGCTACATTTTCGCTACAAAGCCAATTTCTGACAATCCAAGACGCTGTTTTCATTCCAATTCCTCGGACCGTCAGCAACCATTCTCTTAAGACCAAGTCATTGTCGCATGGTATCTCAAATAGATCGCTCCTATTTAGTAAAGCCGTAAGAAAAATTGCCTTTTGTTTGGGAAAACGATACCTAACAAATCTTCCTTCTATGAAAAATGGCACAGACAACGCCGTCAATAACTCTTCATAACCCGTTTTAGGCTGTAACAAATTGTGGTTTTGCAAACGCTCAAAAGCAGCAAGACCTAATTCTGAGCGCATTCCATATCCTCCGAGAAGACATGCGCAAATTTCTTCAAGCAACGTCGAACTCACACAGAAATATTCTTTACAAAATTCTTCCATGTGAAAGTAATACTGAATCTTCCAATATGCAGGCGTGAACAACTCTTCGCATCTTCCCCATCGAACCCCGGGCAAAATCTCCTTATTAGGATCTGGCAGAAGGAAGGCTAGCTCGTTTAAATCTTTAGACATTTCTTTTAAACATTGTTCTAAAAAGTCTTCGTATAGCGTTTTTTAATAATACGATTGATGATTCACAAATTATCTATTTTACTATACCACTCAGAATCAGCTTTTATCAAGTAAAATTCGGATTTTAAACTACGAGTAAGGTAAGGAAAGACTAAAATTTAAAAAAGGGTGAAAACACCTTTTTCTTAGCCTTGATTAAAATTTCCGAGCTATATCGATCCCGGTTATAGAAGATAATGGCTACCCAATTATTTCTCCCTTAATGCTGCTAACATCTTAATATGATATCCCCAAAATTGGTTCGACATTCGTCCATTTGGGCCAACAAAGGCCTCTCGCGATAGCGAGGGGCCTTTTTCGTTTGGGAGCGTGGAGAACTTGTTCTCCTAAGCGACAAATGAAAAAGGCTCGACCACAAAGTGGTCGGGAGGCCTTTGGGTAATGCAAAGAGGGATGGATCAGGCCGCGCCCGCGGGGAGGCGGGGCGTCATAATCCAGGTACGGCAACCGGTTTTTACAACTGCTTAATAATCAATTTTTTACAAAAAGGTTCTACTCTAAATAGAACCTTTTTTTGTCGTTAGGAATGCGTTTACACTTCCCCATTATTTAGCTCATCATCAACCTTTTATGTGTCTTCGCGAGATCGTCTTCCGAAATTTAGCGCAGCAATTTTCGACGATTTGTGTTGCACTTTGTGTTGCACCATAATTGACCCGGACCATCTCAAAAAATCCAAAACAGCGTAAGAATCGGCTGGGCCATCTCATTGAATTTCTTCGACAAATTTTGAACTATGTACCCTGACGGCATGGCATTTTAAAAGACGACGGATTTCCGTATTTTGTTTGTTCATTACCCCAAGCCCATGCAGCGGAGTAAGCTAAAGAAGAGTATTGAAGGCAGATTTGCCGAATCGGTAAGAGACCGAGTGAAGATTTTCTCCACTCAATACAACAGTCCTAATAGCTCTTTGGGGCGAGCTTAGCCAACAAATGCAATACAGCCAATCGCAAGATAATTGCCGTCAAACCCGCAGTTACTCTCTAGCACAATAGACTCCGCTAGGCAACACGGAAGAAATTGCGAAAAGATTATCAAAAATACACGCGAGAGATCAAAATATTTTATCATAACCGATTCACTAGTCTGTTACTGGGCGCGATGACATTGCGATCACGGTACCCTCTCCTTTCAGCGCGGGTCTGTTTTTCTCAATCCACGATGCGGCACTTTTGCCCACGTATGCTTGGTAATTGTAGTTTTCAGGGTCAATAGCAATCTTCTTTAATTTTCGTCTGGCTTTATTGATGACATTGTCAGCCCACTTTATAAATTCCTCTGAATGAAAAGCCCACTCCCTATTTTTTCGATAGTTGGGCTGGAACCATAACCGACCCCGGTAAATCTCACTTTCCGTATTCCTGCATCTGTCGTAATGCAGGACCGGTAATTCAAATTCCTTTAAATATCTACCTAAGAGGAATTGACCTAAATGAACTGGAACGGATGTGCGGACAATATTTACATCGAATTCTCACTAGTTTCTCTATCGTTCAAGAGGATACTCTTCATGATGGTGAGATCCATACGATATATACCTCTTTTGTCAAGGGTTTGGCTTCAACCACTCGTACTATTATCGCTCTCAGCGATTCGGGAAAAGTCTGGTGCGCAGGTATGGGCCTGGAAAATAGCAAATTCTGGGACGCTAAGCAAAATAGCCATTTTCATTCTCTCACAGCGAAGGCATCCTCCCTTCTTGAAATTGCTTAACTCCACCTTAATGCAACTTTTTTCAAGTTGTTAGTGCAAAGAGCGATCATATTTTCCTATGACCGACTCATCCGAAGTCTTGAGCGACTTATATCCATCCGCCCAACCTATTACATCGGAGGCACGCATAACTTTAATCTTAAAATCCATTGTTTTAAGTTCTTCTATCCTCAACTTCAATTGATCATCCACTGGACATTTTCGCGCGGTAGAAAGGTAAAGCACTGCTTCCATTGCGCTAATTGCGTAAAAATAATTGGGTGAGAAAACCAAATCTCGAACTACATCATATCTTTCTTCCTTTATCAACTGAATCATATCTTTCTCACCCCTTACATAGCTATAGCAGCACGAGCTGTCCGGATCGTACTGTTTAGTATAAAAGTGATTGACCCAACTGTCTACCCGATTGGAAAGTTGTTCGGTAAAATATTTGTATTCCTTATGGCTAACTGAACCCTTGGCCAGATTAAGCGAATCAAATGCTCTCATTTGCAAATATCTTAAATCCACAACGCGCACAGGGTACTCGATATATTTAGCGTATATGTCGGTAACGATTTTAAAATCCATTAGCCCATTTCCGTAATTGGGGCACCGGATTGTCGTGGTGGGCACCAATACAAATTTCTTTGTAACAACAAAGTCATCTATGCATACAAGTTTTATAGTCACCGAAAGATACTTTAACACACCATGCACAGTTGTTGTTCTTAGCAACCCATTATTGTCATTGCGCCTATCAACATTCTGAAAGTCGATCTTCGAGAGCCCTGAGTCTACCTGACGAACGGTGACATTGTTTTTGGTAATAAAATTAATCAATTTTAGAACCGACACAACTTTATGAACCTCATTACGATCATACCTCACCTGGTATTTCACGTCACCTTGACAATAGAATGTCTCCACAGCATGGCGAATGGAATCCAGATATTTACCATTGACCTCTTTGCCGCTCATGACTTGGCCGAAGCAGCTTGCGCCTGATAATACAATACTAAAAGCAAATAAAATAAAACGTGTAATCATATTAGTTCCTTTGTCTTTGAAGTTGATACTGTACGGCTCTCATTTGCAAGTCCGCGTTTATTGCGTTCATCGCCCCTGTGGGTCCCGGTGTTGAACGATCATTTGTCACGGTATATTGAATTTGAGTATATTTGTCGGCTATGGCCCAACTGCTATTAGACGCCGGATTGAATGGCTGTCCAAAATTTCCAAAAGCCAGGACTTCAAAAAATCTCCCTCTTTCAAATGAAAGATTAACGCCAAACAAGGGTATGTTTACGTTGTCATCTACTCCCGTTTGGCCGAGGTTATAGAATGCACCCCAATGCACTGTTTCATGCTCAAGAATTCTGCCAGCGAAATTCAACGTGTTGCTCATAGTTGCGGCAATTCCCGGAGACACGAAACCCATCGCGCCTTTGAACGAGCCGTATGACTGGCCTAATCTCTCTGACTCCATCCCATCCTCCACTGCATCAACAATTCCCCGATCAATTGCAATCACGCTTTGATCCGGGTTACTACTTGGTCGCGTTTCGCCTAATTTGCCAGGACCTGAATTAACACCGGATTGCCCATTATCCAGGCCATTGCTCTCATTTCCGTAAGTCATCCTGTCAACCGTCAGTATCGGACCAGCTCCTGTTTCTGTCGCCCCCGGACAGGGGTCTATCTTCGCTTGGTTCTAACTTAACAACACGTAACAAAATACTCCTTATCTTTAATCCTGAAAATCAATAACTTTGACTCTCGAAAAACGAGATTGAGCTTTGCTGCACTTTGTGTTGCACTTCGGCTACAAATGACTTAATACCAATAAAATTAATTGCCCAGGTAAGGCAACAAGTGGCCCGCAACAAAGTTGCGGGTTTTGTTTTTCCGGGAGCTATGCGAACTCGTTCGCAAGAGCGGACAATCACGTTTATGAGCCCGGGCATTTCATATGACATGCGCCCCTTTCCGTCATTCTCTGAACTTACCGAGTAGCACACCTAAGCCATCCATCAAAGCCTC